>TBL_comb47_HYPODRAFT_10000062_pt1 | contig 128490 bp, 122 predicted proteins | sample TroBogypolimnion_40_FD_10682 | JGI IMG/M metagenome (IMG submission 10682)
TTTTATAGGAAGTTTTCTTTTTATTAGTTTTTTTATTAGTTTTTTTATTAGTTTTATTTTTTTTTGTTTTACTTCCACCTTTTCGTTTTCCAGTATAATTTATATGAGGGTTAAATGGTGGTGGTGGTGATGGTGGCGAATCTTTATTATATTCATCGATAACAAAATTTTCACCAATAAATTTTTTTTTTGGTGGGCCAAATATGTCTTTTTTTTTTTCTAAATTATAATTTTCTTGAGTTTGCAAAAAAGCTGCAGCTTGTTTTTCGTCTTCTTCTTTAGATATAGGATTACGAACAGCAGCAGCAGCAGTAGCAGTAGCAGCAAGTTTTTTATTGATTTTGGCTTCAGCATTAGTTTTATCTATCCATGTTTGTTGTGCTGCTTTTTCTGTTAATGATGATGATGATGATGCTGCTGCTTTTTCTGTTGATGATGATGGGGCTGATGGTGTATCTGCTGCTAACTCTGCTGCTTTTTCTGTTAATGATGATGATGATGATGATGATGATGGGGCTGATGATTGTGTTGATGATGGTGTTGATGATTCTGCTGCTTTTTCTGATGATGGTGGTAGTTTTTTTGCTTTTATTATTTTTGGAAAATTTAAATTTTTGTTTCCTTCTCCTTTTTTTCTATTTATAAGGTTTCTTGATGGTTTAACTGGTGATGCTGCTTGTTTTGATGCTGCTTTTTTTGCTGTTTTTTTTGCTGATGATGATGGGGTTGATGATAATACTAATAACTTTTCTTCTTCTGTTGATGATGATGCTAATGGCTCTTCTTCTTTTGTTGCTTTTGCTTTTGCATTTGCTTTTGCTCCTTCTATTGCTTTTTTTAAATATTTTCTAATTTTTTTGGATTTGCCAAATGATGATTGTGCTGTTTTTTTATTAACTTGGAATGTATTTTCACTTACTTTTCCTTCTCCTTCTCCTTCTTCTCCTTCTCCTTCTTCTTCTCCATTTTTTCCTTTTTTTACTACTTCTTCTTCTTCTTCTTCTTCTTCTCCTTCTCTTCCTTCTCTTTCTCTTCTTTTTTTTTGTAGTGCTGCTGCTTCACTGTCTCGTTGTTCTTGTAGTGCTGCTTCACTGTCTCGTTGTTCTTGTAGTGCTGCTTCTTCTTGTCGTAATCTTTCTGCTTCTACTCTTTCTGCTTCTGCTACTTGTGCTTCTTGTCGTACTTTTTCTGCTTCTAATACTTTTTCTTGTCGTACTCTTTCTGCTTCTGCTACTTGTGCTTCTTGTCGTACTCTATTTTCTTCTGCTACTTGTGCTACTCTTTCTGCTTCTGCTTCTCGTAATCTTTCTGCTTCTCGTAATCTTTCTGCTTCTGCTTCTGCTTTTTCTTGTTGTGCTATTTTTCTTTGTTTTATTTGATTTAATTGTAATATTTTGGGTTCTAACAAAGACTTTTGATAGGAAGTATATCTGATCCAACCTATTCGTCCTGTTAGCAGGGTAATTTTGTTTGTTAGTTGTTGTATATTTAATCCATCATCATCACTATCCAATAAATCTATCAAATCTTGATGTCTTTTTCGTAGTACTTCTTCTTGTGTTTTTTGATCTTCTAATTGTTTTGCTGCTGCTTCTCTTTCTTGTTGTGCTTTTTCTTCTCTTTCTTTTTCTGCTTGTGCTTGTTGTGCTTTTTCTTCTCTTTCTTTTTCTGCTTGTGCTTGTTGTGCTTTTTGTTGTGCTACTTTTGCTGCTTCTTCTTGTTGTGCTACTTTTGCTGCTTCTACTCTTTCTTGTTGTGCTACTTTTGCTGCTTCTTTTTGTTGTGCTACTTTTGCTGCTTCTTCTTGTTGTGCTTTTTCTTCTCTTTCTTTTTCTGCTTCTGCTTCTCTTTCTTGTCGTAATCTTTCTGCGTCAGAATTAAAGCCTTTTAACACATTTTTTGTAAATTCTTTTGCGGTTTTATCGTCTTCTAATCTTTTTAATTCTATTGCTGCTTGTGCTGCTTCTATATTTTTTTGTTGTTGTACTTTATTTAGATCAGCTTGTACACCTTCCAAAACAGATTCAGCCATACTTTTATTACTTGTTTCTGGTATTCCTTGTCCTGATCTTGCTGCTTCTTCTCTTTCTTTTTCTGCTTGTGCTTGTTGTGCTACTTTTTCTGCTGCTTCTTCTCTTTCTTGTTCTATTTTTGATCCTGATCCTGATTCTGATCTTATGCTTACTTCATCAACTCTTTCAGGTATCACATTTTTCGTATCTAGATATGAACAATATACAGTATATGAATCAGCATTCGTCATATCACTAACAGAATTATTATAATAAAATGTAACTTTTATAAAATTCTCAAAATTTAATGCTGATTTTGAACTTGCTCTTGCAATTGCATTGCCTCTTGCTTCTTCCATAGTTTGATAAAATGTAACTTCTTCTAATTTTGATTCTTTATTATCTGGATCAATATGTTCACTATCACTATATAAAGCATATAATTGATATTCACCTTCAGGTCCTTGTGGTGTTTCATCATCATTGAAAAAAACAAATGTTTTTATAGATTCAGAATCCGAAATTTTACATAGTATAGTATATGAGAATTCAAAATTATTACCACTTATAGCAGGAGCATCACTTTCACCAGCACTTTCACTTCTGATCCTTTTTATTACTCCTTCTTCTTTTTTTTCTTCCATAATCTAATTTATAAAGATATATTAAAAATATTAATTTTAACACTATTAAATATTATAATTACTAAACTTTAATTATAATATTTTTCTTATAAATTGTAACATTTATTTATGTCTAATAGAATTCTTTCGCCTTTTAGTCTGCGACTTTTTATTTTTTTTCTGTGATTTTTTATTCTTATTATTTTTTTTATTCTTATTTATCGACCTCTTAGGTTTCTTGGTTTTGTTCATTTTTCGATTCTTATTTGTGTTGTTTTTTATTTTTTTGATTCTTTTACCGCCTGCATCTGGCCCACCTATTGCTGCAACAGGTTCACCTACTGCTGCATCTGGCCCAACTACTGCTGCAATAATTGGTAAAACACCTGGTGCTTGTTCTAGAGGCATAGGAATAATTACTCTTTGAGCACCTATTCTAGTTAATATATAAGTATTAAATTTTCCAAGATAATGAGCAACAATTAAACCTACTATTCCAGCAAAAAATAATCCGGTAACTTTTAAATAAGAAAAACATAATTGATCTGCTGATGTTACAAATAAAGGATTTTTACAATCATAAACATTCATACCTGTAGAATCTAATACTATATATACAATGCTTTGTATCCACATTTGAATAGTTGTAAAATTTGCTACTGTATTAGACGGTACAGAATAATTAGTCATTATTTGTAATCTTTCCCATATATCAGAAGCTACTGTTATTGATATAACTAAAGGTAAAATTCGTTTTGTAACACGAGTTATAATATTAACTACTAATGTAACACCAGATACTTTTAGTGCAATTTGTATTAATAATCCTAAAACTGATATTGATATTGTAGTTAAAAAAAGTCCTGTTACCATAAATGCAACCCAATTATGATTACGAAGTTTTGTTAGTTCACTCTTAATAGTATCAAAAACATCATTAATATATTCAAATCCTTCTTCAACACCAGTTTTAACAATTTGATGTAATACAACAGTTCTTTCTTTAATTGCATTTGCAACAGCTGCTCCTGTTTTTTTTCGTTTTAACCCAGATGCTGCATTTTCAATAGCTAATATTTCATTTTCTCTACTTTGTAAACTTGCAAGTTCTTCATTTGTAGTTGGGAAATTCCATTTTTTTGCAGCCCCCAATATAGTTTGAAAGTATTCAACAGCAATAAAAAACATTTCTTCTCTAGAAAGTGTATCTTGTGTTAAATCTAATGGATGTAAAAATGCGAATTCAGCATTTGCTATAACTTTGAGGCCTCTAATAATATATTGAAATTTTGAAACAACTGAGAATACTTCATAAAATTCAGTTCTTGTTGAGTCTGCCGTAACTTTTTTTCCTTTTTTTTCTTCAGCTTTTTTCCACAAATCATATAATGGTTTTAACATTCCTTGAATGTCATCCATATCTTTAGCTTCCTTCAATGGTTCAAGAATAGCTAATGGTATTTTCAAGAATGACATAATACTTTCGGTTAATGGTTTATATCCTCCTCTATGAATATAAAGATTCATATTTCCAGTCGTTATATTAATAGATAATGATATTGGTGAACCTGAAGCTTCTATAAAATAACCATAAGTTTCTATATCACTAACTAATTGTTTTTGTATAATTCTACTTGCATCGGTATTTTTTGTATTTTGAATTTTGTCACATTGTTGTTGATTTCCGCAGGATTGTAAAACGCTAACTTTTGATACTAATGTTCCAGAACCAGGTTTTATACTAACCTCACTATTAGGTACATCCCCATATGAAGATGCAGTTGTATCTGCAACTACAACTGCAACTGCATCTTCATCTGTAATATTTGATTTTTGTATTAATGAAACTGATGTAGGATTATCTATTTCGGTTAATTTAAAAAATGCTTCATCTACTAATTGTTTAAGTGAAACTACTAGTTTTTGTCCATCTGGTAAACTAACATCAATATTTTTAACTACACCAACACTTTTCAACATAAGTTCAACCATACATTCTTTAAAAAGAAGATGTGCTGATGTTAAACTTTCTCTAGTAGTATCTGTTTTTGAAATCATTTGGTCTTTTACCATAGTTTTTAATGTCATTATTGCACCGTGTAATGTTTGTTGCTCTGACGGTGTTAATGTTGCAAAATCGGGTTTTACTCCAGGAGGAACTATACCTCTTTCGAATATACCTCCATTAGCTTCAATTGCTGCTGTTGCTGCATATATATCTGTTTTTTTAATTATACCTTGTGTAACTCCACTAGGTTGTTGCAATAATTTATGAACAGACATAGTTACTGCTAATTCATTTACTATTTTAGATGTATCTACAGTTACTAATTGTGTTGATCCTAATATAAATTCACTTGTTAGTTCATTTCCATTATATAATGCAGGAGCTGAGTCATAACTCCCAAATGGCACCATACTACTATCACTATTAACATTGATTACAGAATTTGAAATTATAAATCCTATAAAAATACATAAAAGTAAATTTAATATATTAAAGTTAGAACCACCTTTTAAAAGAGGATGTTCGCCAGTTGAATTATATAAACTTGGTAATAATTCAGATATTTCTTTTAATGAATTACATCCTGGTACAAATACAGCGAGTTGTGACATAAAATTTATAAAATCAATGTATGTATTTTTTTTTAAACAAAGATTTGCCCATTCTAATGATAATTCTTGAACCATTGATCCAAATATAAATTTATCCATAGGATTAGAAAATTTTGCGTTACCTGTACCATTATTTAATTCATAATATCGCATTAAAAATACAAATAATAAGTTTTTTTGTTTTATTTCAATTTGTGTTAAATTATTTAATGCTTCATTTAATGTAAAATTTTCATCTACTTTACAGTCGACTAATTTTTTTAAAATATCTATAGGGAATGATGGTGATGATGCTGAATTCATATAATATAAACAGATATAATTTTAAAATTTAAATCTCTAAACCAACATATTATCGAGTTTTAATACATTTTTTATCTATTTGAAAAGTTTTTCCTTTTTCTTCTTGTGGAACTATTTTAATTATACATTTGGATTTTTTACCATACAAAGGTTCAGTGCAACCTTTCTCTCCATCTTTTCCATCTTTTCTATTTTTTCCATCTTCAGTCTTTGTATCCAATTTCTCATACTTAAATAATTTTGGTTTTTCATCTGTGCATCTAGCTCTAAAGTGTTCATACCTTTCTCTCACTTCACAAAAAGTCAAATTGGAATTCTTATGTAACATTTTATTAACCAATTCGTGTAGACCATAAACATACCTAGAAAAACTATCTCTATCTTTCATTGTGCTCATAGTCAATGGCAATTGTTTTAAATTAGTACCCAAATTCATTCTACAATATTTGCATGGTAGTACTTTTTGTAAACTAAGAACAAAATTCATATAATCATGTTTTTCTTCTTCAGTAGGATCAACAGGAAAATTAAAACTCATAGTATGTAAATAATGCCACATAGGTGGACCCCATACAGCAGTCAACATTCCATCACCACTATTATATTCTGTTTTTGAATAAATTTTTGTTGTATTGTTTTTCATTGTTTTATTGTTTTTCATTGTTTTATTGTTTTTTGTTTTATTGTTTTTTGTTTTATTGTTTTTAGTTTTTATTGTTTTATTAGGCTTTATTTTACGCATTGTTGAATTGCCTCTCATATAAAAACATAAGATAATATTTTTGCTATACTTTTTAAAGTATATAATTGATTTTGATATACTTTTTTAAAGTATATAATTGATTTTGCTATACTTTTTTAAAGTATATATGTATATATTATGGACTCTCCAAATTCGCCGTTTTCTCTTTATTCAAGCAATTCAAAAAATGTCTGTATATGTACAACATTATCTATATTTTTAATACTTCTTTTTATTATAAGCCCTTTAAATAAGTTTTTCGTAACATCTCTTTGTGGAAAATCCATAGCTCTTCTTATTTTAGCTTATGCATTATACAAAAATTATACTAATACAGCAAGTTTGGCTAAATCAACTTCGGTTTCATTATTCAGTGGTCAGTGGTCAGATATAAAATCAAATATTTTATGCAGTTATATATTTTCTTTTTTAATCCTATTATTATTATTTTCAGTGATTAAAAATATGATGTTATAATTTTTGTAGGATTTTAGTTATGCTTGTATTTTCACTATCATTTTCTTGTGTATTTATAGAAGACTGATTATTTAGCTCTTTTTTATGCTTTAAAATAAGTAGTTCCATTATTTTTTGATAATATATAACATCACTTTTAAAATCATATCTATTCAGTTCAACCATCGTCCCATCACTTTTTCTGAATAGCATCGTTTTATTTATTATATAATTATCTTTATTTCGTTTAGATAATTATATAGTAATATATTCTTTATACATATATATAAATGGTAGGTCATAATACAGTAAAAGGTTTAATGGGTAGAAATTTTGGTTCAGCATTTACAGGTGGAAATGGAAATAGTGGATTTTTAAGTAAAATACAACAAAATTTGCCTACTGATGTTCGTATAAGAATGGCAATAATCGTTATTATTATAGTATTAATGTGCGTGTTTCTTTACTATTTTTATAAATATTTAGTTAATAAATTTAGAATAGGATATAAAGGTTATAATGAAAATATTGATCAAAGCAAAGGAGGAGGAGGTTCGGGCAATGAATATGAAATTTTACTTTTTACTGCAAACTGGTGTCCAATTTGTAGAACAGCAAGGCCTATTTGGGATGAAATTAAATTAGAATACAAGGGAAAAATCGTAAATGGATATAATATAATTTTTACAGAGATAGACTGCACTAATGAAACACCAGAAACTATAAAGATGATGGATCTTTATAAAATTGAAGGATTCCCTACTATTAAACTGTTAAAGAATGGACAAGTAATTGAATTTGATGCAAAAGTTACAAAGGCGAACTTGGAGAAATTTATAAATACGGTGGTATAATATAATAAAAACTTGTAGTATAATAAAAAACTTGTAGTATAATAAATTATTTTTCTTTTTCTTCTTTTTTTTCTTCTTCCTTTTCTTCTTTTTTTTCTTCTTCCTTTTCTTCTTCCTTTTCTTCTTCCTTTGCTAATGCTAATTCAGCAAGAAATTCATCTGCAAGCATAATACCTTTTTCAAATAATTCTTTTCTAAGATCAGAAGAATAAACAAATTTTTTTAATATATCTAAATTCACTAGTTTTGTATTATTTTTCATTTCATATGGTAAAATACCACTATATAATGATATTGATTCGGCATTATTTAAAAGTTGTCCCGAAAACTGAACAATGTAATCTAACATTGTAGATTCATTATTTATATTTTTATTATCATTTTTATGATATATATTTTGTATGCCAAATATTTCATCAAGATTTTTTTCACTTTCAATACAGTATTTAATAGGATAATTAGCTAAAACACCACCATCAACATAACATTTATCATCAATACATACTGGTGTTATAATCATTGGTAAAGCACACGACATATGAACCGCTTGTATAACAGGAATATCAGGAAATGTTTTATATGAAATATTTATAAGCTCGAATGTATTTAATTCAGTAGAAAAAAAATGTAATTCAATGCCAGAATATTCATAAAATTCTTTCATTGTCATTGTAATAGATAAATCTTTTGTTTCAAAAAACGGTTTATAAAAAATCTCAATATCGGATCTGTCAAATATACCTTTTTTTGTATAAGCTTCAAATATTTTTGTTATATTTACATTATATGTATCGTGCCATGGTCTAAGAATAATATAATCACTAATTATATCCCAATCAAATTTAAGTGCAATTAAAATAGAAATAATAGCGCCCGCAGAAGTAGCATATATTGTTTTTATATCATTAATATTCCAAAACCCACATTTATTAAGTTGTTGAAGAGCACCAAGTAATTTAAACCCAGTTGGTCCACCTCCAGGTATTACCAAATGTTTAATTGTCATTAAATATATAAGTTGTATTTTTTATTTTTAAATTGTTTTTTAACGATATAATGTTAATTTTTTATACATAATCTTATTAATTAAAAAGAACCAATATAAATTTAAAATAAATAGTCCATAACAGCTCAATACAAAACAAAAACTTCCAACAAAGTTACTATATTTATTTATTATGATATAAAGTTGAGAGTCATAATTTATAACATCATAATATATATCATAAACTCTAAGTTTAAAAAATAAAATATAAAATATAATATTATTAACATGATATAAATTACTTTTTTTATTTATATAAAATTTTAAAACCATAAATATTGATGATATTTCTGTTTTAATAAAAGAATATGTTAATATGTTAATATCAGAACAAGGTACATTAAATACAAAACTATAATAAAATAATCCTAATGAAAATAAATGATGCAATTTAATATCACGAGATTTATTATAATATAAATCGACTATAGAAAATATACATATTATTGCTTGTAGAAATTTAAAATTTGTTTGGTCTGTTACGAAATTATAATAAATACAAGCAAATGATGATAAAATAGCAATACTTAATATTGATATATTTTGATATTTTAAAATAATATCTGACATACTGATGGTTACATTATTTAATGAATTACCTTTAATATCATTGCAAATATGATTTTTTTTAAAATAAATGCAAACTTAATACAAACTTAATACAAACTTAATAAAAACTAATAAAATGGTATAATTATATTAGTTTTTTTCGTAACAATGATTAAATGAGTAGTATATTTACATTAGAGAATGTCACAGATTTTTCAGAGAAAATCAACATTGATGATTTATACGAGAAGAAAAAACAATACGATTTAAACAAGCTCGATTTATATAATAAAATTCTCAATCGTATTCATGTTCGTATTAAGACAACAGCACGTCAAAAAATAGACGAACAATTCTGCTGGTTTGTCGTGCCAGAAGTTATTCTAGGTGTTCCAAAATATGACCAAGGTGCTTGCATTGCTTATATTATGGACAAATTAAAGGAAAACGGATTCATTATCCGTTACATACATCCAAATACTTTATTCATTTGTTGGAAAAATTGGGTGCCTTCATATGTAAGGACAGAATTGAAAAAAAAGACGGGTATTGTAGTAGACGAATATGGGAGAAAATTAGATGGCGAAGATCAGCAATCTAATTTAGGAGAACCCAGGAATTTGAACGAATCTATGTTTAAAATACCAGATGCAAATGCCCCTACATCATCTAAACAATCAAACAAAAAATATACACCGATTAAAACCTACAAACCTCAAGGCAATTTAGTATATGGAGACGAATTAATGAATTCGTTGGAAGATGTTTTCGATAATATATAATCGCAGAAGTGGTGATGAACCCGGACCGGGCGTTCTTTAAGCCCTTCGGACCATTTATTATATTATTGAAAATTGAAGAAACTCCTTAAAAGCGGTTTTAGAGCATATTGCTCTGTTTTCTATTTTTCTTTTTTAAGAAAACTCAAAAGTCCTAAAAAAAGCTGGAAAGTAAAAGGTAAAACCGGTTTTGGACATTTATTTTGTCCAATTTCCAAAAGGGAAAGGAAATGTTGGGAAAGTGAATTCGATGCTTTTTGGAAATATGCTTTTTACAGCTTATAGATCTGATTTCAAAATAATTAATAAAAAATGGAAGAGCATAAGTTTTTTACTTTTTTTATGGAAAAGAGCTTAGACATTTTATCCCAACCTTTAGAAAGGATGACAAATGTTAACATTGACCTCGCAATTTGTTGTAAAAAATATGAATGCAAATCTTGTGACTATAATAGTCATAGATTAAACGATTATGAAAAACATATTAAGACCACAAAACATATCAACTTACAAATGGCTGACAAAAGTCACATAAACTCGCAGTTACCATTATTGGTGTGCAATTGTGGTAAGGATTTTAAACATAGACAAAGTCTGTGGAAACACAGACAAAAATGTCCAACCCACTTAAAAACTATGCCAAACAACGAACTAATAATGTTTCTGCTTAAAGAAAACAAAGAATTCAAGGAGATGATAATAGAACAGAGCAGCAAGATGTTGGAACAAAACGACAAATTATTGGAGTTTGCTAGTAAACCGACCACAATAAATAATAATAATAACTCTAATACTAATTGTCATAACAAACAGTTTAATCTGCAAGTATTCTTGAATGAGAAATGCAAGAATGCAATGAGTATGTCGGATTTCGTGAGTTCGCTTGAAATTATGACAGAAGACTTGGAAGATATGGGGAAACTCGGCTATGTGCAAGGCATATCTAATATCTTTATGAAAGGGCTTAAAGACCTCGATGAAACAGAAAGACCTATACATTGTACAGATAAGAAGCGTGAAACTCTGTATATTAAAAATGGTAATGTCTGGGATAAAGATGACAATAGAGAGAAAATGAAAATAGTTATTAAAGAAATGGCTCATAAGAATTTCAAATATATACCAATATGGACAGATGCTAATCCATCTTATAATGATGGTACAACGAAAAAGAATGATCAATATATGCGAATTGTGAATCAAGTGATGACATGTATCTCTCCAGATGATGATTCAGGTTTTAATAAAATAATAAAAAATGTTGCTTCAAGAGTTTGTATTGATAAAGAAGTATAAAAATAATTACAAAAATAACTATTGTAATTATTTGCTTATTATAATATATGAAGCATACTAGAAAAAGGAATTTTAATAGTAATAAAACAAAAAAAAATAACAAAGACAACAAAGACAAAGACAAAGACAAAGACAAAGACAAAGACAACAAAGACAACAAAGACAACAAAGACAAACAAGAAATATTGAAAAAAAAATGCGAAACTTTAGCAGTACGAGTATTGCCGACTTTTGAAGAAGAATTAGAAAAAACTTCTGTTTATAAAAATGCAAAAAGTATTGAGAGCATAGAAAAAGAATTAATTCGTCGTTTTAAAACACCATTTACACCTTCAAAGATAACTCCTACTAATGATTTTTATACTTATATAAATTATCGTTGGATAAAAAATACTCGTAATAAAATGGATGTTGCAGCAGCAAGTGATAAATATTATGTACAGATTGATGATTTTCGTATAGTTCAAGATAAAGTATACAAAGAATTAATCGAAATTGTAAAAGATTATATTAAAACAGATAATAGTAAACAATCTCATTTAATAAAAAATGTGTATACATCATTGTTGAATTTGGAAGTACGATCAATAAAAAATCATTATTTAAAGGTTGTAGAAGATTATGAATATTATGTTAAAAAGGGTAATGTATGGGAATATATGGCAAAAATAAATTCAATTGAGATTGTAAATTGGGCTTGTCCAATTAATTGGAAAGTTATGCCAGATGACAAAGATTCCAAAATATTTCGCAATTACATTTCACTACCTCAATTATCATTATATGATTATATATTATATTTAGATGATTTTTCTGGTGATAAACCTGCTTATAAAAATTATAGAAAATTGGTCAAACGAAAATATTTAAAATATGTTCAAGATATTTTTGATTCATGTCTAGGAAAAGGTCACGGTTTAAAAGCTCAAGATGTTTTTCAAGTTGAATATGATTTATTGACAGCAATGGGATGTAGTTCAATCAAAAATGATTCAAAAGATTATTATAATGTAGTTAAAAGTGATGAAGCATTAAAAAAATATGGATTTGATTGGAATGAATTTTCCAAATTTTTAGGATATAAAACACCTCCAAAGTTTTTCATTTGTGATAGTTTGAATTACTTATTATGTAGTTGTGATTTAATAAAAATAAATTGGGATACGCCAATATGGAAGAGTTATTGGATATATATATATTTAAGGCAAATGATACGTTTTGATAAAGATAAACGACAAATATATTATGAATTTAATGGAAAGTTTTTAAAAGGACAACCAGAAATATTACCTATAAATATATATCCCATTATAGGATTATCATTAACATTTAATACATTTTTAACAAATGAATATGTAAAAAGAAATAGAGATGAAAATAAAATAGAATATGTAAAAAATATGGGTAAAGATTTGATAACAGTTTTTAAGCGAATAATTAAAAGAAATACATGGTTATCCCCAAAAACAAAAAGTTATGCATTATTAAAATTGGATCATTTAAAATTAGATGTAGGACAGCCTAAAATTTTAAGAGAAGATCCTTTGTTAGATTATACTGCAGATGATGCGTGGGGGAATATGGAAAAATTATGTTATTGGAAAACGAAGAAATATATTGATTTAGAAGGAAAAGAAGTAATTGATATACCATTAATGGATTGGAATACTTTTAAATTGGTAGGAAAACAGGCATATATTGTGAATGCATTTTATACGCCTACTGAAAATAGCATATACATACCGCAAGCATATTTTCAAAAACCGTTTATTGATTTAGATGAAAGAGGTATTGAATATAATTTAGCACATGTTGGATATACTTTAGCTCACGAAATGTCGCATTCTTTAGATGAAATGGGCAGTAAATATGATCATAATGGTAATTTACATAATTGGTGGACGAAAGAAGATAAAATCAAATATAAAAAGATAATTAAGGATATTATAAAACAATACGAGGTATTTGCAGCATATGATAAGGTAATATTTGATGCAGAAATAGGTGTAGGTGAAGATATGGCAGATATATCTGGTGTAGCAATATGTGAGGAGTATTTAAGAGATTTTCAAATGAAGAATGCGGATATAGTACCGATAGCTTCATTGTCATTTCAAGCATTTTTTGTGTATTTTGCGTTTCAACAGAGACAACACGTTTATAAAAAAGCGTTTGAAGCGCAACTTAAGACAAATCCGCATCCTATGGATAAATATAGAACAAATGTTCCATTATCTCGTTTAGAATTATTTAGGAGTTTATATAATGTCAAAAAGGGTGATAAAATGTGGTGGCACTCAACAAGTACAATTTGGTAGTTTAGTAGTTTTATAGTTTTATAGTTTTATAGTTTTATAGTTTTATAGTTTTCAAAAAATTATTACTTTCAGTTAATAATTTTTTGAATAGATATAATTAATTAATTAGTTTAGAAATATTATCAATAAATTGTTAAATTAAACTATAAATTAAAAAAGAATTAATTCAAAAAAAGATTAATATTTAGAAAAATTATTTAATAGCTATTCCCATTTTAAAAAATTTTTTTTGTGAAGTATATATATAAATGGCTCGTTCTTCTCATCGTCGTTCTCGTCGTGCACATAAATCTTCTCGTCGGTCTAGATCCCATAGTCGTGGCCGCGGACGCAGTATGGGTCAAGGTATGACCCGTGGTCGTGGTATGGGACAAATGCGTATGGTAAAAAGAAATTTACAGCGAACATTACAAAAGACAAGAACCGCTGCTCAATCTGCTCAACGAGCAATGAAGGCTTCAAGAACACAATCAAGAGGACAAACTAAAATGAAGATGCAGCAAGCGGCTCAACAGGCTCAGCAAGCGGCTCAACAGGCTCAGCAAGCAGCTCAACAGGCTCAGCAAGCTGCCCGAAGAGTTTAAGCGTTTTAGTAAAATATTCAAAAATAAACCCAATATATTAATATAAAAAATAGTTTTTAAATTAATAATTCTTGATATAATATTTATTATATCTTCTTCTTGATCTTCTTCTTGATTTTCTTCTTGATTTAAATTTTTTTTTATTTGTTTTCTTTTTTAATTTTTTATTACTGCCTGATGCTTGACTATAATCTTGACTAGAAACTTGACTAGAAACTGGACTAGAAACTGGACTATTTAATGGCACAATTGCTGTAGTAAAATTTCCATTTCGTAAATAATCTGAGATTTTATCTTCTGGAATTATTCCACCAGCTTCTGAACTATTATCAATAATTAATATATTACCTTCAAGATCTTTTAAAATAATAATAGAATGTCCAGTTTTATCTTCAGTATTAATTAAAGCTACAAATGTTCCACATATACTTTGTGGTAATATAGAAGATATAGGAAATTTTTCATCAAATAAATCAATTAAACTACGTGTTAAATTCTCATCATTTATAACTTTAATATTTTCATTTTTTGTTTTTAATCGTTCATTGAATATTGTTTGAAGATTAGTACAAGCACACTCGGATCCACTATTCCAAGCTTCTTGTGCTTTTTCCGACATTTCATGATAACTATCTTCTGATATAATAGGTTGACTATGTTCATTTAATAATAATTGTAATGCTTCTGGTGCACAATTACCAAAATATTCACTAATTTCACCTATTTTAGATGTATTAATTAAAAATGTTTTTAATGTTTTTTGTTTTGTTTCTAGTTTTTGTCTTTTAATAATAGGAAGAGCAGCATCGGTCATTAATCTATATATATATAAAAGTATTATATTTATTTTAATAAAAAAATTGAAATCAAAAAAAGTAAACAAAATATGTCAACAGTATCCCAATAACACCAATAATGGCAAACATTCAAGAACAACCCATTATTCAAGGGCAAGCGATTATCGATTTTTACAATCACGATATAGAAAATAATATAAATGGTCACGAATTTAATCACGAGGATTATTTTGTGATTCCAGATTTAGCAGAATACCCTGAAATGGTGAATGATGTGAATTTATTTACAAATCAATATAATAATAATACTATAAATTTTGGTCAGTACTTTATATTTATTTCAAATATTTATCAAACAATTGAAGAACTTCGTCAAGCAGACGCGGCAAATGTAGAACAAAATAATGATTTGGAAGCGCAAGCAGAAGGACAAGAAGCAGATGGACAAGCGCAAGCAGTAGCAGTAGCAGAAGAAGATAATATTCAACCTTTCCATTTGTTTCCCGAAATAGAACAAGAACAAGATGTTTTAGAACAAGATGTTTTAGAACAAGATTTCATTGACATAGTAGTAGAAGAAGAGTACCAAGATCCGATGTCTGTTCTATTGTGCGTGCCGATTTCTCAAGAAACATTTGGCGATTGTTCAATCTGCTATAAACAAATGATAATGGCAAATCTTACCATTACAAGGTGTGGACACGCATTCCACGCATCGTGTTTAAATACGGCACTTGGAGTACGATGCACTTGCCCATTGTGCAGAACACAACTAGTGATTGAAGAACTAGATTAGAATAAATACAAAATATATTACAAACATATTACATTTAAAATATTTACTCTTGTTAGTTTTTATTTATATAAACAATTTAAAATTATTTTTTTATGCATATATAATGACTGATGGATATATTTATTGTTTTTCAAATCCATCTATGCCTGGTTATTTTAAAGTTGGTATGACTGAGCGAACTCCTCAAATAAGATTAAATGAAGCAAATGCTTCTACATGGAGACCACCTACACTATATAAAATTGAATTTGCAAAATTGGTTTCAAATCCAAAAGATAAAGAACGATTAATTCATATTTTTTTAGAACGCTATACAAAACGACCTGATCTTAAACGCGAATTTTTTGAAACTTCTATTGATTTAATTAAAGATTTATTTAATATTATAGATGGTAATTTATGGGATGAAAAAGTAGATAATGAAAAAAAAGTAGATAATGAAAAAAATATAAGTAATGAACAAAAAATAATATCATCAATTATTGTTACAAAAACATATAAAACTTCAAATATTATAAATGGATGCCGAGATGCAACCAAATGTTTTATAAATGGACAAAAGATTCGTCATACTATTGGTAGTAATAAGACATGGATTGGTATATATAATTCTTTACAAAATACAATTTTATGTAATGGGCAAATATATCAAGGAAAATCTCCTTTAAATCAATTTGCAAAATCACATTATAAGATAGATTGTCCTAATAGAACATCTAATGTAAATGCATGGACTGATTGTGAATGTGAAGTTAATGGTAAATGGATTTCTACAAGTGATTTAAAAAATATAGCTTTATAAAAACATATAAAGCCATTTTATTATATTAAATAATGAACATGTTCAAATTAATGAAAATGTATGATAATAGTTTAGAATATTCAGATTTAAGATTGTTACCATATACATCTGGTGAAATATATTATTATTTTAATACGAAAAATAATAATATATATAAATATGAAGCGGGAAGATTGTTTACAATATGTAATGAATATTATTTAAGTAAACAAAGAAGCAGACTATAAGTTAACGAAAAGATAGTATCGAAAATTTATTCAGCTTTTTTTACTGTAGATGCTTTATAAGGGTTGTATAAATTAACAACTTCGGATTCTAATGTAGCTATTTGTTTTTGAGCGGTTTCTAATATTTGCGACTCTATGATAGCTTCATATAATTTAACACCTTCGATAAAATCCGCTTCACATTTTAAATATAATTCAACGATTATAGTTCGTGTTTCTAAAATTAATGCTTGTAATTTTTCTTCTGTTAAATCGGGATTTACACGAATTACTTCTGGGTTTTCTTCGCCAGACTTTATCTTTGTAGTATCTTTAACATATACAAATAATTGATTAATTATTTCTAATAATTGTTCTTGTTTTCCATTAACCGAATTCATCATTTGTTTTAAATTATCTGCATAATCAGCAAATAATTTATTTTTATAAGTTCCTTTTGCACCTTGTCCAAATAATGGATTTTTTCCATCACAAATTTTACTTTTGTTATATTCTTTTAATTTAATATCAGAAAATTTTTTAATCATACTTGGCATCTCTTCATTCCCTGTAAAAACTTTATAAAACTTTTTTAAATCTTCTTCAAAGCTTAATTGTGTTTCTTCTGTCATCTCTTTGAAATCACCGGTTTCATAATTATAACCTGCATCATAATATAATTCCATTAATTCTGGAATACCTGGTGCATCTTCCAATGTTTCGCTATTTCCATGTAAATTTCTAGAATAAATATCCATTGAACAGATTTTAGGTTTTACTTCTATTTCTTCTTCTTCTTCTGCTTCGCTTTCCTTATCGCTTTTATCGGTCGCTTCGCTTTTATCGGTCGCTTCGCTTTTATCGGTCGCTTCGCTTTTTAACGCATTTATTCTGCTATCACATAAATTTGTATTAATTGTTTCAATAACTGCATCACTAGGTATACTATCTCTTTCAGATAATTTTTTTTTAATTTTTTTCCCATCAGAACTCATATAAACATATTCAGGATTTATTGTCATTATTATAGCTGCAAAAAGATGTGCGATTTTAATATAAAATTTCGATATAGAAACACACATTTTTTCTTTTTTATCAGAATCTAATACATCTATATGTTTCAAATCAGACTTTTTAAAAAACATAACCTTTTCTTTATTTTTTTCTTCTCCTTGTCCAATTCTATCAGCTAAATTATCAATTTCCATATCTGAAAAATATTGATTCATAATATCAGAAGTTAAAATAACCAATTCATTACAATACTCTTTATCATATAGTTTTTTTAAACTTTGAAAATCCATTGTTAAAATATAATAAGTAGCAATATAATCTAGACTTTCTTCTAATTTTTTCTCTCCTCCTGTCATATTATTTGGATTATTTAGATTATTAAATGAATGAGATTGGCCCATATATTATACAATTGTTATAATAAAATATAGAAAAAAATAATATATGAAATAAAATTGATTTAAAAATATCTTTTGAATAAGAAAAGGACTAAGAATGAATAAAGACAGAAGTAAAAGAAATAAGACAACTTTAATAAATAAAATAGAATTATGGAAAAATTTCGATACTGAAGTTAATAGTTCTGAGAAGCAGCCTTTAGAATGTATTTATCGTGCTTGTGGAAATAGAGAAAAATGCGAATTATGTGAATTCAATTTAGCATTTTCAGAAGAAGGTTTCTTGACATGCACAAATTCAAAATGTGGTATTATTTATAAAGATTTAGTAGATCAAAGTGCTGAATGGCGCTATTATGGTGCAGATGATAATCAAAATTCTGATCCTACTAGATGTGGTATGCCAATTAATCCTCTTCTTCAAGAATCATCTTTTGGATGTAAAGTATTATGTTGTGGTTCAACCAGTTATGAAATGCGCAAGATAAGACGATATACTGAGTGGCAATCAATGCCATATAAAGAAAAATCACAATATGATGAATTTCAAAGAATTACATTGATGTCTCAAAATGCCGGAATTCCGAAATCAATTATTGATGATGCGGTTAGGTATCATAAAAAAATATCAGAATACGATTTTACATTTCGTGGAGATAATCGTGATGGAATATTGGCTGCATCTATTTATATTTCATGTAGAATAAATAATTTCCCTAGAACAGCAAAGGAGATTGCCACAATTTTTCATCTAGATGTAGCAAGTGCAACAAAGGGATGTAAAAATGCATTACTAATTATAAATAATTTGGAAAAGGACTTAGATAATAAAGAAAAGACTTCATTTTGCAAGACAAAACCGGAGGCATTTATTGAACGGTATTGTAGTAAATTAAATATTAATAATGAATTGACAAAATTATCACAATTTATTGCAATGAAAATTGAAAAAATGAATTTGATGCCTGAAAATACGCCTCATTCAATTGCCGCAGGCGTTGTATACTTTATTGCACAAATATGCAATTTAAATGTTAGCAAACGCGATGTTAAAGTAGTGAGCGAAATTAGTGAAGTAACGATTAATAAGTGTTTTAAAAAAATAGAGAAAATGAAAGAGGAATTGGTACCTGCTGTTATCTTAAATAAGTATAAATAATTACATAAAATATATAACTAAAATATATAACTAAAATATATAACTAAAATATATAACTAAAATATAAATATTTTGATTAAATCTTTAATTGCTAATAGTCTCAAGATTAGTAAAATAATTATCTGTAATATATTTATTTTTTTGATATTCTATTAAAAATAAAGGATTTTTTAAATATTCTGTTGTAATTTTATCATAAATTTTTTTACATTGTGAAGGGTTATAATGAGTTGCTGATATAAAATGATCTAATACAATACCAACGATTATTTCATAATTTTCAGAAATATTATATTTTTCAATACTTTTTAATAAACTTGAAGTGCAATCATAAGCTTCTCTCCAATAATTCAATCTAATATAATTTTTTAAAATTAAATAATATATGTAATGTAAATTTTTTGTTGGAGTTATAAAATTATTTAGTATTTGACCATAATCACCATAAGATCTTTCTATATCATCATAAAATTCGTCTAATACTTCTAAAAATAACATTTCTTCGCCGTGACCATAACCAAGCTCAGTAGTGTTTACAAAAATTTCATTTAGTCTATTTAATATTGGTACGCCAATATCTGCACCACAAGTAAAAAACCCACCACATACTACATACTGATATTTACTATAATATTCATGTTTATTTTCATCTAATTTAAATTTTTTATCACAAACATTAAGAATTTGTATATGAAATTTATCAGATATGTTAGATAATATATGAGGTATAATATTTGGTTCATAGTTTTCGCAAAACCGAATTTTTTCTTTTCCACCAAAACAATCAATCCATCCAAATTGGGTTGTATTAAAAGGATTACTTTGAATAGTATTTAATACAAAAGTGAATTTATAACTTTGAATAAGATGAGTTTCAACGCTTGATCTTACATCTCGAGATGGATAATATAGTTCTCTATTTTGTTTAACTTTGTCTGAATATTGAAAACTCCATAATTCATCTGTAGTTGTTTCTACAAAATGCGTAAGATTTTCTAATCCATATTCAATACGTTTTTCTCTCATTAATGGTATTGTTAAATTATCCCCATAAATTACAAGATAAATCGGAACTTTTAAAAGTGCATATGAATTTTGAATTACTGTATTAAGATTTCTAGTACCATTATTATCTTTATGTACACAAAAACAAGCGGTAGTAAGAGTACAATTAGGTATTAACATTTTACTAATTTATATTATTTTATTTTATATGTTTAAATTATAATAAATAAAATAATATTAATAAATTTCGTATAGAATAAAAATTATATATATAAATATAATTATACTAATGGAAAATAATAAGGAAAATAATAAGGAAAATAATAAGGAAAATAATAAGGAAATTATTAGTATTAAAATACCAAAACGAATATTTATAGTTCCATATAGGAATCGATTAGAACACAAGTTTTTTTATAGTAAACAAATGACTTTTATTTTAGAAGATGACGATGATTATGAAATTTATTTTGCACATCAATGTGATAATCGAAATTTTAATCGAGGAGGAACAAAAAATATAGGATTTTTAGCTATGAAAGAAAAATATCCAGATGATTACAAAAATATTACATTTATTTTTAATGATGTTGATACGCTACCCTTTAATAAGTTATTTAATTATCAAACAACAGAAGGAGTTGTAAATCATTATTATGGTTTTGAATATGCTTTAGGAGGAATTGTGGTAATCAAAGGCAGTGATTTTGAAAGAATTAATGGATTTCCAAATTTTTGGGGTTGGGGAAATGAAGATAGAGTATTGCAGTTAAGGTGTGAACGAAATGGATTAGTAATTGATAGGAGTCATTTTTATCAAATAGGAAGTCCTGAAATTCTCCAATTATTTGATGGTGTTTCACGGCTTATTTCACCGCGTGATTATCATATGGGTAAGAATGATAGCGGCATAGATGGCTTATCGAGTATTCATAGATTAACATTTTCTGTAGATCGCGAGTCTTTGAATCCAAAAGATAATAAATGTATAGTTGTAAATGATAGAATAAATATAATAAATATTTTGTCATTTTTAACAGGAATAGGGTATGAGAATAATGAATATTATGAATATGATTTGAGGGACCCTGTAAATAAAATATTAAATCCAGATGGTCAGCAAACAAATAGACGCACTATAAATACTGAAGATTGGAAAAATATTAGACCATTTATCGATCCTAGAAAAATTGTAGAGAGAAATGTGATGCAACGATATCAACATCAACAGCAACAACAACAACAACAACAACAACAACAACAACAACATCAAAATAATAATAGAAATATAAGACCACATCCACCGCCAAATGTGAATATATTTTCAGCAGAATATGCGCGGCATATTGGCGTAAAACCAAAAGCAACATCAAGTGCGAATATTCGATTAGGTGGAGTTAGACGATTTTAAACATCCGCAAATAAAATTTACAAAGGACAAGTCAACCGTGTAGCATAACCTTTGAATGCATATAATTCATCTGGATTATCAGATAACCAAAAAAGATGTGTTTCAGTTTGATAATTGCAAATAGATTTTGTTGGTCTAGGTGTTACAGAAAATATAACAGATGCTCCACCTCCAGATTTAGATAATTCCGAAATAATAGGTTCAAATAAAATATTTGTTTGATCCATTTTAAGCTTATCATTTTTAACCCATATATTATATATTTCTTGTTGAAATGAATATGCAGGAACAATTACAAAATATCCTAAATTTCTATCATACATAAGCATTCCAACAGTTATATTATTCGGATATTCGAATTTATTAGTTTTAGTATTAACACAATGTTTGTTCATTTATTTATAAAATATATAAAAATATATAACAATCTTTTTATATTTTTTTCATAATATCTATTGTAAAAATCTATTATAAAATCTAAATATTTGGAAGAAGTGCGGATGAACATTATTTAGGAAAATATGGATCATTTTTTTGGTAAAAAATATAAAATTCGTATATATTATAATGTCTGGTAACACCAATGATGGTAATAAAAAGAATGACAAATACAATGACAAATACAGTATAAATAATGAGAGCATAGAAATGATTTTAAAAAATAAACAACATAATTGTGATGCATCATCGTGCGAATTTGTATTCGATAATATAATATTTGACTTTCCTAAAAAGCTAGAGATGTCTTATTAGATGATACCGAAAAACAATTAATAGAACTTGCTGCTTCTACCGTAAGCCAATGGAAATTATTATGGAATAAACAATAATATAAATAATATAAATAATATAAATAATTTTTTTACATACATTTAAGAATTATATTTTCTTTTTAAATAATATTATAAGACTATGTATTATTCAAAAATTGGAGTAGCTAAATTTGGATTAACAAATCAAATTTTTTCATTTATAAATAGCATAATAATTGCTTATAAAAATAATGAAAAAGTTGTTATAGTAGATAATTTTTTAGATGATTTTTCAAAACAAAATTATACACCAATATCTAAAATATTTAATATAAATAAAATCAATATATTTTTAAAAAAAACTTATGATATAATTATTATCGATAAATATGATGTAAATTTAAAAATAAATAGTATTAAATATGGTACTGTAGATAATAATGTAGACTTAACTGATTATATCATACAAAATTATTATAAAAATAATGTTTTGTGCATTAAAAAAGATATAAATTTTAATAGTATAAAAGGTGATCCGTGTTTAAATATTAAAAAAAATGTGTTTTTAAATTACACAATAAATGATTATTTAATAGACGAAATTTATCAAGAAATTTTGACAAATAATATTTCTATAGATATTTTAAATTCAGAATATAAAAATACTTTTGATTGGATAAATACATATGATAAAATTATGTTTGAAAATATATTAATTAATATTTATTATAATATTGACTTTATAGAAAAATCCAAGAATATTTTACAAAAGATTGATATAAATAAAAAAATTAATGTTATACATTTACGAATAGAAGATGATGCAATACAGCATTGGTCTAAAATGAATAATATGTCTATGATTAATTTTAAAACTTATATTGAAAATAAATACATAAATTTAATTCAAAAATTCATTTCTAAAACAGATGAAAATATTATATTATCACATTCAATAAATAACAATGTTGTTAATTTTTTAAAAAAAAACAATTATTCATGTCATTTTAACGAAAAATATTTTGAAGATAGAGAGAAGAATGCAATTATAGATTTAATTACAACAAATTATTGTAATAACATTTTTATAGGAAATTTTAATTTTAAAAAATTAAATGGTTCTACATTTAGTTATTATATTGGAAAAAGATTAAACAATAATATTAAAAAAATATGTATAGATTTGGATAAAATTTATGACAATGCTATGATTATATAATTTTATAAATAATTTTATAAATAATTTTATAAATAATTTTATAAATAATTTTATAAATAGTCATATTATAAATGCAAATGATGTCAACATTTACAATGGCTTTAATATCAATAATATCCGCACTTCTTTCAGGAATGTGGGTATGGGCAGATAAATGGAGTGATGTTCGATTAAGTATTAATGATTTATATATGGCATTTTTAATGACCGGTTGGATGTTTTTAATTCAAGGAGCTATAACAAAATATATGAAATATATAATTATTGGATCAATAATAGTTATTATCAGTTTATTTTTAATTCGATTTCAAATACTTGTATCACAAGAACAATATTTGGTTGGTATGATTCCACATCATTCTATGGCTATTTTTCTCTCAAAGAAACAAATTGAACAATCTAATAATGATACAAAAATTCTAAAAGGATTACCTTTAACTATAATAAGCTCACAAGTAAAAGAAATAGAATTAATGAAACAAATGCTTATGCAAAGATAATTAATAGTTTGTGTCAATAAAGAATAAATCTATTTTTTAAAACTTTGTACATTTATATATGTATTTTTTCTCCAAATACGATGACCTTGAAAAAATAGATATTGCCAAACAGCTTAAAGAGCATACTGAAGAAACCGCTATTAAAGATTTTAAAAGATTGGCAACGGCTGTTTCAACTGATCTCAATGCTATTAAACCATTATCACCCGTTGGATTGAAATTTATTGAATATTTTGTTCATACTGAATTATTAAGTACTCAGTCCAAATATGGTATTTCATTTTATGATTTCTGGTATAATCGCGGATTTTATATGTCGAGAGATGCGTCTACATTGAAATTGATTGGTTCTATTAAAACTAATAAACCTTATTTAACTGAGACCAAAATAGGTAAGCAAGTATTTAATCTGTATTATGGAGGTATTAGTATTTTTAGGCCAACAACAGCTGCCAAATTGTATGATTATTTGAAACCCAAATGTATTCTCGATTTTACTATGGGATGGGGAGGACGGCTGGTTGGTGCAGCTATTTTAAATATTCCGAAATATATTGGAGTCGATTATAATACGAATTTGAAAGAGCCATATAATAAAATGTGTGAACATTTGAATCTTGAAACAACAACAGAAATCGATTTGCATTTTCAAGATGCATTGACTGTTGATTATTTTAAAATGAATTATGATATGGTATTTACTAGCCCACCTTATTATAACAAGGAAATATATGGAGGTAAAAAAACATACAAGACAAATGAAGAATGGGATGAAAAATTTTATAATCCTATTTTCAAAGCAACATGGGATGGTTTGAAAAAAGATGGTTATTATTGTTTGAATATACCTCAATGCATTTATGATAAAATTTGTGTTCCATTATTTGGAGAAGCTGTTGAACTTATTGAACTTAAAAAGTATTCAAGAATCAAACCTGATAGGGAAACAAAACAATTTAATGTTGGGCAAAAATATAAGGAATATATTTATATTTGGAAAAAATAATATAAGTTTTTTATTTTTTTGTAATAAAAATCTTTTAGTTTTTGTAATAAAAATCTTTTAGTTTTTGTAATAAAAACCCTTTAGTTTTTACAAAACCCAAACATTATTAGTAAATTATTTATTAATCCTTTTGGAATAACTTTCTTTTTATCCTTTATTTTTATGTCTTTATCAATAGGTTCATCAGATAAAAGTTCAACTTCTGAAATTTCTAAAGGAGTGATATCTTTTTCTTCTACAATATCATCTAACTTTTTTACATCTTCAATATTTATAGATTTTTCTGAGCTTGCGACTGATAAACTTTCAAGTAAATTTGAGTCTGGTAAGCTTGCGACTGATAAACTTGCGACTGATAAGCTTGCGACTGATAAACTTTCAAGTAAATTTGAGTCTGGTAAGCTTTCTTCTTCTGGTAAGCTTTCAATTTCTTTCTCTTTCTCTTCCTTTTCTTCTATATCTTCAATAACTTCTTGAATAATATCATTTATAATTTCTTCTTCTGATAAGCCTGCGACTGATAAGCCTGCGACCGATAAGCCTGCGACTGATAAGCCTGCGACCGATAAGCCTGCGACCGATAAGCCTGCGACCGATAAGCCTGCGACCGATAAGCTAGATTCTGGTTCTAAAACAGCCACTCCATAATTAAAAAATTCTTTTTCTACTATTACTGGTGCAATTTTTTTATTGTTTTTTTTATTTTTTTTGCTATTACTAGATAAAATACTTGGCGAAATACTCATTATATATTATAATTTAAGAAAATATAAAAACAATTTAAAATACACTAGTATAATATTATGGAAAATATCAATCATATTCTTTATATTAATTTAGAATCTAGAGGAGATCGTAAGATACATGTTGAAAAACAATTAAAATCTATTGGTCTTCGAGGAAATAGATTTAATGCTATTAAATTACTAAATGGAGCAATTGGTTGTAGTATGAGTCATTTAAGATGTTTACAATTTGCTAAGGAACAGAGGTGGGATCATTTATTAATTGTTGAAGATGATATTGATTTTTTAAATCCTAAATTATTCAAAACTCAATTCGATAAATTTTTAAACAATCAAAAAGATTGGGATGTTGTTTTATTAGCTGGTAATAATCTTCCACCTTATGAAGAGACTGCAGAATATTGTATAAAAGTATCAAGATGTCAGACAACCACTGGTTATATGGTTAAAAGTCATTATTATGATACACTTATTAATAATATTAGATCTGGTATTTCTTTATTAATGAAAGAACCAAATAATCACAGGATATATGCTATTGATAAATTTTGGTTTCAATTACAACAAAAGGATAAATGGTATTTAATAACCCCATTATCAGTTGTACAAAGACAAGATTATAGTGATATTGAAAATCGTGTTACAAATTATTCAAATTTAATGTTGAATTTAGATAAAAAATCATTTTTTATGAATCAAATGGATCAAATAAGAAAAGCTCGTGATTTATTAGATGTAAACCCAGTAAGTCCTGAACAAATAGCAGAAGTGCAATATTTGCAAAAAATGCAAGAACAAGTTGAAGAGGATTTAAAATTTTTTGATAAAAAAAAGTAATTAAAACATATCATTTAAAAACTGTCCACTATAAACATTCAAAACATTGTCTTTAAATGAATCTGGTAAATATAATCCAATAGCATAATCTTCCAAATATTCTCTTGCTATTTCTACTCTTTTTTTTAATAACATATTAGTCGATTCTTTTGATAAAAAATAGAACCGACCACTGCAATATTTAATAGGCAATATAGGCAAATTCTCAGGCAATTCTGGATGAATAGTATGATATTTTGAGAGATATGCTTGTTTCACATCTACAACATTTCCTCCATAATGTACCTTAGGATCTAATTTTTCTATCATACCTTTTACCATATCAAAAAAACGAATATTACTCAATGTTTGATCATCATCTGTCTTAAATATATATTTATATTCGAATGTTTTTTCAATAGCTTCATATGCAGATATTACTTTATGAGGGAGTGAAATATAATCATCTTTTGTTTTCACATATAATATTCTCTCATTTTCATCAAATAAGAATCCACATTTTGTGTCCAAATCGGGATCTCCAATGACATGATAATATTTCAAATATGATGGTAATATCTTTAACCAAGTATTTTTCTGCATTATGGCCTTGGGTCTGTATCTTTTACAATTCATAATAAGTAAAACATAATCTTGTTTATATAAAGATGTCATTATATACACTATTATATTTTGATTTTAATATATTTTTATGATTAAATTATAATATATTTTTATGATTAAATTATAATATAATTTAATCATAAAAATATATAAATACTTTTTAACTATAATTTATATTAAATAATGAATTCATTGAATCCTTTAACATTGGTATCAGGCTTCTGGGTAGTTTCAAATAAACATGATAATAAATTTTATGATTGGTTTGAAAAAACATTAAGAGTTAATTGTCCGTATGTATTTTTCGGGAATGAAGAAAGCATAAATATTGTTAAAAAATATCGAAGGGAATTACCAACGCATTATGTATTACTTGAAATCAAAGATTTTTATACATATAAATATTATAATAATATTCAAACTCATCCATTACATTGTCCATCAAAAGAATTGAATTTAATTTGGAATGAAAAACTATTTTTAATTAAACGAGCATTAGATATGAATATATTCAATAGTGAATTTTATGGTTGGATTGATGCGGGAATTTGTATTTATCGCGATAAAGCGCCATCAAAAGTTACATTTCCAAATATTAATAAATTAATGAAATTACCAAAAGATAAATTGATTTTTTCGTCTTCTGATTGTGAAACATTTATGCCTCAATTTGTAAATCAAAATTATTATTATCATTATATTTCTGGTAGTACATATATGATATATAAATCATTCATAAATAAATTTTTAGAAAATTATAAAAGTTGTATAGATTTTTATTTGCCATTAAATAGTTGGAAACATACAGATCAAGTAATTTTAACATATATTTATGCAAAAAATCCTGAATTATTTTATAAATTTGCCGATGGATATGGAAGTATATTACCTTTATTAGAATAGAATATTTTTCATACAATAAATATTAAAAAGATAAAAGGATAAAAAGATAAAAGGATAAAAAGATAAAAGGTTTAAAAATAAAATTAATATTAATATAATGAAAATATTAATATTAATTATTTATTCAAATAATGATGAAAAAAATAAAGAAATGTATGAAAAAATGTTAAAAATTCAAAGGTCATATATAAATAATTTTGATGGAGTTTCTTCATATTTTATTCAAATGAGTGAAGATCAAGATGAACAAATAGCGATGAAAGATGATTTTATTTTTGTAAAAGGTGAAGAAACATTATTGAATATTATGCATAAAACAATAGAATCAATGGATTATTTATTTAATACTTTGGGCGGTGATTATAATTATATACTTAGAACAAATATATCTACAATTGTGAACATTCCGAAATTAATAGAATATTGTCAAAAATTACCTGAAAAAAACATCTATACTGGCGGGTATATATTAAATTTAAATTGGTTTGATTTTAAATCAGGAATTATAGACACTTCATTGTTTGGAACAGAATATGTATCAGGTACAAACATTATTTTATCAAAAGATGTTGTAATACATATTATTAATAATAAAATGAATATAAGGTATGATGTAATTGATGATTTATCTTTTGGTATATATATAAAAAAGTATATACAAATTGCAATTGAGAATTTACAAAAATATAAAATAGAAAAATATGTATTTATTGATAAAATAATAATAGATGATAAATTTATTGAAAAAGATACTATTATTTTTAGAAATAGATATCAATGTGTGAATCCTTTATATGATAGAAATACAGATATTTATAATATGCAAAGAATTAAAAAAATTATTTATTGTTGATTTTAATTATTAATTTCCATCCAGTCTTCTGGAAATAAATCATTCGTTTTATTTTTATCACATAATTTAGGTCCAAACCATTTCTTAGGATAACAAACATATTTTTTAGGATTTGTATTAAAATATGCTCCCCACCAACTAAAAGTACTATTCGCAATAATATTATGATAACAGCAACTCATAATTAACATTTGTTCCCAGTCTGCAACATCATCAGATTGTTTGTAAAATTTCATTTTAGGAAATTCTTTTTTTAAATCATTAATTATTTTAGAAACGGTTTCATTATCTTCTTTTTCACAAAAATATAATACTTCCCAGTCGTCTTTAAGTGTCATATATTGAATATAGTGTATTGAAAGATAATAATATTCATATGAAAGTATAGGATGGAAATCTTGCAATTGTTTATAATCCCCTAATCGAAAATGCATACTAATCATATTAGAATAATTATTAGGAAATTTTTCAACAATTTGTTTTTGTTGTTTTTCGAGTCCAATCATCCTACAAATTGTAGTAAAATATTCCTCAAAATATTTATAACTTTGAAAATAACCTTGAATAGTATAATTTTTATCGGGTTGACATACTGGTAATTCTTTATATTCAAATCCTTCTTCTCTCAGAATATGATAGTTAACTTTGATATTTGTAACAAAAATATGTAAAGATCTAAGTAAATTATTCCAATATGGTGGTCTGTTTGTACCAATAATTCTATCATTTGCTGGAAATTGAAATTTGTGTTTATTTTTAATTGCATATGAAATTGTTGCAAAAATTTGGAATAATTGATTTCCGAGTCCACCCATTAAATTGCCAAATATCATTTTTTGTATAATAAAGTATAATAAATTGTATTTAATATTATACTTTTATTATACAAAAAATTAAAAAGAATAATATTAAATACTTAATGCGCGAATTATAGCATTTATATAATTACTATTAAATGCCATATCTGATGTATGACCAATCACATTTTTTTCAATAGTTGTAATGCAATCTAAATTTATTAATTTTGAATTTTGTTTCAAATATTCATTACTTATTTTATGATTTACAACTGGGTCATTTTTACATCTTATATTTACGATTTTAATATTTGGATCTTGATCAAAGTTAAATGCAATAAAAAAATTAAATTGATATATATCCCAATTTTCTATTTTTTGTATCATCTTGAATAATTCAGTTGCACCACAATTCCATTTCCAATATGTATTTTTTTCACACAAATGTTGTTTTATATCATTATAATTATATTGATTATTATATATTCTATAAACAACATTATAAAAAAAATAATCTAACCTGAAATATTTATAGTTTTCAAAATCGCCGACATTATTAGAGACATTCCACGGTGTATCATACATGATAATTTTCTTTTTATATGAAGTTTTTTTTAATAAACTTGTTACATGACTTGCAATAACACCACCACAAGAAAACCCAATGACAATTAATTCTTCTATTATAGTTTTATCATTTTTATTTTTATCATTTTTATTTTTATCATCATTTTTATTAGTTTTTTCATCAAATTTATCAGAATATTTATTATTAATATAATGAACAATATCATCAAATATTGTAATACTTGTTTTGTCAAGTTTTTCAAAAACAACTAACTCATATTCATCATCTATTTTTAATTGTTGTAAGTCATAAACCATTTTTTTAACATAAGCATCAAAGTATAATTCATATGATCCAGAAATAAACAATATTACCTTTTTTGGTAATTTTGTTGAAAGGTGTTTTGACTTATATGTAATAAGTTTGTGATCTATATCACATAATTTATATTTATATTCTTCAACTCTCATTTCTGGTTCTTTTGTAAAAAGTAAGTATATATATTGAAATATTACATATATAATATAACAATATTGTTGAAATAAATTCATAATTATGTATATATTATATAATGAAAATCGCTTTAACTAATTTAATATTATTTAATAAAAAATAATAGTAAATTATAAATGAGTCTTCCACAAATTTTAATATTATCTGTTGTTGAAATCATTGGTGATTTTGGATATAAAACATTTGCAAATACTGGTGGAATTGTGCCATTTATTATTGGAACAACAGGATATATTGGTGTAGTAATAATGTTAATTGTTGCGTTGCAAAATTCGACACTTATGATGGTAAATGGTGCTTGGGATGGAGTCAGTGGATTAACAGAAAGTGCTGCTGCATATATATTTTTAGGAGAACGATTTGAACATAAGTTTCAATATATTGGATTAATTTTAATAGCATTAGGATTATACTTATTGAAAATACCTTTAAAAAAAGCAAAAAAATTTGAATTACCAAATTCTTTTTGGAAAAAATGGTTCTAGGATTTAATTATAAATATTTAATTCTTTAGAAATCCTCTGTAAGATCAAATATATCTTCTGTAATTGTCTTGTTTGCAAGAGCATAATCACTTACACGGCTTTCAAAGAAATTTGTTTTTTGTTGTACTGATATTAATTCCATCCAACTAAAAGGGTTGATAACATTATATATCTTATCATATCCAAGTTGAACTGCTAGTCGGTCTGCAACAAATTGTATATATTGTGTCATTAGATCAGAATTCATACCGATAAGCCGGCACGGAAGTGCATCGCAAATAAATTCCGTCTCAATTTCAACAGCTTCTCGGATAATTTCATAGACCTTGGCCTTACTTAACTTTTTAATCATCTTTTTATAAAGAAGTATAGCAAATTCAGTATGTAAAGCTTCATCACGAGAGATAAGCTCATTGGAAAATGTAAGTCCCGGCATTAAACCGCGTTTTTTCAACCAATAAATAGAGCAAAATGCTCCCGAAAACATTATACCTTCAACGCAGGCAAATGCGATTAAACGGGTTGCAAAATTGCTGCGCTTATCTCCGATCCATTTTTGTGCCCAATCTGCCTTTTTTTTAATACACGGAAAATTCGCAATACCATTGAAGAGTTTATCTTTTTCTTCCGTATTTTTAATATAAGTGTCAATAAGAAGACTATAAGTTTGAGAATGGATATTTTCCATTGCAATTTGAAATCCATAAAATGCGCGGGCTTCTGACACTTGAACTTCATTCATAAATCTGAGACCAAGGTTTTCCAAGACAATTCCATCACTTGCTGCGAAAAACGCCAGAATCATTGATATAAAATATTTTTCGTCTGATGAAAGGTCTAGCCAATGATTTAAATCTTTTGTTAAATCGATTTCTTCTGCTCGCCAAAAACAGTCGACATGTTTTTTATACATTTCCCATATATCTTGGTGTTGAATTGGAAACATAACAAAGCGTTTATCGTCTGGTGTAAGTAGAGGTTCTGTAATTGTCTTGGACATCCTAAACAGTATATACTAATGATTTTATATTTTAATCGGAATGATTAATTTTTATTTAATTTTTTAATAATTTTGATATACCATAAGTTTTCCAACTTTTTGTATATTAAAATAAATTTATATATTATAATGTATAAAAGAGGTAAATTAGGCAAAACAAAGCGTCAGATTCGCCGAGCTAGTCGTGGATGGTCTTTTTCATCGTCACCATCATCATCTATTACATCATTATTTAGTAGTATTAAAAACCTTTTCCCGTTTCAAGCTAAATCAAGAAGAAGAACTAGTTCTAGGACTTCTGTGTGGAGAAGTGTTAGTAGTGGAAATGGTAAAGGGCGCAGGCGAAGCAGTGGTAGAAGCACTCGAAGAAGACGGTAAAGCAAAGCGACTGGAAAGCGAAGCAACCGAAAAGCGAAAAGCGAAGCGACCGAAAAGCGAAAAGCAAAGCGACTGAAAAGCGAAGCGACCGAAAAGCGAAGCGACCGAAAAGCGAAGCGACCGAAAAGCGAAGCGACCGAAAAGCGAAAAGCGAAGCGACCGAAAAGCAAATATTTTATTATAAATATTAATTATTAATAATAAAATGATATAAATATTTAGATTATAAAATAGTATTGATGACAGAAACTATTACAAAAAAATACAAATTATCTGTAGGTGCTATTTTCAAAAATGAAGAAGATTCAATAGTAGAATGGATAGAACATTATTTGCATCACGGAGTTGAACATTTTTATTTAATTGATGATTCAAGTTATGATACTAGTGTAGAAAAAATAGAACCATATATTAAAAAAAATATTGTAACATTATTTAATTTTGAAAATTACTGGGAAAAATACTTGGGACGACAAAAAGAGATGTGCAATTTTTATATTTTGCCGATAATCAAAGAAACTCAGTGGCTACTAATGATTGATTTAGATGAATATGTATGGTCACCAAAACAACTGAATTTGTGCGACATATTAATGAATGAGTGTATAGGATTGGGTCAAATTCAAATAGAAACAACTGTATTTGGCTCATCAGGGTTGATTGAACAACCAAAAAATGTAGTCGGTGGTTTTACAATGAGATCTAAAGAACACCCAACAGTTAGTAATTGTTTAGGTGGATATAAGTACTTTATTAATAGCGATTTTAGTTTTAAAAGTTTAAATATTCATCACGCGACTTTTACGAATAAGGATTATGAAGATAATATTGGTGGTCGGTTTTTTATTATTTTAACTTCTGATTATTTTATATTAAATCATTATACAATTCAATCATTGAATTTTTGGAATGATACAAAATGTACTAGAGGGGATTGTGATAATTATAGAACACGCGATTTAACTGAATTTTATAAATATGATTTAAATGAGGTTGAAGACACCAGATTATATGAACAGAATAAAGAATGGTTAGATAAATTGTAAACTGTAAACTGCAAATAATATAATAATAAATAATATCATTATATTGTAAAAAATGATTAGTATTAATCCAATGATGATGCAAGAAATAGAAAAATTAAAACAAGCACAGCAAGGTAATAATGGTATAAGTAATAATGGTATAAGTAATAATGGTATAAGTAATAATGGTATAAGTAATAATGGTATAAGTAATAATGGTATAAAAGGATTTAAAGAATTCCAAAAAGTTCAGAATACACCAGAATTCCAATTAAGTTTAGCAGAAAGAGACAAGTATTTAAATCAAATAGAAGGACAAATAGCAGCAAAAAGACGACTACTAATAGATAAAAGAGGCTATTTGGATAAAACAATAAAAGAGAATGCGTTTTTAGAAGGAGTTAAAAATGATTATAAAAAATACAAGGATTATATTGTAAAAGAAAAACAGGATCAATTAAGGGCAATGGAAATGTTGAAACAATATACAGATGATTTAATGGTGAGCACAAGAATGACAGAGGCAAATATTAAAGAAACGAAAAGAGATCAAAAGGGTATATTGAGAGAAATGGATCATATAAAAAAAGAACTTAATGATATTATCGGACCATTACAGAACCAAAATGAATAATAATCTATGTATAATATAATTATAATATGGCAGTAAGACGTGCACCACTATTACAATATGTTCAACCTATAGCTTTAAATCGACCAGCACAAGGAGCATATGCAGTGCTCGCTCCTAGAGCAACACCTGCATTAATAAATGATAGTGTAGGTGTTGATTTAACAATTAATTCTACAGTTCCTTTAATAAGAGATATAAATTTATTAGGAGTTGCAATACATAATAATAGAGATAGAATTAATAAATATAACTTAATTATTAATAATTTTGTTAATATATTTAATAGTAAAATTCATTTTATACATTTATTAATAGATCAGATTTCTGCATATATTGCAGCACTTCCTAATCCACTTCCTAATCCTAATAGAATTAATGAATTAGAAAGACAAAGAGCAGAATTAATTACTCTAATAAATGAAGCAGGAGCATTTATTAGAAGTCAAACTAGAATAAATAACAGAAGCAATCTTGGTTTGGACCCAATTCCTTTAAGAGCACGATTGGAAGATTTTCAAAATAATATGGATGCAATTGTTACAAAATTACAACAATTAACATCTGGAAATAATCCTGGAGGATTAGTTGGAGTTCCTGTTGCTGTTCCTATTATACCTAATATTATAGGCGGTTCTCGTTTTAAAGAATCAAAAAAAACAAGAAAAAATAAAAGAATAAAAAGAAGAAAAATCAAGAAATCTAAAAGAAGTAAATCATTACAAAAAGGTGGTTACTTATATGGTAGCAGATCTAGAGGAAGAGGATATAAAAGTAAATCACGAACAAATAAATCACAATCTTCGCATAAAAATAATTACTACAATAATTAATGTCTACTACTTTTTTATTTGAGAAAGCATACCTTGTAATAAAGGATAATCCCAACAGTTTTTAGGCCATTTTCCAGTATTTTCACGATATCGTAATGAACTAGGATTTGATCGCAACAATCTAACTTCCATTTGAGTTTTATATATTCGTTTCCATGTGCGTTGAATAATTCTTAACCAAAATGTTTTCAAAATAGCAACACATTCTCCACCAGATAAATAAACGACAAGTGCTATTTCAGGGTTAATATAATTTTCATTAGATATAATTGTTTTATAGTTTCTAATGAAAGGATGGTGATTATACATATCAACCCGAATAATATTTCGATAAATATGAATTTTTAGCCAAGAAATGATTTTATAAATGTTATCTTCTTCTTCATCATTTTCTCCATCATTTTCTTCTTCATCTTCTGAATCCTCTTCAAAATTATTATTATTAAATATAATACGAGTATATCTGCTATGAACTAAATAATGACCAGCTATAAACTTGTCGGAATTTTCATCTATTCCGTGAATATATGGATTATGTAGTTCACACAAAACAATTTGAAATTTATTATCATTATTGTTAAGCATCATGTAGTATATTAGTGTAATTATATTATTAAAATAAATAATCAATTTTTTATTATTTATTTTAATTAATTTATTTAAATAATTAATTATTTTATTTATTTTATTTTATTTATTTTATTTTATAAAAAATATGATTTTTTATTTAAAGCTTTATATATATAAATGAAAGTTCCATCTTCGGTATTAAAAGTACTAACAAATAAATATGTTTTATACTTTGTATTATTTTTAGCAGTAACTAATGTTTTGGGATATATTGTTATGGGGCAGTTTACAGCAACACTATTTTTCATAGTTATTGCATATTTGATTTCCAACTTTAGTCGTAATATGATTATTGTCTTAGGAGCTGCTCTTCTTTTAACAAATATTTTGATGGTTGGAAATACAGTGAAAGAAGGTTTTAAAAAGGGCAAAGGTGGAAGAGAAGGATTAGAAAATGCTTCTACTAGCGAAGGAGCAAGCGCAAATAAAGAAAAAGAAAAAGAAAAGAAACAAGGTATAGTTACTCCAAGTTATGATGATAAATCATCAACTGATAATGTAGCAATGCATACTGGATCTGCTGCCGCTACTCATTCTGATTCAGAAAAAGATGACGATGTAACTGATGAACCAAAACCACAAGCAAAGAGTGATGAAGGAATGAATGTGATGAGTAATAAAAAGCGTAATAGAATTGATTATGCATCGACAATAGAAGACGCTTATGGTGATTTAAATAAAATATTAGGCGGTGAAGGAATTAAAAGATTGACAGATGATACACAGCGTTTAATGACACAGCAATTGCAATTGGCAGATGCGATGAAAAGTATGACACCTTTGATGGAAAATGCCAAGTCAATGTTGCAAGGATTTGATTTAAAGAGTTTTGATGGTTTAGCTGATATGGCTAAAAATTTCACTGCAACTGCTTAAAATATACTGATATACTTTTTTCAATTATATAAAAAAAGTATATTATATAAGGTATTGATGTCTAAAAAATGTCCTCCAGGCGTAATTTGCATTGAAAATGTATCAATGTTTTTTATTATATTGGTTTTTATTATTGTATCATATTTAATATATTTGGCAGTATCAAAATCAAACCAAGTAAATGTAAATAATAATCATAAAATTGTTATCCAAGATAAACAAAATGAGAGAACAAACGGAGGAGGATTTTTTAATTTATTTCCTCAACAAATGCTTCCAGCAGATGTTTTAATGGATCCATATGTTCCACCATTACGCGATGAAAGATATCTAGTTCCTGGATTAACAATAGTACCACTAGGTCGCGTCCCTATTAATATTTCAACCAATCGAGGTGCTGTAGATACAACATATCGACAAGTCGGTATTTTAACACCTTTGAATAAGAATTCACAGGATAAGAATTCACATGATAAAAATAATGATTCACACGAAAAAATATTACCTTTAATGGGTAGACCTTTATTTACAAATCGAGATATGTGGCAGTATTATTCAATGAGTGATCAAAATAATAGCGTTAAATTGCCGATAAGATTTAAGGGTAGAAATGCGTCGAATGAATATGGAGTAGATAAGATATATAATAGAGATATAGTATTTGTAGAAGGGTATCAAAAAGCTTTTATGGTAACGGAATATGAAAATGATACTATTAAATATTTACCGTTTCTTTAAAATATAAATTTGTTATGGATATGAAGCTTGTTTTATTGTAATGAATCACTATTACTAACTGGTTAGAAAATTAAAGAGTTAGCCAAAATCAGGGGTTTTAAATGCGTCTTGTGATAATTGTGGTGTTGTTGACAATGGTGTATCTACTACTTGTTTTATGTGTTCGTCTATATCATCATCATCATCTTTATATGTTTCTAAAAATTCTTTTAATTGTTGTTCATTTAACGCGCTCAATTTTTTATGTAATTCAGTAAATTCTAGTGAATTATTAGGGGGTGGGTACTTTTTTTTTACAAAATTATTAATGTATAAAGTTTTAGTTGCTTCTGTTAGATTTTCAATGTTTTTTAATTGTTCATCTGTTAATTCTTTTGTTTGAAGTTGTGTTGGTTGTAATGATAATGATGATGATGATGATAATGATGATTCTTCTGGATTTACAATAGATACTTCCGGAACACTTAAAGCAGGAGCACCACTTAAAGCAGGAGCACCACTTGCATTAGTTGCAGTAGTCATTGCAGCCGAAACACCAGCTACATTACTAGCACCAGAATCGCTATTTCCCTGACAACTTTTTCCAACTTGTTCCTGAACCATTTTAGATATAACAGTAGTTAATTCTGCAGCATATTTTGATGATGATATTGGAGAAGTTGAAGAAAAATTCATACTAGGATAAGAATTTGCTGGATAAGAATTTGCCGGAGAAGATCTTGCTGGAGAAGAAGATCTTGCTACAGATCTTAAACCTGCTGCTGCTTTACTTGCACTTGCTACAGATCTATTTAAACCTGCTGCTGCTTTACTTCTAAATGATCCAAATATTGATTTTCCAGGTACTCCTCCAGCATCTTCTTTTGTAGGTTTAACTGATTTTCCAGTTACTCCAGCAGCTACTCCAGCTACTTCTTCATCTACTTCTTCATCTACTCCTTCTGGTTCTAATTCTTCTTTTAATTTTTCATCTATATTTTCTATACCACTTGTTATCATTAAATCTCGAATAGAAGGTTTTATATAGTCTTCAAACCCTTGAGCAACCAAAAAATCTAAAAATGCTGATCTTTTATCAGAAATAGCTGTGTCGTCCATAATTCTTGATTTTTCTTCATCAATTAATTTTTTATCCATTTCATTTATTTTATCATCATTAATTAACATATCACCAATATCTACACTTTCTGTTAATAATACTTTTGGTTCTGGTTCTACAAATAATCTTGGATGAGTAGTCTTAAAATCTTTTGCCTCTGCACTTGTCGGTATTCCTTCAAGATCTAGAAGTTTTATAAATTCTGCACTTTTTTTGTCAGGAGAATCGGAAATAGTAAATTGTGCTATAACATTTTTACATCTTGCTATTGCTTCTTGTTGTTCTTTATTATCAGGATCATTATTTCCTATATACCTTTTAAATATACTGTCATTTCCTGTATACTCAGCATCTTTATTAGGTACATATATAGGAGAAACCATATTTAATCGTTGTGCAAGAGGTCTTAGTATTTCTGCAATAGGTCCTACTGTTTTACTTGCGACAGAACTTACACTATCTGCAACATAATTAGCTCCAGTTGCAGCACTGTGAACAGCGTTTTTAACAATTTCTGTTGTTCGCGAGTCACTTCCAATACCACGATCACTTAATTGTACTACATGTGCTATGCTTTGCCCAGGATCTTTGATTTTAGCAGGATCTATTTTTAATTTATCCATCTCTGTATTTTCTTTTTTTAATTCTAAACTTTCAGTAAGAACGGTTGCCATTTTTGTTCCAGCAACCCTTTTTGTTCTTTCTGCTTCTGCTTCTGCTGCTTCTGCTGCTTCTGCTGCTTCTGCTTCTTTTAGATTTTCTATTAATTGTAGTAATGTATTTTTATTTTTAAAAACATTATCTGTAAAATATTGTGGTCTTTCTTTACTTAAACAATTTAAAAAAGTTGTATATTTTAATAATGTTGTTGCATCTTTACCTAAATTATTTACTTGTTGTTTACATTTGTTTATAAAATCAGTAATTGTTTGATCTCTATTATTTCCACCAAGTTTTAAAAATTCTTGTTCTAATGACTCTCCTGTTATGTCTGTATTTACATCACCCCCAGTCATATTTTGATATTCATTACTATTTTTTCCATCCCCAGCTCCTCCAGTCATAAATTTACCCTTAGTAAAATGATTTAATATTCTATCCAATTTATCATTAAGTTTTTTCAAAGTTTTATTGCTAAGGTTTAAATGGTGTTTGTTTCTAAAGGTCTTTCCATGATAACCCTTCTTTTTACCTTTACTTTTATTTTTATATCTTTTCATTGTCTGTTTTTTTTTATTAAATATTTTTGATAGTCTTCCTTTAGTTAATTTCATTATCTTATATAAATAAAAATATTATTTTATTTATATTTATTTATATTTTTTCTTTTGATAGTGTAATGACAACTTCAATGAATATTACAACACAAGTAACAGGATATTGTGATGAAAAATGTGCTTATTCCTTTAATTATCAAACTAGTAATACTTGCAATGCAACAAATTATGGAACTTATTTAGAATTAAAATATATCGATTCTGGTACTACTCCTCCAGTAAGTTTTAATTTAAATAAATATACTGTTGGAAATATAGAACTTTATAGTCCATCACTCCATTATTTTAATGGACAACCCGCAGCTGGTGAAATTATAATTTATCATACTCCTATTAGTACAGGTTCGCCTTTATATGTTTGTATTCCATTATTTGCTAATAGTAATTCAACAAATACTGCATCTCAAATTATTACTGATATTATTACTCAAGCCGTAGAAAAACCATTACTCCAAGGTGCACCTTCAATGAATATTAAATTAAATGATCACACTTTAAATAGTATAGTACCAATGAAACCATATTATTTTTATGAAGAAACTAATAATTATAATATTATTGTTTATGGGTTAGAAAATGCAATATTTATTAGTCAAACTAAAATAAATGATTTACAAACAATTATTGATGCTGAAACTATAACTAAATATCCAACAGTTAATTATTTTTATTTGAATAAAGATGGTCCATCAACAGTTAGTGGAGGTAGTGAAATATACATAGATTGTCAACCGACTGGAAATTCAAAGGAAACAGAAGAAGTCCCGTATGTAAAATCAGCAGCAGTAAATGATTTGGGATCTTTTTTTAAGAGTCCTATTTTCTTTTATTTATTATCTTCTATTGTTTTTATAATATTAATTATAACTATTCATTATTTATTATCTAGATTTTAAATATTAGATCACACCAGTGTAATTAATTGGAGCAGCATCGTGTAAATCGTCTAAAATAGGATTAAACGAATATGTATTTGTTCCTGAAGAATCCGCTTTATTAAGAGGTGCCATTTTTTTAACAACTTCCTGTTCTAATGTATATGGAAATTGATTATAACTTGTTAAAGCCGTATATTTTTTTTGTTCAGTAGGCATATAGTTATTAAGACCATATGTTCCAGTAGTTATTTCAGATTTCATAATCAAATTATATGCAACAAAAAACCCAAGAACACCTAAAATAGGATTAGTATAAGCAAAAAGCATTAAAGCAACAAGAACAACTAGAACTTTTCCATATGTGGTATCAATAACATTTGCTAGAACTGTTGGAGTTTTATATCCCATAATTAAATAAACAATAAAAAGTGTTGCTAATAGTATTTCACCCATATTTTTCTTCTTGAATGAATTTTGATAACTATTTATATAACTATCCATATAACATATTTATAGATTTTATTATCTAAATCATTAAAAAATCAATTAAAAATTAATTAAAAAAATTAAAATTGATAAATAAAAACTAGTTAAATGATTATCAACAATTTATACAACTCATCCGTAAATGCTAAACACTTATCTTGGTCAAAAAGGTTATACTATTTTAAAAAAAGATTTATCTGAAGAAGCTCAATGTAAACTACGCAAAGAATTAGTTGCTAAACCTTTTGTACAAGGTGCTCCAAGTGGTGCAAATAATCAAGCAGTAACATTTCCTATTTACCGTGAATCAATTAATAAAATTTATGTACCTCGTTATTTTGGTGAAACTCATTTCGGACCTCCAAAAGAATTCAAAATTCCAGATGGTGAAAATATTTCGATAATGTTTGAAGGCGACCTTCGTGAAATGCAAAAACCTGTTGTTAAAACATATATAGATTATGTTACCAAAGATGCTGTCAGAGGCGGTGGTGGATTATTGGATCTTTATTGCGCATTCGGCAAGACTGTATTAGCTCTCAATATTATCTCTCAATTAAAGAAAAAGACATTAATAATTGTTCATAAAGAATTCTTAATGAATCAATGGATTGAGAGAATAACCCAGTTCTTACCTAGTGCTAGAGTTGGAAAAATTCAAGGACAGATTATGGATATCGAAAACAAAGATATTGTTCTTGGTATGCTGCAATCGATTTCTATGAAGGAATATCATCCAGACACTTTTAACAGTTTTGGTTTAACAATAATAGATGAAGTACATCATATTTCCAGTGAAGTCTTTTCCCAAGCACTATTCAAAATAGTTACTAAATATACGCTAGGTCTATCAGCTACAATGAATCGCAAGGATGGAACAACAAAAGTATTTAAAATGTTCCTAGGAGAAATCGTATTTAAGGGTGCCAGAGATGAAGAGCATAATGTGGTTGTTCGTGCAATCGAATATAAAACAAATGATGAAGACTTTAATGAAGTTAAATTGGATTATCGTGGGAATGTGCAATATAGTACAATGATTTCTAAATTGTGTACATATAACAGGCGAACAGAGTTTATTTTGAGTATAATAATAGATATGTTTTTGGAAAATGGAAAACAGCAAATTATGCTTTTGGCCCACAACAGAAATGTCTTGAAATATTTACATGATGCAATTAAAACGCGCGGGATAGCAGAAGGTAGTGTTGGATATTATATCGGAGGTATGAAAGAGTGTGCTCTTAAGGAGACAGAAGGGAAACGAATTGTTATTGCTACATTTTCAATGGCTGCGGAAGCATTAGATATAAAAACGCTGACAACATTAATTATGGTAACACCAAAAACAGATATTGAACAAGCAGTTGGTCGTATTTTGAGAGAAAAACACGGGACACCTGTTGTAGTAGATATTATAGACAGTCACGCACCATTTCAAAATCAGTGGAACAAGCGTAAGCAATTTTATAAAAAACAGAATTATAAAATTATACAAACTTCTTTTGAGAATTATGATCCAGATACAACAAATGCTAAAAAATGGAGGATAGTATTTGAACCTGCAAATAATAAATGTTCTAATGGAGATGAAACCACAGAAATGACAAATAGTAAAGGTAATAAAAAATCATCTACTACAATATTTGATATGCCAAAAGATCCGCTACTTCAAGGAAAATGTTTAATTAAACTTCCTAAAAAAGGATAAAAAATAAAACAAATATAAACAAATATAAACAAAATAAAAAATATTTTAAACTTGAAACCCTCTTTTATCATACATATCAAAATTACTAATGCAATTTGTGCAATTAGGTAAAACTTGATAAGGGACTGGGTTGGCCATACCTAGATTTGCAGCACTTAATTGGCCTCCAGTAGAATATGTTGCAGTCATTGGTATATTACTATTATATTGACTATATCCTCCTCTTTGTCTACTATGACTTCTCCTACTATGACTTCTTCTGTGTCTTTGTCTTCTACCTCCAAGCATACTATTTATCCCATAAGGATTATTAACACCTGCAACAGGTCCAACAGTTTTATAAGCATTTGTACCATTAATTAAATTCAATGATTGTGAAGAAACAAGTGGACCACTTAATGTCGCATTTCCTCCTCTGCGATGCCTACGCGTACTTCTTTTTCCAGTTTTTCTATATCTCTTATAAAGAGACATCAATCGTCCTTTTCTACTTTTTCTAGATGAATGCATTCTATATTTACTAATGATATTTTTAATTTTTCTACGAAGAGAATATTTCTTAGATCTTCTACCACCAGTCATCAAGGATGCATTTGCCGCTTGTGCATTGTTGCTAAAATTATCAGGTAATGCGAATTGTCTAGAGGTTTCGATTGAGCCAAAACGGCCTGGCCAATTAGATGAATCTACATTAACAATATTTCCATCTACATTATTTAATGGAGTAACAGGATTTTTAAATAAATAATTTGACATATATATTTAGTAGTTATTTTTTTCTAAACGAATAAGATCAACCTTGGTTATTACATTTTCATTTTTTTGTGCTAATCGAACTGGTGTCCATTTCTTAAATTTATAATTGTATTCACAGACCATATTATATGTTCGATCTAAATATACATATTTATCTTCATTGTCATTTTCAAATTCATCTTCGTCATCACTTTCTTCTAATGCATCCAAATTTGTATTTTCTTTAATTTTTCTAAATAAATTATTCATCATAACACTAGTTTTATAACCAGGAATATATGCAATACCATAAAAACTATTTTCTTCTTCATTGGTAAAAAGATGATAAATATCATTTTGAATATCAGGTTTAATTTGAAATACTATTGGATGTGTCTTATAAGAATTTTTTTGTACTGGATGGTTTAATGGTTTATTTTCTCTCGTAATTGGGGTTTTATAAACTTTATATTCTCCAACAGTATCATTTATACAGTTTATACTGTACTCGAGATTAAACACTTCATTACCAAGTTTTATTTTGCTATTTCTAAATTGAATATATTTAATTTTATAAGGAAGCAATGGAATTGAAATCATCAATTCTTGTATCGAGCTAGTTAAAACTGGTATTCCAAAAACAACTGATTTATTTGTGAATGCTAATTGTTGTATTTCTCTCGAAAATATATTTTTCATATTCTGTAGTTTATCCAAAAATGGTAATGATGAACAATAATTCCCATTGTAAAAGAGAATATCTTCAACTGAAAAGAATCGTTGATACTCATATTTAATTATTGTTCCATAAAATATAGTTCCATAAGCTAAATGATCGTGGAAACAACAATGAACAATTTGAATATCACATATTTTTTTATTATCAGTAATTTCCATTAAAATACACACATTTTGTTTCTTAAAAACAGTAAACCAAGCGAAATATTTGACCCCTTCTGGGATTGCAATGAAAATATTAGCATTATGGACTTTGTTATGTACAATTGTTTCATAAGAAAGTTCAATATTTGGGAACGAATTTAACAAATCTTGTTTGTCATTATCAGACAACATTTCTCTCTATTTATTAAATAATAAGGAAATCTTTAAATTAAAAATCTAAATAATAAGAAAACTATAAATAATTAATATTCAGAATAGCTTAAAGAATTAATATTTGTTGTATCTAAAGAAGAAATATTAGTAGTATTTTCTTCATTTTTATTATCTCCTTTCAATTTTGTTTTTAAAAAATCTTTGAGTTCATTTTTCATAGAATTTATATTAGGTTTTTTATAAATTTTGTTCTCATTATCATCTGGTAAATAAGTTTCAGTATTATTTTTTTCATCTATATTTTCATCTTCATCATTTTCTTTATCATATTTTTTGTCATATTTATTGTAACTATTTTTTGACATAACATTAAACATATTTTCGTATTTTTGTGTAGGAGCATTTACTAAATCTTTTATTTTTGGAATGGTTAATGTGGATTTAAAAAAAGAAAATAAATTATGCATTAGAAAAATAAGAATTATAGAAATAATAGTTGTTTGAAGTGTCCAAAATAACATATAATATTCTTATATTAGATTAACATTGATAAAAACACATTAAGTTCTTTTTTAATTAAATAATTATCTATTTCTTCATTTGCTAAAAAATAAAAATTATCAATAATAAAATTATTATATTTATTTTTGATATTATTTTCATCATTACATTTTTCATTACATTTAAAAAAACCTTCAATAATTAAATATAATTTTGAACCACTATCTTGACAATAATGAAAAGAAACCATTTGTTTTGAATAATCGTGTATTGGTATTTGAGAGAAAACCTCTTCTTCAACAAAAAAACTATCATCTAATAATAAATTTATTTTATTTTCAAATATGATTTTTTTGTATGGAGTATCAGATGACAAAAGTTTAATAATTTTATTATTTTGCAAAGAAAATATACCAGTAGAAGAAATTATCTGAATACTTTTTTTAGAAAACTTATAAAACTCTTCTAAATTATCTAATATTTTTAGTGAAATCATATTAGGATTAAATTTATCAATATAAATTTTAGTATGTTTTAATAATTTATTATTCTCTATTGCACATTCTCTATATTTATTTGTTGTTTGCTTATTTGGATTAGTAGGTCTTCTATTTTTATTTGTATTTGTATTTATATTTATATTTGTATTTTTAGTTGACATATCTATTATTTCAAGTTAAATATATTAACATAAACTATTTAAACAGTTTTATAAAATAAATAACTATAGTAGAAAATGGCTCAAAATTTAAATGTAATTATTGTTGAAAAAACAGGAACTCTTAAATCTCTTATGATAAAAGAATATAAAGAAGAAGAATTATATAAAAAATGTGGGTTTAAAAAACCTGATGGATTTAAAAAACATACAGATTGGAAAATTAAACTAGATGGAAAAAAATATGTTATTTCGGTGTATGGTAAAACAGATGGTAAAGCAAATATGGAAAACAAATACGATTTTCCACCACCAATTGATAACACATTATTTTTTGGTAGTTGTATTATAATATGTTATGTTGTTAAAGATGGTAATAATGAATTATTTTCTTTAACATCAGAACTTTGGATTAAAATGTACGAAAAATTATTTGGAGGATTTGAAGACTTAACAACAACAGCTGTAGAAGATGAAGAAGAAGAAGATGAATTAGATTCTATTCCTAAAGATAAAAAGACTAAACAAGGTTACTTGAAAGATGGATTTGTTATTGATAGTAGCGATAGTGATGAAAAAGAATATGAAACAGAAGATGAAGATGATGATGATGTTGATGATGGTGATGAAACTGAGCTAAATGATGAATTAGTATTAGATGATATAGGATCTGAATTAAGTGAAGAAGAATATAGTGACGAAGAGTGAATATTATAAAAAATTTAAAAATGTAATAATTTTCTTTATATAAAGAAATAAAATTGAATAAGATTTAAATACATCTGTTGTATTTAAATCTAAAATGGCGATGCGCAAAGTTGAAAATCCTGATATTTTCAGAAAAAATATTTGTATTAAATTGAATGAAATTTTACAAGATGAAAAAAAGAGTAAAAATATGGAACGCGGGGTGTATAATTATACTCTTAAAGAATCGACAAATAGAAAAGTAGTAAAAAAATGGGACAATCCATATTTTATGCAAATTTATACTGACAGAATGCGCAGCATATATATTAATCTAAAAAATGTTGACTTATTAGAGCAAATAAAAAATGGAACAATAAAACCACAAAATGTTGCATTTATGACACATCAAGAAATGAAACCAGAAAAGTGGGAAACAATGATTCAAGAGAAAATAAAGCGTGATAAAAATAAATTTGAGACCACGATCGAAGCGGCAACAGATACATTTAAATGTAGAAAATGTCATTCAAATAAATGCACATATTATCAAATGCAGACAAGATCAGCTGATGAACCAATGACAACATTTGTTACATGTATAGAATGTGGAAACAGATGGAAATGTTAGAAGAATTATTAATTATTAATTATGAATTATTAAATATTTAATAAAGAATAACCAATAAGTGTTAACTGATAAAGAAACTGTGTTAAAGAATAACCACAAAATATTGCTATAAAAAACATATAATAATAGAAATACCTTTTTAATATATAAGTTAAAAAATAATAATATTTATTAAATACCATTTTTTTATGTAACCAAAATACTCTATTTTGTCTTTTTGTTACAACTGATAAATTATTATCATCCTTTTTAATATATTCTAATAACACATTGTCTGGGAATTTTTTATCTACTTTTCTAAGAAACATCGTATATTTTTTATTTTTTAAATAATCATCAATAAATTTCTTATCTGTACTATTTCCTTCCTTAAAAAGATAAGGACTTGTTGAACTCATCATTCGTGACCAGTCAGTTGCTGTAGTATCTTCATTTTTAACAAGTGATAAACTATTTTGCGTATGTAACATAATAGCAAAAATACTTTCATTTGCAACATCACCTTGACAAATTAAATTGTAAATACTTTTATTTTTGTGTGAATAATTTATACATCGATATGCATCTTGCAAATTTAATATAAACCAAGGACTATTTGCTAAATGATATTGAGGTTGAAGATAATTCAAATTTGCTCTTTTAATTAAAGTAGTATTCCACCACGCTTCTCTCCAACCCATAAATGATGAAGCATAATGTTCTAAAAACAATTCACGAAATCGCAATGGAGATATAATAGGAACACAAGAGTCAGTTAAAAAACAAAACCATTGATTTTCTCTATCATTTTTCATACTATATTGAATTAACGATAAATAAGCTGGAACAATATGTAAGTAATTTGTTTCCATTAAATAATTTGGAGGCAAAGCATTTTTTTTGATCCATTCTGATTTAATAGAATCATAATTTTTATAATGAAAATATACATTTATAATATCTTTATTAGGTTCAATCCAATCCTTCCATATTTCTTCTTTATTTAATTGATGTTCGTAACTAATAATAAAACATAAAGCAACTTTCATTGTTATTTATTATATGTAAAATTAATACATATAATAAACGATTCACACGATAAAAGATTTAAAATTATATTATGAAATAACCTAAATATATCTTTTAATATAATATATTATTAATAAATATGGAATTAGTAGTTGAACCTGATATATATTCACCTAGTATTGATGAAGCAGGAAATTATGTAGATAAAATCCCGTCTTTTAATATAATAAAAAAAGGACTATTATGTCCGTGTGGTTCAAGAAAAGATAAATCTTATGATTCATCGAGTAGTTTTTCAGGACATATAAAATCAAAAAATCATAAGACATGGATTACATCATTAAATCTAAACAAAGTAAATTACTATGTTGAAAATGAAAAACTGGTAGAAACATTATTAAATCAAAGATTGATTATTGCTAGATTAGAAAAAGATATTAATAGTAAAATATCGACAATTGATTATTTAACACAACAATTATTACATAAGAATAGCGAATATGTAACAAATTTATTAGACTTCGATTAAATCCACCTTTTTGGAAAAGGTGGAGCCAAAATAATAAAATTTATTTACACCTTTTCTAAAAAAGTAGAGCCAAAATAATAAAATTTATTTACACCTTTTCTAAAAAAGTAGAGCCAAAATAATAAAATTTATTTACACCTTTTTGGAAAAGGTGGATTTAAAATTGGATTAATTCTAAATCCTTCAAATTCCAATATTCACAACCTCCTCCAGGTGTTGGTCTTCGAATAATAAATGGAATTCTTTTTTGTGCTAATTCTAATTCTGCAATTAAATATCCATCAATTATATTTTCAGGAACACGCACAAATACTTTTGCACCAGAACTGATTTGTTTTGCTCGTTGACCCAAAACACGAGCTCTTTCATATTTTGTCAGGTATGGTATTGTTTTATGTAAGTCATCAATAATATTATTTGCTGAATCCCTAACAATTTTTGTTAATACCGTGATTTCATCATAATTATTGATTGAACATTCAGGATGAAAATCCGAAATATAATTTTTATTTATTGCAGTATTAAATTTCTGCAAATATGCTTCGTCTACCTCATCTTCATCATCAGAATCTAAAACAGGCGCTAATGGATTTATTACAGATTCATCTGGTTCATCGTCGCTATCACCTTTACCCAAGTCATCATTATCTTCATCCAATTCGACTTCTACTTCTTCTTCTTGTTCTTCTTGTGCCGGCTCTTCATCATCATCTTCTGCTAAAATAGAATTATTATCCTCTTCTTCATCATCAGAATCACTTTCTTGACTATCATATTCATCATCTTCAAATGGTTCTTCGCTCATTGTGTTATTAATATTACTAAATATACTTTTAAATATCATTTCATCAATTTTATTTTAAATAATAATTGTAAATAATTGTAAATAAAGGATTGTAACCTATTATTTTTGTTCATCTGTTTTCCAAACATAATCGCATGTAGAACATAAATAAACATATTTCATATTTACATCATCATATCTAATATATATAATTTCTCGTTCAACAGCTTCAGAATGGTTTGTATCACATTCTGCATTAGGACACTTAATTTTACTGATTCTTGGTAATGTCGGATCTAATTTTGTATACTTGTTAATAATATGCGAAAACTTTTGTTCTCCTCGTGTTAACTGCATTTTTGAAACAGAAACATTATTAACAGTTAATGTTGAATCTTCATTACCGCAATTTCTGCAATAATAAACTAATTTATTTGGATTATCTGCATCAATGCGGATATAATACATATTACTACAATTAGTGCAGAAGTGCATATTTGGCTTATTATAATATACTTTTACATTATTTATTTAATTCAATTTTAAAACAAAATAAAATAAACAAAATAAACAAAATAAACAAAATAAACAAAATAAAATAAACAAAATAAAATAAACAAAATATAATAAACAAAATAAACAATAAACAAAGACTTAAATTGTAATTTCTTTTACAGTACCTAAATATTTTTTGTATAATTTATTATAATCAATAATTATATTCATTGAATACATTGATGTTGAAACTCTTTCTGGTCCCGATTCACTCTTAACTTTTTCATCTAAAAATTTAATAACATCATCATTATTTTTTATAAAATTCTCTTTTAAAGAAGAATAAAATATATTAAAATTGTGTGGAAATGAACTGGTATTTTTTGTTACCATTCTTAAAATAGCTATTTCAATATTTTTATACTCGATAATTTTTGTATAATTTTTAAAATCTTGATGTGTTTTTGAAATACCTGGTTCATTTAATAATGGATCATTACATAAAAGTGTACATAAGTTTAATAAAACAGTGGATATTGTTTGACAAGAAGTCCACTGCTCTCCTCTCCATGTATTTAATAAAGAAATGCAAACCTTTCCATTAACATATAAATTAGGATTAAATCTAATATTATCACCATTTGTTTTATAAACAACTTCTGGTGGACTATGTGGATAATCGCCAGGATATTGAAATTCGAAAAAATAAAATCCTCCAAAATATGGTGTTTCAGAAGGACCAACAATCATTGCATATCCTTTTAATAAGTCTTCATCATCATGAATATAATAAATACCATTATCTGTTAATGGATTTCTCATTATATTTTTAACATCGTGCAATAATCTTGTAACAGTATCTCTTGTGATAATAGTTTTTTTTTCAATAGACATTTAATTTATTATATATGAAACATACAAAAATATATTTATGTAGGTTTCATATATAATTATATAATATAAACTTAAAATCTATATAAACTTAAAATCTACATAAATTCTATAATATACTATAATGAAAAATGCCATATGTTTAATAACAATAGCCCCTAATATAATATGGGTTGATTTTTTATCAGAATTCAAAAACTATGATATTTATATTGTATTGGATAATATTAATTTTAATACTGAAATATACGAAAAAAATAAAAAGTATTCTAATATAAATTTTATTAAAATACAAAATGAAGATTGTATTGATAATGGTTATATTCATTCTAGTTATATGCCAAATTCATCATTAAAATTTAACGAAATAATAGCGTGGGATAGAGCATTATTTTATTTTACAAATATAGATATAAGTTATGATAAAATATGGTTTTTTGAAGATGATTGTTTTTTTTATAATGAAGAATCAATATTAAATATTGATTTAAAACATCCCAATTCAGATATTTTATGTAGAGATAAAAATCCTGAACCTAAAGATGATGAATGGTGTTGGTTTTGGCCTGCAATAAATATTAATTTTCCAAGACCTTATTTTCATTCACCAATATGCGGTGTTCGGTTATCTAACAAGTTTTTATTTCATTTAAATGAATATACAAAACAAAATAATAAATTATTTTTTATAGAAGCAATGTTTCCATCAATAGCACATAGAAATAATTTATTATATGAATTATGCGATGAATTAAATCAAATTTTTTGGAGAAGAGAATGGAATATAGAAGAATTTAATAAAGAAAAAATCTTTCACCCGGTTAAAAATATTGAAGAACATCATAAAATCCGCTTGACAATATAGCAAAAACCTATAATTTTGATTATATAATTATTATATAAAAAAAAACTGAAATAGAAAAATATCAATATATAATATTAACATAAGAACAATGTCTAGTACTTCTCAATTTAAAGATTTAAATGCATTTTTAGCTAAGCATAGTGCTAAGAATGAAAAAAATGAACATAAAGATTCTGGTATTTCTCATACACATACTAGAATTGGAGATCAATCTTTAAACATATATGGAGGTTCATATATTATTCCAAAAGAAGAGCAACAAGCATTTATGAATTTATATTATCAACAAGTTTTTGTGCAAAAAAAAATGGAATATTTAACTGAATGTCAATTAAAAGCGGATGCAAGTGCTAGCGCTCCAACAGGTGGTATATTTATTGATGTTGATCTAAGATATAGTTTTGATATTGAAGGACGACAACATTCAAAGGAACATATTCTTGACCTGATAAATTTGTTATATTTGGAAGAACTTAAGGAATTCTTTATATTTGAACCAAATGTCACTTTCCCTATTTATGTTTTTGAAAAACCAGATGTAAATAGACTTGCTGATGGATCATTGACTAAAGATGGAGTTCATATTATTATTGGAATTCAAATGAATCATACTTTGCAGATAATGTTGCGTGATAGAATAATTGGAAAAATTGGTGATGTATGGGAATTGCCAATAACAAATACGTGGGATGCTGTTTTTGATGAAGGGATTAGCAAAGGAACTACAAACTGGCAAATGTATGGATCGAGAAAACCGGCAAATCAAGCTTATGAAATGACTCAATATTATCTAGTATCATTCGATTCGAGAGATAGTGAATTTATGCTGGAAGAAAAAAAAATCGGTGATATTGATTTATCAAAAGATTTAATTAAATTATCGGCTCAATATGACCAACATATAAAATTTGAGATGAATCCAAAAATAAAAGATGAATATGAAGATCGAGCTAAAAATGGTGTAAAAAAATTAAAAAAGATTAATAGCAAAAGCAAGGTAAAATTACTTTGTAGCGATGAAGATGATACAGATAATAATATTCAACTAGAAGATATTGATACTCTAGAAAAATTAAAAACAGCAACAGATAAAATTATGTCAACTTTTACTTTTAATGAATATTATATAAAAGAAGCACACGAATATGTTCAGATATTACCAGCAAAATATTATGAGCCAGGTTCTCATGCATTAAATCGTATGGTTGCATTTGCGTTGAAACATACAGATGAACGACTATTCTTATCGTGGGTAATGTTGCGAAGTAAAGCATCCGATTTTGATTATAATACAATTCCAAATTTATATCATCAGTGGATAAGATATTTCAAAGACAAACCAAATGGTGTAACAATTCGATCCATAATGTATTGGGCGAAACAAGATGCGTTTGATGATTATGAACGTGTTAAAAAAACTACTCGTGATTATTATATTGAAGAAACATTATCTACACCAACTGAATTTGATTTTGCGATTGTTTTATTTCAAATGTGTAAAGAAAAATATGTATGCAGCAGTTTAGTTAATAAAACATGGTATGTTTTCAAGGATCATAGATGGGAACTAGATAGAGGAGAATCATTAAGAATGTTTATTTCAATTGATATGTATAATGCATACCAAGCAAAAGTTAATTCTTGGATGAATGAAATGCAGCATTATGATCCAACTGATGAGAGATATGTTAGTATGAGTAAAAGAGTAAAAACAGGCACTGGAATTTCTACAATGCTAAAAAGAACAAATGATAAAAATAACATTATGCGAGAAGCTGCAGCACTATTCTTTGATAAAGATTTTGACAAAAATATGGATTCAAATAAATGGTTAATGTGTTTTAAGAATGGAGTTATCGATATTAAAAATCGTATTTTCCGCGACGGAATGCCGCTAGATTATATTACTAAAACGACGAATATTAATTATGAAGCATATGATGTTGAAAAACACGGTCTAATCGCGGATCAAATTCAGACATTTATGGAACAATTATTCCCAATAAAATCATTGAATAACTATATGTGGGAGCATTTAGCATCTGTATTAATTGGAGAAAATATTAATCAAACATTTAATATTTATCGTGGAAGTGGTAGTAATGGAAAATCAATATTCACAGATCTGATGAGTTATACACTCGGCGAATATTACGGCGAAGTGCCGGTAACTTTGGTTACGGAAAAAAGACCAGGAATTGGCGGAACATCATCAGAGATTGTTCAATTAAAAGGAGTTCGATTTGCTGTTATGCAAGAACCGTCAAAAGATGCGCGTATCAATGAAGGTATGATGAAACAATTAACTGGCGATTCAACATTATCTGGTCGTGCGTTGTATCACGAACAGGAAACATTCTTGATTCAATTTCATCTAGTCTTGTGTACAAATACGCTATTTGAAGTGATGAGTAATGATGATGGAACATGGAGACGAATCCGAATTTGTGATTTCTTGTCAAAATTTGTGGAACCGGGTGAAACATTTCAAACATCAGATACGCCATATCAATTTCCAAAAGATAAATCATTAAAAGAGAAATTGCGTGGTTGGGCAAATGTATTGGCTAGTATGTTGGTAAAATTAGCATTTGAAAACCAAGGCATAGTATCAGAATGTGATATCGTAAAAGCATCATCAAATAAATATCGTCAAGGTCAAGATCATATTTCAGCATTTGTTGCTGAAAAAGTTGGAAAAAGAGCTGGAGAAAAAGTTATGAAAACAGATCTATATGAACAATTTAAATTATGGTTTCAAGAACAACAAGGTAGTAGAAAAATGCCAAAGGGTGTAGAGTTATTCGAATATATGAATAATAAATTTGGAGAAGTTAAAAAGGGTGGTGGTTGGAAAGATATTGAAATATTATACGATAAAGAAAATGAAACAGACGAAGTGGGTGATTTATAAAATTAAATAAATATATTAAAGATATTTCAAATATATTTATATCAATGCAAAATTTAGAATCAAATAAATTTAATGAAGGTGAATTATTTATAAAATATAAATCAACTTATAAGTCCGCATTTTTAGATTTATCATTACATTTTTTCATATTAATTAGTGCATTTTATTTAGTATGGTATTTTAAAAATACTGGTATTAGTATTATAACAATTCCTATTTTAGGATTAATGCTTACTCGAACATTTATAATTTTTCACGATTGTTGTCATAATTCATATACACCAAATAAAACATTAAACTATTTTATTTCACATATTACAGGTATTTTAACATTAACAAGTCCAAATTGGATATTAGATCATCATACACATCATTTAACAAGTGGAAATATTGAAAATAAACAGCATTATTTTTTTAATGAAACGGTTTTAATAACAAAAAAACAAATTTTAAATTATTCAAACAAATTAAAAAAAACATTTTTGTTTTATAAACAACCTTATATATTTTTTATAATAATTCCAGTACTATATTTTTGTATAGCACAAAGATTTATATATATCTTTAAAAAAATAAATCATCCAAATAAATATAAATGGTCACTTTTTATGATTTTATTTAATCATATATCTAATAATATAGGTATTGGTATATATTATTATTTTATTTTTAAATATAATATTTTACTTCATTATTTATTAAGTATAATTATTTCAATGTCAATAAAATTTATGATGTTTCATAATCAACATACATATAATCCTAGTTATGTAACAGGTAATGATAATTGGACACAAAAAGATAGTGGAATATTAGGAAGTTCTTTTATTCGAATACCATATTTAGTAAAATATTTTTTTATGGGAATTGAATATCATCATATTCATCATATGAATGCAAAATTACCGGGTTATAATTTACAAAAATATCACGAAGAAGTTGTATTAAATAGTAATGTTTTTTATAATATTCATAAAATTTCATTTTCAGAATTTTATAATAATTTATGGTTAGTTTTATATGATGAAGATACATGTAAATATATTACAATAAACGAAATAAACGAAATAAACGAAATAAACGAAATAAACGAAATAAACGAAATAAACGAAATAAACGAAATAAACGAAATAAACAAAATGAAAGAAATAAACGAAATAAACGAAATAAACGAAATAAACACGATAAATGAAACAAAAGAAATAAATAAGATAAACGAAACAAAAGAAATAAACGAAAAAATTAAAATAGCGTAAAATAAATAATTCATATAATATAATTTATATAATATAATATGAATAATAATTTATAAAGTTGTATATACATTTTTAGGTAATAAAGACTGAATATTTACAAACATTTGTAATAAATATAAAACAACATAATTAATTGTATAAGGATAAATTATAAATAATATTAATAAACTTATTTTTGCAAAATAAGAATATGAACTTTTAGTTAAAAATATTCCCAATGTAAAAACAATTAATAATATAAAATATATCCAACGCCAAATTTTAAACCATGATGATAAAATATCATAATTTTGAACTTCATAAAATGTTTTTCTATCATTTGTTACTAAATCAGCACCATATGATCTAATTCTTTCTCCCAAAATAGCATTTTCTTCTACATAAGTTTCATATAACTCCAAAACATGGAAATAATTTTTTGTTAAACTACCTAATGTATCATTAGATTCTGTTGCAAGTGTTATATTTTTATTGAAACTAACATTAGTTTTATTTGCTTTTTTTTCAGCTTCTATTTTGAGTCTTTCAAATATTAATTTATCATATGCTGCACCCCCTTGAGAATATACATAATATTTTTTTTCAGCACTATGTTCTTCATATGGAGCACTTTGTAAATTTGTTTGTGCTGCTAAATACTTTTGATGTAATTCATCTGTTTTTTGTTTTTTTTCACATTCTGAACCTGGACCACATAATAATGCCTGCGATGTTTGAGCTATTAATTGATTAATTTGAGTTGTAGTTTCTTGTTGTTGTGTTAATATTTGATTATCTGCATAACAATTTGACATTACCTTATTATATGTAATTATTTATTTTTATTAGATCGTTTAAAATTTTTAGATCGTTTATTTTTAGATCGTTTATTTTTAGATCGTGTAAATCTTTTATTAGATCGTTTAAAATTTTTATTAGATCGTTTAAATCTTTTTTTACCTTCTCCCAAGTCTCTATGGTCATTTCCAAAATTTATTAATTGTGCAATTATATTTTCAAACTTATCTGAATTATCTACTGAAATACGTCTAGGAGATCTAGAAACAGCTGTATCATTTTCATTTTGCAAAGTATTCCAAAATAAAATTGCTTCAGGCGTTAAATTCTTCTCATTTCGAATATCGATAAAATATTTATTAGCTATTGCTAATATTGAAATATTATCTTTAAATCCAGGTATATTTATTTGTATACCAAGAGGGTCATCTTCTAATGCTATTGTCAAAAGAAATACTTCGTCTACATCGGAAATTGTTCTTGCCATAATTTATAATAAATATATATATTATAAATTATAAATTATAAATTATAAAGTAATGATTTTTCATTTAATAACTACTAATAACTAGCAAAATTTGAATTTTTACCAAATATATTACCATTACTACCTATAATACTTCCCATATTATTCATCGATTCAGTAGTAGTTGATTCAGTAGTAGTTGATGGAGTTAAAATACATTTATTTACTGTAGAATCATAAGAAAATCCCGTGTCACAGCAAGCACTGCCTATACAAGTTAAAGATACAGCTGCCCAAGGATCTGACACACCTGCACCACTTGTATCTACTTCAGGAGCATTTTTTGACTGAAAATTCCAGTCATATTCTTGGTAATTCATATTATCACGATTTACTGCAGAGAGAATATATTTCCATAAATAAATAACACCAATAACTACAATAATAATAGTTAAAACCGTATATAAACTTTTTGGTAATATACCACGATTTAATAAAATGGTTAATACTAAAACAGGGAGACAAATCATAATAATAATTTTCATAATACTAGAATGTTGACTATATTGTTGACCATAATAACTATTTATTTCAACTAATCGCAATTTATTATATTTCTCTTCTTCAATCGCCTTCATTCTCAATTTAGCTTCATTTAATTCTTTTTCAACAATATCAATTGCAGTAATTTGTTCTTCAAGTGTATCTTTTGTTGATGCAATGTTTGAGTTGTAAAAAGAATACATTCCATTTAAATTTTTATATAAATTAACTCGCATCTGTGATATCTCATTGATTTTTTGAACATACATATCTTTTTCCTCAGGTGTAAGTGTGTTTTGTATTAATCCAGTATTTAATTTACTAAAGTAATCTTTTTCAATATTTTGAAGTTCAGATATATTTGTTAATGTTTGAACTCTACCTTCTTCAATATTTGCAAGACTTTGTGATTGATTTTGTAAATTTGATGCTGCTGATGATATAATTGGTGTCGAGCTCATTATTATTATATTATATAATCATAAATTAAATTATATATTCATAAATTAAATTAAATATATAATTATTTTTTTATTACATTTATTGTTATTATAACAATAGCTATGGCTAAAATACTCCAAAATAAATATTGATAGTTTTCTTGCAACACTACTATATCACTATCTGATAATATTCCATTAATATTTGCAGAACCAACGGTTTTATATTGATTATATTGTTTGCTTATACCTTGATATTTATGTAGGGTTTGTTCTAAAACGGTTTTATCAATACCCATTTGATTATTTAATTGACTATTTAATGTCTCAACATATGTTATTTTATTTACAATTTCATCTGCTATAGAAGCTAATTGAATTTTTAAAATATCACGGTTTATATTTTGTCTTTGTGTTGCTTTTTGTAATCCACAAACAGTATTTTTACTCATTGACATTCCAGTCATTTGATAATTTGCATATTCAACTGCATCTACACCATCTACAATTTTTGTACAACTTGCATTATTATTAATTTTTGGATTTTTATAATATACATCAGTATAATCCAAATAACTTTGAGGACTTGTAATCATTGCATTATTTTTTGGAAAACATCTATTATTTACTTTATCAAAAACAAACCCTGGACATTGATCTCCTAAAGAATCACTAATTACTTTACACAATTCAACTGTTGAATTTTCTCTTTTATCACTTGGTATGTCTATATCATTACCACCTTTATCAATATTTTGCACCATATTATATGTAGGTTCTTTATTTGGATTAAACATTGTTGTAGGATATTCTGATAATCTATCATTATCATCAATGTATCCTACTTTTCCCATATATGCTGGATTTCCAACTCTGTCCATTTCATAAACAGCATTTGCCCATCCTCCGCCATACATATTATCATTTTGTCCTTTTGTACAATTTGGTTGAGGATCAGAAGTATATAATACTAAATCACCATTAGATTGCATAACTAATAATAATGATCCATCTGATGAACTTACCCATTCTTCTGATCCAAGCATTTGTCCCATTATCATATAATCTGTTCCATATTTCCCTTTTGATGCGACCCAATTAGAGTTTGGTTTTTGTTGTTTTCCATTTGTATAAGAACACCAAACACTTCCAGTATTATTTTCTGGAGTTCCGCGATATAAACACAAATTTCCATCACTTTGTAATGATAAAAAGAATTTACATTTTGTTATTTCATCAGAACAATTAAAATCTATATTAGACCCTCCTGAAATTTCTCCAGATTTAAATGGAAATCCACCACATTGATATGAATAGTTGACAGTTTTTGCGCAACAAAATGCGGGATCTCCGCTATATTCACTTAATGCTGAATACGAGAAATTAGTTATACCTTTAGATATATTTGTATTTACAGCATTTTTTATATAATTATTTAAATTTCCAACAATTCCATCCGTACCATAACTTTCTGATGAACTAGGATTTCCACAATCAATGCCTTTTGGTTTTCCAACGCAATTGCCTCCATAACTTCCTACTACTGAACCCGGATTTACATTTCCGCCCCATGTACATTCTGCTGGTGCATTATCAGATTGCCATTTAATTTCTCCTTCTGCGGTTTGAACAACAATTCTTCCATCACCAGTAATAGTCATATTATTAGCTCCACTTCCTGCAGTATTTGATGACCATATTGCCTTTTCATTTTGTAATAAACCTGGTCCATATTTTTGTGTTTCCGATAATGAATTACTTGTAGCACACCATCCTGTTTGATTTTCAGCTTTATAATCTTGTAATCCAAAATATTTATAACCGCCATTTGCAGCACTTTGTTTACATTGATCTAAAGTAACATATTTACCCGATAATTCTGAAGTTCCTTTCATTGCTCTATCTTCTGCATCTGCATAACAACCTACATAAGTACTTTGTGGATTTGATACCACAGTATTAACAACAACGTTTTTATTATAATTTTTCTCATCAGGTAAATTTGTTGTTTGAACATAAGTATCTGTAGCTCCCATTAGATTTGAATTTGAACCATTATATTGTGTTAAAATGGTGTTGAACTTAGTTTGTAATGCATCTAATGCTGCAAGTTGAGATGTAACATTCTGATCTGTTTCGTCTAATAATTTACGAGTTTGATGTATTGCTTGTGGAGCATTTATATTATTATCGGAAACATTGCCTGCTAAACCTTTAAAACCTTCAAAGAGTAAATTCTTTGATTTTACATTACTTGTAATTTTATTTTGATACTTCTTAAATTTTATACCTTGATTTAAAGTTACAGTTCCTAAATCTGAATTATTCTTTTTATTTAAATTTGAATATTCAAAGATACTTGTCATTATATTACATTAATAAAAAAATTTATTAATTAAATTATGGTGATGGTATAATTTTCATTTGCATAAAAGCAAATATTACTATTATTAACCCCCATAAGAAGAATCCAGGAGCGCTATTTAATCGTGTTGTAACAACTGCAAATAATACAGCAAAAAAGAACCAGAAGAGAATTTTAAATGGATTTGTTAGAACATTAGGAAAAAATTGTTTCTTTAATGTAAATAAAATAATAATAATTGCAAAAATAAACCATAGCATATTAGCAGAATGAGCTTGATCTATATAAATAGTATTATCTTCATATTGTTGATCAATCATTCTATACTCTTTTATCATACCATCAATATTTTTTCGATCTTGTAATAATTGACTGTATACTGCTTGTAAGGTGCCCTGTTTTTCGGCTTTTTCATTCATTTGTTCTTTCACTTCTGGAATAATTTTATTTAATGCTTCTCCTATTTTCAAATTTAAATCTGTTAATTTATCATTCAACTGCTGTATTGCATTTGCATTTTGTGTTACTTCAGTAATTAAAGCAACATCGTCTCCTAAACCAGGACCAACATCACCTTTTCCACTTCGTGTCCAACAATATGCTTTTGATGCATTATAAGTGGCACCAGTGCATAAAGGATCTGAACTACATAATGCTTTACATTCATTTTCAGAATCTACAGCTCCTTCTTTTAAACCTGTTGTACCCCAATATGTGAGACCTTGTAATGAAACATATTTTTTATTTTTTTCTTTAATTAAAGCAATATAACTTTTATAAAAATTATTTTCTGTTATAGTTTTTCCACCAGCACCTACAGTTAGACACAATGATGCATCTGGTCCATCAATTACATAAGTTGCACCAGTACATAAAAGATTTGAACTACAAAATGTTTTACATTCACTTTCAGTTGAAGGTGTTTTTATATTTAACCATCCTCCATTAAAAAACAAACTATTTGGTGTAGTTGTATAAGTATCTTGTACATCATTTTGTGCTTGTAAAGATGCAATAAGATTTAAATGTGCTTGTTCATATTGTTGCATTACTAAATTATATTCATTTTCCAATATTTGTAAATTTAATATTTCTGATGATTTATTGGGTTCCATTATTATATAAAGATAAAATATAAAATATAATACATTATTTTATGTTTTTTGTTTTTTTTGTTTTTTTTGTTTTTTGTTTTTTATTTATGTTTTAAACCCTTGTATAATTGAAAACATCCTACTCCAAAAATAATATAAAGAGGTATAAAAGAATAAACATATCTTCCCTCATTCCAAAATTTCTCTTGCATTTTACCTTTATTAATTTCGTTAAGTACTATAGTTTTTATTGGTTTTATTTGTTTTATTTTATTATTATTATTATTATCAAGAATATAAGTTTTTTTTAATTTTCTAACAGTTTTATCAATAGACTCTTTTATATATAACTTTGTTTTTTCAGTAATTTTAATTGGATTATTATTTTTTTTTTGATATATATGACTAAACATTTATTTAATAATAAGAAATTTTTTTAAATTTTATTCTGTATTATAATAATTACAATAATATTGAATTTATTAATAATTCAGTAACAATATAAGGATTTAAATTAGCAGCAGGTCTTCTATCTTCTAAATATCCACATTTATTTATATTAACTTGAAGCGGAATTCGAATACTACATGATCTATCACCTACCCCATATGAAAAATTTTTCATACTACTTGTTTCAAATTTTCCAGATAATCTTTTATCATTATCTTCACCATAATTAACAATATGTAATAAATGTTTTTTTTTCAATTTTTTACAAGCTTCGTAAATCTCATCTATACCATTTATTTCTCTCATTTTATTTGTAGAAAAATTAGTATGACCACCTGAACCATTCCAATTTTCTAATGGTTTTGGATGAAATGAAATATAACAATCATATTTTTCTGAAATTCTATGTAATAAATATCTTGACATATATAAATCATCACTTACTTGTAATGCATCACAAACACCAATTTGATATTCCCATTGTGAAGCCATAACTTCACTATTTGTTCCACATATATTAATATTTGATTCTATACAACAACTTAAATGTTCATTTGATATTTGTCTTCCAAAGTTTCTATCACCTCCAACAGAACAATAATATGGTCCTTGTATTTCAGTTAGACCTGGATTTTTTAAATCTTTCCATTTGTACGGAGTATTATTTCTTTCAAAAATTACATACTCTTGTTCAATGCCAAAAAAACATTCAAAAGTTTCACATATACTATTTGTATCTTTACATTTTTTTCTAAAATTACTTATATGTGGTGTTAAATCTTTATTTAAACATTCACAAAATACAAATAATGCATTTGGTGGACTTTTTATTAATGTATTATAATATAATCTAACAGGATTTAATATAATATCAGATATATTATCATATGTAATATCAGAAGTAATATTTGAAGGTTGATTTGTAGATGATCCATCAAAATTCCATAGTTCACATCTATTTAATTCATTAATATTAATAACATTTTCATCGCAATTTATTTTAATTTTTGATCGTAGTTCTCCATTTCCATCAATCCAAACATATTCTAATATTTGTTTTATCATTTAATTATTATAGTTAAATATAATATTAACTATAAAAATAACTATAAAAATAACTATAAAAATAATTATAAAAATAACTATAAAAAATATCATACTTTATTAATTGTAGGAATTCCTGGAATTCCTGGAATTCCTGGAATTGAAAGAATTTTATTTTTCTTAAAAATAGTTATAAGCATACCAATTAATATACAAACTCCAATAAACATATTCCAATTAGCTATATACTGTGTTTTATAAGTTTCTTTTGAATTACTATTCATTATTAATGCACCATTACCAGTTCCTTCTATTTGTTGTAATTTAAAAACTAATATATTATTGTGTTTTTTTTCAACTATTATTTTTTTATCTAAATTTGTAATTTTTATATTTAAATCATCTAAGTGGCTTTGTATATCATTTGATGTTATAAATAAATTTTTATTTAATGTAGTTATATTTCCAGAATCTATAGAAAAAAGATTAGCATACTCTTGATTTTCTGGAGTTCTATGATAAAAAATATATGATTTTTTATAATCATCTAAAGCTGGTATTATTTGTTGACTATATGTATTCAATTTTTCATAATTTTGTTCAACCTGATTCATATATTAATCTAACTTTATTAAATATTTTTACTTCGTTTTTAAAATGAATTTTTCTCCATTTTTAAAAGTTGTGTGGATTATGTGCAAATTCTATAATAATATCCCTTAATCGCGGTTTTACTAGGACGAATAATTTCACATACTTGTCCAGGTCTAATTCCAATAACTTGTGCTACTGGGTCAAACCTAGATATGTCCGGAAATTGACTATTATCCATAATATTATATCGAGTTTTAACTACTTGTACTTCATCATCATTTAATACACGATGACTAGGTACCAATGAATGCTCCAAAATATTGAACTGAAGTCGTTTCATACTCTGAATTACAATTAAAATTCCATCTTGTTCCCAAATATGCATCAATAAATTAATTAATGTTTCATTCATTTCTTCTTTAATAATAATCATTAATGTATCATTTTTTGTCAATACTTCTTCCAAGTTAAATAAATCATCAATCATTTCTTGAACATTTTGTGGTCTCAAGGTTTTTGCTAAATAATATCGTATATAAATTTTCCTTTTTATAGAATTTGGACTATTGCCTTCATTTGATTTTTCTAACAACATATCTAATTGTTTGTTTTGAAACATTGCATTTACTTCATTAATGCTGAAATTTTCATATTCATCAATATTATAACCTTGTTTAAGCATTAATTTAAGCAATGTAAGTCTGGATTTATATACCGAAGATATTAAACTACTTGTGTTTTGCGTTGCCATTATATTTATAATAACACATTATCATTTTAAATTTAATTCAATTTTATATTATAATAAAAATGAATTAAGACATTATTTAGATCCTTCTAATGCTGATGGAGAAATTGTGATTGTTTTTGTTTGACCCGAGTTAGCTTTTGTATTAGACTCTGTAGTAGATTCTTCGCTATCAGAAATATCAGGTTTTTCTTTCTCTTTCTTTTTATCTTTTTCTACTTCTAATATATCTGGCTCTGCACTTAGTTCTTCTGCTTCTAATTGAGCTGCTGCTTCAGCTGCAGCTTTCTTTTCAGTTTTTTTCTTTGCTAACATTTCCATCAATACTTTTTTATCTTTTTCAGGTAACGCATCAAATTTTGTTTTTAATTCAGGATTTTTAATATTTGGTTCTGATGATTGTCTTTGATTAATTTGTTGTTGTTGTTGTTGAGGTGGAGGAGGTCCTTCTGGAGAATATGGCTGCATCATTTGTTGAGGTGGAGGAGGTCCTTCTGGAGAATATGGCTGCATCATTTGTTGAGGTGGTGGAGGTCCATCTGGGGTTCCAGGTTGATATCCCGGACTAGAATCATCACTTCCTGGTTGATAAGCCGGACTTTCTGGTTGATAAGCCGGACTTCCTTCTTCATAAAGAATAGAATCATCAGAGTTGAAGCTCGGTGTTTTAGCACTGAATACTTTTTCTACTGGTTTTTTTGCGTCACTAATTTTTTTTATCAATTTATCTTTATAAGTAGTAATAACCTGTTTCAAATTAGTATTATCATCTTTTAAAAGCTTATTAATATTATTAGAATATGACATATTCATTAGTTGATCAATATTATCTTCAGTAATAAGACGCATTTGTATGTTCATAACTTGTAATTCTTGAATCATAAGTTTGAGCGAATAAGGTATTCGAACTACACTAAAAGAACGCCCAAATCGACTAATATTATCAATGTTCATTTTTCCATCCATTGTTCCATTAAATTTAACAGGTCCATCAGCAAATGGACTCAAAAATAAATTCAACGCTTCGTTGTATATTGCAACACAACCCGTTTTATTACAAACCGCCATAAAATATTCATCCCCACGAATCATAAAAGAATCATTCAAAAATGCAGAAGCGCCGTGAGCCATTACTCCATCTCTTTCCATCTCTCCAATTCTTAAACCTCCATCATTTGCTCGGCCTTGAACAGGTTGTCTTGTTAATTGCGTATTAGGTCCTCTTGCTCGATAATTGATCTTATCTTTTACCATATGTTTTAAACGCGAATAATATGTTGTGCCCATATAAATCTCTGAATAGATCTGTTCACCTGTCATACCATTATATAAAATTTGGTTACCGCTTGAATGAAACCCGGCATTTACTAGTGCTTCTCCATAAATAACAGTATTTGGACCCTTTGATTGAAACGCTGTACAATTTCCAAAACCTCCATAAGATACGCAAATTTTCCCCAACAAAGATTCAACTAATTGGCCTATTGTCATACGAGATGGTATTGCGTGAGGATTTATAATTAAATCAGGATGAGTTCCATCAGCGCAAAATGGCATATCTTGTTCAGGAATAATAAGACCAATTGTGCCTTTTTGACCACTTCTCGACGCCATTTTATCACCAATTGCGGGAATGCGTTCTTCACGAACGCGAACTTTAGCAATTCTAAATCCTTCTTCACCTTCAGTAATAAAAGATTTGTCAACAAATCCGAGTTGTCCTTTTTTAGGAAATACTGAAGAATCAATTGTTGTTTCTGAATCTTCTGAATTAGATGATACTTTTCCAATAACAACAATTTTATCATCTAGTGGTGTATTTTCTCTAATAATACCGAATTTATCCAAATGACTATAATCATAACCAGGTTTAATACCTGTTACTTGTTTTGCAGCAACATCCGCAAAATATGATTTTGTTGTTGAACCGCTAACATTTAGACTCTCTTCTCTTGCTTCATAAGAGGTATAATATGTAGTATTAAATATCCCGCGTTTAACAGAGGCTTCATTTATTAAAATGGCATCTTCTACATTATATCCTGTATAAGTCATAATAGCAACAACAGCATTTACACCATATGGCTGTTGCTCATTATTAAAATATTCCAAATAACGCGATTTAATCAATGGTATTTGTCCATTATTTAATACAACACCCATTTTATCAATACGCATTTGATAATTAGAATGATATACTGATACGGCTTGTTTGCTGTGACAACAAGAAAAAGCATTACGAGTAACAGGATTATTTTCAGGAAAAATAATTAAGTTGCCTAAAACACCAAGGATAAGGGATGGGTCTATTTCCATATTGGTATAATATTTATTCTTTGTTATTTGATCTAAATTGGCAGCAATTAATATGCCTTCTTCTTCCGAAGTATCAACATAATCAACTACTGATTTAAATTTTTCTAGATCGACTTCGACTTTTTCAAGTGTATTTAAATCGGGATATAATTCATCCAAATCATATAATGTATTATTTTTATAGCTGAAATCAGGTATATCCTTCTTTTTAAATCCGGATACAATTTCTTGCCATGTAAAATCACCATCTAATATTTTATCTAGGATTCCTGTTCTTTCAAAACTGGCTTTCCCAAATTCATTGAATTCTTTTTTATCTAAATAATAAATTGGCCGCATTAATCTTCCACCATCACTATAGATATAGATTTCGTTATTTTCATAATCAAAAGAGACACTTGTATAAAGAGGAATAATACCATTTCTTCTGAATAGTTTTAATAATTTTACCAACTCTATTGGATTTTCAATTCCACCAATCCATATGCCATTAACTATAACTTTTGTTAAACTACTTAGAAATTCTGGAGTACATTCTTGCAAAATCCTAATATTTGTTTTTGCTCTGAGCCATTTAATTAGTGGCCACGAAGAATATCCATTAGTTATAATTGAACTAATTGCCATATGTTTATGTAACCCGATATTACCACCATCAGGTGTATCAATTGGATCAATAAAACCCCACTGCGACGAATTTAATAGACGAGGTCCTACAACTTTTGCACTCGCATCAAGTGGTAAATTGAGTTTTCTTAATTGGGTTATAAAAGAGTTCCACGATAACCGATTTAAATCTTGAACAACTCCTATTCGTTTTGTGTGTGCCTCTGATCCCCAGTTTCCTTTAAATGCTTTTCTAAAACCTATTTCTACGAGCCTTTCTTTAAAAAAAACACGGTAATTTTCCGTAATTAAATCAATGAAATTCGATTTATACTTGCCACTATGATAATAGAATTCTTTGTCGATCTTTTGACCAATATCTCTCTTTTGAATCAAATAGTATTCACGAAATAGATCATATATAAGTGTTCCAGTTGTTTCAATGCGTTTAAAACGATAGTTGTCGCGATCAGTTGGTTTATCATCTTTTGTATAAACTCTTAGCAATTTATTTACCATATATCCAACATAATATGCCTTGTCTAAAAAATTCTTGTCTCCAATATGAGGTAAAAAATAATTCATTAGAATGTCTAGAACACCAGTGACTGTTCGTCTTTTTGTAAAACTTGCAATATATCTTAGTGCTGTTTCTTGATTGAAAATTTGAAGAGCATCATGTACTGATGGGATAAACAAATCGACATATGATGCATTCTTTTTTAGATCTAATAAACAATATTCTATGATTTTTTTGTCTGAGATTACACCTAATGCTCGCATCACAATAAAGAGTGGAACTGGTTTGCGAACATTTGGAACAGTTATTACAATTTGATTATTTGAGAGAACTGTTGAAGGAGCTATTATTTTGGCTGCAGTTGTTCGAATAGGCTTTGATGCATCTTCACTGACTGATCTAACTTCAGCCGAAAAACTATATGTATCGTCTTCTTTATTTTTTTTAATATACAACATATTATTTGCGAATTTCTCTTGTGGTATTACGGATTTTTCTTTTCCATCGATAATAAAATATCCGCCAAAATCATTTTTGCATTCGCCCATATTAAATCGCACTTCTGTTGAGAGACCTTTTAATATGCATAGTTTTGATTGAAGCATAATTGGGAAACGACCCAAATAGTTTTTTTCTAAAAGTATTGAGTGCGTTTTTCTCTCATCTTCTATAAAAAATACAAATTCTACTTCTACATCATAATGAATTGTTATGCCATAAGTCATATTTCGTAAACGCGCATCATTGGGATACATATAGTGCGCGCCTTTTTCGGTATTATCGTCATAAATAATTGGTTTTCCCAAATAAATCTTGTTACCATCTTTTCCACCTAAATATAATGAACATTCATTTCGATTTTCATTATCAGGATTTGTTTTGTCTTCTCTCTCTATAAATCGAATAGGATTGTTTTCACGGAAGATATTGTTTATTCCTGTAGTAAAAAAATCATTGTATGAATCTAAATGGTGTGCGACTAAATTATATGGATTTTCTTTAAAATACTTATCAATAAGTTTCCACGATATTTCTGATAGATCTTTCGCCATTGCTGTTGTATTATATTATTTATACATAATTTTAAATGCAAAACTTATTTAAAATTATATTTTTTATTTTCTAGATTTTCTAGATTTTCTAGTTCTTTTGGATTTTCTAGATTTTCTAGTTCTTTTGGATTTTCTAGATTTTCTAGATCTTCTAGAACCTGCAAGATCACCTGGTGAAATATTAAATGTTTCTTTATCATCATCATCTATTACATTTAAATTTTTATTATCTAAAACTCTTGTAATTCTTACAAGTTTTCCGTTATAAACACCAGTATAGCCTACCTTACGCGGTGTTTTTGAATTTACAATTTGACCTAAAAAAGTATCAGCCATATTTCTATATTAGTTATTTATTAAAATTTTTATTTTATAGATTTTTTGGTTTTCTTTGTTTTCTTTGTTTTCTTTGTTCTCTTATATCTTCTAGATTTATTTGTTCTCTTAGATCTCTTGGATTTTTTATATCTTCTAGTTCTTTTGAATCTTCTTGTTTTCTTTCTTCCCATTGCAACTCCACTCATAAAAGATGGTCTCCAACAATCAGTTATATTTGTAATTTTTAAATTTTTATCTTCATTAGAATCATCAGTTTGTATTATATCAAGAAAATCCGCAGCATATTTTAATAAACAATTATTTTTTTTTGTTTTATTCATTTTATTATTTGAAAGTAATCCAGATTCCAATGTTCTTTTATAATAATCCCAATCAATCAATGTTGCCGGATTTGGACCTATAATTCTATAAATATTTTCTTCGATTGCATTCATTTTATCTGAAAATAATCTGTCACTAATATCAGCCAACTCAGTTCCATCTGTTTCCGACATATAATATATATTTATTTTTTTATTTTTAGTTCTTAGTTCTTCGTTTTTAGTTCTTTTTAGATTTTCTAGTTTTCCGAATTTTCAAATTTTGCGATTTTTTTGTTCTAAACTGTTTTCGTATTTTAAAATTTTTTGTAATACTTAAAACAGTCCATGGCATTTGTGGCCTATTATGTAAATAAGGCCTTAAATATGCCCATTGTCTATTTTGATCGCAAAAATCATCTTTTAAAAATGGTGTTCCACACGAATTCCCATATCTCAATTCAAATGACATATTCTTCGCCATTGTGGCGTCAACTACACATCCATCTAATGCACCTCTTGGCGCATATGGTTTAGGTCTAGTCGGATCAGACATATATTCACGAGCATCTAAATCATAATGAGAACAACAAGTTCTAGAACAAGGATTTGTTTTGTTTAAATATACATCATAATGATCTGAAATTATCTCTTTAGCAATATAAATATTTATTTTTCCCTTGTGTTCTTCCATTAAATCAGTTAGTCGTACACGGCGCGCACCTTGATGCCTACGAATATCATCATAACCAGTATTGGAACATTCCAAATTTCGTATTCTAGGGTCATATGGTGCATTAAAACCGACAAAATATCCATTCTTTGTGCGTTTTTCATTATGATATTTAAGACCAAGTTCGAGCAACATAATTTCATTTGTATTTATATCGCCGAACATCCACGAATTTGCATAATCACCCGAGTTTCCTTTTAATAATATTTTAACATAATCATCTAATGAGTTACCATATTGCATTGCCTCGCGAATTCTGCACGAAATTGGCAAATTATTTTCAAATGGAAGGAATCCACCTATTGTTGTTTCTGTTCCGATAATACCTTTACTTGTTACGAAAAAATCGGTTCCTGACCAAATAAATCCTGCAAATGCTTGGTATAAAATACGATTTCCCTTTTCACATTGAATATCGATAACGCAGTTGGCATATTGTCCATCGACAAAATTAGAAAAATTATTATGAGCACAAACAATCTTGCCATCTTCAGTGTAATCTTTTCCAGTTGCCATAAATGCACTGCATCTTTCTTGTTGTCCTCCTTTAATTCCACCACCTTCTCCGTGATGTGCTTTTTTTGAAGAACCAGAACCAACATTATCTTTATTTGTAAACCAATTTTCAGTTAAAGCAAAATAATTATTCCACGCAAGAATTTCTTCAAATGTAGTTTTGGTTCCACCAGCATTAATGCCTTCAGCAATACCTTCCATTTCAATATAAAATTCATTGAATTCTTCTTTTATTTTATCCTTGTATAATTTTGTGCTGGCTTCAATAAAGTAGTCCCAAGTTTCTCCATAATCTTCATAAATAATAAAATTCAACATTTTTTGAAGCTCTTTAAATTCTTTTGCAACAAAATATCCATGTGCATATCCTCTTTCTCTCGGTTTTCCTTTTATAGATATATATTTCCATCCATTTAAATCATATGATATACCATTTTTTAATTTCATAATAGAAGTCATTGGTCTTATATTATCAATAGATTTTTTTTTGATTTTTCTTTTTAAGAATTCTCGGCGAATTTTACTTTCCCAACTTTTTTATTTTTTTTATTCTTATTCTTTTTATTCGATCCTTTTGGATACTTTTTAATTTTCTTAGCAGCAGTATGAGTTTCTTCTTCTTTATGTTCTTTAGGTACTGGAAGATTCAACATCTTTGACACTAAATGGAAAAAACTAATAAAATATCCAACTAGAAGAATAAAAAATGCTATAATATCACTTCTATATACTTTTTGTTTCAAATAAAACTGATTAATTAATAGAACCAATGTAAATTGAAGAATTATTAATAGAAAAGTATCCTGAGTAGGCGTTGCAAGTTTATATTTATGTCCAATATCTATTGCAAATGTCATAAAAAACCAATCTGCCCAAGCGAAAGGAATCGCCATAGAAAATGCTTGCCAATAAGTTAAATTTTTAAAAGGAAGCGTTACATATTGACCCCACATAGATAAACTTTGACCGGTAATAAATAATAATAAATATGCAATATACTGTAATGGTTTAGAAGTATTAAAATCAAAATTCATTGGGTTGATAATATATAATATATATAAATATATTTGTATTATATAAATAAATTATAATGAAAATGAAAATGAGTTTTGTTTTTACAGTTATTTATTGGCTTTTTCTAAATGTATTAATTGTTGCATGTATGGATTTAGCATTATTTATGCAAACTACATTTAAGGCAGATGAAGCAACTATATATAATAAGTTATTAACTAGTGAATTTTGGGCAACTATGGAATGGTTGGCATTAGTTCCTGCTCAAAGAATTGGAAATACTTTTTTAAATCCTGCACAGTTAAATTTATCGTCATTTGTATTTGATTTTTTAGGACAAATTGTAACAAATAATTATTGGTTAAAATTAGGGACTACATTAGATGATTATATCGGAATGATACTTATATTAATTGGTATGGCGTGTTCTAAAATGCAAGTTTTTGGATAAATATAATATTAAATATCAAAAAATATAAATATCAAAAAATATAAATATCAAAAAATATAAATTAATTGTTTACCATAATTAAACCCATAAGAACAAATAATAAAATAAATGGGATAAGAACTAAGAACCACGCTATTTCAGAATGACCATCTTTGCACACCAAATTCAATATCCAAGTCCAGAAAAGAATATAAATAAATTTGACAATAAAAATTACTGTTGTATTTGGAACGCGTGCAGAAAATGATCCTAAATTATAAGTATTATTATTACCTAAATTCTGAAATATGATTGCAATTAATCCTATCATTGAAATCACAAAATATATTAAAGAAGGTGTACATAAATCTTTCATTTTTTTGGGAAATGCCATTATGATATAAGAATATATAATTTTATATTTAATAAATAAAAAATAAATTTATTTATTAAAACTTATTATAAAAACTATTTATCATATATTTTAATTTTATAATTGATTAGCATTTAATGTATTTACTAATTGATCTTTATAAGGTAATGGACTAACTGGTGCGGCATATCCGTTAATTGAATTGTATGCACTACCTAATCCATATGTAAATGTTCTTCCAAAGTTTACTAAATCTTGTGGTATTATTCCACCACCTTTTTTTCCTTTTCTTCCTCTTCTTCGTTTACTTCCTCTTCGTTTACTTCCACTTCGTTTACTTCCACTTCGTTTACCTCCAGTATATTCACCTAAAAATAAAGGTCCTGCTCTTTCCGACATTACTTGAGTTTGAGGATCAAATGGTTTATAATTATTCATAGAATAATTGTTTGTTACACCATCTTGTCCTGCTACACCTGGCCATCCACTAATTTCTGGAGTCCACGGTGCTCCTACTAATGCAGACGGCATTGATGGTAAATGTGATCCGCCATTTTGTAATAGAACAGGAGAAGCACAACTACCACATCCTCCTTTTTGCATTTGTTGTAAAGGACAACTTGTACATCCTCCTTTTTTATTTCTTCTTGATCCTCTCCTCTTAGATCCTCTCCTCTTCTTCGATCCTCCTTTTAATCCACTAAATGGCATTGCTGAACATCCACAACTTCCACCTGTCATTGATTTTGAACATCCTTTTTGTTTCCATAATTTTTGTGTGTGTCTTCTAAATTTACGCATTCCTTTCATATATATATTATCTAGAGAAATTATTCAATATCTACATGAGTAAGTAAATGTCTTCTACAACACATCTTCCTTAATCCCAATTTATCCATAACTTCACCTTCTGCAGTCTTTTTATTAAAGTCTTTTGTTAAATATAAAACTTTCTCAATGTCAACACCATTAGCAAGTTTTAATTTTCTCACTTCTTCCACATAATGTCGATATTTATCTGCAATAACCATTCCGCATGTAAAACATTTGATTGGTATGATCATCTTCTATATTATAGTTTATATATATTTAAACTTCTTTCTTTATAATTCAATTTTTTAATTAATTTTAATTATAATAATTATCTTGATTATTATGATTATTATGATTATTATGATTATAGATTATATTATTATTTAAGTACAATTACCATAACATTTATTCATATAATAATATGAATCAACATTAATTTTATTTCCACCATTATCTGTTTTAAATGTTGGTCCATTTTTTCCACCAGCATAACATTTTTCTTTTCCTTCTATTTTTGCTAACGAACAACATTTTGTGTTTTTACAATTTGCATTTGTCAATTTATTACATTCCGATTCTAATTTTGATGCACTTGAATCTGATTCATAGAATTTACAAAAATTATCTTCTAAATTTGTAGTAATATCACTTGTTTGATTTTCTAATGATTCTATAATTATATTTTGTTTTATTATACTAAAATTATTTACTAAAAAATATATAATTATTATAAAAATTATCATAGTAATAAATAAATATAAAAAATGTAAATTTATTTGAAATTTCATTAAATCTAATATATATATTTATACTTTTAGAATTTAAATATTTAAAGTAGATTTAATATATATTAGATTTAATGTATTCACAAAAAAATTATTATGATACGCTTGAAAATCCATATTTAATAGATATTGAAGATAAACTGGAATACTCAAACGAAGAGTTAAATAATATACAAAAATTATTAAAAGATAAATATATTGATTATATTATTGAGGAAGAATTTAATGAAAATTTTAAATGGTCATTTTCTTGGGTAAGAGATAGATGTGCTAAAGGTTTAACTATGACAATTATCGATTTATCAAATAATATTTTACCTACCAAAAATTTATTTAAAATTGGAGATGGAGGAGATAGTAAAAATTGTTTTGTATGTTATTCTTCATTAAATACTGATCGGAATGATTTTTCAAAAACTATGGTTCAGTCATTAGAAGAAGTAGGGTTTAATGGTCATTTTTATTTATTTAATGGCGGATTTCCAAATCCTACTGGTACTGAAATGAAATTTGTTGGAGTACCTTATTCTTTTAAAATTTTTATGATGTTAGAAGCTCAAAAAAAAGGGTTTGAAAAAGTGATTTGGTTAGATGCAGCCTGTTATGCTGTAAATAATCCACAAAGATTATTCGATATATTAAAAGAGGATGATGCTATTTTTAATTTAATTTATCCACATGTTCTTGAGCCCGACCCTAATATTGATTTTTATGATCTAGTAGTTCTTCCAAGTACGATTAAACTAATGACTAAATTAATGGGAAGAAATATTAAAGAAGATATTAATGTAAATAGTGTTGTTTTTGGGCTTAATTTATGTTCATCAAAAATACAGAATTTTATCAAAGAATATTATGAATTAGTTAAAATAGGGTTACCTTTTTTGAGTACTTTTCCAGAAGAATTTGTATTTGCTTCTATTTTTAATAAACCAGAATATAAATATGTTTTTAATTATAATCGTTGTGAAATTGATAAACTTTATATCAATGAACATTATTTAAATAAACTTCAATCAAAAGAGCACGGATTTTATTTTTTACAAAGGCGATATAATTAAATAATTTATTTTTATTTTTATTTTTATTTTTATTTTTTTAGTAATATAATATATATGTCACGTAAGTTTCATAAACGAATATCTAGAAGACATAGACGACACTCAAAAAGAATGCAAATTCCTGGATTAAAAAATATTGGTAATAAATCTGTATCAAATGTTAAGAAAGGTGTTTCTGGAATTTTTGGGTTTTTTAAAAATGGATTAGGTTTAGCATTTGATACTGCAAAACAAGGAGTTAAACAAGGAAGTCGTGTTCTTTCTTTAAAATCTAGAACGCGTAAACATCGCAAACATTAATTTTTTATATCAGATTATAATAAATGCCTTGGCCGTCTTTTTCTAAAACAAAAAAAAATATTAAAGCACCAACTCCAAGAAAAAAATTTGATGATACAGTTACTACAAGGTCTCAAAAAAAAACTAAAAAAGATTCTTGGGAAGCAAATAGAGTTGTTTTTAATCCTAAAATAAGTCCTTCTTTTACTAATAATTATGGAAAAATAAATATGATATCATTTTTATGTTCTATATGGTCAAGACTTGCTTATATGAAAGATCACGACTATTTAGGATATTATGAAAAAATTTTTGGACCTATTATTCCATCAAGATTAATGAAAGAACTAAATAATGGTATTAAAATGAGCGGTGTTAAAAATATTGTAAATGATGGATTATTATTTGGATTAAAAAAAACACCAGACAAATTTGGATTAAAAGTATTTAAGAATGATAAACCTGATTTTGGTGGAAGAAGTTTAGAGTTTTTACCTTGGGCGAAGAAAGTAAATATTGCTCTTGGAGAAGAAAGAAAAAGTGCAACTGATCCGAATTGTAGTGTTGAAACTCCGACATTTCATGACGGTAATATAATATTTATAAGTATTGCAACATCAAATTATGGTGAAATATATGTAACTGGAGATAGAAGAATGCCAAATCTTGTAACAATCACTTTTCGAGGAACATATAGTTTAAAATCGGCATCATCATATACAAAACCATCTTCAATAAGTTCAGCACATACTTCTAATTTTGTACAATTACAACAAGAAGCTAGTGAAGAATCTTTTAATGCCAAATTAAATGGTGAAATTTTTCAAGATAGTGACAATAAACTTGAAACAAATTTAAAAAAAAAAGCTGATTTAGAAAAAAAAATTGCTGATGCTGCTGATGCTGCTGATGCTGCTGATGCTGCTGATGCTGCTGATGCTATTACTATAAAAAAAAATGAATTAACTATATTAGAAAACGAAATAAAAGAATTAAAAAAACAAATAGAAAAAGAAGCTTCAGGTGTAAAAGGAGAACAAAGAAGATTTAATGAATATAAAAAACAAGTAGATGAATATAATAAAAATTTCGAAGAAAGTTTTCTTTTAGGTATTTATAAAATTTTAATGGATACAATTCATATTTTAATGGATGCTATTAAGTATATTTCTGATAAAATTAACCCAGATGGTGTAAATGGTTCTACACAACTTTTAACAACAGGACATTCACTTGGAGGTGCTCTTGCAACAATTTTTGCATATATTTATGTTGCTCATATATCTTCATTAGCAGATCACGCCACTTTATATCCACATTTAAATCAAAATATTGCTTGTATTAGTTTAGGAGCACCACGTTGTTTAAGTACAAAACTTGCAAATGTTTTTTGTTGTTTAACAACATCAATACAAGGAAAAGAATCTATAAAAGTTCAAGAAAAAGCTGAATATAAAAGAGGCTGGAAAAAAAATAAAGATAATAAGTTTTCAAAAATTAACTATGAAGAAGATGGAATACCATTTTGTGTAAAAATGTTAGAAACTCTTAAAACAAAATATAAAAAAGAAGGAAATCAAAATGATGTAGTTGGAAGAATTACATATTTAAGAATAACATCATTTACTGATCATGTTCCTAGTTTACCTGCTATAGGATCATTTAGACATCCGTGTTCAGGAGAAACGGGAACAGTAGGAGATTTAAGAAGACAGATTGTTAATGCGGATTGTTTAATTCAAGTATCAAAAAAATGGGGCAGCAGTACTGATAGTAGATGTTTAAAAACAAATGGACGACTAGCAATGGAATATGATTATAAATCACCTTTAAATTGTGTTGATACTAAAGCAGCCAGAATTATAAAAGGTCCTCGAGGTTTAGCAAATCATATGGCTGGTCATTTACAATATCTTGGTATTTCTTATATTGGTGGTGTATCATTAACAGAAGCTTTTAGTTTTGAAGTTGAACGAGTTAAAGAAACAGATACAGAAAAAGGTATAAAAAAAGGAGATACTGTTTGTAGATTAGTATTTTATGATGGTGAAGACAAGTCATCAATGATTTCATTTTATGATTTAGCAACACAAAGAGCTAAAGGTGATGAAGTTCGTGAAGATGGATCTGGTTTTGAAAATTCAAAATCAAAACAATCATATTTATCTCGTAATCTTTCAAATGTAAAATCAATTATAGGAGTAGAAATGACAAAAGTTCCAGAAGATTATAAGGATTCTGAAGGTGCATTTCAATTACTGTTGAAAGATGCAGAAAATCGAAAATTTCCATCAGAATTAGAAGCTGATGAAATTGGAGAGAAACAACAACCAGATTTAAATCAATATGATATTTTAGCAGGAAATCCACCTTTAGATTATGAAGCTTATGGATTAGTAGATATGACAAAATTAAAAGTTTTTGATGATAGTTTTGAAGAAACAAAGAAAAGGACAAAAAAATATGTTAAAGGTCAGTTAAAAAAAGAATTATTAGATGCTGAAGGTAAAAAAGAGGTCGGTATAATAACTGGTTTGGATAAAGGTAATGTAACTATATCTAAAAAAAAAACATATGATGAACACGGTGTTTCTGTTCCTGTTCCTGTTTCTGTTCCTGTTATTGAAGGCGGTCAATCAAGAAAATATAAAAAATATAATAATAAAAGAAAAACAAGAAAAGGAACAAATAAAGGAAAAACTAGAAAAATCAGAAAAACTAGAAAAGGAACAAATAAAAGAAAAACTAGAAAATATTAACAATTATGCCTTGACTAGTTTTTACTTTTTTAACCACTTTTGTTTCTTTTACTTTATGTTCTTTTGAATTGTGTACTTCGCTGTGACATTTTTCACATAATGATAATAAATTTGCTAGATGATTCTTATGAAAGGTTGAACCATCATCATTTATTATAAACCCATCATCATTTGCATCTTTTTGTTGCTGCATATGATGTACCTCTTTCCCCATTTCAGTTTTACATATTTCACAAAATGTAACTATCTTTTTACTATTATAATGAGAAGTCTTGAGAGAAAGTATGTTTTGCGAACATAAGTTATATTTCATTCGAATATTATGAGCAGCTTCTAAAAACTCTTGAGGTAGATTTAGTGATTTACATACTTCGAGTCCATACATATTATCACCTGGTCCATCCTTTATTTTTCTATCATATACCAAAATATCTCTCTCTCTATCAAATATAACTTCCATATGTTTGAGAGATAATGTATCTAGAGTTGTAATCTCATCATAATTCACAATCTCGTGTAAATGTGTAGCAAATATATAACTAGATTGTTTTGCTGCCAACATTTGTATTCCTGCAACAAAAATACTTTTAGCAGAAATGCTCTCGGTGCCTGAGCATAACTCATCTCCCAATATTAAACTATTTTTATCAGCTAAACGCAAGATAGTTCGCAATTCAGACATTTCAACAGCAAAAGTTGATAATCCTTTATGTATATCATCATTACCTAAAATGCGTGTAAAAATATATTTATATGGTGAATAACGAAATGAAGAACAAGGAACATATAAGCCAGCTTGAGCCATTACAACGGCAATACCTAATGCTCTAATAAAACTGGTTTTTCCCACAGCATTTGTGCCGTATAATAATATGCCATTTATTTCTTTATCTGCTTCACAACCAATTTTACCCAATTGAATATCATTTGCCACATATAATTCATTCTGTTGAATATGTTCAATTAACCCGTGACGAAGTCCTTTTATATTTACGAAAGATTTGTCAGCACAAACAATAACAGGTTTGCAATAATTGAATTTTTTTGCAATAGCAGCTTTACAATAAATAAAATCCAATGTTGTAATAAATTCAATAATTGATTCAAATTGTTCTTGTTGTTCTTCTAGTTTTGCAATAATACAATTATAATAAACTTGTGTTAATATTTCTTTTAATTGAATTTTAATTGTTGATATATTTTTACATAATTCTTTTATAATTGGCATACTTATAGTGTCATTACTAGCCGTTTGTGTATGAAATTCCAAAGATTCTTTTGAAATTTTGAATTCAAAAGCTTGGTCTTCTTCTTTTTCTTTTTCTTTTTCTTTTTCTTCTACAAAGCTGTACGAAGATTTATTGTACGAAGATTTATAAGTTAATCGAATAGTAGTTTCTTCTGCACTAATAGATTGTTTTAGAAGAGTACATCTTCGCTTTGTTGATATAAGACTAAAACTATTTTTTTCAGTCTCGTGAATTTTCACATACTCTTGTGATACCTTATTTTTCCCATTTTTATTTTCATATTTTCCAATTGTAGTATTAAAATAATTACAAATAGCTTCTAATTTTGATACAGAATCTAATAATAATTTGGATTTATCATCTAATCCTGAATCAACACCTCTTTTAAAAAAGTTCATTTCAAAATGTTGTGTTGTATCGACATCTTTACATAACAACATATCCATTTTCGAATCAAAAAAGCAAATCAAATTTTGACAATAGAGAGAAACCGAATGGTTCTTTAAGTAGGTTAACAATATATTATCGTCTTTTATTTCCGAGTAAATTTCATTAATAACAAACAAATTATTATAAAATTGAAATATTGTTTTTGGTGAGATTTTTCTCATAATTATTTGGCGATTTATTTTTGCAATGTCTTTTATGCTAGATAATTTATGTAGAAAATCAAAACTTTTAATATTCTTGAGAATATATTCAGTCATATCATATTCTCTTTGTAAATATTCGGTATTTGTTGTCGGGTTTAAAAAATGATAAGAAAATCGGCGTTTACCCATTGAAGTTATACAACAATTCAACATTCGTTCAACTGATGAAAATTTTCCATTTCTCTCATTGTTTGATATATTCTTCCTTTCATCTATTATATTTAACTGTTTGAGAGAATGATTCGCCAAAATTAATCTATCACTACAATTTTCAAATTTGGGTTCTGAAATTCGGTTTATCAAGTTTGGGTTATGTGTATAAATAAAATCCAATAAAAAACAAAAAGATTGACACGCAATTGCGTTTGTGTAAAAATTTTGAGAGAAAACATCATAATCTTCAATCTTATAGAACCGTGAAAATAATTCCTTTTGATATATTTGCTTTTCACTATTAAATGCGCGTTTTACTAACTCAGAAGGGTCTGACGCATCATTTTTCAAAAGAGAAATTTTGTGAATTGAATTACAGTCAATATTAGCATAGTTTAATATTTCATCTATTTCTATATATGAAATATTACCAATTATTATTACTTCACTTGGTTGATAAATTGAAATAAATCGTTCCAATTCATCAAATGTTGTAGGAGTTTTTAAATATATTTCATTAAACTCAAATATAGAAGTTTTCCCTGTGTAAATATCTATGTTTGACATTCCTACTTGAACTATTTTATTATTTCTTGAAGATACAATTTTTTTCAGAACAGACGATGATCCAATATCAATTACATTTACCCATATAGAAGTTGTATTATTTGTTATTTGTGTAGTCTCTTGAGAGAAATATGTACCGGGTGAAAAAATTCCAGATAAACTTCTAGATTTTACATCATCAGAATCTTGTGTATATACAACTACAGTATATCCATTTTCCTGCATTTTTTTCAAATATTTATCAATCATATAGTGTCCAAACCCAGCCATTATAACGCCATCATTTTCTATACAAACCTTTTTATCAGCAATATTTAGATCACAAGTTCTCGAAAATTCAACAATTTCGCTACCAGTTATAACACCTGTGGTTTTATTTTGTAGAGCATAAACTTCAAAGAATGCACCTACTTGCATAAGAACAATAGTAGTCTTTCCATATTCAGATTGATATTTTTTGGTTAATTCAAAATATTCCTTTACAAGAGCCATAGTATAAATATGATGGATGATACTTATATATGTTCAATATTCTTTAATATAGTTTATAATATAGTATTGTAAACTAAGTTGCAGGTTTTGCTGGATCTATAATGACAAAATCATCATCGGGTAAACCCATAGCAAAAGTTAATAATTTTTTTTTAAAATAACGAAAATAATGTTTATCAATTAAATTTAAATTATAATATAATATTTTTAGTAAATTAAGAAACCATAATATATAAAATGGCATACTTGATTTACTATTATGCTCATTTAATATATCTTGTTTAACTTTATTATTATAAATAGAAAATTCTGCTTTTAATCCATGTTCCGCATTTATATACATTATTTTATAACCATAAACTACTCTATTATTATGATTTAGTCTCCATACAAATTTTTTAAAACTAGATGGTTTCTCGTGTAAAAAATGTTGCATTTTTGTAATAACAGATGATTCATTATCTGTAAATATATCTATATCAATGTCACTTTTTCCTGGAAAATAATCAGTTCTTTGAATGCTTCCAAAATAATACATTGGAGTTTCCAAATAACTACTTAATTTTTCAAAAAAATGAGTTTCATTTATAGTTAATTTGTTTTTTGTTGTTTCCATACTTACATTAAAGATATATAAATTATTATTTTTTATATTAATTAACTAATAATGATTTATATTTATTAATACTATTATAATTTTGACATCCTAAATATCCATAATTTGTAAAAGGATCAACTGCTGTAAAATATATATTATATTCTGGAAATACATTTAAATATAAATAATTATCGATTGCATCATCTATATATGAAATTTCCATTAATCTTTCACATAAATTTTTTGATAATGTATATGCGCATAATCCCCATTGAAAATAAAAGGGAATTAAATTATTACCAATAACATCTAAAGATTTTGGGGTTTGTTCAGGATATTTGTACATAATAATACTATCATACTCTTTTATATTCATCATATCTTTTTCAGTTAAACAAAACATTTCAAAATTTGTTAAATCCATATCATCTTCTAAAATTATTGCTATTTCATCATCGTCGCTAGAATAAATTTTACTCCAAGCTAACCGATGAGATAAAAAACAAGCTATTTGTGATTGAGTTAAATTTACATTTTTATTAAATTGTATTTCATATTCTTCCATTTTTTCTAAAACATTTGTTGTTTTCCAATAAAAAGCATCTATTATTTCTACTTCAAATCCATATAGAGTTGCTTTATCCACTAACTTATTTACATGTTCACACCTTTCTTCTGATTCTTTTACAGATATAATATATACTTTCCACTTATTCTGTAATAATGACATTTTATTTATAAGTATAATTATAATTATAATAAGATTTTTTATTTGTTTAATTAACTATTAACGATTTATATTTATTAATTCCTCCATAACCTTGATATCCTCCTAAATACCCATAATTTGTAAAAGGATCTACTGCTGTAAAATATACATTATATTTTGGAAAAATATTTAAGTATAAATAATTATCGACTGCATTATCTATATATGAAATATCTAATAGTTTTTCACATAAATTTTTTGATACTGTATATGCGCATAATCCCCATTGAAAATAAAAAGGAATTAAATTATTACCAATAACATCAAGTGATTTTGGAGTTTGTTCTGGATGTTTAAACATAATAATACTATCATAATTTTTTATATCCATCATATCTTGTTCGGTTAAACAGAATATTTCAAAATTTGTTAAATCCATATCATCTTCCAAAATTATTGGTATTTCATTAACATTAGTATTTGAATATATTTTACTCCAAGCTAATCTATGTGATAAAAAACAAGCTAATTGTCCTTGTGTTAAATTTACATCTCTATTATATTGTATGTCATATTCTTCCATTTTTTCTAAAATATCGGTTGTTTTCCAAAAAAAAGCATCTATTATTTCTACAGAAAAACCAAAATTACTTGCCTTTTCTATTAGTCTGTTGCAGTGTTCTCGTCTTTCTTCAGATTCTTTTACAGAAATAATATATATTTTCCATTTATTCTGTAATAATGACATTTTATTTATAATTATTTATTTTGTTTATAAGTATAAATAATTATAAATAGTTATATTAATTTTTATATTTGTTTAATAATACATTTCGGTAGGTCCATTAATTAATCGCATCCGATGATCTACTTGCTCCATATAACAAGTTTTCCATAACCATATAACCTTCTCAGGATTTAATGGTTTATGGAGCATATGAGAGAATAAATCGTCAGTTTCTTTTTCTACCAATTCATCAACTACCAATTCATCAACTACCAATTCAACATTATTATTCACTACTTCTTTTTTTTCTTCACACTCTTTCTTTTCAATATCTATTTTTTTATCCCTTATTGATAACTTATTTTTTATTTTTTGTGAAATAATAATCTCCATTTTTGATCGAATAATATTAACATCTACAACTATTAATTTTAAGACATCCATTAATTCTTCATCATTTAACGCATCTTCTACTATTTCTTTAATTGATTTATTTTCAAACCCATTATCAATATAACTTAAAATACTTGGATTATTTCCTAATATCTTAAATAGTTCACCAATGTTAGTCATTAGATTATAAATTGTAATATTTTTAAATAGTTATAAATAGTTTATTATTATAAAATTGTTATTATAAAAAATCGTTATTATATACTTGCGTTGTTTATTACACAAAAATTTAAAAACATTCTATTCCAAATATCAATAGGCATATAAGCAAAAATATTTTTATTTATTCTTTTTAAAGAAGTATTACTATTTTCATTACGTAATGCACTTATACACATATTTAATTTATTAAATGTATTTGAATCGTGACTAGAACATATAATACAATTTTTTGAGTTTAATTGTATCATCGGTTCTGTAAAATTATTTGTAAAACTCGCTTCTTCTCCAGAAGTTAGTCCAGATTGATGTCTATGATTTAATAAATATTCTTTTTTATAAGCCATACAGTTATTTGTTGAATGATTATCATCAAATTTATCAAATTTAAAAAACTGTTTTAAATAATAATCATACATATACATACTTGAACAACCTGCTATTAGTTTTTTAGAATGTGTTAACATAATAACAGCTTGTGATACTCTCTCTGGAGGATAGTAATCATCATCATCCATACAAACAATTATATCTCCTTTACTTGTATCGTTCCCTATATTTCTTAAATCGCTCAATTTATTTTTACTACATTCTGTATTCTTATTATTATAATCTATAAATTCGATATAAATAATTTTCATAGAACTTGTAGAATTTGTAGAATTAGTAAAATCAGTAGAATGTATTTTAATAATTTCTTCTATATATATTTTATTTTTATTAGCATCTTCAATATTATTACTACCTTCAACAATAATCCATTCAATTATATTTTTATATGTTTGCATTTTTATTAAATCGTATAAAATTAATAAACATTTGTGTCTATTTAATTGTGTAACTGTAACTAATGATACCGTAGTTGATTTTTTCATATATTTATATATAATCCGTTACATTTAAATATATTCATTTATAGATTTTATTTTTAAGTTTCTTGGATTTTCTACTTTTTCTACCTTTTTTATCTTTTCTTGATTTTCTACTTTTCTTTGTTTTTCCTTTACAAGATTTTCCTTTACGATATTTTAATCCAACTGCTTTATCAATTCTTTGCTCCATTAATGATTCGTGAACTGAAGTTCGTGCTCTAGCTAATTCCCACGGTTGAATTGCTGGTGTAGGAGAATGAGGTCGAATAGGTTCTCTAATACTAGGAGGAAAATCCCGTCTTCCATAAGCTCTGCACGCAACATCTATAATATTAATAACATCAAATCCTAACTGATGTAAATATGAACATATATATTGTAATGTAACTAAATTATTATTTCCTATTATATGCGCCAAAAAATCTCTATTAAATGCAGCTTTAGATTTTAATAAATCATCACCCACCTTTATTTTTGCTAATGTTTTTTGATCATAATTACAAATATCCATAACATGAATACCAAAATGTACTCTATTTGGCAATGCAGTATCATCTGGATCTATAAAACTATACAACTTATTTATTACTGGAGTATATATACGATGTGTTAAACCAGATTCAGCATCTTCCATAGTAAATAAATAAGGTCTATCACCTTGTTTCCCATCATCCATTATTCTTCCTACAGACATTTCACGATAATTTGATTTTGAATAAGCAAATGGATCTCGTTCTTCTACACCACCTTCTTCATCTTTTACCTCTTTTAAAAAATTTGCTTTTAAAAAATTATAACTGCTTGCTGGTGCGACAGAACCATCTTCTTCAAATATAAAATTTGGCATCCTTTGACATTTATTTGCATTTGGAAATTCCGAATAAAGTTGATCCATATATTTTTTTTTGCCTTTTGTTGGCAAACTTCTTTGATATTGTAAATAATATTTTTCAAATTCTCTATTAATGTTTTCTAGTGTCTGTGGATCACTCCATGCAATAGACCCACTTCTGCCAGCATAACTAATTATTCTAACATTTTCATCAAAAAAAGGGTCATTTGGACTATCTTGACCATGTGCAATTAATGCAATAGTAATAATAGATGGAACTTTATGAGGTTGTTCCATTACTAATCCTGCTTCTTCATGAGCCGCACTATTGGCTATTGCATCAACTAATATTTGATTTACACCCTCTTCAGCTGCAGACATTTATATAATATACATTAATACAATAATACAATAATTAATATTATTAATTAAAATTCCGTTTCCTTTAAAAAATTATGTAATAAAATATCTTTATTATTATTTACAATATCACCAGTTAACATCGATGATTCATATATTTTTCTTATAACGTCATTTGGAGCATTACTTCCTACTTTTATCAATCCGTGAGTTTTTAAATAATTTTTTACTTCATTTATCGGGCTCTTTTTTAATTCTTTATGAGAATTTAAAATCTTTTTTCTGGTATGACGATCTTTAATCAAAACACCTACTCTTTTTTTAATAGCAGATTTACCAAGAGTATATCTTCTTTTTATAGTTTTTTTAATTAATTTTGGTGGTTCAAAAATATAATCATCTACAATTTCAGATAATTCATTTTTTGGTTCAATAATTGAATCTTCTTGTATTATTTTTATTGGCTGTGTTATTAATGCATTCTGAGACATTAATGATTTTTCCATTTGTATTAATTCATGTTGTTTTTTCATTTTATCTTGTAATGCAGATAATCTTTTCTCTCTATCAGTCATTTCAAATCCTGTATTCTTCTTCATAATTTGACTACCATCAGTTAATGTATTATCAATAAATGAAGTTGTTTTTACACTATTTTGTGGATTAGAAATAGATTCATTATTTTTTCTAGTCCAAGATCTATAAGTTGGTTTTAATCCTCCTTTTAAACAACCATAAGGTACATCTTCAGCTGGTCTATTATTTAATTTTATTTCAGGTATTATTGACATTGGATTATTTATTGGTATAAAAGTCTCCTTTAATTCTTCTGATAATTCAAGATGTACAAATGGCATTGTATTTACATATCCACCATTTTGTGAAGAATAAGTATTTGGATTTTTAACAGTTTTTCTTAAAAAATTTTCGCGTTTTTCCTTTATAGTTTTTTCGTAATTTTCTTTAGAATCATTTTCTTTTTTTTGCTTAGATAAAGAAGTCAAATAATTTATCGAATCTGTAAATTCATCATTAAATACACTAATATCGTCATCACTTGTTTTATCAATTTTATCTGTTTTATCTGTTTTATTTCCAGAAGATTTTATATTAATTTTATTTTTATGTTCATTATTTTTATGTTCTTTTATTCTATTTAATAATTGTTTTTTTATTAAGTTTGGTGTAATTAATGTAGATTTAGGCTGTCTAATTTTTCTCTCTCTATTTTTATGTGTTTTACCGCCAGATAAATTAAACAATTCAGGATTAATTTTAATTGTTTTTTTTAACGACATTACTATATTTGTATTTAATATAGTAATGAAAAACATTTTTATGAAAAAAACACAATTACAATAAAATTATTAATATTAATAAATATTAAAAAATATTAATAAATATTAAAATTATTAAAAATATCAATAACTTAACTATACATTGTTGTCTTTAAATAATTATCTCGAAATGATGTTCCTTTTCGATTTTTAACTTCTTCATTTTTTAAATATATCTGCAATCCTTTTTCTAAATCTTTATATGTGATTTTTGTTTTTTCATCTACAGATTTACAAAAAACCCTTCTACTATGTGCAATCTTAATTTTGGATAATAATGTTTCTATATCTCTCCCAAAATATTTAAAGTACTCTATATTTTTATTGAACCAATCAATATTTATATTTTTATCTGATTCATCAATTGACCATTTACAATCACTAACTTTTTTCAAAAATATTTTATATAACTCTTCGGCTTTATAATCTTCTGTCTTAAAACGCCATGTAAATCGTGAATTCAACCCTTGATTATATGCAAAAAAACATTCATTTAATTCTATTTCATAACCTGCTATAATAACCATTAATTCGTCTTTATGATCACTTAATGCTTCGCATAATGTATCTATACATTCTTTTGAAAAACTATCACGCTTTTCACTATTTCCTAAAGCATATGCCTCATCAATAAATAAACAACCTCCTAAACATTCTTCAATTACTTCTTTAGTTTTAATTGCTGTTTGACCTAAATATCCCGCAACTAGATCACTTCTTACCACCTTTTTGAAAGTGCCTTTTTTAAGAATTCCTAATTTACTAAAAATACTTCCAATAATTTTTGCAACTTCTGTTTTTCCAGTACCTGGAGGTCCATAAATTACTGTGTGCATAAAGTCATAAGATGCAACATCATTTATCTTATGCAGACCTTGAATATAATATAAGATTTGATCTACTATATTTTCTTTCATTTGTTTCATTCCAACCATGTTATTTAATTCAATTAAAGGAGTTTTTATTTTATACAAAGAATCCATATCAATATTGTACTCTATTGTCTCGTCCTCTGGAAAATCATTTATTAATTTAATTAAATCGTCCAAGTTTTCTATTTCAATATTAATTTCTACTTTCTTCTTTATTATTTTTATTGTTTTTATTATTGATTTATTTTTCTCTCCTTTTTTAAATTTAGTGTCTTCAACTCTTACATTAATTCTTCTTTTTGTTGATTGATTTGTTAATTTATTAATATAAAATAAATTAGGATTATATTTATCCATTTTATAATTTATTATTTCATTATCATCCCAACCAGCAAATTGTGGAGAGAAATATGATTTATTCATAGAATTATTATCTATTGAATTTATTAATTCATCTATTTGTTCTTTTGTTCTATTTGTTTGTTTTATTAAAATAACATCAGTTTCTTTCAATTCCTTATTTTTTAATTCATTCTTATCTAATTCTTCTATAAATAATTTATAAGCTGTAGAATTTATAGCTTTTATTTCTTCTACTTTTATATCATTATTTACATCAGTATTAATCATTATTTTTAAATATAACTTAATTATAAATAAGTTTTTATATTTAAATAATATAATTTACTTTATACTATTTATAACTATTATGGAGTAAATAATTTCATAATTATAAACTATCAATAAACAATTTAAAAATAAATTGAAATGTTAAATAACCATTAAATGAATACAATAATAATAAAGAACAAGATACATCAAATGTCGCAAATTCCTGAATCATTAAAAGAAGCAATTGATAAATCGATAAAAGAATCGATTAAAGAATCAACAAAAGAAGAAACTGGTGATGATAAATATATCGAAACACCTTGGACTATTATCGAATCTTATTTTAAAGGTCATCATTTGGAACGACTAGTTCGTCATCAATTGGAATCATACAATGATTTTGTTGGACAACAAATTGTAAAAACAATAGAAATGTTTAATCCTGTTCATATTGCATCTGACCACGATTATGATGTAAAATCAAAAAAACATTCACTAGAATTGTTCGTCACATTTGAAAATTTCCATATTTATCGTCCGCAAATTCACGAAAATAATGGAGCAACAAAGTTGATGTTTCCACAAGAAGCTAGATTGCGAAATTTTACTTATGCATCAGCAATGACAATTGATATTAATATAAAATTCGTTATCAGAAATGGAGTGAATTTAGAAAATACTCAGACAATTTATAAAAGTCTCCCGAAAATTCACATTGGAAAGCTTCCAATTATGTTGAAATCAAATATCTGTGTTCTTTCACAATACAAACACGTAAGTTCAACAAATACTGGTGAATGTAAATTTGATGCCGGTGGATATTTTATAATTAATGGTTCTGAAAAGACCGTTTTAGGTCAAGAACGCGCAGCAGAAAATAAAGTATACTGCTTCAATGTGAGTAAAAATAATACAAAATATACATGGATGGCAGAAGTGAAATCTGTTCCAGATTATAAATGTATCTCACCAAAACAGATTAATATGATGGTCTCTTCCAAGAATAATGGTTTTGGTTATGCATTATCTATGCAGCTACCAAGAGTGAAGCAACCGATTCCATTATTCATTGTTTTCAGAGCACTTGGTATTATATCAGACAAAGAAATCTGTGAAAAGATTCTGCTCGATATCAATTGTGAGAAATATAAAGAAATGTTGGCTGGATTGCAAGCATCCATTATTGAATCAAATACACTACTTGCTCAAGATGAAGCGGTTCGATATATTATGAATCATGTAATGTACACGCCAATAAATATGGACAAAGAAACTGGTGCAAGAAAGAAGCACGAATTTACATTGGATATTCTAAAAAATGATTTGTTTCCGCACTGTAATACTGCCACACAAAAAATATATTTCTTGGGATATATGGCAAATCGATTAATGCAAGCCAGTTTCGATTGGGTCAAGCAAGATGATCGTGATTCTTATTTGAATAAACGCATCGACTTGACAGGTTCGTTATTGAATAATTTATTCCGTAATTATTTCAATAAGTTGGTAAAAGATATGGAAAAACAGATCATCAAAGAAATTAACACAGGCTCTTGGAAATCTACAGATGATTATGAGAGCATTGTCAATCAAACAAACATTTATAAAATTATTAAATCTACGACGATTGAGAATGGATTAAAACGAGCACTTTCTACTGGCGATTTTGGTATTAAACATACCAATACAAATAAGGTAGGAGTTGCACAAGTGCTTAATAGATTAACTTATGTCAGTAGTTTAAGTCACGCGAGGCGAATTTCTACTCCGACAGATAAAAGTGGGAAATTAATTCCTCCGCGTAAATTACATAGCACATCATGGGGTTACCTATGCCCAGCAGAGACTCCTGAAGGGGCTAGCGTTGGTCTAGTAAAAAATTTGGCATATATGTCGCATATTACAATTCATTCAAATTCGATGCCAATTTACGAATACATTATGCCCCATATCATAGACATTCAAAATCTCACACCAATTGAAATGTTTAACAAGGTAAAAGTATTCATAAATGGGTCGTGGGTAGGAATATCTGAAAACCCATCAGAATTATATTTAATGTTAAAAGATAAAAAGCACAATGGTATTATTAATGTCTATACATCGATTATATTCGATTACAAAATGGCAGAGATTCGCATTTGCAATGATGCTGGCCGATTATCAAGACCTGTTCTGCGTGTTAAAAATAATAAATTAGTATTAAAACCGGAGGTGATAAAAGATTTGGTAGATAGTAAATTGACTTGGGACGATTTATTGACAACTTGTAAATTGGATGACACTGTTTTAGAATACATTGATCCTGAAGAGCAATCTTTAAGTATGATCGCAATGAAACCGAAAGATTTAACTGATAAGGAAAAAATAGAAGAAAAATACAAATATACACATTGTGAAATTCATCCTAGTACTATCTTTGGTATTCTAGCATCTTGTATTCCATTCCCAGAGCATAATCAATCACCTCGTAATACATATCAATCAGCACAAGCCAAACAAGCTATGGGAGTATATGTTACAAACTACGAAAACAGAATGGATAAAACAGCATATGTATTAAATTATCCGGCGAGACCATTAGTTGATACGCGCATTATGGATATGATTCATATTAATAAAATTCCTTCTGGATTTACAGTCGTAGTTGCGATTATGACGCACACTGGTTATAATCAAGAAGACTCCTTATTGTTTAACAAGGGTTCAATTGACAGAGGATTATTTCAAGCAACGATTTATCATACTGAAAAAGACGAAGACAAGCAAAAGATAAATGGCGATGAAGAAATCAGGTGTAAGCCAGATCCAAACAAAACAAAAGGTATGAAATTCGCTAATTATAGTAAGGTGAACTCAAAAGGAGTTATTCCTGAAAATACATTGATCCAAAATAGAGATGTTATAATTTCAAAAATAACACCAATTAAAGAGAATCGAAATGATCATACAAAAATAATAAAATATGAAGACCAGAGTAGAATATATAGAACAGATGAGGAAGTATATGTCGATAAAAATTATATTGATAGAAATGGTGACGGTTATAATTTTGCCAAGGTTCGCATTCGTGCAGTAAGAAAACCGGTTATTGGTGACAAGTTTTCGAGTAGAAGTGGACAAAAAGGAACAATTGGAAATATTATTCCTGAAGAAGATATGCCATTTACCAAAGATGGTATTCGTCCAGATATTATTTTGAATCCACACGCGATTCCATCTCGTATGACAATTGCTCATTTGAAAGAAACTGTTCTTGCCAAAGTATTATTAGAGCTTGGATTATTTGGAGACGGAACAAGCTTTGGTGAATTAAGCATCCATACAATTTGTGAACAGTTGATTAAAATTGGGTATGAAGCACATGGAAATGAACTGCTATATAATGGTCTTACAGGAGAGCAACACGAATGCAGTGTATTTACTGGCCCTGTATTTTATCAAAGATTGAAACATATGGTAGCAGATAAGCAGCATAGCAGATCAATTGGTCCTATGGTAAATTTAACGAGACAACCAGCTGAAGGACGATCAAGAGATGGTGGATTGCGTTTTGGAGAAATGGAAAGAGACACCACAATAGCTCACGGTGCTGCAAGATTTACAAAAGAAAGATTGTATGATGTTTCGGATAAATATAGTGTATATGCATGTAAAAAATGCGGTATGATTGCTTCTTATAATGACGCTATGAATATTCATAGATGTAGAACATGTGACAATAGAACAGATTTTGCATATGTCCAAATACCATATGCGTGCAAATTATTATTTCAGGAATTAATTACAATGAATATAGCTCCACGAGTTATAACAAATTATTAATATAAAAAATTAATATAAAAAATTAATATAAAAAATTAACAATTTATTAAAACTTAAAAGGTATAGATATAATAAAAAAAATAATAAAATAAAAAAGTATACTTCTTTTAGCATTATTTTTTACTATATTTTTTACTATATTTTTTACTATATTTTTACTATATTTTATTATTGTTTATATATATATAATGGCAGGATTAAGTGTATCTTTATATGGATCAGTAGGAATAACACCTATAATTTCGATGGGAAGTGCTGGATATTCGGCTTTAGGAAAGGGTTTAAGAGGATTTGTACCACAACAACTTCAAACATCAGACAATACATATGAAGACTTTGAACAAAATCGATTTCAAGTTGTTCAAGCGTGGAATAATCTTTATCAGGCTCAACTAATTACTTCTGCAGAAATAAACAAAAGAGACATTGGTCGTGTTATTACACCATTTCGTGCAGTTAATAATGCTGGCGATATTTTAAGTCGACCAAACTATTCTTGTGGAACAGGATGTCAATCTTTTCAAAGTAGACCAAATTTGCACGGATTAAGAACACGATTTGGTGGTCAAACCGCAAGTCCTGGATGTGGTTCAACAACCGTGCCTGCTGGAACATGTAATGTAAAATATGTTTATGATAGTTCAGACTATTCTAGATATTTAAAGCAACGAGCAATAGTTAAAACTTATAATAATTTATCAAATGGTGGAAATGAAAGTAATGCTAGTCAAGTAGCGTGGAGTGCAATTCGCCGATATTAAATCCACTTTTAGAAAAAGTGGAGCAAAAATTATTAATAGGGTTGGGTTTTTTTGTTCCACTTTTTTAAAGTATTTTAAAATCTTATATAATATAAATGTCAAATAATTATGCATCATATTATATTCCCCCATCTGCTGTGCAATATAATAATTATGTATGTGCACAAACAACTGGACCATTAAATAGTTCTCAAACACCAAGTCAAATAGGATATCATAGTTATGGTATATTAATTGGTAAGCATCCTAATCCACCTAAATTTTATCCAGCAGATGGAAGCAGCGAATTTTCTCAAGCTCGTCGTCAATATTTAAATGCAGATAGTTCAAAAATACAACAAATGATAGCTCAGGCTAAAGTAATAGCAGATTCAAGAGCTAGCGCTTTTTTTTCTGCATCATCTCAAAGACAAATTGGAATAGGTAGTTCTCATATGAATTATATTGCACCACCACCATCATCAATGTACACATCAATTAGAAAAAGACAAGCTGTAGGTAAAAGTTCTTATAAATCAACTTTACCAGTTGACTCACCTCTTTCATTTAAAAGCCATAATTCAAATGATGTTCGAACATCATTGCGTATGTTAAGAGGGGCTGGATGTGTTGCTCCGGCTAAAAAAGGATCAATATTTAATAGAACATGTACTGCAGGAGGAGGAGTATGTAATCCCGGGGCATATGCTGGACAAGGATATTAATAATAATATTTTAAAAACAGAAACTTAAAAACTAAAATTAAAAACTAAAACTAAAACTAAAAACTAAAAACTAAAACTAAAAACTAAAAAAAAATATTTAGAGATTATATAGCAATGAATAAGTATATTGTTGAGTTTTTAGGAACACTTTTTCTTACATTTGTGATTTTAACTACAGGAAATTGGTTGGCAATTGGTGCTGCGTTAGCAGTTTGCGCTCTTTTAGGAGGACCTATTTCAGGAGGAGCATTTAACCCTGCAGTTGCAATTGCATATCTTGCTGCGGGAAAAATTCCTAGTGGAGATGTAATTCCATATATTGTAGCTGAAGTTGCTGGTGCTTTAGCAGCATTTGAGTTAATGAAAATAATGATGAAACGATAAATATAAATAGATATAAATAAAATAATGTGTGATATATTATAATTTCTTTTATTATAATATATGTCAAAAAGATACCATAAAAGAGAAAAAAGAATGAGTAAAAGAATGAATAAAAAAGGAGGATATCCAGGGCAAGAAATGATTGAAAAAGGAGAAGCAGCTGTACAATCAGGATATGAAAGTAGCAAAGCAGCTGTACAATCAGGGTTTCAATCAGGATATGATACAATTTCAACAAATACAGCAAATGCAAAAAATGCTGCTATGAATCAACTTACTAATATAAAAAATGATATTGGAAATGCTGCATCATCAACAGGCAGTTGGTGGTCATCATCTGGTAATTGGTGGTCAAAAAATAAACCAACATGGTTAGGTAAATTATGGGGTTCACCAACACCGGCATCAGCACCATCAATACAAGGTGGAAGTCGTCGTAGAAAAAGAAAGGGTAATAGAAAATCAAAAAATGGATTAACAACAGAATTAATGAATATGATTGGAATAAAAACAAAGAAGCGAAGACATCGAGGTGGAATTGGTGGACCAAGTTTAGGCTATCAAGAATTAACGGGATCTAACTTTCCATCTGCTGCAAATATGCAAGGAAATAATATTTATGATTTAGCAAAATTTAATCCATCTCAACCAATGACTGGTGGAAAATATACAAAACGAAGAAAATATAAAAAGTGAACTAGTAGTAAAATGCAATAAATTTATTTTATTTTACGCATCATCAAACAATATAATATATATATACCTAAAATACTTAGAATAGCATAATAAAACTGCACGACTGAATTATTTGGCAAAAATAAACTAGGGGTTAAAGGTTTCATATTTGAAAATGATTCCATATTATGCTGATCTACAATACTAATATAATGTGTCTCATCCCATTCATCATTATTATTATTTCTAATTTGTAATTTACGAGCAGAGCAATCAGGTACAGCTCCAGACATAAATGCTCCCATAATAGCAAATGGATTAAAAACCTTTAAATTACCCAGCATACCTGGTACTAAACCTTTTAAATTATCACCTAAACCAGGAATAAAGTTAATTCCTTTTGGAACATTATCAATATAAATATATCTTTCAACTTCTTTTAATACACAACCTTCAGTTTTTTCACCTGTATCTACTTGTTCTCCGGTATCTTTATTTACTGTATAAATATTACAACTATCTATATCTTTACATTTACCTCCTGTAGGAAGAAAAAATTTATTACCTAAAGGTTCTCCTTCTTTTTTCATAGCACTTCCAGTACCAAAATAAAGCAAATCACCATATTGCTCCAAACCTTTACCATTGGCAACTAATTGAGAAATTGTACCTTTAGAACCTATACCAATTTCCTCTGGAGGTTTTATTTGTTTATAATATTCATATGGATCTCCGATTAATCGTTTTTCTACACCTTTTGCATCAACCAAAACTTCTTCAAATAAATTTGACATTATTACTTATATATTATTTATATAATTTTTAAAATGATATAAATAATTACATTACAATACAATATTTCATTACAATATTTCATTACAATAATTTAGTTATCTGGAAGTGGCATATCTTTACTTATTGTATTTGCTTGATCAGCTTGTTGTTGTACCAATCCTTGAACTTGTTGATTTAATTGTACTACATTACCACATACATCAGTAACAGTTCCCTTTAGATCCATTAATTCATCTATTCTTTGTTTTAAAACTGAAATATTACCAGCATTTTGTTGAGCTAATATCATTGCATTATTTGGATCATTTGTGTCATATTCTTTATAAGTAGACCCTTCATTTTCTAATCCTTCTATTAAATTTCCAAATATAGCTAAAAATATTTGATAAAGTATTAAAAAAAGAAAAAATATTATTAGAATTTTAGTTAACATTAATATATATAAATATTTTTTATTTTTTTAACATTATGTGAAATAACATTTATTAAAGAATATTTTTATTTTCTTATTATAAATTATACTAATGGCCACAGCATTTTATTCAATGGGTATGGAATCTTATAATAATTCGGAATTTGCCCCTTTCACAGCACCATTTACAACTTGGAAGGGAACTGGTAAATACAGCTATCCAGTTGCGATTACAAGTGGTAATATACGTCCTTTAACAAATATGGACCCTACAAATAATGTTTTACATAAATTTGGATTACCTCGACCATTAAAATGGCAATATAGAAAAGGTACTACAACTCAAGCACTATTAACGGTTCAAGATCCAAATAATCCGACTTCTTATATTCAGATTAATAGAGAATCAAGAACTTCAAAAAGTTCGTCACTTATAGGTCAGACAATTGATCAACCTGGTAGATATATTGTTAAACATAATCCTGTTGATGAAATAAATGAATCGCTTCAATTAAATAAAGATTGTGCAACTTGTCATGGTATTGGGCTTGTAGCTAGTTTTGCACCAGAAAGGTTCTTAACAAATAATCCTGAACCAAGTGTAACAAATCCTGTTTTATGTTGTAATGAAGAAAGAAAAGCATTAAATCGTGTTGTTTATGCTAGCACCAATTTAAAAAAAAATTATTATAATACACATCAACAATATCGCGAAAATCGTTGCCAAACATATCAACAAAAAGCATTTAATTTTTATAGTGGACCAGAATTTCCATCTAATTATGCTGAAATAGTTAAAGCTAATCCTAGTCTTGCTTTAAAAATTAGAAAATCAAAACCAGGAGATCCACTTAGTTATTTAAATATGTATGTTGCAAATTGTTATCCAAATACAGATGCTTCAGTAACTTCTCAATTAGGAATAGTAAATCAAATATTCGCAGCAATTAATAATTCAAATGCTTTTACACCCGAAGATATAATGAATTTTTATTCAAATACAATAAATAATGTTAAAGATTTAAATACTTTTCTACAAAATATTTCGGGTAATCAAAAAATAGCATTAGGTGTATTATATTCTTTTGTTAATAATCCAAATTATACCGGTATGTTATCTGGTCCAAGTAATCCTCGCGGATGTAAATTAGTAGTATATAAACCTAGTAATCCTCAATTTGCTGTGCAAGGGGGTGTAAGTAGTAGTACAAGAACATTAAAATTAACAGTTGATACTATTGGTTCAAATGTATCATCATTGCGAAGATTAAAAGGATCTGGAGCTATAATTAATCCTGGTAGTCAACCATTTGTTCCTTTTGTATATAAAGCAAAAACACCTGGTTGTAGCAAGGGATTATTTATTAAAAATGGTAACCCAAGAACTTGCTTCCGTAATAGTGCTGATGATCATTTTTATAAAGCTGTATCAAAGTTAGGGTATTCTGGAGGAAATGTAAATGGAACCCAAGTCTCTGAAATTGGTATGAGTGGATCTAGAATGTAAACGAATAATTTTTTTTATTTAAATTACAATATTTATTTCGTTATTAGCATCTATCATATTATTACTAAAGCTTATATAATCATTTTTAGATGATAAAAAAATATTTAAATTATCATTTAATTTTTCACCATTTAAAAATATATTTACTTTATCTGTAAATTTATTATAAGGAATTTTAAATTTTTCACACCATTGAATACATTTTTGTATATTATTTTTTTTAAGAATATCAATTTTTTCATTTTTATTTTTATTATTATATAAATTTAATAGTTGAATTATATATTCCATTTGTTGATGACCAATAATTATATTGGATTCTTCTATTTTATTTATGAAATAATAAGGTAAATCATAATTTAATAATGATAATAATTGATTATTTTTGATTATAGTTTTTAATAATAAATCTAAATTTATAAAATATGTATGATATAATTTTATTTTTTGTGAATTACAAATAAAATTTTTACAAATAATATACCTTTCATTAGATATAGCATTTGTAATATTTGGTTTTATTATATAAACTTTTTCATAAATTGTACTTAATATATATAAAATATCTATTAATGGTTTATCAAATATACTATCTATTTTTATAATAGAAACACCACTTACATTTTGATAACAAAATAAATTACATAATATATATATCATACCAGTAATATATTCACTATTATTTTTATAATCTTCTTCATTTAATTCATAATATATAAAATCATATGTACAAGAACGAAATGATTCTGTTATATCACATCCATATGTTCTTATATATGAAAGATCTATATTTGATTTTATATTAATATCATTTTTTTCTTCTCTCATCATATTCATACATTCTATTACTGATAGTGAGTTTTTTCCATAACTTAATGTGTTTATATTTTTATCAACAAAAGAATCTAGTAGATTAAAAATATGTATTATTTCCATTAAAATATAAAATAAATTTGAAAATGGTTTCAATTTACTCACAGATAATTTAGAATTAGGAACTTTTGTAAATATAAACTCATAAGGATTAATATTTTTATTTAAAAAATCCAAATTATCTTCATTTATATGTAAAAAATTAATATCATTTATTTGTATACTTTCAATTTGTAAGTTAAAGTCATTTAAATAATTGTATAAACTAAATGAAATATATGGTTTTTTTGGAATAGGTATTATAGATATTACTGGGTCGATAACTAAATCTATTGTTTTTTTTGGTAATATATAATAACTCATTTATTGAGATTAATATTATATATTACAAATTATTTAAGTATATTACACATCATTTTTTATTTCATAATGTAATCAATTATTCTTCAATTATAAGTTTAGGAGCTGTTCCTTTTTTTTCTTTCTTTTCTTTCTTTTCTTTTTTTTCTTTTGGTTCTTTTTGTCCTTCGTCATGTTCTTCTTCTTGTTCAGGTTGTATAACTAATTTTACTTTTTTTACTGAAGGCTTTTTCCCTTTCTTTTCTTTAGTTTCATCTTTCTCTTTCTTTTGTTCTTTCTTTTGTTCTTCTTGTACTTCTTGTACTTCTTGTACTTCTTGTACTTGCATTACTGGTTCTTCTGGTTCTGCAAGTGCTTCAGTTGCTGGAACTAACACTAATTTATTTGATAATTTTCTTACTTTTGGTTTTGTAGCTTTAACAACTTTTTTTGCAACCTTTACAGCTTTTGAACTCTCTAATTTTTCTACTCTTGATTCTTCCATAGTTTCATCTAAACTTTCTAATGCTATTTTTTCAGCATTAACATCTCGTATTTTTTTATATACAAAATATCTATTTAAAAACGATATAGTTTTTTCATATGCATACATATCTGAAGCCGTCTTATAAGGATTTTTCTTATATCTCATTTTTTTAATCTCATCCAACATCAAGTTAAATAATTCACTAAATAGACCTGATCCTTCAGGAAGTCCTATACTTCTCGCTTCATCTCTAGTAATGAGTTTAAAACCATAATTCTCCATTACTCTTTCTAAATAATCAAAATTTACAAGAAATTCTGGAAACATTTTATTAATTGATTCTTGATACACAGAAATCTTATATCCTATACTAGTCATATCATCTTCAAAATAATCAACATCATATTCTTTTCGAACTTCCCATACTTTTTTTTCATCTTCATATATTTCAATACTTTCTCCAGGACTCTTCTTTTTCAATAAATTATAAATAAGTTTACCATCATAACACGCTCCAATAAAATATCCTCCGACTTTTGTGCATTCAGAAACATTTCTCAAATAATTTTGAAAAGTGTTTTGACTTTCAAAGAAGTAATGTAAAGCAAATTGACATGATGATATATTAAACCCAGATTCACCCTTACCATATTGACGAGCTACAGCCTTCCCAAGTTTCTCATCTATACCTTCCTTTTTCCCTTCTCCAAAAACAGCCTTAGTTATTTGAATTGCTTTGTCATTTAGCATTGCAGCACCACTTCTAATATTAGCAGCACTATTTCCATTTACAAACAAAGCATAAGGAACATTTTTAAAATCTTTTTTAAAATTCAAGAATCGTGTACATATACCATTGGTTCTATTTTCTAAATTATCTTTTGATATATCTATTCCAAATACAAATGATAGATTTGCTTCTATCCATTTTGGAAAATCACCACCTTTTCCACAAGCATAATCTATTAATGTATCACCTCTTCTTGACACACTTGTTATTAATAATTTTTTAACAAACAAATTATGAAAATCGCGCAATCCTCTTGTCATATTTGATGTTAACCCAACATTATTATAATAAATATCATCATCTGTTAATTCATCAGGAATATTATTCCCGGTTGCAATCATTTCTCGTGTAATTGGATTATGAATAGAATGCCAATTACTATTAGCAACATGGTATGCATTTCCAAATTCAGTTAATCCTTGTTTGTATTTTGCTGTTTTATCATATCTAAATCGTAAAGGAATCCAATTCCATTTTTTTTGTTTATCCATATCATAACGGAATTCGACAATTGTTCCATCTTGAAATACTTCTCCTTCTTCGGTAAACATTTGATTAACTCCCGAATCATCTTTTCTTAACATTATATTACAAACACCCGCACCAGGGTCAGATGGACTTGTCGGAACAAACTCCGCGGGTTTATAATCTTTATCATTATCTACATTTTTAAATTCAGGTAATTTATCATCTAATACATCTTGACATGGATTAATATATCCGTGATCCGCAGCACTGAACCCTACACATAAAATAATAGTTTTATATTCATCTAATTGAGTTATCGAAGAGGTATCCATTCCATTTTGAAATATTGGTGTCACATTATCTGATCCACTCGAATTTTTAATTGTTCTTACTAAAAAGTCAATAGTATTATATTTCGGTGGCTTCCACTTGAATGAATGATTCCAAGTAATTGTTTTATGTAAAGAACCGATTTTACCTATTCTATCAGCACCTACACCCATACTTGCTGGTGTAAATATGAGACCATCAGTATTATATTCAAATAGCCCATCTTCTTCTTTCTGTATAATAGAAGCACACGCTGAAAATATATCATCTAATGGATTGACAGGATAAAACTTCTTACATTCGAATCTCAATGGCGATTTTTCCTTTATGCCAGGAATAATGGATTCGGCATTTATAGATCGCATAACATTTTTTAATAAAATTAATCTGAACTGATTCGGTTTATCGTCTGGTTTTCTTGGAACAAACCCAAAACTTCTTACATCTTGTTTATTTATAAAATATATATCAAATGCCGCATATAAATTTATGAATTTACCGTACTTATCGTGTAGAATATTTTCACCATCAATTAAAGAATTAAAAATTTCTTTGGTTTTTGTTATTGAACCAGAAAATACGACTTGCATACTATTATTTATTAGATAAATTTTTCCGGTTCCTGATATATACATAAGAAATCTTTGCCCATCAGCTTTATCAGTTACCGTATAGTTATTGCGAATATTTGGAATATTTGCAGCTTCATTAATAGGAGCAATATTTGCCATTTGTAATGTATATGAAGATGGACCAATAAAACTGCTCGAAAAAACGCGAGAATGTTTTTCTGGATTATATTCATCACCCATTATCATCTTCATATAATCATTTAATATGCTCTTTTGTTCAGGATAAGAGATTGGAAAATTAGTACCTTGAAGCCCCATTAATACATATTTAATTGATTTACGAATATCTATTAATAATTTTTCAACTGTTGAAGTCATAGTTCCAGGACCTATATTAGAATTATCTACTTCTAATTCAATTTCAAATACTTCCGGATTTTCAAAAACACCTGATTCATTGGTATTATATGTCATTTCATATTGTTTTTTAACAGAATCAAATCTAGAACTCTTAGTAATACTTAAATCAACCTTAATCGGTAATTCACGATGTATAAAAGTAACACGATTAATATAACGAAAGTATTTTTTGGACTTATCCCAAGTTTCTATCATACTTTTAATTTGTCCTGCATTTTTAGAAATTTCTTCTTCTATTTGATAAGAAACTCGAAAATTAAAATCATCTACATTTACAGGGAAAACTTTTCGATCTTTATTAAAATATGGTGATTTTTTTTGAAATAATACTTTACTTGTAAGTGAACTGACCATTTTTTGTAAATCATTATGCTTACAATATTCTTGAATATCTAGGAACCCATTTAGTTCTACTCTAATTTGTGATGGTTTGAACCGACCAGTTGTTAAATCTAAAAATTCGTTATTAATACGCAACATATATTCACCTTTCTCATTGAAACTTTCAAACCCTAATGATTTTAATTTTCTAATAATATTATCATAATCTACTTTTGTTAAGGGTTTAATACCTCGAGTACCAAATCGTACTTCTAATTCATTATATTTTTTTTTATTTATTTCATATGGATTATTATCCCAAAACATTTTCACTAAATCATCCATTTGTTTTTGAACTGGTAATTTTGAACGGCGCTCATCTTCCTTTTGTTGTTGTGCACGAGATCTTGGTGGAGGTAAATCTTGTGGAGATTTTGGTTGTCCAAGTCGAGGTTGAAGAGGTGAATCATCGTAAGATCTTTTAGGAGATTTTGGTTGGGCTTTTTGTGATGAATAAGAATCATCTGAAAATTTTTCTTTTGGAGGAGGTGGTGGCATATCTGGAGATATTGGTTCTCTAATTTGTTGTTGTTGAGGAGGAGGTGGCATATCTGGAGATCTTGCTTCTCCAATTTGTTGTTTTGGAGGTGTAAAATCTGGAGATCTTGGTTCTACTTTTTGTTGTGATTGTGGCGAATCCTTTTTTTTTGAAGAAGAATCTTGTGATTTTGACATTGGTTAATATATAATTATTAAATATATTTATATTATAATCAATTTTATAATAAAATTAATAATAGATTGATTTTATTATTAATTTTATATTATTCTTTTATATTATTCTTTTTTATATTACAAATTCTGTATTAAAATTTCATATAAATCCTTTTTAGTTTTTTTATTCAAATTATTTATTTTTTCTTCTAATCCAAGTTTTTTACATAGCACCATTAATTCATCTAATTTATAATAACTAATAGCCTTTAATGGTCTTTCCAAGCTCTCCCATTTAAATAATGTATTTTTATAATTATCTACTAATTCTTTCGTTGCATTTAATTCATAACAATATTTTACATTATTATCTGATTGATGTATAATAAAGTATGGATTTTCTTCTTCGCTAATTAATTCAAAACACTTCTTTTTATGAATAAATAAAATATTAAAATTTTCAGCAGCACATAATGCTATAAATGTCTTCATACTAATTATTTCTTTATTTACCAAATCATCTTCAACATCTTCTTTGATATTTTTAATTTTTTTTAATTTTAATATTTGTTTTTTTGTTCTTATCATTTCAATTAATTTTATTTTCAAATCTTTTTCATTAATAAACGAAGTTGCACCTGGATATTCATATGCAGAAAAACCATTTTTAATTATATAAAAACACCAAAATAATCCATCCTTTTGTGGTGGAGTAAAAAAATTGTTGTTTTCATTTATTTCTTTATGTTCCTTATTTTCTTTTGTTTCAATATGTTTTTTACTAATATTTGAATTTCCATTATTTTTATATTTTAATGCATTTGTCATTAATTTTTCAGTTAACATAAAATTATCTAGGTCTTTAAAATTATTAACAAACTGTTGTTGCATTTGTGTACTTATTAATTTTTCCTGTATTATCTTTATTATCTTTTGTAAAATATATATTTTTAAAGGACTCCTTCTGTTGCTCAATAGAATTTAAATTAATTTCTTGCATATTTACATAATTAATATATATTTTTATTTCATTTATGATATTTTGTGATAGTTCAGATAAATTAATATGAATACCATATTTGTTTTCATTTAATGTTACATCAGAATGATTATGCATTATTTTTAATACTTCAACTTGATTAAATTTTGTCATTAATTCAACTTTGTCACGAATAAAAATTAATTCATTAATATCAAAACTAGAATCTATATGAATATCATTATTTTCTTGATTTTCGATCTGCATAAATATTAAACTGTCTATTTTTTAATATTTATTTTATAGTTATTATATATTTATTAAATAACTATAAATCTTTTATTATTAAAATGTTAATCTTCAATAACCAACTTTGCTTTTGCGGGTTCTTTTTTCGTGTATTCTTGCTTTTCTTTTGGTTCAACTAATTCAGCAATAATAGAAACATATTTATCATTCAATTCAAATCTTTGCCCAATGACTCGTGCAGTAAATTTATCATTTTCTTGAATTTTAGAAAAGTAAGGCATTGTATAATTATGATCTCTAGTAACAAATACAACAACTGGAGACGGCACTTCATCAACACTTTCTGCCCTTATACCAGCCTTAGTAATATTTTTTGCAGTACATTGAATTAACATACCTTCTACTGGACAACATACTTGACATTCAAATACAACTTCAAATAAAATATTCGTTGATTGAATAATTCCACTTGAGAATGTAATAATTTTTGAAGACTTAGGTTTTACAAAACCTTCTACAATACATTTTCCTTCAAATTGTCCAGATATATTTTTTTCAATTGTTTCTTGAATATTTTTTCCAATACTTGTTATTGGAATAGTAATACTTCGAGTTATTAAAGCTCGAGAATATATACTAAATATTTTAACCTCACGGCGTTTATATTTTTGTTGAACTGGTTTGAATGATGCTTCCATATTATTATTAATATATGATAATATCTTTAATCATTTTCAATTTTTAAAGATATTTTAAATTTATTACAGTAATGTTTTAAAATTTATATAATCTTGCTAATTCAAAATTTAAAAACCACAATTTATTATTTTTTTGAATTTTATTGTAATATCTTAATAAAAATTCTTGCAAAGAACACAACTCTGATTGAACTATTCCTTTGGTATTTTCCGATGTATATTTTTCTTCTCCTACAATTATATTTAATATTTGAATTTTTTTTCCTTTTACAGCTTCATCACAGCGCGCACCAGTATTTCTCTTAGCATCAGTTTGTTTTGTTTTAAATACTAAATATCTGTTACTTTTTTCATTGTCAATAAACCCAACTAATATATTAAATTGTAAACCTTCCGGTATTTTAAATTTTTTTGCTGCTTCATTTGCAATATCAATTTCATCTTCTGGTTCAGCATTTATCCATTTGCTAGTAGTTCTATTAAATATCATAATTTTTCTTTTTTCTAATGTAAATAAAATTATACCTATTGTTCGTTTAGTAGTTATTATTTGACTATCTAAATATGTTTTCATTATTTTATCTAAAGATTCATCTTGAATTTCTTCTAAAGAATATAAGTAATTCAATAATTCAACTTTTTCTTTATACAATAACATATCAACAATATGTTCAACTAAAAAAGATAAGACATCTGCTTCTGGTAATCCTTCCTTTATTAATTTTCGCATAGTTGTTCCACAATGTTTATACCAATTTTCATCACCTCTTGGTATTTTCTCTCCAGATCTTGCAAAATGAACTGCTATATCAAAATTTCCTTTAATTTCTTTTATTATTTCACAGTCTTTTACAAGTATTGGTTCAACTTTAAATTCTTCATCCATTACATGTAATTTTCTTTTATCCGCAACTTGTTTTGTAATTTCGGATTCCGGTTTTATTTCAAAATTAATCGTACTATGTTTAAAATCAATAGGTACTGATCTGTCAAAAATAGAAATATCGTGGTTTTTTAATTCGCTCGGTTGAAATAAGTAATATTCTCCTATATTAATTAAATGGCCACTTCTTCCATACTTGTCTATAATAAATTCATTATTATCTTCAATTAATTGTGTTAATGCTGCATATATTTGTACTAATGGATAAGGTTTCGGAGTATTTATATGCATTATCATATTAAGTTTTTTATAAAAAAATTGTTCTTTAAATAACATTCTTATTTTTTGTATTATTTTTTCTGAATTCATCATTATAAAAGCTTCATTATAAGTATCTTCTTTTAAGTCTTCTATTTTTTTATCAGGATAACATTTATAATTGCAATTTTCCATATAATCACAAGCAGCTGAAAATGGTGCATCTCCTATTTTAAAATCTTCAATTTCCATACCATTTGATAATTCTTGGGCAACAATTCCCTCAGCATATGTGGACATAATATCTTGAGTAAAATTTGTCTGATCGTGATTAATAATGCAATCAATAGCAGTTTCTTTAAGAATACGACTTACCTTACCTATTTGAACTGCTTTATATTCAGCAACTCTATAAATATATAAATCAGCAGCTTCTTCTGTATTATTTTCTAATAAAGTACCATACATAAAAATTTCTACATTTCTTTTTTCAAATGGCAAACTTTTATGACTGAAATTACGCACTGCTCTGCCAATAATTTGTTCTATACGACTCATATTATACCATGGTTGCAATATATGAACTTGTCGTAAAAATTTGAAATCTACACCTTCAGCTCCAGCTTGAGAGATAATAACTACTTTTATTTTATTTCCATCCTTGTTATCTTCATTTGTTGCTGCTTTTACTTCATAAGAATTATTTGGAGATATACGAGGATCGCCAGTAATAAGAATATATTTGGCAGGGAAAAATTCTGATTTTTTTGTTGGTCTTGGTCTCAATGTTCTTGCATCGACTAGATCGGTTGGAGGTGTTTTAAACATCGATTTAACACCATCTCCATAACGCGAGAATCCCATTTCTTCTAATGCTAATACTATTGGTATCACTCCACCATCGATATATTGAGAATAAATCATTATTACTCCTTCATTAACTACTCCGTCACTGGTTATAATGTTTTCACATATATTTTTTATCTTTGAACTATATTTACCTATTTCAGATGGAGAGAAAATACGACCGTATTTATGAAGTGTACTTGACTTGTACTCAAACGAACCTTTTTCTGGTGGCGATTTACTATCTATAAAATTCATCATTCTTTCTAATCCTCGTTTTCCAGTTAAATCATGAGCATTTATATTATTATGTTCTCTTGATGATGAACTAGATTTGCTTTTTTTCCCGTGAGCCCCTCCATTAACTTCTTTAAGAACTCCTTCTTCTTCTTCTTCTTCTGCTACTGCTTCTGCAGCTGCACTTTTTATAACCGGTTCAAATTCAAAACTTGATACAGATGGTTCACTAGATGGTTTTTTTGTTAACTCGATAACTTCAGGTACTTCTATAGGAGATTCATCTTCTATTATAAGCTTTGGTTTTAGTTTTAAAGGTTCGTCTTTTTCTAAACCTGGAAATGGTTTATCAAAAGTTTTTAAATCAGGTCTTTTTAATTCAAGATTTTTGGGGGATTTTTTCAACTTTTTTTCCTTTATAGGTTTTTCCTTTATAGGTTTTTTAATTATAACTATACTATCACTTGATTTATCACTTTTTTCAACAAACTCATCAATAGGAATTATGTCTTCCAAAACTTCTTCTAGTCCATCTATTGGATAAACGATATTTAATGCTTCAATAGGTATTTGCAACAATGTGTACCCAAATGATTCCATATTTTCAAAACTAGGCATTTCTCTCACTACTCCTTTTTTAGTAGTAATAGTAATTTTTCTTTTTCTTAAACTATCAATTATATATTGATAACCCATTGACTGATAACTTCCAATATTTGTTAAATATAAATTTAATATTTTTATTCTATCTTCATCTTCTACTCTTTTTCCATTCATTTGATACCGAGGATATCTCAATGCTTTATTATCAAATGTATTTTCTGGAGAGAAAATAGTTGGGTAAATGCGAAAAGGAAAGGTATAAGGATTTTCACCTCGTACAAAAGAAATATATCCTGTCGCTTTTTGAATTAATAATTGTTTACCAACTTCTTCACCTTTCAAATTTTTTTTGAATCCACCATTTTTATCAAATACGTCTTTCATTTCTATTGCACCTCTTCTGTCATTAATATTCATTAAATTTAATAACCATATTATTTCTTGATAACTATTATACATTGGTGTAGCAGATAATAATAATAACCGCAAATTGTTTGCAGCTTTCACTAATTCTAATAATTTTTCAGCTACTTTTTTATTATCATTTTCTTCTGAAATACGAATATTATGAACTTCATCAATAACTATTAATCTATTATCAAATTCATTTTGTAGATTTTTCCGCATTCTATTTATTCTATCTTTTTCAGTTTTATATTCCCCATTTACTTGTTGTGTTTTTTCAATGTAATTAGCAAATTCTATATATCCCATAAATAAATATGAATTATTTATTAGGCTTTTAATTTGACTAATAATCTTTTCTTTTGTCAAACCTTTCATATTCATTGGATTTATCTCTTTTAATAAACGATTCCCCATTGCATCACGCATATTCCATAGACCATCAATAGATTTCAGTTTTCTCTCATCAAATAACTGTAATCGAAAATTATCTTGAACATTCGGAGATGCTACTATAATTATTCTTTTTGAAATACCCATCTGTTTTAAATATGCTCGCATCTCTTCACAAACACCAATTGCGCTTAGTGTTTTTCCAGACCCTAATGCATGAAACAATAACAAACTATTATAAGGAGTTTGAAATGATAAGAAATTTCTGACAAATGCTTGATGAGGAGCCAGTTCAAAATCGGCTTTACTCAATATTTCAGCGTGTTCTTTTACATTATAAATAGTACCATCATATTTGGTATCATTAAATTCTTTTTTTTCCGCAATCTTTATATTAAAATTTGGATCATTTAAAGTTGGATATAAAAAGTCATTTTCTTCTGGATTTTCGACTAATTCTTTTCTCTCTAATATCTCTTTTTTTAATAAAAACTTATTACATTCTTTTTCATATAAATTTGATGGAACCATACATTTATTTGCATCAAATTCATTTTTTAATAATTCAGGGTCAACTTCTTCAAGTAAAACCAATTTGGGGGGTTTTAATCTTAATTTTGGATTTGGATTCTTTATTTTTTTTAATACAGGTTCTTCTGGATTCATAATATATATTATATAATATGAATATATTATGAATACTATGAATATAATCTATATTCTTGTAATACAGTATTTATATTAGAAATTAGCAGTTTTTTTTCTAAATTATATGGTCTTATACATTCCAAACACTCATCAATCGTTTTCCATTCTAATTTGCTAACCTCTGTTTTTTGATAATTTTGCATAGTAGAGTCATCTATTTTTTTCATATAAGCTAAAAAATATTTATGTTTATATGATTTATGGTTTGAACCAATGTACATTTCTTCGAAAGGAAATAAATTATCAATTATAGTTATATCTTCTTGAGAGAAACCTGTTTCCTCTTCAAATTCACGGATAGCACAATCCAAATCTTTTTCTTGAATATTTCGTCTACCTTTTGGAAATTCCCATTCAGTTTCTGACCATTTTGTTTTACTAATTGAAATAATATCAGATAATGTAATTAAATTATCTTTTATTATTACACCATTCTGTATTAATTCAAATTTTTTAGATGCTGTTTGTTCTTCGCTTCTATATTGTGCATTTGAATTTTCACCCCATAACATTTTCCATAAATTATCAAAAGGTTCATTTAATATCCTTGTTTTTTCAATAATAGACATTTCATCGACACTTTTTTGAATTTGTTCAATATTATAAGGAGAATATTTACCTCTAATAAAATCAATATAACCAAAACTGTCTTTTCTACGGATCATAAGAAATTTTAATCCATCTCCACTATGACGAAATAAAATAATACCATAACTTGTTATAGGTAATTTACAGTGATGAAATAGGTGTCCATGTTTCCCACAATTATTGCATAAATTATTTGTTTTGTTCATAATTATTAGATGTTATTCTATTCTATTAATTTGTATTTATGTTTAAATCGATAAATTAAATTATTTATAAGTATTATAAATATTATATGAATTATACAAATAAAATAATATTATTTGGATCTACTGGAATGTTAGGAAGATATATTTACTCTTATTTTAAACAAAAAACTAATATTCAAATTATAAATATAGACTATAGAATTTCAAATGAAAATTTAAGTTTATTAGAAAATATTCTTATTGAAAATAAAATAGATGATAATACTTGTATAATAAATTGTATAGGTTTAATTCCTCAAAGAAAAAATTCATCTGTATTAGACAAAGAATATTTTTTAATTAATAGTATATTTCCTCAATTATTATGGACAATTTGTAAAAAATATAATTCAAAAATGATTCAACCTACAACAGATTGTGTGTTTTCTGGAAAAAGAGGTGAATATTTAGAAACTGATATACACGATGAAACAAATTCATATGGTATGAGTAAATCATTAGGAGAGCCATTTGGGTGTACCATTATTCGTACTTCCATTATAGGATTAGAATTAGTTAATAAAAAATCATTTTTAGAATGGGTAATTTCAAATAAAGATAAAAAAATTAATGGTTTAACAAATCATATGTGGAATGGTATTACTTGTTTAGAATATTGTAAATTAATAAATCAAATCATAATTGAAAATAAATTTTGGTCAGGAGTCAAACATATATTTTCTCCAACATCAAAGAGTAAATATGAATTAGCAGTTATTATTAATGAAATATTTAAACTAAATATTGAAATCAAACCTTTTGAATCTATAGATCTATCTAATAAAACATTATTATCAAGTTATACAAATATATTTAATCCAAAAGAATTATATTTACAGATTAATGAGTTAAATGAATTTAAATTAATATAATATATTATATTAAATAAAATGCAAACATTATTAAATAATAAAGACCGTATTTTTGATATAAAAAAAGATGTAGAAAATAAAGATCCTACTTTATATTCACATTTTTGTATTGATAATAATAAATTAATAGACCAAGAAACTATTTCAATTATTATGACATCATCAAATCGAAGTAAACAAGTTTATTTTACTTTAAAAACAATTTCAAATAGTTTATATAAAAATATACAAATTATTTTAGTAGATGATTCTAATACTGACCCTATAGATATTAATATATTAAAAAAAAATAGTTATGAATTTTATATAGATTTTATTAAAATTAATCGTGAAAATAAAAATTGGCATAATCCATTAGTAAACTATAATATAGGATTTAAATTTATTCAAGGTGGAAAAATTATCATTCAAAATTCTGAAGTTTGTCATATTGGTGATATAATACAATTTGTAAATTCGAGTTTTATTACAAATAATAATTATTATGTTTTTGATGTAAAAGCTAGTGCTAATTATGATAATAATGAAATAATATATAATAGTGACATTAGTACTATAGATATTTATTGCAAAAATTTATTTTCATTATGGTATCAATCTGCTTGTAATAATAGAAAATATCATTTTTTAACTTCAATGACAACAGAAACATTTAAAAAAATTAATTCATTTAGTTATGATTATACAATGGGTTCTAGTTATGATGATGATGATTTTTTATTAAAAATAATATCAAAAAAAATAAATATTATTAATATTTTTCATAATGAATATAATATTGGAGGTATACATTTATATCACGGAATATCAACAAATATGTGGGATAGAGAAGTAGAACTTAATAATAATTTATTTGATAAAAAAACAAAAATATACAATTCTATAGGAATTTATGTTGATGCAACAGAAAAAATAGAAGATTTTGAAAGAAAATATCAAAATTTAATTAATGCATAAACAATATTATATTTTTATAATATAAAAACATAATATTATAAAAATATAATTATAATGAAAAAAACCGTTGTCACTATTACAGGAATTCGTCCTGATTTTATTCGTATGTGTGCTGTTTTTAAAGAATTAGACAAAACATTTAATCATATATTAATACATACAGGACAACATTATGATGCACTTTTAAGTGATGTATTTTTTAAACAACTTGATATTAGAGATCCTGACTATATATTAGATACTGGAAAATCGTCTACAAATCATTTTGAACAATTAGCTTACTTATCTACGGCAATTCCAAAATTATTTGAAATAAATAATATTAATCCGGATTTGATTTTATTTTTAGGCGACTCTAATTCTGCAGGAGTTTCTTTTCCATTAAAAAAAGCCGGTTATAAAATTGGACATATTGAAGCTGGAATGCGGTCTTATGATAAACGAATGTTAGAAGAAATAAATAGAACAGTTTGTGATCATTGCAGTGATATTTTATTTGTTTATCATGATGATTATAAAGAACAATTAAGACTAGAAAATATTACTAAAAATGTTTTTGTTGTTGGAAATACAGTTGTTGAACCATTCAAAATGTTTTGCCAAGATATAATGTGTAATCCAAAAGAAAAAAATATGATTTTGTTAGATATTCATCGTCCTGAAAATTTTAATTATGTAGATCGTCTTAAAAATATATTTTTATTTGCTAATGAATGTATTGAAAAATTTCAATTACCAGTTAAAATGTTATACTTTAAAAGATTAAAGGATGTTATTGATAAATATTCATTAGAATTAGGAAAAATAGAATTAGTACCTTTATTTGCATATAAAGAATATCTGAAAACTGTTTATAATTGTCGGTTTATTATAAGTGATAGTGGAACTGGTCAAGAAGAACCTGGATTATTAGGTACACCAGTTATAGTTCCTCGTGATTTCACTGAACGACCACAGAGTTATGAAAATAATTGCAGTATTAAATTATGTGTTGATAATTTAAATAGTGAAGAAGTATTTGAATGGTTAAAAAATTTAGATTCTGGAAAAATACAAATAGATGCATCATGGCTTGGAGATGGAACAACAAGTATAAAAATAACAGAAGATATTAGTAATTTTTTAGAATAAAATGAATTAATATAATAAATTCAAATAATATATAAGTTTATATATTATAAAAATAATAATTACTATTTATAAATGTTAATTATAAATAGTAATATTGAAGAACTAAAAATGGTTATAAATTCATATCCGTATCCTTATTTAAAACAAGATAATTTTTTAGAAATAGATTTTGCTTTAAAACTACAAAAAGAAATTTTAAATATTCCACAAGAAGATTGGGATAGATATAATAATCCATTTGAACAAAAATTTACTCTTCGTGATAAATATAATTTTCCTCCTTTATTAAAACAATTATTTGATGAATTAACTAGTGATTCATTTGTATCAAACTTATCAACAGTTGTTGGATACAAATTAAAATTAGATGAAACACGAAATTTTTGGGGTGTTCATACATATAGTCCAGGAGATAAATTAGATATTCATGTTGATGCTGGTATGCACCCAACACTAGGACTTAAAAAACAAGTAACTCTTGGAATTTATTTAAGTTATGAGTGGAAAGAGGAATATGGTTGTCAATTAGAAATATGGAAAGGTGAAAATGCATCTAATGATGATGCAAAACTTATAGAAAAGGTAAATAGTGTTTCTCCATTATTTAACAGACTTGTTATTTTTGAATGTAACGATTATTCATGGCACGGGAATCCAGAACCAGCATGTGGACCTTCAGATAGTAAAAGGATTTTTGTAACTCTTTCTTATTTAAGTGAAATTTTTAAAGATGAAAATAAACGAAAGAAGGCATTTTTTGTAGCAAGACCAGATGATCCAATAGATAATGAAAAAGATAAGTTACGATTAATAAGAGCAGATCCTGAAAAATATAAAGAGATATATAGGGTATTATAATTAAATTATCTATTATATTTAATATTATTATTAATCCATATAGAATCTGACTGATAATTGTTGGATGTAATTTCAACAAATGTTATATCAATCAATGAAAAATTATTATTTATTAAAAATTCGCAGACTTCATTATGAAGAATTTGTCCTTTAAAAAATGGATAAGTCTCGGTTTCAATGTGCATTATTTTAATATTGATTAAATTATCTTCTAAACTTTTTAATAAATCCAAAGTAGCACCTTCAACATCTACTTTAAGTATATCTATATTTATTATATTGTGGTTTGTCATAATAGTAGATAATTTATAACAAGGTAACTCTATAGTTTTATCACCATACTCATTTCCTCTATTGTAAATTCCATGTATACCATTAATATTTTTTACGTGATATATAATATTTCCATCATAACTAGAAATTACACAATTAATTGGAATTATTTTTAAATTATTAACCATAAATTTGGTGTAATTATCAGGCAAACCCTCAATAGCATAAACATTTGCTTTGGGATATTTGTCTTTAAAATAATTAGCATCCCCACCATCCATAGAACCAGCATCCATGATAGTATTTACATTTTCGTCACTTATATAAATTTTAATTTGTTTATAAAAATCTTCCATAGTAATTGAATTTCTAGTTGTTGACCCTTCGCAAATATGTGAAATATTCATAATATTATTTTATATAAATATTTATAGTAAATTTTTAGTATTTACGCATTTAACTCTTTCTAAAAAGCACCTTCTATAAATATGGTTAAATACGACCATATTTGTATTTAAAAAATTATTTTATTATAAATTAATTGAGTTCATAATATATCTAATAATTATTTTAATAACAACTAAATACTTATTTATGGTAACAAACTAATGCTCGTTAGAGGGTTAATCTAACCACAACCCATAATTCAAATGAAGATATTTCTAGATAATAAATATCAATCGGATTCTGAATAGATCAATAAAAATAATATTGTATATATTATTTAATATAATATCAATTTAAATATAATTATAATTAAGTTATATAAAATGGTAAAAGTATCGATTGCTTGTCTTATTTACAAAAGCACGCGATGGTTAGACTTTGTATATGAACAAGTTAATAAATATACAAATTTGGAAGAAAACGAATTTTATTTTGTGGCAAATGATGCTTGTGATAAAGTATTAAATCATTTAAAAGATAAAAATATTTCACATTATATTCATAATAACACAGAAGAACAAAAAAAAGAATGGTATATTAATAACGTATATAGAGCTTGGAATACAGCAGGAAGGATGGCAAAAGGTGAATATATTGTATTTATTAATAGTGATATGGCATTTTCACCTAGATGGTTAGAAATATTACAAGAATCTATTCAAGATAATATTTGTGTTTGTTCTAGATTAGTTGAAAGAGGAGCATTACGTTCAGGAACTTATGGTATTGAACAAAATTTTGGTAATGTTCCAGAAGATTATAATGAAAATGAATTTATAAATTTTTGTAATGGTATAAAAGAAAATAAAATATATAATTCTGGACTCTATATGCCAATGTTAATTAAAAAAGAACATATGGAAAAAATAAATTATTATCCAGAAGGAAATATTGTTCCTGGATCTAATATATTTAACCCAACTTATGCAAAACTAAGTGAAAATTGTATTCCTGGAGATAAAGTGTTAATTGCAAAATTAAAAACAATAGGAGTAGAACATTATACTAATTTTAATTCTATTGTATATCATTTTCAAGAAGGAGAAATGCGCGATACTATTGGATAATTTATAATAAAATAATTTTTTAAATACAAATATGGTCGTATTTAACCATATTTATAAAGTGTGCTTTATAAATATGGTTAAACAATACTATTTTACTCATATAATTTATATTAAATATATTATATTAAACATAATATTTAATATAAATTATATGAGTAAAATAGGTTGGTTAATTAACGATTGTCTTACTTGCATTCCTGGGGTCCATACATTTTGGCAAGATTTATTAGAATGGTTTCCAGAATTAATTGATAAAACTAATGGTTATACAGATTTTGCAATATTAGCTTCTAGTATTGAAAATCAATTATTAACTCAAAATGTACCATATTATATAATAAGAAATGGTTCATATTTTCGTAAAATAAATACAAACATTAAACAAATTTCCCTTATTCAAGATTGTTCTCCAAATTTATTTAATGATCAATTAAACATAATTAATAGTTCACAAGTTGTTGTTTTTAATACAAATTATATGTATAATAAATATAAAAATATAATAAATAATAATGTTTCAATAAAGGTTTGTCCGTTGGGTGTTGATTTTGATTTTTTTGAACCAAAACAAATTAACCATCCAAACATTCTTCCTAATTCTCTTATATTCATAGGAGCATCTACTAATTATCCTAAAGGATTTAATATTTTACTTAACATTATTGATAAAATGGAAAATCAAAATTTCTGTTTGATTATGAAAGATAATTTTGATATATCACAAATAAATGAAAATGTTCGGCATCGTGTTCGTATTTTTAATCGTATAAATACTGAAAATGTAAGAAGTATAATAAATTCTTGTGTTGCAGCAATTTGCACGTCATACGAAGAGACCCAGCATATATCTGGGATAGAATGCGCTGCTTGCAATATTCCGATTATTGCAAGAAAAGTCGGTGTATATTATGATAATGAAAATGATACAAGATGGGGTTGTATTGCAGATGATAGTAATTTTATAGAAAAAATAACTTATGTGTTAAAAAATATAAATATTTTTCAACCACGACAATGTTTTATTGAAAAATATTCATTGGAAATTTGTAAAAATAATTGGAAAAAAATTATAGAAGATTTATAATTTAATCATTTTATAACTATATTCCAATTTATTATATAAATATAAAAACTTAAAGACAAATCATTTTTATAAATATGATTATGACAAGTATTCATAAAGATTTTTTTTACTCTAAAAACAATAACAATTGGGACATTACAATATACCCAAACAATTATACAATTGGAGGATTATTTAAATGTTCAAACTTAAGTGGGGGATATCACGGTATTTTAAAGCAATATTGGGAATATTATAATCAAGGAACAGATGTATTACTTATATCTGAAAATAACAAAGTAAAAGAAGAATTCAACAATTTTTATCCTAATTGGAACATTGAAACTATTGATTTTTATCCTGAAATATCTAATGTAAATGATGTTGATATTATTGGTGACATTTGCAATTTTGATTCCCCTCTTAAAAAATCTTATGATTTAATTATTAATCAAGCAACTATTGAACATGTATATAATCCTTTTCAAGCAATGTTTAATTTAACAAGATCATTAAAACCAAATGGAATACTTGTAACACATACACATCCGCCAAATCAAGAATATCATCAATATCCAAGAGATTATTTTAGATTTATGATAGACTGGTGGATAGATTTGCCAAAATATATAAATGAGATTGAATTAGTTGAATTACATATGAGAAACAATGCGCATGTATTTTCGTGTTATAAAAAAATTCAATAGTAATGTTATTTATTCAAAATTAATTAAAGACATATACCATAATTTTTTCCTTGAAGACAAGGTTTATATCTATCAAAGTTTTCATAGTATACGAATTTAATAATTTTATACCTTTGCACATTTAAAACGCATATTAAATATTATTTTCAATAAGATTAAATGTAAAATATTTTGATATAATATTGTATTCTTTTTCATAATTTAATTCATTATCTGTTTGATATTTAGTATATTGCGTTTCATAATTTTCAACTTTTTTTATTATAAATAAACATTTATCTACTTCATTATAATATTCACAATCTTCTATATTATCACAATTTATTATTATTATTATTAAACATTTTATACCATATTTTGTTTTTAATTCTACTATATTATTCATATAATCTACAATATTTTCACAATTTATTATTTTTGTTATGTGGAATAAAGTTGTGGTTTCATTATATTTATTTATTATATTATTAAATCTTTCGCATCTCTTTTTTATTGATGTATAAATATTACTATCTAATATATTATGATGATGAAAAGAACATATTGTAATCCAATTATATAAATTATCATTTAATTTATTATCATCTAAATAATTTTGATTAAAGAGTAAATTACTAGAATTGTAATTATGTGCCATATATACTATATTATTTTGTAATAATTCATAAAATTTATTGTTAATTTTGGTTGTATTTTTTTTATAAAATAATTCTATATGTTGTGTATTTTTATTAAATAAAATTATATCATTTAAATAATCATCAAAATTATTATTTATAATTTTTAATGATGTTTCAAAATCAATGAATAAATAATCAAATGGACTACTCATTTTTCTTAATTTAAATTTATTCAAAAATGTAGGTGAATAACATCTATAACCTATACTAAATATAAAATTAATATTTGGTTTCATTATAAAATTACATAATATAATTATATAATTTTATAAAATAATTATCACATATATTTATAACATAATGACGCATCATAAAAGTGAAGATTATAAATTATCTGTAGTTGAATATTATTTAACAGAAGACAAAACACAAAATAAGTGTATAAAATATTCAAATGTTCTGCATGAAGTTTGTTAAAATGGGTTAATAAATATAATGAAAATTGTGAAATAAAAAGACATAATATAACAGAAAATATGTAAAGAAAACATCAAATAGAACACAAAAACTAAAAAATTACTTGCTTTAAAATCGGCATTTAAATGTTCAAAGGTGTAATTCCTTAAAAAATGTAGGAACATTTTCATTGGTTTTTAAAGGTATTCGAATCAAAATTTCTTTATTAAAATGTAATATAGATTTATCCAAACATTCTTTTAAATAATTTATATTTTTACCTTCTTTTGTATATTCAATACTTTCTGCAAAACTTTCAACTTTATTTTTTATAAAATTTTCATCTCCAAAATAACTTAAATGCCATCCTCCATTATTAATAGAAGTTTGTGGCGGTAAATAACGCATTTCAGTTAATAAATTATAATGTTTATAAGTAAAAAAATTAAATAGTTTTGATTGATGCCATTTTCTAGGAGTTGTTAATTCAATATTATAATAATATAATGTCATAGTAAGACTATAAACAATATTATTTTTAATTTCTAATATATTATTTTTAATATTTTGAATTACACATTTATTAGGAATTTCATCAACATCTGTTACTATAATAATATCTTCATTATTAAGATTCATTTTATCTAATCCAATTCGTATGCATTCGCGTTGATAATGTTCTCTATACCAATGTTCCGTATTAGTGTGTATATATTGAGAAAAATTATAATTTTCATCAAATGTTGTTACTATATGAATAATTTTATCAGAATATTTACTAAACATTTGTTTATTTTCTAAATAATATAATGGTTTAGGATTTCCAGTATGTGTTTTTGTTGCTTCTATAATAATAATATTATCTACAATATCATATAATTCATGAAGTCGTATATTTAATATATCTAATTCATTATATATCATAAAACAATCAATTATTTTCATTAATTATTATTATATTTAAAAAACATTATTTTATATTATATTAAACTCAAATTATTCATAAATTCTCTTAATTCAATTTTTGTTAAAGGATTCAACTTGCTGTTATAATTTTGTACAACTTCTGTTACTAACAAATTCTTATAAGGTGGCTTAATATGCATATAACCATTTTCCATTTTTACAAGACGCATCGCTTGTGTTTCACTAATAAGTGATTCTAACATCTTCTCACCAGGTCTTAATCCTGTCACATTTATTGGTTTATCATACTTCTCCGAAAAAATTTCGATTAAATCTATCATCTTTAATGAAATCAATTTAGGTATAACTGTATCACCACTTTCTCCGTGAATTGCAGCATATTCAATTAGTGCCACGCTTTGTTCTAAAGTCATTACAAATCGTGTCATATCTTCGTGAGTTAATGTAAACTCATTTACTTCTGGATCATTACCTTTCTCGTGCAGAATAGGTATAATACTTCCCCTAGAATTCAATACATTACCATAACGAATATTTACAAACTTTCGGTTCTTTATGTGCAATGATTTCTCAACAATAGCACTTTCTGCTAATGCTTTTGCCATCCCATAAACATTTGCGGGTTCGCAAGCTTTATCAGTGCTTACCATTACTGTAGTCTCCAAATTCAACAATCTGTCATTATTTTTTTCAATTGAATTTAATACATTCATTGGTCCAACACAATTAGTTTGTAAACATTCATAAATAGCATATTCACAACGATCAATATGTTTTAAAGCTGCCATAATAACTATAATATGTGGCTGTTCTCTTAAAATAGCATTTTCTACACTATTATAGTCTCGAATATCTCCAATAATAAATTTCAAATTAGATGTTTTATAATGTAAACTCATTTCCCAATGTTTACATTCATCTCTTGAATAATTAGTTATTTCATTATTTCCTATATAAGTATCAATAAACTTTCTACCAAGTGATCCAGATCCCCCAAATAATAATATTTTTTTATTACAAATCATATATTAGGTATTAATATATTATTTTTATATTATTTACTTAAAATATAATATTAATTTAATATTCGTTTAATATTCGTTTAATAAACAATTTTGTTATTTTAATAAATAATAAATGACTACATTAGACCCGAAAGTTTGGGGACCGCATTATTGGTTTTTTCTTCATACTATAACAATGTGTTATCCTCTTCGACCTAATACTATTACTAAAAAAAAATATTATGAATTTATTCATAATTTTCCTTTATTTATTCCTATAGAATCTATTTCAACTTATTTTAGTAAATTATTAGATGAATATCCTGTTACACCTTATTTAGACACTCGTGATTCATTTATTCGATGGATGCATTTTATTCATAATAAAATTAATCAGCGCCTTGAAAAGCCCGAACTTTCTTTGAATCAGTTTTATTTAAAATATTACGAAGAATATAAACCAAAAGATATAAAAATGAAAGAATACTACAAATTTCGAGGACAAATCATTTATTTGGTTTTAATTTTATTATTTATATGTTTAATTTACTATTTATATAATAAATAATACAAGATGCAGATTACTATTACTATTATTTCATTTATTTATGTTTATTATATTGGTATATATTAACTGAAATGACAATAACACGACGACACAAATATAGAAAATATAAAAAATCTCATTCATCATTAAAAGGAGGAAAGGTAATCGGAGCTGGAGGATTTGGTTGTATTTTTAACCCTTCGTTAAAATGTAAAAATAATGAACGCGTTAAAAACAATATTTCAAAATTAATGAAAAATAAATATGTTCACAAGGAATATAATGAAGTGATTAAATTTAATACTTTATTAAAAAATATACCTAATTATTCTCATTATTTTTTATTAGATGGTTTTTCTATTTGTAAACCATCTACATTAACACCTAAAGATTTAGAAAATTTTAATGAAAAATGCAGTTCACTTAAAAAAATGGGTATTAAAGATGATAATATTAATAATCCTGAAATATTAGATAAACTTTTAGCATTAAATATGCCATATGGTGGGGTTGATGTAGGTAAATTTATTGATGAGTATTGGAATAATTCAAAAAAAATGATTGCTTTAAATAATTCTTTGATAAAAATGCTTGAACACGGTATTATCCCAATGAATGATGCAGGGGTTTTTCATTGTGATTTGAAATCATCAAATATACTAGTAAGTGAAGAAAAAGGTACATTATATACTCGTCTTATTGATTGGGGATTATCTACAAATTATTCACACGATGGTCCCATACCAAAAGTTATAACTGACAGACCATTTCAATTTAATGTTCCATTTTCAAATATTTTATTTACTTCTCTTTTCACAAAAATGTATAAATCATTTTTGGTTAAACATAGTGAGCCAGATTTTTACTCATTAAGAACATTTGTTATTAATTATGTTCTTGAATGGGTTGAAGCTCGAGGTCCTGGACATTTAAAATCAATGAATAGTATTTTTAAAACTTTATTTGAAAATGAATTAATAAGTATGGATGAAACTTTAAAAGGAAAATTTATCGAATTTGATTATACATTTTATTTTATTTTTGAATATATTACAAAGATCTTAGTAAAATTCACAAAAAATGGTGAATTTGATAGTAAAGCTTATTTAACTCAAGTATTTTTAAAAAATATCGACTTATGGGGATTTGTTGTTTCTTATATTCCAATGGTGGAAGATATTATCAGTTCAAATAAAGTATTAACGGCTACACAAAAAGAAATTTTGAATAAAGTTAGAGGATTAATGCTTATATTAATTGATGCAAATGATCATCCTATTAATGAAAAAGAACTTATTAAAAAATTAAAATTATTAAATCCATCATTAGTTCATTTAACAGGAAAAAATTTTAAACACAAATCTTCATCTATGAATGCATCATCTAATGAAACTTCCTCTACATCACTATCAGATAAATCCTCAAATAAATCCTCAAATAAATCCTCGGATTCTTCTCAATCTTCAAATAGATCATCTTTAAATAAGAAAAAAATAATAAGTGAATTAGATGATGTATTAAATAGTTCAGAGAAAAAAGCAATTGATATTTCCGGAGCTTTATCAAAAGGAACTCGAAAAATAATAAAGAAAAAACGATTTCATAAAATGATTTTAAAAACTCTTAAAAATATTAAAAGTTTACATAGTAAAAAACAATGGATGTAAATTTTTAAGTAAACATATATTATATGAAACTCGAATTATTTATTTTGGGGGTAACAGTTTTTTTAATTTATAATGCATATCATAATGGAAAATATACAAAAGTGTTTTTTTCTTATAAAAAATATTTTCAAATGGGATTTATGGCACTTTTAGGTATTTCACTTTATCTTCTTATTAAAAGGGATCCATTACAATGCAAAAAAATACTATTTCACGCAAATAATGTTGTTAAATATATGCCAATAGATAAGTCTTCAATGGATATGTTAAGCCCTATTATAGATTTTACAAGTAGAGGTGGTGGAAGTAATGGTGGTACAGGAATTTCAGGATTTATGCATGGTTTAAATGGTTCTTTTAACCCTCAACAAAATAATTTTGAACGAAAGATGATGCAATCTGGGTTAGAAAGAGGATCAGAAGTGGGAACAAAAGCAACTAAACGTTCTGTTAGTGAAACGAAGAAAAAATATGTAGCATCTATTCAAAATTGGTGTTGTGGTAAATGTAATAAACAATTGAATCATACATTTGAAATTGATCATAAGACTAGACTTGAATACGGAGGAACAAATGAAGTTGACAACCTAATTGCATTATGTAGAAACTGTCACGGAGAGAAAACAGCAATGGAAAATATGTAGTTGATTTGTTGTAATAAAATATTATATAATTTTATAATTATATAATATATATTTATGCCACCTGTTCCTACCAATTTATTAGATAGGTTAATTTACCATAAAATATCTATTACTATGGTTGCTTTACTTATTTCTTATGTAATTTATGTTAGTTATTGGTTTATAAATAATCCTTATTCTTGGGTTACCTCATTTGCATCTATAGTTAATGTAAGAGTTTTAATATATAGTACAATATTATTTTTTTTTGCTTTAAGACCAAGTGGTGATAATAATGATATTACATTCGAAATTATCAAAAATATTATTGTTTTTATAACTTTTGTTTTATTCTCATTTATTTTTTGGTACTATAACCCGGGTGGATATATTATGAGTTATGTTTCATTCTATGTTTATGGTTTAATTTTTATATTTGCAATTTTTGGTATATTATATTTGATGTTATACTATTATACATTAAATAAAAAAGATAATGCTGCATTAACTGAAGCGCAACTTGATGAATTTGACAAAAATAAAAAATTAATTGTAACTATGTTAAAGTACTTTTTATTAATATCTTTTTCAATTGGATTTTTTATTATTCTAATTTTGTTTATTCAAAATACTATGTCTAACTATGGATCATCTAATTATGCCACAGTAGCTATGAATATTATAATTGTTATTATTGTTGCAGCATTAGTTTATAAAATAATTACGGCTGCAAAGTTATATAAAGAAAGTCCATTAATTCAAGCTATTATTAATACTATTTTTTATATCCCGTGTCTATTTGTAAATCTTATTGATATTGTTGTTAAATTATATGGAATACCAACAAAAACAGAATATATTTTATTAGGGGCTGCTATTATATTAAATACAGGATATTTTATATACCCATATATAGCTAATAATTTTTCTAAACAAGGTGGTAAATTACTCATAAATGATCCAATTTATACATCTAGAGAAACTACTCTTGGATCTTATCAAAGTTTAAATGATAGTGAAGATTTTAAATATACTTATGCAATATCTTTTTGGGTATATATAGATTCAGCAACTCCTAGTATGAATAATGCATCTATTAATTATACTTCAATCTTAAATTATGGGAATAAACCTAATATTTTATATAGAACATCAGATAACACATTGATGGTTACAATGGAAAATTATCAACCAATTTCTGTAAAAACTAAAGTTATTACAAATATCAAAAATATGATTATGGACACAGATGAAAATGGAAATAGAATTATTTATATAAAAAAGGATGTTTTGCTTCAAAAATGGAATAATATTATTATTAATTATACTGGAGGAACTTTAGATATATTTTACAATGGTGTATTAGAAAAATCCGCAATTGAAGTAGTTCCATATATGAAATATAATACATTAACTGTGGGTTCTAAAAATGGTATTCACGGTGGAGTATGTAATGTAAATTATTTCAATAAAAGCTTAAATATTCAGCAAATTTATTACCTTTATAATTTTGTAAAGGATAATAATCCACCTATTTATAAGAGTTCAAATAATTCAAATACTGATACATCAAATATTACTTCAATAATGAATAAACAAAGTATTGATAATTATGGAAATGCATTAAAATCTAAACTAATATAACAAATATAACAAATATAACAAATATAACAAATATAACAAATATAACAAATATAACAAATATAACAAATATAACAAATATAACAAATATAACAAATATAACAAATATAACAAATATTATAGAAATATAACAAATATAACAAATATTATAGAAATATTATAGAAATATTTTAGAAATATTATATTTTATATTAGAAACAATCAAGTTAATTTCTAGTATTATATTATATTATGAAGATTACTACAATACTGCTTATTATTGTTATAATTGTTTTATTATACATTGTTGTTCGATATATTTCATCAGATGTTAATACTTTATCTGGACTAAGTTCTGCGACAGAGATGCAAACTATTGCGGCCACAAGTTTAGCACAAAGTTCAAGTGGTAGTAATTCAAGCAATTTTGCATATTCTATATGGTTTTATGTTAATGATTGGAATTACCGTTATGGTGAACCAAAAATGATTTTTGGTAGAATGGGAACTGCTGCAAATTCATCAGGGTCTGCATCAATGCAAGATATTATGAAAATGGGTCCTTGTCCAGCAGTTGTTTTAGGTACAATTACTAATAATATAGATATTGCAATGACAGTTTATCCTGGTATTGAATCAGTTTCAGATACAACAGATACAAGTGATACTATGCCGCATAATTGTGCAATACCAAATGTACCTATTCAAAAATGGGTAAATTTGTTGATAAGTGTATATGGTCGAACATTAGATGTTTATTTAGATGGTAAATTAGTAAAAACTTGTGTTTTACCTGGTATTGCAAAAATTAACGCCAATGCAAATATTTATGTTACACCCACGGGTGGATTTTCCGGATGGACTTCAAAATTTCAATATTATTCTAGTTCAATTGATCCTCAAACTGCTTGGAATATATATCAAAAAGGATATGGGGCTAGTATGTTGAGCAATATATTCGGCAAATATCAAGTTAAAGTATCGGTTGTTGAAAATGGTGCAGAAAGTAGCAGTGTAACAATTTAATAACAAATTTACTATTTTATAATAATATCATTTTTCTTTTGTATAATATATATATATATATGGATAATTCTGGATCATCAATGGGAAGTAGCAGTCAAAGTGGAGTATCTGGGTTTTTAGATTCTAATAGTTTAGTAGCCAAAATATCATTTTTATTATTAGTTATTTTTATGTTTATAGTAGTTTTACAATTATCAATATCATTTTTAGGATGGTTTTTTAATCCTTCAGATTCACCTCATTTAATTAGTGGTATGGTTGATGCAAAACAAATGTTAGTTATACCTCAAGATCCATCACAAGTTGGTGCTAGAACAATAAATCGTTCTGTAAATGCAACAAATGGTATAGAATTTACTTGGTCTATATGGATTTTTATAAATGATTTAGGTAAACCAGATAATAAATATCAACATATTTTTCATAAAGGAAATGACACAACAGATACTGTGGGATTAAATTATCCAAATAATGCTCCTGGGTTATACATTTCACCAAATACAAATGAATTGACTATAGTAATGAATACATTTGATGTTATTAATGAAGAAATTACTATTCCTGATATTCCTTTAAATAAATGGGTTAATGTCATTATTCGATGTAAAAATACAAATGTAGATATTTATATTAATGGAACTGTTGCAAAAAGTATTAAATTATTAGGAGTTCCAAAACAAAATTATGGAAATATATATGTTGCTATGAATGGTGGATTTGATGGATTTATTTCTAATTTATGGTATTATAATTATTCGCTTGGAACTGCTGCTATTCAAAATTTGGTTAAAGGTGGACCTAATACTAAAATGACTGGATCTTCGTCTATGAATATGAAAAATCCTAATTATTTGTCGCTTCGATGGTATTTCTATGGAAATAATGATCAGTATAATCCATAAATCCACTTTTTAAAAAAGTGGAGCAAAAACTACTTTTTAAAAAGTAGAGCAAATATACTTGAAAAAGAAGATATATTATATAAATTATTAAAATCTATATAATATAAGAAATAACAAATGTCTTGTTTCGGTCAAAGATATAATCCAAATCCGCCAAGAGAATGGTATAGATATCAAACTCCGTGTCCTTCTATCAGTCCTCAAATAAATATTTTAGATATTGTTAATCCTGAATCTAATATTCCAAATAGATATAAATATGAATTAGCCGTTTATAAAAAAGGTAATATACTTCAATATAAAAAAAATAGTGCGGACATAACAAAAGCGCAGCGTTATTCACAAATTGCCAAAGGAATGTGGACAAATCGAACAAAAACTTGGGGTTCACAAGGTGTGCTAGTTTCAGATCCAAATACAGATCTTCTAAAAAGAGTTAATTATTCTACTATTGTTAGAACAAATTATAGTGTAAATGGTACAGAATTAGTATATCCTCGTTTGTGTTCTAAACCGTCTCCACAAGTATATCCTGTTTTACCGCCTAGTGGTTCTGATATAAATCCAGATCTTTTAACACCTTTACCTCCTTTACCAGAAATAAAAGGACCAGATGTTCCACAAGATATTATGCCACCTTATGAATATAAACCTACAATAATATATCCTGTAGAAATTCAAGATGGAGGTATATTATTGTGTAATATTACTGCAGATCCTTGCACTGGAAAAATCTTAGATCAAACTTATACACGCGATTGTTATTCATCAACTGCGTCAGATGTTCCAGGTCCAGATACATTATTATGCTGGAATGATGGATTACAAACATATTACCCAAAAACAAAACGCACATATGGAACTAGTGGTAATAAATGGCCTGTAAATTCTAAGGCTATTTTTTCTGCAGATCAATTTAATAATATAACACCAACGCCAACACCAACGCCAACACCAACGCCAACACCAACGCCAACACCAACGCCAACACCAACACCAACACCAACACCAACACCAACACCAACACCAACACCAACTCCAACGCCAACACCAACGCCAACACCAACACC
>TBL_comb47_HYPODRAFT_10000063_pt1 | contig 128381 bp, 92 predicted proteins | sample TroBogypolimnion_40_FD_10682 | JGI IMG/M metagenome (IMG submission 10682)
CATTCCGAGAGACATTCCGAGTCCCTGTAGATAAGCAGCCCAATAGGCGAAGTCGTGAGTCCAGTGTGAAGAATGAGAAGCCCGGTAACCATTTACATTTAATTTAGAGACATCACCCCAGCCATCCATACAGATGATATTATAGCCGAGGGGATTTAAGTTCTGTTTTACCCAATTTATGTTTGCAAGCAATTCGGATTCAGGGATATAGTTATCGGTTACACCATTTTGCTGCTGATTAAAAAGATATTCATAAACGCTCCAGTACAAGGGGGCTTTGTAGGGATTTGACTGCGCGGAAAGGAGGAAGTTTATGGATAATAGTATAAGAAAAAGATATAAGGGTTTAATATAAGTCATATAATTTAAGTTATAAATAAAGTAAATACAGAGATTCTTACAACTCCCATGCCCCCTTTATTAAGGAGGAATAATTCAAACGCCAGGTTTCTTTCTGATGACACGAAGTAGTAAAAAGAAAATAACAAAGCTGACAGTAAAAGTAACTATGAGACCACCTTCGAGGCCGAATGCACCACCGGCAAACAAATGAGGACCCTTAAGATTAAACATATTCCAGCTGCCGCCCAGATCGTTTTTACCGCTCTCAGTTAAGCCAAATACAGGGCCAAGCAGATTATCCCAGGCAAAATGAATGAAGATTGGGAACCAAAGATTGTTAGTCATAATGTATGCGAGGCAGAATAATGAACCTGCTAAAAACACATTTACAATCGGAAGCCATTCCCCTTTAAAGGCACCTGCATGATATGAAGCGAATAAAAGAGATGAAATAATTAATGCAATTAACGCATTAGATTGACTACGGATGGATTGAAAAATAAAACCGCAAAGGAGGAACTCCTGAGTGATAACATTAAAAAGCATAGCAGCAGAAGAGATTAGAAGAACTGACCATGAAAAGCCAATTGGGGGAACCGGAGAAAGCCACCCGAATATCAATGCAATCCCGAGGGATAATGCGAGCCATACAATTCCGACTGCTAGTCCGGTTAGCATATCCCTGAGAAAATGGTTTAATGAAAGCCCGATAGATCTTAGAGGGCGGTGATCGATGAAATGAACCAACAGCCAGGTAGCCGCTAGCACGGTTAGAAACATGATAATATTGGAGTAGAACAGAAAACCATCTGGGTTTAACTTCTGCCAACCTGATATTTTAGGACCAAGGGGAACGACAATCAGGGAGATTAGCAGACCCCAACAAATGAAGAATAGCAATATCCGCCATAGAATTTTCCATGAAGTAGAAAGGATAGAGATTATTTTTGTCATATAGAATCCTTAGTTATCAGAAGGAGGAGAATTATCAAAATACAAATTCCTGTAAGCCCCTTACAATGCCTTCAACAATTACAAGAATTATAAACCCTGCGGGAAAGAGAGCAACTTCAGAAAAATATTTCAGGTAGAGTAAACCAAAAATTATTACAGATATGAAACTCCAAATGACAGTAATATGTATCGGAACAATAAATAAGATAGCGGCAGGAATAAAGGCCAGAAGGAGGCAAAGCAATAAGGTAGTATTACATTTAGTAATTCTAAATATAAAATAAAACATTATGGTTTTCAGAACTGGGGGTAAAATAAGCATTCCCCATGTTTTGAACTGGTTTTCGTAAAATGAGGACAATTCCATTTTATTCTCTTATTTAGATTACTAAACTTCAAGCATTAACAAAAATACAAAACGGAAAGTGATAAATAAATAGAATAATGATTTATTTTATTTGATGCCAAATCAGTATTTTTCAATAGTGAAATAACGAAGGACAAATTTAATAATTAAGGATTATCTTCTCCTATGAGCAAAAAGAAGAAAGGTGTTAATAAGGACTCTACCGTTAATAAGTTTACTCTGAATAAATATTTTTATTTAATTCTTCTTATAGTGCCGGCATTACTTTATTTCCATTGCCTCGATTACACATATACGTCAATGGACGATGAGCAGATAATAAGAAATAATTCCGGGTTTCTGAAAGACATGAGCAATATCCCAGAAGCCTTCAGATTAGATGCTTTTATTCAAAAAGAAGCAAGTTCACTTTACCGTCCGCTCCAGACAATAACATATATTATTGATTATTCCTTCGTAGAGAAAGAAGATTCATTAAAACCATTTCATGTTACCAATCTGATATTAGATACACTTGTTGTACTACTATTGTTTAATGTCCTTCTCCGTCTGAAAATTGAAAGAGTTACAGCATTTTTACTGGTACTGCTTTATTCAGTTCATCCGCTATTAACAGCGGCAGTTGCATGGATCCCATCAAGGGGGGATCTGCTGCTGGGGTTATTTACTTTGCTTTCGCTAATTACATTTCTTAATTATAAAGAAGATAAAAAGACATACAATATTTTCCTGCATATAATAATTTTCTTTTTAGCCCTGCTATCAAAGGAGACGGCGGTGTTTATTCCTGTTATACTTTTGGGGATGGATTTAATTGTACATAAGGCAAAGTTGTTGAGCAAGGAGAATATAATTTTTAGCGCGATATGGGGTTCGGAGATAATAATATTTCTGCTGATAAGGAAAATTGGGTTGAATGCTCCCCCACTTTCTTCCGAAGTATTGGGAATAAAACCATTTCTTGAGAATCTGCCTGTAATACCAATAACCGCAGGGAAGTTTTTCATACCGCAGGATCTGACAACATACGCGATGTTTAAGACATATTCTGCCATAATTGGATGCGCAGTAATAGCCGGCGGGTTTTTCCTAATATACAAAAACAAAAAAACCCGTATGCCGGCAATTATGGGATGGTTATGGTTCTTTTTATTTACAATTCCGCCGATGATATTCAAGCATCAATTATCAAGATTCGGGACTGATTATCTTGAACATCGTGCATTTCTGCCGGCCATGGGTCTGCTAATATTCACAGCGGTGATTGTAAACGGATATTTTTCGGGTAAATCTTCACTAATGAAAAGACCAGGGATAATTATACTTTACTCAGGAATTTTTATCTTATTTTCATATACAACCTATAATCATTCGCTTGACTATAAAGACCATATGGCTTTTGCAAATGCATCAATAGAAAGTTGTGACAGAAATGCAATTGGTTATAGCGACAGAGCAACTGCAAGGATAGGAAACGGCGAATATACTGAAGCACTGATTGATCTGGATAAATCAATTGCCTTATGCCCTAATAATCCGCAGGCATATAACAACCGAGGAGTGATTTATCTGAATATGAATCAGCCGGAAAAGGCATATGGGTATATTTCTACATCGATATTTCAGGATTCAAATTTTACAATTGCATATCTTACAAGAGGATCCGCAGACATAAGGTTAAATAAATTAAAAGAAGCTGTTGATGATTTTTCATTCGTAATAAAAAAGAACCCGGAAATTACCGCTGCTTATTATGACCGTGCTGTGGCTTTTGAAATGCTGAATGAATTCGGCAACGCGGTTCAGGATTATTCAGTAGTATTGAAACAGGAACCGGGAAATGCGGAAGTTATGAATAAAATTGAAATGCTTAGAAAAAAGCTATAGGCAGAATTGTAATCCCCGGCAGCAGACTACCGGGGAAAATTTTATCTTATTATTTCAATAACATAAGTTTCTTAGTTTCAGAATAGCTGCCTGCTTTAAGAGAATAAAAATATACACCGCTCGGCAGACCTGAGGCATTAAATGAAATGTTATGAACTCCACCTTCCTGCTCCCCATTCACCAAAGATGCGATTTCAGCGCCAATAATTGAATATACCTTAACAGTAACCATACTGCGGAAAGGGAGCGCATAACTTATTGTGGTTGAAGGGTTGAACGGATTCGGGTAATTCTGTTTGAGAGAATAATTCAGCGGCATATTATTTTTTTCATTTGAAACACCGGTTAAATCTGAGATGTGAATTCTCCAGATTTCAGCTGTGGATGTTCCGGCAAATAAATAACCGTCATTTACAGAAACAGACCAGGATTGAGCTTGCGGCCAGCTAATCAAATTCCAGCTTGTTCCAAAATCTGTCGACATATAAATTCCATCATCATAAGCAGATGCAAAAACTGTGTTCCCGCTGAAAGCCAGACTATAGATATGCTTATTCCCTATCAAGTCGCCATTTATGCGTTTCCAGTTAACACCGTTATTGTTCGAAACAAAAACACCCAGATCGGTTCCGCAGTAAACATCCGCGCCGTTTACACCGAGGGCATTAACATACGTCAAAGCCAGATCATTAGTAACATTTTCCCATGTAGTTCCATTGTTTCCTGAGAGAAAAACAAAGCCCTCATATCCGCCGGCAAAAATTAAATTTCCTTTTACCGCCAGAGATACGATGGATTTTCCAAGCAAACCGCTGCTTACATTTGTCCAACTAGATCCGTTATTTGTTGAGAGGTATACACTTCCGTTAAAGGCGGCGAAGATATTAGTGTCCATATAAGCAATGTCATTAACCTGAGTAACATTTTCAAAACCATTATTTTCCGGAGTCCAAGATAATCCTTTATCAGTGGAGAGGTATACGCCGGCAGAAGTACCAGTAAAGAGAGAATTTCCATTTGAAGTAATGTGGCAATAATCATCGGTGGTCATTCCTGTTGGCGACCATGTTTTACCACTATCAGAGGATATAAAGACGCCATGAAGGTTCAGAGAATTAGTTTGTCCTATTGAAGCAAAGAGATTAGAACCGAGGGAAGCGAAAGATTCGGTAAACCCAGCGCTATTAGTTCCATTTTTATAGGTTTGTTCCCATTGAGCATGAGTAAAACTATTAAAGATAATGAAAAGAGAAACGATCAGAACAGCTAAATGTTTCATATAGAACTCCCTGAGGTAAAAGATAGATAATGAATCATTAATTTAATGGAATCATACGCTGCTAACCGAATACCAACCATTGACATATGCACACTTCAACTTAACAAGTATCCATTTGAAATTCAATTATTTGGGAAGATATTTTCTTGCTGAAATAGAATAGATATAAATGGGATCAGGAGGGGCATTTGGTCTTGTAGCGCGTACGGGAGTCGAACCCGTGATCTCCGCCTTGAGAGGGCGGCGTCCTAAGCCACTAGACGAACGCGCCTATAAGAAAAGTGTTGCCTCACTAGGGCTCGAACCTAGAGTCTACAGAGCCAGAATCTGTCGTGTTGCCAATTACACTATGAGGCAGTCAATAAAAACAGAACATTTTGAGAGCCAAATATAGGAGAGTATCATTAAATTTGCAAAATAATATGGCTAAAACTGAAATAAAACAGCCCCTATGAAGTTATTACGGTAAATTAATTACGAGTAATGTTTGTTTTACTTATGGCGGTGAAATCAGTATTAGTAAAAACCCGGGAGACGAACTATTGGGAAGATTGTCTGAAACCCAGGATATTGCCGCTCGCATCTTTGATCTGGGCAATTAGCAATCCGCCGCCTTCGTTTTTGACGTCCTGATGTATGGTCCCACCTGCTTCTAACATATCCTTAATGCTGCTTTTGATATCTGAAACATCTATATATCCGATTACAGATGAACCGTGAGGATCTAAACCGATCTCAAAATCACCCGTTTTAAAACCCACATAGTACGGGGTATCTGCATAAGGCTCAACGTTTAAATATTTTTTGAATAAAGCTTTGGTCTTTTCTAATTCCTTTGCCGGAAACACAATAAGCTTAATGTTTTGCGCCATAACGTCCTCCAATTGATCTTTTCCATTGAAATTTTAATTAAGATATTTTAAGTGTAAGAACAACACTATTTTCTAGCGGGGTTACCTGCTGAACTCATGAATTAATTCATAAGCATCACTTTCTCCGAGTTCGCCAGCCTTACTTAAATCAGCGCAGGCTCCATAATTGTCACCGAGTAAATGTTTTGCAATTGCCCGCTCCATATATGCAACTCCAAGATTTGGGTTCAGTTCAATAGCTTTATTATAATCCGAAATGGCTCCCTGATAATCCTTAAGATCTGACTTTGCAAGTCCCCGTGCACAAAACACATCAATATTATTGGGATTCAATACCAGGGCTTTATTGTAGTTTAGAATAGCTTCTGAATAATTATTTAACTGATACTTTGCAAACCCAAGTCCGCAGTAAGCATCGGCAGAATAAGGGTCTAATTCGGTAACTTTATTATAATCCTTATATGCATTGGTATAGTCTTTAAGGCGGATAAAAACATTTCCACGGTCATAATATGCTTCAGCATCAGCCGGATATTTTTCTATATATTTAGTATAATAATTAACAGCTCCCTGTAGATTTCCATTTTTTTCCTCTTTGAAACCTATTTTCAACCAATCCGAATAAAGATTATTGTTTTTATTTCGAAGGGAGTTCTCTTCGACTTTAAGGACATCTTCAATGGGAATTGCAAAATTAAGGTTTTGCCCATTTTTAATAGTAAGTGTACTAATACCGATTAACTCACCTTTGTTATTTAACACTGCTCCTCCGCTGCTCCCGGAAGAAATACTTGCTGTTATTTGAATCAGATTTCTGCCAGATTCATCAAGGGTCCTGATACCGCTAATTATTCCTTCAGAGATTGAATTTTCTAATCCCATAGGACTACCGATGGTATAAACTTTTTGCCCGATATGCAGATTTTTTGCATTGCCAATTTTCAATGATGGGAATTTTTTATCGATAATCTTTAGGATCAAAATATCTTTGTCGACATCAATCCCGATAATATCAATATAAGGGATTGTTTTTTTTCCGTGTAATATTTCAATTCTACTATTTTCAGAGAGAATGTGATAATTTGTTACTATATAGCCTTTGTCATTAAGAACAACACCACTTCCCTGTGTTGAATTTTCATTATTATCATCATAAGTATTTATTATTACAACCGCATTTGATGCTTTTTTATAAATCTGTTCAGCAGTCAGCACCTGACCATAATTTTTATCCGTATTTACCAATGAAAGCAGGAATATTAATAAACTTAAACGAAACAGTGGAGTTAGTTTGTTTAGATTATTACTAAAAGCAATATTATTTTTATATTCAGACAATTTTTTAATTATTTATTTATAATAAAAATAATTATTCAATAGATTTTGAATAGACCAGAGGTCACATTTGGCAGAGAGAAATTGTTACTGTGAGAATGGTCGCAGAATTCTTTAAGCAAGAATTTAATTGATAAGTTGAATAGTTAAATAGGTGCGCATAAAGCAAGTTAGGAATAAGAGCTATGTAAAACTCTTTTTGACCCTCAAATTATTCGTGTACTATTTCTTTGAATTTGATTGTAAAGGAGACTCCTTCATTAGTACAATAACTCACTTCGCCCTGAAGTTGATTCTCGACAATACTTTTAATAAGCTGCATTCCCAAAGTTCCTTCATTCGTTATTTCTTTGTTTTCAGAAATACCAACACCATTATCTGAAACTGAAAGTTTAATTATTTCACAGCTGTCTTGAGAAAGCCGGATAATTATTTCCCCACCACCTTCCTGCGGAAATGCATATTTGAACGAATTAGAGATCAACTCATTTATTATCAATCCGCATGAAATAGCAGTATCTATATTTACAAATACACTTTCCAATTCAGATTTAATTCTGATATTTCTTTCAGCAGCGCAGAAACTCTCGATTAATAAATTAGCAAGATCATTAATGTAACCTTTCAGATCAATCCGTGTAAGATCGCGCGACTGGTAAAGTTTCTGATGAACAAGCGCCATAGATTTAATTCTATTTCCCATATCCTCCAGAATTATTTTAGTTTTCTCATCTTCAAGAGTACCTGCTTTAATATTCAAAAGAGAATATATAACCTGCATATTATTTTTAGTTCTGTGGTATAGCTCTTTTAGAAGAACTTCTTTTTCATTAAGAGCAGTGCTAATTTTTTCTTCATTGATTTTCCGTTCCCATATTTCACATAACTGATGATTAAAGAGTCTAGCTTTTGTGATTGCGAACCCGACTTTCCCTGCAACATTCTGGAGAAAGAGCTGATCATCTATTGTGTACGGATCTCCCGGTTTATTTCTAAACATGCTTATAGTACCTATCAATTCCCCCTCTGTTTCTATAGGCACTATAAGAACACTCGACATACCAAACTTTTCAGCATACGATCTATATTCTTTCTTAACACGAGAATAATCTGTTTGAACCGGAATAAATACAGGGTTTCTGGTTTTTAAGGATTCTCCGGAGTAACTCTCTTCAACGAGAAAAACATTTTCAGCATACATGAGAGATAAAAAGTCAAGACATTCTTTTTCTCTATGATAGAATGCTTTTTCTATTAATCTATCACCTTTTTCATTTAGCAGCCTGATAACACAATGATCTCTAAGATCACATGCCAGTTTTTTTACAGTATAATCCATTGCCAAACTATAATTATATGTAGCTTTTGCAAATACATCAACAAGATCAGTTAATATTTCAAGCCGGCTTCTTTCATTACGGATATGTTCTTCCATTTTTTTCCGGTTTGTAATATCCCTGTTGGAAGTCAGGTAACCTATAATATTATCGAAACTATCTTTTAAGGATCTAAGATTAGATTCAACATAAATTTTTTTATTTTCTTTGGTATAGTGAATTGATTCAGTCAAAAGTTCGCCTCTCTCATCAATCATTTTCATTTTTTCCCTGAGTTCTCTAACCGATGATTCAGCTCGCAGAATAACAATGGAATATTTTCCTATTATTTCATCGGCTTTCCATCCATACAGACGTTCAGCAGCTTTATTCCAGGATGTTATAATTAATTTACTATTGAAAGTATAAAGCGCATCAGAAACACTGTCAAAGACCTGGTTCTGTATAGAAATTATCTCTTCGGCTTTATTATAGGCGGACAAATCGTGAACAATTGTAAGTGTTCTTAATGAACCATCTTTCATACGGAAATAATTGGAATTTACTTTAGCCTGAAAATTTGATCCGTCTTTCCTTTTAAAATTAAGAACACCTGAATACAAACCTGTTTTTTCCCTGTAGTCTAGTGCTGTAGGTATAGACGGATCTGATTTATCTAGTATTGCATCCCTTCCGACGGATTGGAATTCTTTTTCTGAATAACCGAATAATGTGGAAGCTGCCGGATTGCAATTATAGACTTTTCCATCAGGGCTTGTAAGAAAGATAGCATCTGTTGAATTATCAACAAAAAGATGGTATTTATCCTGGTCTACTATAGACTTTTCTTTTTCCGGGTCAAAGTCATTCATAACCTGCCTATGATATTGACAATATTATCAATTGATACTGGTTTTATAAGATACTTTGATGAGTTGAAAGATTGTAATTTATTTAAAAACTCATTATCAGGATAACTAGTTATAAAAATGATTTTGGCATCACAGAAAGTTTTTATTAAAGAAGCGGTTTCCAGCCCGTTTAGTTTTCCCCCAAGTTCAATATCCATCAAAATAAGATCAGGTTTTTCTATTTTAGAATATTCAATAGCAGATTCTCCGGAAACCACACTATGAATTTTTTTATAATTCATTTTCCGTAGACTCCGAGACCAATATAGAGATGATATTACATCATCTTCGACAATGAGAATTTTTATTTCCCGTTCCATAACATTTTATCAAAAATGCAGATGATATCGCACATTAAACATGCTCAACATAAGTCCAAATATTGTATTAGTCAAGTTCATTTAATTTATTATTCAATAAATGGACGAATATTATGATTTAAATCAATAAATAGATTTTGGTTTCCGGAATTGAACATGTGGCAATAGCGCCTATAACATATTATATAATAATGACTTAGAGTTAAACGCTCAATTATTCAGTAGATCAAATCCAAGATTCGAAGTGATAAATAAGCTGTTTATTGATGAATTTAAGATTAAAGAGGAGATTCACAAGCTGCACCAAAAAATAGTCCTTTTATCATCCTTTAGCATTATTGCAGGCAATATATTTCATCTTTAGATTGTAAGTATATAAAAATTCAAATAATTATAGGAGAAATAACAATGGAACAGAATAATGGCTATGCAAAAGGCATTCTTATCGGCACCCTAGCAGGTGGTATAATTGGATCAGTCACAGCTTTATTTTATGCTGCAAAAAGCGGAAAGGAACTGCGATCAGACATAAAGAATAAAGGAGAGGAGCTTTTTGACAGTACTGAAAAGTATATTGCGGATGCAAAAGTAAAGGCCGCCGATAAAATTAATGATGGGAAAAAGGTACTGATAGATGCCAAGAACCAAATTGATTCCATCGTTTTAACAGGGAAAGAAGTTGTTGATGATGAGATTAAACATATTAAGTCTTCTTTTAGAGCGGGTGTTAATGCATATAATGAAACTAAAATTGGAAATGAAAACCATGCGTAATTAGATGATTTTATATTTATTTTAATAATAGTCAACTAATCAGTTTCTAATAACCAGGTTGTAAATATTTTTTCGATTCACAGGTAACATTATGACAAATAAAGATGAAAGACAGCATCGGTCCATTTTGCAGAGAATTGCCCGGAAAGCAATGCTGGAGAAAGGGCTAGCTCCTGATTTTTCCCCTCAGGCAATCGCAGAACTAAATCTGATCAACATTGCGGCGGCCAATAATGAAGGAACGGCAAAGGACCTGAGAGATCTTCTTTGGTGTTCAATTGATAATGATGATTCGCATGACCTTGATCAACTTTCAGCAGCTGTTCCAAAAGACGGGAAGTCTGTAAATATTCTAGTTGCAATAGCTGATGTCGATGCTATTGTTAAGAAAGGTTCGGCCATAGATGATCACGCTAAAAACAATACAACTTCAGTATATACTGCAGCGGAGATATTTTCCATGCTGCCTGAGAAACTTTCTACTGATATTACGTCTTTAAACTTTGATTGCGACCGTCTAGCTGTTATTATTGAAATGGGTATCAGCGAAGACGGATCAGTTCAAAATTCAGATATCTACCGGGCACTTGTAAAAAACCATGCAAAGCTTTCTTATAATAGTGTTGCAGCCTGGCTAGAAAATAACGGAGAAATTCCGAAAGAAATCGGGGCTGTTAAAGGACTTGAAGAAAATATCCGACTACAGTATAATATCGCAAAGAAAATGAAAGCATTGCGACATACCCATGGTGCTCTTGATCTTGAAACTATTCAGGTTCATCCGGTTTTTGACGGTGATACTATAAAGGAACTGGAAGTAGATGACAGGAACAGTGCCAAAGAATTAATAGAAGATTTTATGATTGCGGCTAATGGTGTAACAGCCAGATATCTTGCTGCGAAAAATCTGCCTTCAATCCGCAGGGTTGTTAAAACACCAAAGCGCTGGGATAGAATAGTTGAGTTGGCATCTGAACATAATACTAAACTTCCACAGCAGCCTGATTCAAAATCATTGGATACGTTTCTTCTTTCTGCAAAAGCTGCTGATGCTGTGCGCTACCCGGATTTATGCCTTAGTGTTATTAAATTATTAGGGCCTGGAGAATATGTGCTGGAACTTCCTGGTGGAAATTCTGAAGGACACTTTGGTTTAGCAGTTAAAGATTATGAACACTCAACTGCGCCGAACCGCAGATTTCCCGATGTTATTACCCAGCGCCTGTTAAAGGCAGCAATGACAGGACAACCTATACCTTATTCAACGGATGAGCTGGCAGATCTGGCAGTGCACTGTACACAGGAAGAGGACGCAGCAAAGAAAGTAGAACGGCTGGTGGGAAAATCAGCGGCTGCTATGGTTATGGAATCGAAAATAGGTAAGGAATTCGATGCCATTGTTACCGGCGCTTCTGAGAAAGGAACGTGGGTCCGTATAATGCATCCGCCTATTGAAGGAAAACTTACAGGCGGAGTTGGGGGTCTTGATGTTGGAAACCGGCTCCGTGTAAAGCTGATTCACACAGATTCTGAGCGAGGATTCATAGATTTTAAGAAAATATAATGTATAGTAAACTACAATTGAGTTCCATTATAAGTGCAATTTTGCTATAACTAACTAGCTTTTAATCAGGTTAACTTATTGGTTTTCATGTTTATTACTGTAATTGTCCTTATAGTATTCTTTTTTTACTTCGGCACCGGAACAATTATAAACAACGGAATAAACGGAAGAATGAAAGGAAACGGCTGGATGGGAGCAAATAATATTGCATGGACTCCAATAATATACATTCTAATTATAATAATACTAATCGGCCTGTTTATCTTCAGAAAGAAAAATAAAAAACTAAAGTAATTCCATTTCCTAGGATTTATAAGACAAGATTGTTAACCCAATATCATCTCAATGGCTTTTAACTCCTCTTCAGAAAATATTTGGTTATTAAGAGCTTTTATGTTATCCACAAGCTGATTTACGCTGCTTGCGCCAACCAGAACAGATGTAACCCTTTTATCTTTTAACAGCCAGACAAGCGCCATCTGGGCAAGACTCTGTCCGCGGTTTATTGCAAACTCGTTCAGCTTTTTAATGATTGTTAATTTATCAGCAGTAATCTGATCAGGTTTAAGAAAACCAGAAGGTTTACTTGCTCTTGATCCCTCGGGAATTCCCTCAAGATATTTGTTTGTAAGCATTCCCTGTGCAAGAGGTGAAAATGCTATGCAGCCGACTCCGTTTTCTTCCAGAACATTCAGAAGCCCGTCCTCAACCCACCTTTCGAACATTGAATATTTTGGCTGATGGATTAGACATGGAACTCCCATTTGATTCAGCAGATCAATAGCCTTTGAAGTAAGTTCAGGAGAATAACTGGATATTCCTGCATACAATGCTTTCCCCTGCTTCACCGCGTCTGCCAGAGCTCTCATGGTTTCTTCTAACGGTGTATTAGGGTCAGGACGGTGCGAATAAAAAATATCCACATAATCAAGGTTCATTCGTTTCAGACTCTGATTAAGACTAGCAAGAAGATATTTCCTTGAACCCCATTCTCCGTAGGGACCTGGCCACATATCATAACCTGCCTTGGTCGAGATTATCATTTCATCTCGGAATGCTTCAAAATCCTTTTTCAGAATAATACCGAAATTCTCTTCAGCAGATCCGGGAGGCGGTCCGTAATTATTAGCAAGATCAAAATGCGTAATCCCCAGATCGAAAGCTTTCCACAATATCTTTCTGAAATTATCAAACTGGTCAACATGACCAAAGTTATGCCATAAGCCAAGTGATACAGCCGGAAGCTGAATACCGCTTTTGCCGCACCGGTTAAATATCATTTTATCGTAACGGTAACTTGATGGATTATATTGCATAGAATTGATTTCCACATTATTTTAGAATTAACTTATATATAATTTCTCAAATACTAATTAGAATATCAATGAATAATATCAAAAGCATAAATTTCAATGCTTCTAAAAGTTCAGGTAATGTCAGCGGGTTATTACTCATGCCAAAGAATTCAAAAGCCGTACTAGTGTTTGCCCACGGCGCCGGTGCACCAATGGATCATCCATTTATGTATGATATGGCTCTTCATCTTGCGGAACAAAACATAGGAACATTAAGGTATAATTTCCCTTATACAGAAAAAAGAAGAAGGAGAATTGACCCTCCTCAAATTCTTATAGAAACTGTAAAATCTGCTGTTACAGCTGTCAAAAAATATTCAGAGGATATTCCAATATATGCAGGAGGGAAATCAATGGGTGGAAGAATGACATCTCAGGCAGCCGCGGTTGATAAATTAGAAGACGTTAAAGGTTTGATATTTTTTGGATTTCCACTTCATCCTGTTGGTAAGGAATCAACAGACAGAGCGGATCATCTATTTAAAATTAATATGCCCCTTCTTTTTCTACAAGGGTCCAGGGATAAACTTGCTAACCTGAATTTGTTTAAACCTATTATCGAAAGTCTTGGTAAAAAAGCACTGCTACATGTATTAGAAGGAGCTGATCATTCTTTCCATATGTTAAAAAGTTCCGGTATATCAGACGAACAAGTCCTTGCCGAATTAGCAAAGACTACGTCCGATTGGATTACATAAGAATTCCTTCTTTTATCCTTTTATCTTTCTGAAAATAAACACAACCAGAAAGAGGACAAAGGCTGTTATGACAGCTGTAGGTCCGCTTGAAAAATCATATTTGAATGCTATGAATATCGATATCGGCGGTACAACAGCACCAATAACAACCGAAATTAAAAAGACATTCTTAACTTTAGACGCAAGCAGCAATCCAATAGAGGATGGAATGATCAAAAATGCAAAAGCAAAAACATCACCTACAAACCTTGTAGTGAGTGAAATCCCAGTCCCGACAACAGCATAAAATATCACCAGCCATATTTTTGAATTTATTCCATGTGCGCTTGCAGACTCAGGATCGAAAGTTACAAACTTTAACTGCTTCTGAAATATAAGGAACAACGATATTGTAAAGACCAAGATTGCGCCAAGTATGAAGAACTGTGTCTGATTAATAAAAAGGATGTCCCCTTTTAAAATTGATTCCACTTCAGATACATCAGCAACTGGACTTTTTTGTATGAACATTATACGTGCGGCAACTGCCACAACGAAAATAATTCCAAGGATTCCGTCCTGTGTTAAATATTTCTGTTTGTGCGTTTGGGAAAAAATCACCACAGTAATAAGGGCGAATGCCAGCGAATAAAATGCCGGTTCGAAATTGTGAAAGGAAGGATTCTCAGCCATGAAAGACGGAAAATGTATTAAATGCAGAAAAGAGAACGCAACTCCTGCAATAGCGACCTGTGTTAAAACCGCTCCAAGAAATACTACTCTTTGAGATACAATAAATATTCCGAGAAAGCTGCAGATTATTCCTGCCAGAATACTTCCCAAAACTGCGTAAGGGAATAATTCGAGTAACTGATGTACTGTTTCCATTATATTTTCTTTAAATGTTTGGGTGTAATGATATATTCGTCGTCAACAAGCGAGACATGAAAATCCGAAGAGTAAGTTCTTTTTAAATTATCTTCAGACAATATTTCTCCAATATCGCCGAATTGGAAATAATTCTGGTCTATTAAGATTAATTTTTTAACAATATTAGCTACATCTGTAAGGAGATGACTCACCATAAATATTGTTAATTTCTTTTCCCCATGCAGTTTTTCCACCAGATCAAGAAGAGAATAATGGGAAGGTGTATCCATTCCGTTAGTAGGCTCATCAAGAATTAATACAGAGGGTTCAACTGCAAGTGCGCGGGCGATTAATGTCCGCTGCCTCTGCCCCCCTGATAGAGAACCATACCGTTTGTCCTTAAGATCATTGATCCCAATATATGCCATACTCTCTTCTACAATTTTGTCATCCATCCCATTAGTTCTTTTAAAGGGACCATTAAAAGCTGATCTGCCCATCATAACGACATCAAAAACTGAATAAGGAAGAAGCGGCTGCACAAGATCTCTCTGTGGGACATATCCAAATCGGATATTCTGTTTCAGGATAGTTCCCTTCAGCAATTTGATATTTCCAAGAATGGTTTTAAGCAGAGTTGTTTTCCCTGCACCGTTTGGCCCCACGATTCCAATAAAATCATTCTCAGCAATCGATAGATTTATTCCAGATGCAATGATTTTTTTTCCATATCCGATAGATGCGTTCGATAATTTTATAATTTCATTTTCCATTTGATATTAACTGTTTTTAGTTATTGCATTAACTATGTAATCCATTAGGTCTACATATGTATTAATATTTTTCATTCCGTAGACAGCCGAAGGAATTTTTACAACTTTCACCCCGGTTAATTGTGCAAGCTGATTTGGAGCAGAGTCGCTGTAAAAATTATCCATAATAATCATTTTGATTCCCTTACTTTTAATAAGTTGAACCAGTTCTGCATTATGTGAAGGCGATGGAGCTATACCCGGTTTTGGTTCAACAAATCCTGCTTGTTTAATTCCGAACCTGTCTGCAAAATAGATCCAGCTTGCATGGAAGAATAAGAATGGTTTCCCCTTAACAACTGACATTTTATTTGCCCATTCAGCTATTTTTTTATCGAGATACGACATATAGTCATCATAATTTTTCTTAAAATAAGGCTGGTCCTGACTGTCATCAGCTGACATAGATTCGTAAATCTCCTTTGCCATAATTTTTGCGTCAACGGGATCGAGCCAGTAATGCGGATTGCCGTAGGGATGAACATCGCCGTAACTTGCATCAGCTTTATAATTTGGCACTTCTTTTTTATCAATGTCGGTTGAAAGGTCTATTACTTTCAATTTTGTATTACGTGATCCGTCAATTAATTGGTTTGACCACATTTCCAGTCCCATTCCGATTCGAAATAAGATATCGGCGTTCCTGAGTTTCATCATATAGCTTGGCATTACTTCTACAAAGTGGGGATCCTGATCTCCGCGTGCGATATAGTCGACAGTAACTTTATCTTTGCCTATCTGTTTTACTAAATCGTAAATAACGGTAGTTGATGCTACAACCTTAATATTTGAGTAACTTATGCCTGTGAAAGCAATTAGTATAAATAAAAATAATTTTTTCATTTCTTTTCCTTTGTAAATTAAAATGGATGAGCCTTGTGAGGCCCTAGTGAAAATAAAAATTGCAGGGTAACTGTTGTAGCCGGTTCTTGTGTTGTTCCATTAGCATAATGAAAAGTCAGATGCTGAACACCAAGTCGTAAAACTGTTGTTTCTTCAACGGGGTAATATGAAAACCATCCTTCTATTCCCTGAGTATGGTTTTTATCATCATTGGCGAGAGAGTAAAATGTCGGGACAGCTCCATAAATTCCGGCAGTGTAATCATATTTTATACCGAATCCGAATTGCTTTTCGAATCTATAATCGGCATAAATAAATGCTCCGCCATTAGAAATATTTTGTACTTCATCAATGTTCCGGTTTATGCCAAAGCTCCCTTCTCTCAGAACATTTCGGCTGCTTAACATGCCTTCACCCTGAATAGTAAAAGCTGTATAGGAATCAGGCACATATTTATATTTAAAATCCAGACCTATAAGTGTATAGTGAAATGACTGTCCCGTTAAAGCGGTTAATGAATCTCCCAATAAATTTAAGCTGCCTTTAGAATAAATTCCGTAAGAACCATCTATGCCAACTTCAAGATTGGTATAATCATTTAATGAATAGAACGATCCTAATCTACCAACAAAAACAGGATTTATTCCCCTACCAACGGCATTTGTATCATTTAGACCGGTAATATAGTTACCCTTAAAGACACCGAGATCTAAATTAGTATATAAATCTCCGGTTGGTAAAAGGAAACTAAAATTTACTCCGACATCATTCATGCCACCTTCTCCAAAAAAGACCTGGTGATAAAGCGGTCTTTCTAAAAACGGCCAGGCATGAGGATGAACAGTATTGATTTTCCCAAAGCCGACTAAAAATTTGCCTGCTTTAATCTGCATATCCAGAGGAAGTCCCCGCAGAATATTACCATATAGTTCTTCAATACCAAACTGCCCTCCTTCATAAGCAATATTAGCTGCTGCCATGGCATAAGGATTAAGATATCCGTCAACGAATAATTCCATTTCAGGATCCTGAAAATTTAATTTTCCGTATTCCGGAGTACCTTTTGTGAAATTTGTAAATGTATTAAATGTACCGATCAGACTAATATCCGGATTGATACTCGACTGTGCTTTTAATTCCAAAGCACAGATCATTAACAAAAAAGTAATTAAATAATAATTTTTAACCATAGTTTTTCTCCTTACATGAGAATAATAATTATAGAGTAGTTCACTGCTACAAAAAAGTATACAGTGAATTTCAATAAACTAAAACATTTTCAATTTTTTAGGAGAATATGGGGGGAGCTCTTAATGAAAACCTGCAAAGTTTTTGAGGTTTGACAAATACAACTTTAAAGGATTCAGTTAATGTAAATTTCGAACTAGTAAAAATGATATCCTGGTGTTTTATAACAGCAGAAAAATTGTTTTGAACAAAAAACTCAAGCTGGCATCCGGAATCGCCGCAGCTAAAAGGATCAGAATAACTGGATTCTTTAGATGAATTAATTGAAACATTGTCATTAATTGAATGCGGATGGAAATGGAATGTAACCGAAAACAGTAGTAGGATGTATCCGGTTAGAGCTAAATAAGTTATATGGTTTTTAAATTTGTTCATTATATAATAGGTTTTAATATAACAAATCCATAAATAACAGCCAAAACTCAAATCACATTTGAATATTGATCCTATAGATGTTGTTCAGAGCGCGCTGCGGAGAATCTTTAGTCCACTTTGTAATTATTTAAGTAACAGCATCTTAATTACTGAAGAATACCTCCCTGCTGTTATTCTGCATAAATAAACGCCATTAGCATGATTTAATCCGTTAAAAATAACATGATATGAACCAGCTTCCTGTTCCTGGCTTATTAGTATGGATACTTCCCTGCCTGTTATATCATATACTTTCAAAGTAACAAATGCCCTTTCAGGTATTGTGAATTTAATTTCAGTTGATGGATTAAACGGGTTAGGATAATTCTGATATAATGCAAAAGCTAAAGGAGGTGTAATTGATTGCACTGAAAGAATATTATTTCTGTAAACTCTGATAGAAGCAGACTGTCCAATATCATGGAAACGCACATAACCTTTAACATTAGCCGAATCATAAGCCCATGCGGTAACAGAAGAATTCAATAATACTGATGCGCTAGTCCTATTCAGTAATGAATTATTCAGATAAACAGAATCGGGTGATGATTTCATGAAATTAAATTCTGCCAAATAATCTCGCACTGCAGGAGTAAAACTTCCAGTACGTCCATTTATATTCAAGTCAATATATTTATTATTTAAGGTCTGACTAAATAAAGTTGTTGCATAACTTCCATTTTCATAATTGTAAGTTTCGCCATCATCCTCATAATTGTATCCGCTTCCGTTCCCTCCCGGGTAACAGCTAAAAGTAAGCAAATTCTGTGTGATCGGATCATCACTATAATTGCCGACAGGAGCTACTGTTATGACAGCTCCCGCTTTTACAAATACTGGAATTGTGTTATGGTCAACAGTGTAAGTAATAGTTGCAGGACCGGTATAATTATTCCCGTTCCAGTAATCAACCCAGATACCCAAAGGAAGATAAACCGAAACTGAAGTTGCGCCCGAAGTAAGAACTGGTTTTACAAGAATATTATCGCCAAACATCCATTCATCACTCATATTTTCAACAGACGCATCATCTGGATAATCCATAAACAATGGTCTTGCTATCGATATGCCAGTCTGATGATTTTCCCAAGCAGCAGAATATATATAAGGAAGTAACTTATACCTGAGTTTAATATAATTTACAGATATAGATTCTGCTTCAGCTCCGTAAATCCACGGTTCCCTTTCCTGATTTAATGTCCCATGTACTCTATAAATCGGCACAAATGCACCAAACTGCATCCAGCGATAATAATTTTCAGATGAAGGTGTCCCGTTAAATCCGCCAACGTCCATACTCCACCAGCCAGATCCTAAAAGTATGCTTGATAACATATAATTAGGCTGTGACTGCATTGAACTAAATCCTGTATTTATATCTCCAGACCAATGTCCGTAAGCATATCTTTGTGCTCCAAGGAAATAATTCCTATTTATAGACCAAACTCTTTTATTATTATATTGCCTTTGTCCTTCATACATAGTCCTCTGCATCTGCAGAAAATTAAAGTTATTTCCATATTCATCGGCTTCATCGTTCCAATACCCTATCATTCCATTTGTATAAGAATTCATATTAATAAAACTGTTGTAAAACCATTGTCTGGCCCCTGGAATATTAAAATTCATTCTACCGACCATTTTATTACTGAAATAATCAATAAGGCTATCAACAAAATAATGCTGGCTAATTGCATATTGCCCCTCTATGGTCAGTGTATGTACTCTAGGTTTTCTGATTCCAAATAACTTAACTCCATTCTTCAATAGGGAATCACGGAGTACTCCCCCAGAAGCTGAAGGGAAATTTGGTCCAAATCTAAACTCGCCATAATTATCAGCACCCCAGTCCATCCAGTCAAAGTCAAGTATATATGCATCAAGTGGGATCCCTTTTGAACGGTAGGTGCTTACGTACCCCAATAATTTAGTCTGATTCATTCCCCATTGACTGTTTAGAAAGCCTAATGAAAATTTTGGAAACAGAGGCGGCTTTCCAGTTACATCTGTCATGCCATTCATAATATCTCTGGGAGAACCAAAAACAAAATAAAATTCAATATCAACTTTAAGAGGATCGGAACTTCTCAATAATACAATTGAATTTGTACTCACATTAATATTGCCGGATTCCACATCTGCAAACATTCCCCAGCCTTTTGTTGTCCAGATAAAAGGTGCACCAGCAGATCCCTGAGAACCGGAATAGATACTACCGCTAGTAGCCGTAAGACCGCCTGAATTATGGTTATGAATTCCATAATAATTTCCTCCTGAGGTTGTAAGCGATATTCCAGTTGGATTTATTCCAATAGCTGTGGTTTCATTGAATAGCAGTGTACCGGAGCTATTATAGCCATAAATCCTCATGGGATTACGGCTAATTTCTATTTTATAATTTGAGGTTTGAATAGTTAAAGGGTCTGAGGACGTATCAATTGTTGCCTGAACCTGAGACCAGATAGTGTTTCCAACAACCAGCGTGTCAGGGCTTTCGATTCCTTTGGGGCGGAGATTTACCATAATTACATTACTAGTGCAAACCCTGAAAACAACAACATCCGTCCCACATTGAAGTTGAAGAGTATTACCTGATACCAGTATACCAGTGACATTTCCTACTGACTGAGCATGAAGTAATATTGAAAATAAAAAAAATAAAGAAGTTAAGATTAAAATGTGGTAGTGGATTTTGATATTCATTTTGTTATCCGGTTTTATATCGTAAACTTAATCTATTTTGGATTAACATATTGCTCAATTATTATTTGATTTATTTGCGGTTAATAATAAATTGAATTTGATTTATAGTTCAATATTTGATTCAATTATTTATAATAAGTACATTTATTACGGGTAAAATCGAAATTTTTAACAGGCTATTATGAAAAAAATGATATTCCTTTTTATTTTAATGCCAATAATTGTCCGCCCTCAATGGACACAATTCGGCCCTTCCAGTTCCCACGTTAAATGTCTCATTAATAATGGAAATTCAATTTTAGCTGGAGGCAATGAAGGTGTTTTCATTTCAACTAATTATGGATCAATTTGGACTTTGTCGCTATCAAATTCAGTTCACTCAATTGCAGCGGGGTCATCCAGTTATTTCGCTGGCGGAAATTCAAATGTTTATTATTCAACTAATAACGGCACAAACTGGAGTAATCAGGATTTAGAATGCGGATCTATTAATGCTTTTACCTTCCCTAATAATTTAACCATTTTTGCAGGCACTGACAGCGGTTTATATGCATCATCTATAAACAATCCTTACTTCCTGTTGGTTAATAAAATTTTGCCTGAAACATCCATTAAATCATTAGCAGTAAGCGGAAATAATCTTTATGCGGGTACAAACAGAGGCATTTTCCTTTCAACAAACGGTGGAAGCAACTGGTCTGGCATAAATTCCGGTCTTGGAGACAGTACCATCTATTCAATCGTTATTCTCGGAAATTCAGTGTTTGCAGGAACAAATAAAGGCGTTTATCTTTCAACTGATCAGGGTACTCAATGGATTGGAGTCAATAATGGTCTGCCGGATACAAGTGCCATTTCCCTTGTTATTATAAATAACACAATTTATGCCGGGTATTATTCTAATGGAATTTATTCTTCCTCGAATACTGGATCCTCCTGGACACTCATAAATAATAAATTAAATTTTAACAATATCACTGTTGTAGCTAATATAGGGAATAATTTATTTGCTGGAGCTGACGGTTTTGGAGTTTATTATTCCCTAGATTATGGTGCATCGTGGACTCAGGTAAATATCGGGTTCCCATATAGGCCTATATATTCATTTCTTCTTTCTTCTAATACAATGTTTGCAGGTTCTAATGACGGCAGTGTCTATATTTCTGGCAATTCAGGTTCTTCTTGGACAATGGAAAACTTTGCTCCTTCAGGAACGTATGTAAATACCATTGTTAATCTTGGTAATGATGTTTTTGCTGGAACCAATAAAGGAGTATTTCATTCGACAATTTCTGGCACTAGCTGGAGTCATACAAGTTTTGGATTGACTGATAATGGTGTACTTTCACTTGGGGTTTCATTAAGTCATATTTATGCAGGCACAACAAATGGCGGCGTTTATCAATCTACAAATAAAGGCACTACATGGAATCAGGCACTCAATGGTCTCTTGTGTCCTTATGTCACTTCTTTTTGCATAATAGGAAATAATATATTTGCCGGAACTTGTGGAGGAGTATTTGTTTCCTCAAATTATGGCGCCAACTGGACTCAATCTAATAACGAACTGTCAAACAGAATGGTTTCTACACTTGCAAATCTGGGTAATATAGTTTTTGCAGGGACTAATGATGGAGACATTTATTCTACAACTGATAATGGAATATCATGGTCACTTAAGAATCCTTCAAATTTTAGCTTCTATAATGTGACCATTTTAAAAACATATCTTAACAACATCATAGCTGAAACCTATATTAATACTTATATTTCGGCAGATAGCGGTAATACCTGGAAATCTATACCTTTCATCAGCGGCAATACATTATTTATAACCGGTGATGATGTTTATTCTGGCACAAATTCAGGTATCTATCATAGTTCTATTTCCAAGTTACTCGATGTGAAATCTGACAAGCAAAAGCTACCTGTTGATTATTCTCTAGATCAGAATTATCCAAATCCATTTAATCCTTCTACGGTAATTAGATATACATTACCCGTTGAAAGCAATGTTAAGATAGTTCTTTATAATTCAGCAGGACAGAAAATAAGGGAACTTATAAACAGTATTAAACCATCAGGAGTGCATGAATTAAATTTTAATGCTGGGAATTTATCAACAGGGATTTATTTTTATACAATAATTGCTAATTCATCTGACGCTAAACTAAATTTCAGAAACACTAAGAAAATGCTTTTTATAAAGTGATATTAAAAATAAATAAATGATTAACTACGGTTCACGGGAAATATTATGAACACTATATACCAATACAGAAAACATTGGATATCAATAATTGCTGCAATCATAATTGTTTTTTCAAATATTTCAACATTTTGTCAGATTAACCAATTACCATTTCAGAATAATATGTTTAACAATGTTATTGATTCTTTAATGATTGATGTTAACAGATTTAATCTTCCTATGGACAACATTGGAACTCTCGGAGACGTCCTAGTTAGCCCCAATACTCAATCAGGTGGCCAATATGATGCAAGGATAGTTCTTTATTCAGGCGGGTTTTTTTTAACTGGTATTTCCGATGGTCTTATGTGGTCTAATGGTTCATTCACAGCATCCCGAATAAGTGACTACGTTGCTGGAAAAGTTGGTTCTGTTCAAGGTGATCCTAATAATATTCTATATGTTGTAAAGTCAACAGATCCACCTTTCGGACAGTCCTGGCAGAACTGGAAAATTGCAGTTTCACAGGGAGCAGATTTTTATGACGGCAATCATGATGGTATATATAATCCAGTTGACCTGAACGGAAATGGAAAATGGGATTCCAATGAAGACAGACCCGATCTTTTAGGAGATGTCACAGCATGGTGTGTCTTTAATGATGGAGTACCTTCTGCAGAGCGTACATTTTCCGATGTTCAGCCACAGGGAATTGAGATTCAGCAGACAGTGTTCGCACAAAGGGATTCTGCTGATCTTAATAATGTGGTATTTATCCGTTACAGATTAATAAACAGAGGAACTGTCTCAGATTTAATTGATTCAGTCTACTTCGGATCTGTGAATGATATAGATATTGGAGATAATGGAGGAGGGGACCTTTTAGGCAGTGATATAATATTAAATTCCGGATATATGTACCATTTAAAAACCACTCAGAAATGGGGCTATAATCCGCCCTCAGAAACCATTACCCTTCTGCAGGGTCCGTTATCCTATATTCCTAGCGTTACTTTTAATGATATTAATGGAAATGGTATTTATGATACAGGAATTGATATACCAATTGATTCGGCTATTAACTTGAAAGGTCCAATGATTGGTGAAACAGTATATCCGGGAGCCAAAAACTTAAATATCTCTTCTGTATTTCAATTTTATGGAGGTATCGATCCTGCAACCAAATCACAATTAAGAAATTATTTAACCGGCTATGAAAATCATGGAGAAATAATAAACCCATGTACCTGGGTGCAAGGGCAAATGTATGGTGGTGTTAGCTGTTCAGCAGTTAACCCCTTTTTCATGTATTCGGGCGATCCGGTAACACAGACTGGCTGGATAAATATTACTCCCAGAGATCAAAGAATAGTCGTTTCTTCTGGTCCATTTAAATTAGAAAAAAATAACCCTGTCGATATTCTTGTAGCATATATCGTAGGAAGAGGTTCAGACGGATTGAATTCAATTGATATCGCTAAGGGATATGCAGCAAATACTATTGCATATTATAAGTCAAATTTTCCTAAGTCAATAATAACCGGAATTAAAGAGAAGCCTGCTGCTATCACTGATTTCCGACTTGATCAGAATTACCCCAACCCATTTAATCCTTCAACGAAAATACGATATTCAGTTAAAACAAAATCCTTGGTATCAATAATAGTTTATAATATACTCGGAGAGGAATCAGTAGTTTTATTAAATGAAGAAAAGAATCCTGGAGAATATGAATTAAACTTTAATACAGCAAAATATCATCTTGCTTCGGGTGTCTATTTTTACAGGCTAAGTGCAGGTGCATTTACCTCTGTAAAGAAAATGGTTGTGATAAAATAGTTTCTCCCTGCTTACTTAAACAAACAAAAATTAACTACTTTATATCAGCAGACCAGATTTTCTTGCCGATCGCACGCTGTAAGTTATAGTCAGCCATTATATTTCGAAATATTATCTGCAATTCAGATAATTTTGCTTCGGATAAACTTGTCTGTGCATCCAATAAATCTAAATTACGCAGAGTTCCTGCCTTGTATTGGAGTTCAGATCTTTCTACTGATTTAGATGCCTGGTCAATCTGGACTTTTATATTTTCACGCTGCACTTCCAGAGAAGCTAAATCCGATAAGGCTTTTGTAACTTCTGATTTAATAGTAATTTCCACTTCGTCACTGTGTGAATGCGAAGAGTACATATTTGCATCTGCTTCCTGCTCAAGTGCTTCTTCCTTGGAACCGTTATAAATAGGAACTTTGATGCTTAGTGCAGCCGCAAAATTCCCTCTTAAAACATCGATATCAGGAATAAATCCATTCTTAAACCCGTATTCAAATTCAAAATGTAAACTAGGTACATCATTTTTTCGAGCATTTAGTTTCTGGAAACCAGCAGTCATTTCATAGTCATGTGCAATTTTTAGATCACTTCTATCAATCATAGCAACACCGACAAGTGAATCAGCATTCTGGCTAACTTTTGAATAATTAAAACTTCCTGTAACATAAATTCTTGCATCCGGAGTCATGCCCATTAAACTTTTAAGCTGAATTTCCTGTTTCCTAATTTCATTTTCAATATCCGTTCTCTGATTTTGAACAGCGCTTACTTTAACTTGTGTAGTGAGAACATCAAAATCTGTAGCAGAACCGCTTTTAACTTTATCAATAGTATTTTGAAGATGAGTGTTAAGGTTGGCAATCTGTTCATCTTTCAATTTCAAGCTTTCCTGCAGAAATAAAATCGAATAATATGCCTGAACGGCTTGATAAGCAAGGGTCGTCTTCGCCATTTCGACATTATCTACTGCGGTAATTTTTCCTGAACTCACAAGATCCACCATTGCATCTCTTTTACCAAAATCGTAAACAGTGTAACCCATTTCTATGTGGGCATCATAATTATTGGTAGGATATAATTGGAACATTTCTGGCCCAAATGCTATTGCCTGTATTGGGCCAACCCGCGCATATGAAGCATCAACATCAACAGTAGGAAGGTAATTTGTCTTTAGCTGATTAACTTTTGAATCAACAGCATCAATCTGACTTCTGAGTTGTGAGATTAACGGATATCTTTGAACAGTATTATCCACTGCTCTCTTAAGGTCAATAGGGATTCCTTTATTCTGCGAAAATATTCCTTGTGCAGCAACTATTAAAATATATGTTAAGTATCTGAATTTCATCTAAATTATCCTTTTTGCTATTCCATGACAGCTATTTTTTCACCACTCTTTTTCTTCTTTATTCTAAGAAAAAGGATTGGTATTATGCATAAAAGTGTGAGTGCCCCAGCAACAAAGAAATCATCATTTATACCTTGTACAAATGACTGACTGAATACATGCTGACCAATCAGTGCTTTTGCTTTTGCGCCGATTTCAGCGACATTGCCTCCTGTTGCCTGTTTGGCAAATCCCTGCAGACCATATTGAATACTTTTATATTGGGCAGAATACTGATCAACTGCCTGTCCATTTAAAGCAGTATGATAAATAATTCTTCTTGTAAGCAGTGCCCCGAATATTGCTACACCAAAGCTTCCGCCAATCTGTCTAATAACATTAAATAATCCAGAAGCCTGAGCCATTTTCCTCCTTGGTATGCCGGTAAGAGCAATTGTGCTTAAGGGAGTAAATAACAACCCCATACCAAACCCCCTTACATAAAGTGCAAGCATTATCTGCGAATGTTCACTCCAAAGTGAAAGATGACTATTTATAAACAAACTTGCAGCTAATAAAACGACGCCTATAAAAGCAGGTACTTTTGGATTTATCTTATCAGACATGATTCCAGAAATTGGAGACATTATTGCCTGAATTATACCAACAGGGAAAAATACCAGACCCGACTGCAGAACCGTATAATTTAGAGAGGTCTGTAAAAACATAGGGAGAAGGAATGTACTTCCGAATAGCCCCATGCCGAAAATAAAAAGTATTCCGTTTGTCACTGAAAAATTAAATTCTTTCAGGAGACTAAGGTCAATTAACGGATGTTCAATTGAAAGATCAGTTGCCATAAATATAACAAAACCGACAATTGATAGTCCGAAACAAATAAGAATAAAATCAGATTTCCACCCTCCTGTATTCCATGAAGCATTACCATTTGATAAGGCTAACAGTAAAAAAGTTAGGAAGACTGACATTGAAATAAATCCCAAAAAATCAAATGATCTGATGTGTTCAGTTTTGTATTCCCTCTGAATAAAATAAGTGGCAATCATGCCAAATATTCCAACGGGAACATTAACATCAAATATAGATTGCCAGCTGTAATTATCAATTAAATAACCTCCTACCATTGGTCCTAATGAAACTGAAGCGGCAGCTGCGACACCCCAGAATCCCAAAGCAATGCCTCTTTTCTCAGGAGGGAATTCTCTTGTAATAATTGCCATACCGACAGGCATTAGAAAACCAGCGCCCGCTCCCTGCACTAATCGAAATCCTATTAATGCATCTTCACTCCAGGATAGACTGCAAAGGAATGATCCAAGTGTAAAAAGGAACAGCGCAAAGAAATAAGTTCTTTTATAACCGAAATGATCTGCTACCCATCCTGATGTAGGGAGCATAACAGCAAATACCAAAAGATAAGCAGTAAGTACCCATTCTATTTTATCGACATTAGTTCCGAATGCGGTCATCATTTTATTTAATCCTACATTCACTATTGTCGCGTCAAGCACTGCCATAAATGTACCAACCATTATGTTGGCAAGTACCCACCATTTATAAGCAGAATGCTCATGATGCATAGATGGAATATTGCCGATTAACCGGCTCCGAATCTCATCTGCCATAATTAGTTCTTTTCCTTAACTCTCACTTCAACCGACATTCCCGGCAAAAGACTAAAATTGTTTGTATTGTCAAACAATATTTTCACAGGAACTCTTTGTGTTACTTTAGTGAAATTACCTGATGCATTATTTGGGGGAATTAATGAGAATTCCGAGGCAGTGTTGGAACCAATCTGATATACCCTGCCTGTAAATTTTTTATCTGGATAAGAATCTACAGATATCTCAACCTGATCTCCAGGAGCAATAAGACCTAACCTGGTTTCCTCAAATTCCGCGGTAATCCATATATTTTTAGAATCAAATATTGTGTAGACCGGTTGACCCGGTTGAATTACATCTCCTTCCAATACCCATTTTTTAGCTATAATACCGCTTATAGGAGAATAAATAGTTCCATTTTTTAACTGTGCCTCAACTACTTCCTGCTGAGCTTTTGAAAGAGCCGGTTTTGTTAATGATATATTATATTCTGCCTGCGCAGCATCAAGAGCTTTTGCGGCATGATCATATTGTTCTTTGGTTATAATATTGTCTTTATACTGGCTCTTAGCTCTGTCAAAATCTTCTTTGGCCTTTTCAAGATTTACTTTTGAAAGAGAAATACTCTCAGTTGCGCTTGCTGTAGCAGCTATGAATTGTTTCTCCTGAGCCTTAAGGTCAATTGTATCGAGTCGGATGAGAACTTGTCCCGCATATACAGTATCCCCTTCTGCAGCTTTTAGATTAATAATTCTGCCCAGGATTTTTGAACTTATTGTAGCCTTATCAGCATCTATGAATGCATCATCGGTAGAAACATATCCTTTGTTACCCATGTACCAATACCATGCAGCAACTCCGATAACTATAAATATCAGCAGAGGAATAAGAATTCTTTTTTTCCTGTATATCGGTGTAGATTCAATATCTTCATCCATACTAGTCTTTTCAGCAATTGTAGTGTTTTCATCAGCCAATTTTAATTTACTCCTTTAACAACGTTATTTTTTTTAATTCCTTTGATAAATAATTCAATAGTCATCAGCATTTCCTTTCTAAGTTCCTTATAAATTTTGGAATCCATGCTGGTTATATTTAATGTTTTAATTGTTTTTAATCTTAGTCCCTGAAGCAGATGAATAAGGAGACCAGGATACTGCTGCGGGATAGAGGGCTCAAATTCCCCGTTAATAATTCCTTCCTGAATTATGCTGTTTATTATCTCTATTTCTTTTTCAGCAAAGGACTCATATATTTTAAGTGAAACAGAATGTTTATCATGAACAGCACTAAAAGAGAGTGCTCCCAGGTTTACAAGCTCCTGAAAGAATTCCAGTCTGTCTTCGGCATAAGTTTTTAATTTCTTTTCTGCGCTATTCTGCTTAATTAAAATCGCAGCAGTCTTTTTAATAAATTCAGCTTGTTCATGCAAAACGGCTGCCTGGAATAAATTTTCCTTATTAGGGAAATAATAATACAATGATGCCTTCCCCATTTCCACAGCAGCTGAAATATCCTCCATTGTAGTTTTAGAATATCCGTACCGTGCAAACACTTTTCTGGCAGCAGAGATTATCTGCTCTTCTTTTTCTTTAGAAAACGATTCATTCATATTTTCGACCATTTTACTTGAACGTTCGAAATATAAGCAAAGAATCTTTAAAATAAAAGAGGCTGCCCTTTTAGGACAGCCTCTTTAATAATTAAATCATTTATTAATATCTGCTTCCGCCGCCGCTGCCGCCGGGTCTTCCACCACCGCCTCTTGAATTGCCGCCTCTTCCACCGCCGCCGCCGCCGGGTCTTCCGCCTCTGCTTCCGCCACCACCACCAGGTCTTCCGCCTCTTCCGCCTTCAGTTTTAGGACGGGCCTCGTTTACGACAATCTTCTTGCCGCCTATTTCCTTCGCATTGAGACTTTCAATAGCTTTCTGTGCTTCAGCTACACCAGGCATTTCAACAAATCCAAATCCCTTGGATTCACCAGAAAATAAGTCCCTGATAATTTTGACGCTCTTAATGTACCCGTAAGCCGCAAATTCATTTTGCAATTCTTCATCGGTTACATCCTTACCAAGGTTTCCTACATAAATGTTCATCGAACTTTCCTTTATATTGTTATGATTAATTAAACAGAATACTTACAGGACGAACCGAAAAAGTAATTCTGAGATTAAATTTCTTAGATTCTTTAATGCGGATAACTATTCGATTTACCGGAACTACCGACAAACCTTAAAAGAAATATATATATAATATTATAAATAAGTCCATAGCCTGCAAAAAATAATTTGTAATTGTGATTTACATAATTTACAGACTATTCAGCATTGCCCTGAAACATTTAAATTATTCGTCTCTATGCACTAATTCTGGAGAAAACGCAGGAAGACAAATTGCCACGTATTCCGCACCACCTTCATTGGGAGAACTATACTGCACCCATTCACCGGCACGAACCAGTACTGACTGACCTTCGTTTAATATCATTTCACTTTCAGCAGATGAGACTTTTAATGTTCCTCTAATAATTAAAGTATACTCATCAAAAGCGGGAGTTTGTCCAGGCTCTACCCATCCCTGAGGGCTTTTCATTCTTGCTATGCTGATATTCTCTGATTTAGAATTAACCCTCCCGAAATATTCTTCTATTATCTTTGGTTTATTTCCAACTGCTTTAATAATTGATGGAGCTTCTATAAATTGCGGCATAAGTTTCCTCTTAATAATTTTAAATTACAGAAATTATATGTGCTGTCCTGAATTGCGATTGATAATTCTGACATAAATCAGGTAAACAACTATAAAGAGATTAAAAAATAAAATACTTCCTTTCAATAAAGTTGCATGTCTTATTATTCCTAATATTTCAAATGGAATGTAAATTGCTCCAGATATTATTGCGAACCATTCTGCCCAGGTTTTTAGTTTCCAGAGCCCAAATGCTTCAACAAAACGTATGGTAGTATATACAAAGGCAAAAATTGCATACGCACGGAGGCGAGCAGGATTTATCCTTGATACTCCCTGTAGAAATAGATGAGGGAAATAACGCAGAGGATTCAGATGCATATGTCTTATAAGGCTTTCTGCTGCTGCCTGTAAATCATCATGAACTAGCCTTAACAGAATAATTCCGGCAATAAACACAATAACTCCTTTAAATGCTTCAAAGACAGCTACTGTTTTTATACCCCTGTCAATATTATTTGTATCAGGAATTTTCATTACTAATTAATTCATCATATTATCAATGAAACCCAATTTACAAACAGTATCTCATGCGTAATGTGATAATCCTAAGCTAAACCAGCTTGTCCATTTGTGCCCAAAGATTCTTTGCTGCGGCTTGTGACTTTTTAAATATATATTCTGTGTCAAAAGGAAATACCCTATTCTCATAAACTATTTTACCATTTATTATAACAGTTTCAACATCATGAGATTCAAATCCGAAAATCAGGTGCCCCTGAAGGTTCTCTTTTACTAAAGGTGTGGGTGCTTGATAATCATATATTACAAGATCCGCAGCAAATCCTTTTTCTATTCTTCCGAAATTCATATCGAAGTATCTGTTCAGAATCATATTCCCATTATCAAGAAGCTTAAATACATCATCCATTGAAATATTTCCTTTGGCATCAGCATTTTTATAAAATGCAAACTTCATTTCATCGAACATGTTTGATCCGATTCCATCTGTTCCTAATGCACCATTCTTTACCAGAGGCAGCTTACTCATATAACCGACAGAATTATTCATATTTGATCTGGTGTTGTGAACAAGAAATCCATCATGTTTATTCAATATTTTGATATCACTTTCATTCAGATAAACGCCATGAACAAGTATAGTTTTATTATTAAGAAGGCCGAAATCCTCTAGTCTCTTTACTATATCTTTTCCATATTTATGATGTGAGTAAGAGACATCATAAGCATCTTCAGCCACATGAAAATGGATCCCTTTTCCAGTTCCTTCAAGTTTTTCAGATATCATTTTAAGAGTAAGGCTGCTTAAAGTAAATGGAGCATGACCACCGAAAGCTGCTTCGACAAGATGATTTTCAGTATCTGATTTTTTCCCCTTATTTACCTGGTCAATAAAGTCAACAGACTCATCAATACCTTCAAGAGCTTCTACTTCGCCATTCCTGTCAGTAACTTCATAACAAAGGATTCCACGAAGTCCGGCTTCCTCAAAGCATTTTTTAAGTAAATTTAAAGAACCTTTAGTATAAGATGGAGAAGCATTATGATCTATAACAGATGTTGTCCCGCATTTAATAGCTTCCAGGGCACCCGTTATACCGCTATAATATAATGATTCTTCATCAAGAGCGCGGTCAAGCCTCCACCATAGATTCTTCAATACACTAATAAAATCTTCAGAAGAATTTATTTTTGCCATTATTCCCCTGGCAAGCATAGAATAGAAATGGTTATGAGAACAAACAATACCTGGTGAAACTAACTTACCTTTTAAGTCTATTATTTTATCAGCTTTATATTTAACGGAAACTCCTTTTCCAATATCCAGGATTTTGTTGCCGTCAATAATAATATCAACATTTTCTTTCAAATCAGCCGGATGAAAGTTAATCAAAGTGGCATTTTTAAGAATAATCATTTTTATATCTCTTCCAATTTCTTAATTAATTAAATAACCATGTTCGTTCTTAACAGTTGAAATAAGGATACTCAATTTGAGTTTCGCTATATTATCATGGGCATCGTTTCCTGGTTCAATTATGCAAAAATTATTTACAAAATTAGCATCTCCGATAGTACCATTTAACCGGTATTTGATTAAACCTAGCTTAATATTATCTAGAAATACGAATCCGTCATTTTTACTATCTATAAAATCATTTTCGTTTCCAAAAAGAGTTACTTTTTCCTTGTAAGGAGAACCATTATATGGACAGAATGTTTCGCAGTTACCGCACTCATTACATAATCCATCGATATGAAGTATCTGGAATTTATCTTTAAATGCCGCACTGCCGGAGAAAACAGCGACATTTGACCTGTTAGGACAAACATCAACACATTTATTGCATATCAAATTACAGTCAAGACATCTTTTGGATTCTAATTTCATATTCTCTTTAGCATGTAAGACTAATTCACCCTTCCTTTTCTCAAGATCAGCAAAAAGGTTATCATTGTTGAATAATTTCTTAACATCTATTCCTGCGGCCGGGATTATTCCTTCTTTTTTAATAATAGCATCTGCGACTTTACCACCGTCAGCAATTGATTCAATAATGGTTGAAGGTCCTCTTAGAGCGTCCCCGCCTATAAAAACGTTAGCGACTTCAGTTTCAAGCGTCTGTTTATTAACAACCGCATTATTTTTTTTGGTTATAGAAATATCATTCTGTTTTATGAATTCGGTATCTATAGATTCACCTATAGCAGAAATAATTGAATCAATTTTAATTTCTTCATATTCGTTTTCTATAGGTACAACATTCCTTCTGCCGTCACTACCCGGTTCTGTCAATTTCATTTTATTGCATTTAAGAATTCCATTAGAATATGAAACAGGAAGGTTAAGTTCTTTAAAGATAATTCCTTCTTTTAATGAATCATCATATTCTTCTTTAGCAGCCGGCATAAATTCTTTTGTACGTCTGTAAAGTATGTACACTTTTTCAACACCCTCACATCTTATTGCAGCTCTGGCGCTATCCATAGCTGAACTACCTCCGCCAATAACAGCCACATTTTTACCAAGTGTTTTAATATTATTATCGTGATATTCTCTTAAGAATTCTATTGCATTTCTTATTATGCTTTCCGCACCCGGAACTTTTGCAAAGGACGGAACTCCCGCTCCAATAGCCAGGAAAACATATTTATAACCCCGCTCATTAAGATCTTTAACCAATAATTTTTCTTTGAGACCTAAATTAAACTTTACACCATGTTGTTTGATAAATTCAATATCTTTATCGATAGCTGCCTGCGGGAGCCTAAACTCGGGTATTACGTTTCTCACAATACCACCTGCTTTTACAGCCTTATCGAAAATAGTAACATCAAATCCTGCTTTCGCAAGGAAATAACCTGATGCCAGACCGGCAGGACCAGAACCTATTATTGCAACTTTAATTCCGTTTGTTTTTCCCAAAGGTTTATAATTATTCATATAATTATCATACCCATTTTGTGCCGCAATTAATTTAAGATCTCGTATTAAAAGAGGGTTTTCATAATCCTGACGTGTACATTTAAATATACACTGATGGTCGCATATGTATCCTGTAATATTCGGTAAAGGGTTCTTTTCAACGATAAGATTGAATGCCTCATTATATCTGTCTTCTTCAATCAATCTGATGTATTCAGGAATATCCTGATGCACAGGGCAAACATCTGAACATGGAGAAGTGTAACAGTCAAATAAAGGAAGTTTATTACCAGTTTTAATTGATTTTGTTTCCCTGGCTTCCTTGGCATATTCTTTATTTGTAAGAGAATCAATTGCTAATTCATTTATAAGATCAGCATTTAATACTGGTGCGTTTGCTGATTTTAAAGGCATAACAATACTGTCAGAAATTTGTTTTAGCCTGATATAACCACCGGGCTTTAATAGATCAGTTACTAATGTAACAGGTAAAATTCCGGCTGATAAAATAGCATTCATATTATATAAAGAGGCCCCTCCGGAGAATGAAACATTTAAATCCCCTTTAAATTCATCAGCAAGTAATGCAGCGAGGTTCATTGTCAGGGGGAATAAGGCACGTCCTGACATATACATCTGACCACCCGGCATTTTTTGTTTCTTGTTATTCATTCCTAGTGTATTAGACAACTTAACACCAAACTCAAGATTATTTTCCTTGGCAATTTGTTTAAGTCGTTTAAGCATTGGTATGGCGTCGGAGTACTGCAAGTCGTGATCAAATGAATCGCGGTCAAGATCAATATAATTATAGCCTTGTGAGAACAATATATTTTGGACTCTTTCAAATCCTAACAAAGTAGGATTAAGTTTAACGTACGTGTTTAGTTTTTTCTCTGTAAGCAGATATTTAACAATAGATTCGATCTCCTGCGGAGGACAGCCATGCATTGTAGATAAGGTAACTGATCCGGAAAGTTTTGTATCTATATTTTCAATTTTATTTATAAGAGCAGGAATATTTTCTAATTTATATTCACTTCCTTTCTGTTTTAGAAATTCTATTAACTCTTTAATATAAGAACTGAATAATTTATTATTTTTACTGTCTTTAAGGTCTTCAATAAACTTGTCCATTCTTTCAGTTTTAATGCCGGCAAGGTCATATCCAACACTCATATTAAAAACGAATCCTTTATCATCATTTTTTGAAAGACCTAATACCTCTTTTAGCAATGGGAGTATAATCCATGCTTTAAGATATTCATCATAAGATTCTTCTAATTTGAATTCCTGAGACCACTCAATGTTATAACCTTCATCTTCAGCATCTATACATGGTCGGTCAATTACAAGTTCATCCATCTGTTGCACTGTTTTCAACTCAAAGAATCTTCCTCCGGTTAGGTATGCGCTTATTATATTCTGAGTAAGCTGCGTATGAGGCCCTGCAGCAGGTCCAATTGGCGTTTCTAAAAATTCATTGAATATTTTTATAAGATCAGATTTCTCATGACGATAAAATTTAGAATCTTGGATACCGAAAATTGATTTCTCGTTCTTAAATTCCTCAAAAATCCAGTTTAAAGTATTATAAAAGGAAAGCGGGTACATACGGTCTGACATATAGGATCCTTTGAAATAATTGTGTTAAGTTACATATAATCTTTGTTTAAGGTCAATGTGAATTGCATTCAATTCAGAGGTACAAATTAAAAATAAAAAATGAATTTCATGCATATTATTTTTCTAAAATGGACTTTATTTTCTGTATATTTAAATCTTATTTTTTAAGATTATAAAGTTACGCTCAGAAATTGATCTTTAATTAAAAGGTTTAATAACACGCAAATAACAAACAATTTCATACAAAGGACGAGTAATGGAGCTTTCAGAACAAATTTTTAACCTGGCTAAAAAATACCAGGATTATACTGCACAAAATCTGTCTAAACTTATACAACAGAAATCATTAAGTACTCAGGAAAAAGGAATGGCAGGAGCATTAAGAGATATGATGCTTGAAGCCGGATTCGATGAAGCTAGAATAGACGGGCTTGGTAATGTAATTGGCAGAATAGGTAACGGGAAAAAAATAATTGCTCTTGATGGGCATATAGATACAGTCGACCTTGGAAATCTTGAAAACTGGCACTTTGATCCATTGGCTGGAGAAGTGAAAGACGGGTTTGTACATGGAAGAGGCACCGTTGATCAGAAAGGCGGTCCGGCTGCATTTGTTACTGCAGGAAGAATATTAAAAGAGCTCGGATTGCAGAATGATGTTACAGTTTACTTTACAGGAACTGTTATGGAAGAAGACTGTGATGGTCTCTGCTGGAAATATATTGTTGAAGAAGATAAAATTAAACCGGATGTCGTAGTTATAACTGAACCTACCAATCTCAATATTTATCGCGGACACCGCGGCAGGATGGAAATAGAAGTTAGTTTCTACGGTGTCTCTTCACATGGATCAGCTCCTGAAAGAGGTAAAAATGCCATTTATATGGCCTCGCGTGCTTGTCTTGAAATCGAGAAATTAAATGAACGTCTCGCTAAAGATGAGTTCCTTGGAAGAGGATCAGCGGCATTATCACAATTCATTTCATCCAGTCCATCGTTATGCGCTGTAGCTGATTTTGCAAAGATACATATTGACAGAAGATTGACCTGGGGTGAAGATAAAGAACTTGCTTTAAACCAGATTAGAGAAATCGTAAAAGATTATAACGCAAAAGTTGAGCTCCTCAATTACAGTGAAAAAGGATTCACCGGCAATGAATATGGTATGGAAAAATATTATCCTACCTGGAAACTTGAAGTTAACCATCCCGCAGTTGTTACAGGAGTTAATAGCTATAAGGAATTATTTGGGAAGGATCCTGTTGTGGATAAATGGACATTCTCAACTAACGGTGTAGTTATAAACGGAATTTATGGAATTCCATGTATTGGGTTTGGACCAGGAAACGAAGTACTTGCACATGCACCTGATGAGAAAGTACCTGTTAGCGACCTGGTTACCGCATCAGCCTTCTATGCAATGTTCTGCCAGAAGTTTTAATCAAGAATAATTAATAAGTAAAATAAATACAAATTTAATAAAGGAATAAATCATGGTTTCTGATCTCTTCAAGAAGAATTTTATAACAGAGGATAACTGGTCAAAACAGGAACTCGACACTGTATTCGAAGCATCTTTCGATCTTAAAAAGAAATTTGCTTTAGGTGAATCACATAGATTATTACAGGACAAAACTTTATTTGCAATCTTTTTTGAACAGTCCACAAGAACTCGTAACTCAATGGAAGCAGGTATGACCCAGTTGGGCGGCCATGCCCATGATCTTACTGCTGACAAGATGCAGATTTCCCATGGTGAAGCTCCTAAAGATACTGCAATAATTCTTTCAAGAATGGGACATGGAATAGCCTGCCGAAATTGTTTCTATGGTGTTGGAAATAAATATCTTGAAGAAATGGCAGCAAACGCAACAGTACCGGTAATGTCGTTACAGGATGATATTTACCATCCATTCCAGGGACTTGCAGATCTTATGACAATATTTGAGCATTTTGATAAGAACCCAAAAGGATTAAAAGTTACTGTATCCTGGGCTTATGCAGATACACACAGCAAACCATTATCAGTTCCACAGACACAAATACTTCTATTCCCCAGATATGGAATTGATGTTACAGTTGCTCATCCAAAAGAATTCCCTCTCAGCAAAAACATTGTTGAAAAAGCATATAAGAATGCTGAAGCCGGCGGTGGATCATTGAAGTTCACAAACAATATGGACGAAGCTTTCGAAGGCGCACATATTGTTATTCCTAAAAACTGGGGCGGATTCGGAGCTTATGATGTTGACCATTATCTCCAGAATGAAGATGAATGCAAGAAAGAAATGAAATCCAACCTCAGCAAATACAAGAGCTGGATTTGCGACGATAAGAGAATAAAACTTGCTGATAAGAGAGTAAAACTTATGCACGCTCTACCAGCTGATAGAGGTAATGAAGTTACAAATGAAATTCTAGACAACCCTGATATTTCTATCGTATTTGACGAAGCTGAAAACAGACTTCACACTGCGAAGGCTATCATGGCACTTACGATGTAATCAGACTTATGTCAAAATCTGATTTCAAATATGCATGTAAAGAGTGCAACCGAACATATGAAATAAATAAAGAACTCATGCTCTGCCCCTACTGCAGAGAAGAGAATCTTGAAGGCAAACCTTTAAAGGGAGTACTAACTGTAGTACTCCCCTCTTATTTTAAGGATTCATGTCTTGAATATGCAGACTTCAATATTTATGATTATCTTCCAATAGAAAAAGAATATTTCCCGTCAATCCCGGTCGGCAATACACCGCTTATTAAATCAGATAACCTGAATTCCATATGCAGGTTCAATAATCTTTATTTGAAATATGACGGTGCTAATCCAACTGGATCATATAAAGACAGAGCTTCTTTTCTCGTATCTGCTTTTGCTAAAAAGTTTGGATTAAAAGAAATTGTCCTTGCCTCCACAGGTAATGCTGCTTCTTCAATGGCAGGAATTGCTGCTGCTGCTGGCCAGAAAGCATATATTTTTATGCCGGCAGCCGCCCCAAGAGCAAAACTGATTCAATGCCTGCAATATGGAGCAACATTGATTCCAATTAAAGGAAATTATGACAAAGCATTTGATCTTTCATTAAAATTTTCTGAGATTACTGGCTATTTGAATAGAAATACAGCATATAACCCACTTACAATTGAAGGGAAGAAAACTTCTTCATTTGAAATTGCCTCTCAGTTAAAAAAGGATGCAGACTATGTGTTCGTTCCTGTTGGTGACGGTGTAGTGCTAAGCGGTGTAATTAAAGGATTCAATGACCTTAAATATCTCGGTGTAATTAAAAAAATTCCAAAGATCATTGCCGTTCAATCCGACAAAAGTAAGTTTATATACGAGGCATTCCATAACGATAACTTCAATATGGATTATAAAGCAACTACTATTGCTGATTCAATTTCAGTAGACGTTGCAAGGAACGGATACAGTGCTGTCAGAGATCTGAGAGATGTTAACGGTGATGTAATTTTAGTTACTGATGATGAAATATTATTAGCCCAGAGGTATATTTCAATGCATTCCGGAATATTTGCCGAACCTTCGTCAGCAACTGCCGCCGCTGGTTTCCTAAAAATAAAAGACAGTTTGGATAAGAACTCAACTGCTGTTATATTATTAAGCGGCAATGGATTGAAGGACATCGAATCCGCTTCCAAAATTGTTGATACTCCAAAGTCTTTCGACCCGGATATTGATTCCATTATCAATAAATTAAAGAGTTGATTTGAACATCGAGAAAAAATATTCAGGTATAATACTGGCCGCAGGAAATTCATCAAGAATGAGTTCCTGGAAGCCGGCTGCTATTCTTGGAGAAAAACCTCTGCTTTATTATTCTCTTAAGACGATCTCATCAGTTTGCAATGATGTTGTTGTCGTTGGCGGACACAATATAAATGAACTCAATTCACTTATTGAATCATTCGGTAGTCCGCAAATTACCTGCATTGAGAATAAGAACTATAATTCTGGTATGTTTACTTCTGTAAAAACAGGGTTATCTCATTGTCTTAATGAAAATATATTCATCGCTTTGGCAGATATGCCTTTTGTCAGCAGCGAAACTTATATTAAACTTATTGACTATTCAGAAACTGAAGCTCAGTCGGCCGATGTTATTTACCCGGTCATAATTAACTATTCTTCAGAACAAAAAACTAAGAAGGGACACCCGGTTCTAATTAAACAAAAGGTAAAAGAAAGGATATTAAAAGAAAGCTGTGACGTTATTTTAAGAGATATTCTAAAAGAATTCGAGGGGAAATATTGTCTAGTTACTGATACCGGAATAAACTTCGATATTGATACTGAAGACGATTTTGAAAAAGCAAAATATTATTATTCACACCTAAAGAACATATAGGAAACATAAATGATTAACCTTACTAAAAACGATAAAATAAGAAAGAACAATCTCAAAAGATGTAAAGAAAAAGGAATTGTAATTCCTACTCTTGATCAAATGAAGAATCCCGATAAGATTCCTGCAGAAATAAAAGAGAAACTTAAATCAGTTGGTCTCTGGGAATTAAATCCAGCTAACCTTTTCAGAATCTCATGGAAGAATGAGCCTAAAGAAAAAGGAGGATTATTCGGTAATGTTAATTATGTTGAATTTCCTTCTGAACTTACTGGCGTGAAAGCAAGAATAATTGGTATCTCCGGCCGCTGGTTTCCTACAGGTGCCCATAAAGTCGGCGCTACTTTCGGCTGTCTTGTTCCACCTCTTGTAACAGGCAACTTTGATTCAACTACACAGAAAGCTGTATGGCCGTCAACCGGCAATTTCTGCAGAGGAGGCGCTTTTAATTCAGCATTATTGGGTTGTGAATCGATCGCAATCCTTCCTGAAGAAATGAGTAAAGAAAGATTCGAATGGTTAAAGTCACTCGCCGGAGAAGTTATTGCTACTCCCGGCTGTGAAAGCAATGTTAAGGAAATATTCGACAAATGCTGGGAACTCCGCAGAACAAGAAATGACATAATGATATTCAACCAGTTTGAAGAACTCGGCAATTATGTTTGGCATTATGAAGTTACTGCAAATGCTGTAGCTGATGTTTTTGAACAGATGAAAGCAAATAACAACAAATTATCAATGCAGGGTTATATCTCTTCAACCGGATCTGCCGGTACCATTGCAGCGGGAGATTTTCTTAAGAAGAAATATGCGAGCTGCAAAATTGCCGCTTCAGAAGCTCTTCAATGCCCTACTCTTTTAATGAACGGATATGGCGGACATAGAATAGAAGGAATCGGCGACAAGCATATTCCATGGATCCACAATGTTAGAAACCTTGATATGGTTATTGATATTGATGATCAGGACTGCATTGACGTTATGCGCTTGTTCAATGAAGATGAAGGTAAGAAATACTTGCAGTCTAATGGACTCAGCGAGAAATATATTGCTACATTAAAGAGCGCTGGTATCTCTGGAATAGCAAATATGCTTTCTGCTATTAAGATGGCTAAGCATTTTGAGATGAATGAAAATAATGTAATTTTCACCATTCTTACAGACTCAATGGACCTTTATGGTTCAAGGTTGACAGAGGAAAATGAGAAACATGGTGCTTTCACACATGATGACGCTGTTAAATCATTCCATAAATCTATTATGGGAGCGCACACTGCTGATATGGCTGAGCTTGATTATAATGCAAAGAAAAGAATACATAACCTGAAATATTTCACCTGGATTGAACAACAGGGAAAGGAACTGTCTGAACTTAATGCCCAGTGGTATGATGAAGAATACTGGAGCAGAACAGCAGCATTAGCTCCTGAAATTGACAGATTAATAACTGAATTCAATAAGGACCTTAACTAAAATGGTAGAGTTGTTCAGAACATTGGCTGAAATGTTAAAGGAGAATAAACCATCTATTCTTATAACAATTACTAAGACCAGAGGCGGCACTCCAGGTAAGACTGGTTTTAAAATATTGATAGGGACGGAAGGAAGGATATCTGGAACTATAGGCGGAGGCGCTGTTGAATTCCATGCTATCAATAAATGCAAAGAACTATTTAATAGTAGTTTAACGTCATTTAATGAAATAATTCGCCTTATTGATACTGAGAAACAACCTTTCAAATCTGATAGCATTAATCTGACAGCCGTTAATGAACAACCAACTACTGAAATCGTTCTTCCCGCATGGTGCGGAGGAGAAGTTGAATTATTCTATGAAATATTCAATCATAAGAATATATTATATATTTTCGGTGCCGGACATGTTGGAGCTGCCACAGCAGAACTTGCAGTCCGGCAGGGTTTTCATGTGGAGTTTTTCGATAACAGAAAAGAAATATTAGAGGCCTTACCATCAAATTCTTATTCGCAAAAACATTTAACTGAATACCCCCCGGCTCCATTTACATATCAGCTAAATCCAAATGGTTTTGTTTTAATCGTTACTCAGTCACATAAACATGATTTGCCAGTTTTGGATTTTATCCTTACAACTTATCCTGACATGAGATATGTTGGAATGATCGGATCTAAACTGAAAGTAACGGAATGCATACGCATTGAAAAAGAAAAGTTCGGTAAAGAGAAGTCTCTTAGAAATCTCTACGCCCCTGTTGGATTGGATATCGGCGGAGATACACCTGCAGAATTATCAGTCTCTATTATGGCTGAAATCTTTTCTGTAATGAATAACAAGGAAGCACCCCATATGCGGTTAAACTATTCCGGGATCGGCTTATGAAAGTTAAAATAGAAATAGTTGGCCTCCTACATATTCCTGGATTTAAAAATAATAGTTTTCTTGAAATACCTGATGGTTCTACTATTTCCGGAATATATAGCGAACTAAAGATTATGCGGGAACATCAGAAGTTTATTATTCCTTTTATAAATAGCATTGAAGTAAAGAAAGGCGCTCAGATAAAAGACGGAGATATAGTGAAGTTTTTTCTTCCTACGGGAGGAGGATAATTGGGGAATAAAATTGATCCGGAACTTTATGACAAATTAACCGCACGAAATTCAGCTGACTTAAAAGACAAAATAAAACAGGCAGTTATTGGCGTTGCAGGTTGCGGCGGTTTGGGATCAAATGCCGCTATCGCACTTGCAAGAATAGGAGTAAAGAAATTAGTAATTGCGGATTTTGACAAGGTCGAACATTCTAACCTCAACAGACAGCAGTTTTTTATTTCAGATATCGGCAGAAATAAAACTGATGCACTTGCCTCTTATATTAAAAACATCAATCCATTCGTAAATGTTGAGAAACATTTAATTAAACTAACACTAAACAATATATATAGCATTTATAACGAATGCCCCATCATCATTGAAGCTTTTGATAAAGTTTCAGAGAAATCGATGATAGTGAAAGCCTTTGGCTATAAGAAATTTGTGAACAAGTATTTAATTACAGCTTCTGGACTTGCAGGATATTCTTCATCCAATCTTATTCAAACAACTCTGTTATGTAATAATATTTTTTTATGCGGGGATAATATGAATGAAGGGAATGAGAAAAACGGGCTTATGGCTCCCCGTGTCATTATTGCTGCAGGTCATCAGGCTAACCTTGCAGTAGAGTTAATAGGTAAAATTTACAAGTAATCTTTTATTTGATTTTCAATTCTCTTACTGAATTCCTTTTTACCAATTCCACGGGCATTAATATATTTTTCTTGGTAATCTTTTCATTTTGAAGCATATCGGACATTAATTTCATTGCTTCAATCCCCATTTCATGTTTTGGCACACATAAAGTTGAAAGAGGCGGATCAATTGAGAAATCGGCCTCAACATCATCAAAACCGATTACTGATATGTCATCTGGAATTGTCAGATTGATTTCTTTCAGATATTGTATTGCGCCAATTGCCATAGCGTCATTACATGCAAATATTGCGGTAATTTTTTTATTCTGTTTAATAAGATTTTGTGCTGCTTTATAACCATTATCCCTTGCTGTATTATCTTCATTAATAATATAATTCAATTTAGAATATTTAATAGATGCATTCTCCATGGCTGTTTTATAACCCCGGAATCGGTCATTTATACTGGGATGGTTTATATCTCCTCCTATAAACCCAATATTTGTATGGTTCATTTTAATAAGGTGTTGAGTAGCTTCTATTCCTCCGCTTAAGTTATTTATTAATACTACAGGATATTCAATTGATTTTGGGAAATAATCCACGAATACCATTGGAAGCTTAAACTTTTCCACTTGCGAAATAATAGCTTGCGGAACTTTTCCTGCGATAATAATGCCGTCAACATTTTTTTCCAGGATGAATCTGGGTAATTTTTCTTTTTCGTTATAATCAGATGGTATAGTAGTTAATAGAATATAATACTCGTGTTTTCTGGCCTCAAATTCGACACCTAAAAATATCCTGGTATAGAAAGGTTCAGATCTTTGAAAATGATCATCAGTTAAAATAAAGCCGATATTTCCAGTCTTTTGTGAAACCAGACCCCTTGCGCACCTTGAAGGATGATAATTTAATTTTTTAATCGCCTTGTTAACCCTTCGGCAAGTTTCTTCTGATATTCTTTTAGAATTATTAATAACTAATGACACAGTCGCAAATGAAACATTAGCTTCTTTTGCTACATCTTTTATTGTTGACATACTAATTGTCTGATAATATTATTTAATTAATTTATTTTTTACCCGCATAAAACAATAGGTTAATATTTTTTTTTATTAACCTATCAAATACTCTCTTAAAAATAGTTGATATAATATATATCCTATCAACAATTTAATTTAACTAAAAGGTTAGTTCGTTTTAACTATTCCTATCGCAGTAGATGTAACCGTTGCAGTATGAACGATAGCCGTAGAACCATTTTTTTCATGACCGGTTCCAACTAAAGTTACACTTTGAGCAGCAACTGTGGCTGCATAAGTACCGTTAGGTGTAGTATCAGTCTTAGTTGGAATTGTCCATCCGGTAAAAGTGTATCCCCCGCCTCCCATTGCAACAGGTTTTCTGTAATATTGCTGAGCCATTGCGCCAAGGTTATTCAGATCGGCAACTACACCGTCTCTATTTGCAGAAACAGCATTAGCTGTGAATAGGTTAATGCCTACCACAACCGCAATACCAACCACAATAACTCCTAAAACGATCAGCAGAAGTTGTTGTTGTCCCATTAAATACTCCCAACATTTGTTTGTTTGTAGTTAAAAATTAAGATATTATAATATCTTAATTTAACAATAATAAATTTATTGTTTATATCAATAAATTCCAAACATTTTAACACTGATAGAAAAAGTCGATTTTATCTTAATTTTTTGCAACTCAAGTAATATTAGTTAGTATAAAGGGGGGGTGTAATTAACTGGATTAAAAATGCTGCTGGATATCGTTATCCAGCAGCTAAGAGAATATTATTTATTTCAGCACTTCAAGGACATATTCTGGATGGAATGGACCTTTTTGTAATCTTTTTCCCGTAGCATTATAGAATGCATTTCCAATAGCCGGTAATGCGCCATTTATATTTATTTCGGAAATTGATTTAGCACCAAATGGACCGCTGTCTTCATAAGATTTAATAAGTCGAACTGTGATAGGCGGAATATCAAAGGCAGTGTACATTCCCATCTTTCCGAATGTATCATTCAGCATTCTTCCGTGCTGAGAGAAATAGTAATTCTCAAACAAAGCATAAGCAAGTCCGTTTACTATTGCTCCTTCAACCTGACCTTCTGACGTCCTTGTATTAATAGGTGTTCCGCAGTCAACTGTTGCAACATAATTGAGGACCTTAATAAACCCGGTAAATGTGTCTACCTCAATTTCAATATAGTGCGCAGCAAATGGCGGTGGAGATTTTGGTGAAACATGTGAAGCTGTTGCCTGAATCTGAAATTGGTTCTTCTGATACAAACTGTACTGACAGATTTCTGCATAACTGACTTCTTCACTATCATCAGCGGTTACAACTACCCTGCTGTCATCAATCTCTACATCTTTAATTTCAACTCCGAGCATTTCAGCGCCAACCTGCAGTATCTGTTTCTTTATTTCCTCCGCACATTTCTTAACAGCATGCCCTGATAAATAAGTTGTAGATGATGCGTAGGCGCCAACATCAAAAGGAGTATGGTCGGTATCCGATGAATAAACCACAAATTTTTCTACTGGAGTATCCAGTACTTCTGAAGCTATCTGTGCAAGAATAGTGTCCGAGCCTGTTCCAAGATCAGTTGCACCAACACTTAAATTAAATGCACCGTCTTCATTCATTTTCATATAAGCAGATGCCATATCTATTTCGGGAATAGCTGAACCCTGCATCATCGCAACCATTCCAATTCCTCTCTTATATCTTCCCTTGTTTACTTCGGCATCAGGTGAATATAATTTTTTCTTTGCATACCAGTCTGAAAGCTTAGCTCCTTCATCAATACATTCCACAAGTGAAGTGGACCCGATATTCATTGCAACTCCTTCCTTCCCTTCCCCGAGAGCCTGGAATATGGGAGAAGTTTCGCCTTCTTTAATACACCATTTCTTGTAATATTCTACGATATCGTTATTTGTGTCATTGCAGATCATATCTACAACCTGACCAAAACCAAAATACGATTCTGTAGCGCCGTATCCTCTGTATGCGCCTCCGCAAGGAAGATTCGTGTAAACACCTTTCCCAGTGAATTTAACATTTTCAATTTTGTTAAGTAATGGAAGCGTCTTTGAGCCTGCATTTGATAAAACAGTTAATGCATGTGAACCATAAGCACCTGAATTTTCAAGACAATCAAGATGGAATGCTTTTATTGTTCCGTCAGCTTCATAACCTACTCGAAATCTCGTATCATATTCATGCCTGCATCTAGTTGATTTAAATACTTCTTTCCTTGTATATACGAGTTTGCAAGGACGTTTAGTACGTAGTGTCATCATTGCTGTTATCGGCTCTAACAGGATTTCCTGTTTGCCTCCGAATCCTCCGCCTATTCTTGGTTTCCTTACTCTGATCTTAGAAACAGGGATTTCAAGCAATGCTGCAACAATTCTTCTTACGTGGAATGGCACCTGTGTGGTAGAAATAATGACTATCCTTCCCCTTTCGTCAAAATAGGAAAATGATGCGTGAGGTTCAATAGCGCAATGAGAAGCATATGGCGCATAGAATTCAAGATCAATTTTCCTTGATGAATCTTTGAATCCTTCCTCAAAATTTCCTACTTCTGCCTCAACCTTGGATGCGATATTCTTCTCTGCATCGTAAAACACCGGAATTTTTGGAAATGACCCGTCATTATCATGGATTTTTATTTTTGAATCCTCTGAATCCTTTAGACTAAGTATTGGCTTCAGTTCTTTATACTTTACTTTTATCTTCTTTAATGCTTCATCAGCAATCTCTTTCGTATCTGCTGCTATTGCGCATACATTGTCACCGACAAACCGCATTACATCATTAAATAAAAGTGAATCATAAGGCGATGGTTCAGGATATCCTTGTCCCGCTGTTGTATATAATATTCTGTTTACATTTTTATATGACAGCACTTCATGCACTCCGGGCATTTTCCTTGCTGCTGAGTCGTCAATATCAAGTATCTTTGCATAAGCAAATCCGGAATGCAGTACCGATATATGAAGCACATCTTTTGCATTAAAATCATCCGTATATTTTTCTTCTCCTGTTACTAATGCAAGTCCGTCTATTTTACCAACCGGTTTATTTACATATTTATACATTGCCGCTCCGTTTTTTATTCTTACTGCTTATTTCTTTGCTTGCCTTCTCTACTGCTTCAACAATTTTTACATATCCGGTACAGCGGCATAAATTTCCGTCAAGTGCAACCTCAATTTCCTTTTTTGAAGGATGAGGATTTTCTTTAATTAATGCATAAGATGAAACTATCATACCCGGAGAACAAAAACCGCACTGATCGGCTCCTGCCTCAACAAATGCTTTCTGAATAAGATCAGGATAATGAAGTGTCCCAATCCCTTTAACCGTTGTTATTTCCTTCTCCTGAATACTCATTGCAAACACCTGGCATGAGTTAACCGGCTTTCCATCAATCATTATAACACAAGCACCACATTCACCTTCATTGCATCCGCATTTTACTTCAGTGTAACCATTTTCACGAAGTACGTGAAGTAATGTATCCCCTGGATTTAATTTAAGTTCTTTAACTTTTGAATTTATATTAAACATTTTTCTCATTTCAATTCCTCCTTTGCTTCATTCAGCAGATCGCCTAAAAATACCTTTGCAACTTTTTCTCTGTATGCTTCAGAATATTTTATATCTGAATGGAATTTAGGAGCAAAGTGCTCAAGGCATTTTGCAATTGTTTCTTCTGTTAAAGACTTGCCGTCAATTGCTTTCTCTGATGCTTTGAATCTGTGAAACCTTCCTGTCGTACCAGATATTACAATTACTGAATCGTTAATTGCATTCTTTTTGATTTTATACGATACAGCTATATTAAACAAGGGATACTCGAAGCGGATTAATGCAAATCTTTTGGCTTTACAAATAACTTCTTTATCATCAGGAATTATCACCTGCTTTACAATATGCTTTGTCTTTATGATATCATTTTTTACATAATCCTCTATACCGTACAATACAGTATCTCCTGCCAATTCCACTTTTGCGCCCAATGCAATTAGAGGAGCATAAAGACTTGACCACACTGGAAAATCCTTCAATGATCCGCCAATCGTGATTCTGTTCCTAAGAGGTGTAGAACCTGATTCTGAAAGTGCCGTGCATAATCCAGTCAGTGAACCAGATTCCTTGCAGTATTTTATCACATCAGCAAAGGTAGCGCCTGAACCTATCAGAATATTCTTCCCTTTTTTCTGGATGTAATTAAGTCCAAGCCCGCTTATATCAACAAAACCTTTAAGATTTCTGGGCTGGGTTTTTAAAATCCTGGTCCCGCCAGCGTGAAGTATTACTCCTTCATTTCTAATCAGCTTTAAAGCTTCTGATATCTTTTCAGGGTAATACCATTGAAGATCATGAGACAGCATATATTTACCTTCTTATTTACTTATTTCGGATTTTTATCCGGTAATTATTAATAATTATTTAAATTCTTTATCTCTATTCCAATTGGTCATTCTGAGCGCAGTGACGAATCTATCCTTACTACTTATTCAATTAACTCTTCGAATAACTATTCAATAACCTTGCGGCTATTTCATTCCCTTTCTTAATGATAATTTCTTCTTTTTCGCCAACAAGTCTTCCATTTTCAACAACAACTTTACCATTTACAATTGTATATTCTGCCTGATGGCTAATTCCAGAGAACAAAAGAGCTGCAAGAGGGTCTGATAATGAACCGGTATACTCTAACTTATTAATATTGAACAAAGCTAGATCAGCAAGGCAGCCTTCTTTGATTTCTCCGGTTTTTTCATAATTAAGTATCTTAGCTCCGCCTTTTATACAAAGTTCAAATGCGTCGTTTGAAGTCAACGCATCGGCTCCATATTTTACTCTTTGGAGAAGCATTGCATTTCTGACTTCCCCCAGCATGTCTGATGTATCATTCGATGCAGATCCATCTACACCTATACCAACATTGATCCCCATGTCTTTCATTTCTTTAACTCTTGCAATGCCTGATCCTAACCGCATATTTGATGAAGGACAATGAGCAACAGATGTTTTGGTTTCCTGAAGCACTTTAAGTTCGTCATCATTAAACCAGATACCGTGAGCATAGAAAACATCCTCACCTACAAAGTCAACATCCTGCATCAAAGCCAATGGATTCTTCCCTCTTGAAGCACGGCAGAATTCTTCTTCGTCCTTTGTTTCTGCAAGATGAGTATGCAGCCGGACTTTATATTCTCGTGCAAGCTTAGCAGTCTCTTTCATATTAGCTGCAGTCACTGAAAAAGGTGAACATGGCGCCAATACTATTTTACGCATTGAATCTTCTGATGGGTCATGGAATTTCTGTATTAGACGGAGACTGTCCTTAAGAATTTCTTCTTCTGTCTGTACAACTGAATCAGGCGGTAATCCTCCGTTTTTCTTGCTCAAAGACATTGAACCCCTGCATGGTGAGAAACGCATACCCAGCTTTTCAGCGGCTTCAAACTGAATCCCTATCAAGTCACCGCTAACATTTTGAGGAAACACATAATGATGGTCAGTGGTTAATGTACAGCCGGTTTTAAGCAATTCCCCCATAGCCAGCAATGATGAATAAAAGACTGCTTCCTCATCAATATTTTTCCAGATATCATAAAGATAAATTAGCCAGTCGAACAACTTAGCATTCTGTACAGCTGGTAGATTTCGTGTAAGTGTCTGATAGAAATGATGGTGTGTATTTACCATTCCTGGAATAACCACACAATCTTTACAATCGATTATTCTATCAGTTTTTTCGTTAACAAGGCTCCTCAGATTGGAACCAATTTTATAAATTCTATTATCCTTTATTAGTACATCTTTTGATGAATAAGTTTTGCAATTATCAAAAGTCGCTATATAAAAACAATTTTCCAGAAGCACCATAAAAACCTTATAATTTTAGAAGAATAAAAATAAATAAAGTACTTCATTTCTGCTATTTTAATTACTCCATTTATCGCTTTTTTTCTAATATTTTTCTATTATTTCATTTTTTTACTTTACGGCTGCCCTTGTTCTGCATTTATTCTTATCCTATTACTAAATAGACACACCCTTAAGGTCACCTACAAGCCAGTTAAAAATTGTTGATTATTGGATTAAAGTTACTCCACCCTTAAACAGTAACAGTCCTCTTCTCAGAATAAAGTTCCAACAACACTTTTTCAGGAGTTATAGGAGCAGAGAATTTATATTCCTTGACTGGATTAAATGCTTTCATAGCATTAAGAATTGCAAAAAAGGCGCCTATTCCATACATAAGCGGAGGTTCGCCGATTGCTTTAGATCCTTTTAGTCCGGCACTATTCTCACAAGTTTCAAGGAATTCGATCTCAATATCCTTTGGGGTAAAATGAATATCAGGAACTTTATAGGTAGAAAGTGCATCAGTAAGAAGTTTGCCTTCATCATTATAGATAACTTCTTCAATTGTCATCCAGCCCAGCCCCTGAATAAGGGCACCTTCAGTTTGTCCTCTGTCCACTATGTAATTCAAAGTCTTTCCATAATCATGCACTATTTTTGCCGAATCAATTACGTATAATCCTCTCAGACAGTCCAAGGTAACTTCAATCACTGCTGATCCTATGGCATAATAAGCAAAAGGCTTTCCTTTGTTGGCAATTTTATCAAAATAAATGTTTGGTACTGCATAATTTGCATGTGATGACATATTTACTTTTGAAAAGAATGCTGCTGAGATAAATTCCTTCCAGCCCTGAACTAGTTTTCCGTTCAAAAGGACCGCTTCATCTTCAAATGTAATTGATAACGGATCACCTGCATTAAATTTCTCAACCGCAAATTTCTTTAATCTTTCCAATATGTCTTTACTGGCCATTTCAGCTGCTTTTCCGTTCATATCAGCTCCCGAACTTGCAGCCGTAGGTGAAGTATTGGCAGCACGGGTAGTATTTGTTGTTTCAAGTTTCACTCTTTCAATACCTACAGAGAAAACAGAAGCAACTGTCTGCCTGATCTTCATATTAACACCCTGCCCCATTTCAACCGCTCCTGTACTTACGCTGATACTTCCATCAGAGTATACATGAACCAAAGCACTTGCCTGATTCATAAAAGTATTCGTAAATGAGATACCGAAGCAAATCGGCATTAACGCAAAGCCTTTCTTGAATAATTTATTTTTAGAGTTAAAGTCGTTCACTCTTTTCTTAATAGATTTAATATCATATTTCTTTACCATTTCGTTCCAGCAGGGCCTAATTGTGCTGTTGACGATGTCCTGTCCGTAATGGAATTCCTCCCCTTCTTTCATTAGGTTCAATTCCTGTAGATATTCCGGTTCCACGCACATTACTGAAGCTGCCTTATATATGGCGGCTTCCATAACAAACATCCCCTGCGGCCCTCCAAATCCTCTGAAAGCTGTATTTGGAGGCAGGTTCGTCCTACATGCAATACCTGTTACTTTCACATTTGGAACAAAATAACTGTTTACTGCATGGAAAAGAGTTCTGTCTAGAATAGCAGGTGAAAGGTCAGAAGCTGCACCTGAATTCTGGTAGAAGGTAGCTTCATAAGCAAGTATCCTCCCTTCCTTAGAAAGGCCTATTTTAAAATCTGATGAATAGGGATGCCTTTTCCCAGTCATCCGCATATCATCCTGCCTTGGGAGTATCAGTTTAACAGGTTTCTTTAGGTTAAATGCTGCAAGAGCTGCCAGGCATCCCCATGTAGTCGCCTGATCCTCTTTACCTCCGAAACCTCCTCCCAGGCGTAGGACATCAACTTCCACTTTATTCATCGTAATACCAAGTACTTTAGCAGCTGCTTTCTGAACCTGTGTGGGTCCCTGGGTAGATGAAATTACTTTCACACCTCCTGCCTCAACAGGGTAAGCATAAGCACCCTGGGTTTCAAGGTACAGATGTTCCTGACCGCCAGAATCAGCAGTGCCTTCAACTACATATTTACATTTTGACCAGGTACTTTCAATGTCGCCGCATGAGAATATTCGCGGAGGCATTATAAGTTCGCCTTTTGCAAAAGCTTCCCGCGGGTCAGTTATAACATGCAGTTTCTTATACTCAATTTTAATCTTAGCAGATGCATCTTTGGCATTAAGAAAAGTATCCGCAATTATAAGTGCAACCGGCTGTCCGGCAAAATGGACTTCACCGTCGGCGAGAAGCGGTTCATCCTGGATTATTCCACCTATCTGGTTTTCACCAGGAATATCCTTGGCAAGAAGAATACTTACAACACCTTTAGACTTCCAGGCATCAGTACAATCAATATTTAATATTTTCCCATGACCAATTGCAGACCCAAGAATTTTAATATGCAGTAGTCCCGCCGGTGCAAGTTGATCATCGACAAACTGGGATTCCCCCTTAACATGTTTTTCATAATCATAATTTCTCATACAAGCTCCTCATAATTAACCAGTTCAGGAAACAGTTTTAGGAAATGAGCAAATATTAACTGTCTTAATAAAATCTTTTTATATTCCACTGATCCTCTTGCATCACTTATAGGTGAGATTTCACTTATTGCTATTTGAGCCGCATTAGAAATAATCTCCGAATCAATCTTTTTATTCAGAAGAAAATCTCTGGTATTGGAGAGATACATGGGGATTGGGCCCACTCCGCCCGCTGAAATATGTATTTCTCTAATGATACGATTCTCATACTCAATATACATTGATGTATTTACGCTTGCGATATCAAGATAAGTTCTTCTGGATACTTTTTCATAAGAAAAGTGTGAGTTCTGAGAAGGCAACTTGAAAGAAACAGATTTTATAAATTCACCGGGTTTTATATCTAATGTCTTATATCCTAAATAGAGATCCTTCAGATTAACAGTTCTATTATTAGCCAGGTCTTTATCCGCCAAAGTCACTTTGGAATTCAAGGCAAGAAAAAAGTTAGTCATGTCTGCAATCGGAGATGCATTTACAATATTTCCCCCTAATGTTGCCCTATTCCTTATAGGAAGTGATCCAAAAGTACTGAAATATATTTTTACATCCGGGAAATACTTATTCATTATATCTGAGGCCATAATATCAGAAACAGTTGCTGAAGCGTTCACAATACATTCATCATCTTTTACGAAAAATAAGTCACCATTATCTTTACCGGAAATAAACTCAACATCTGATTTATAGATGTCTTCCCATTTCTGCACAAACAAATCTGTACCACCAGCAATATTATATTGTAATGTCATATCTACAGCACCATTCTGATCAAGCTTTGACTTCAAATTCCTAAGTCGTTTAGGAATTTCGGTAAAATATGCCGGAACTAAACCTGATTGTGTTAAGGTTTCATTTTTATGTTCATTGTAAAAGTCAACTGATCTGACTGCTGCCCTTTTGATTGAAGTATGCCCCGTGCATCTGCAGATATTTCCATCCAGAGAATCCACAGCACTTTCATTATCATACTTATCGTGAGTGAGGAAATAACCTGTCATCGAAACAATAAAGCCGGGAGTGCAGAAACCGCATTGAGTTCCCCCCTCTTCAACCATGAAGGTTTGAATTGGAGATAATTGATTAGAATTTAGCCCTTCAATTGTAACAATATGTTTTCCATTGACCGAACTTATCGGCAAGAGGCATGAATTAACTGTTTTATAAATTATATTATCATTCTTAAGTTCCCCAATCAGCACTGTACATGCTCCACAATCACCTTCCCTGCACCCTTCTTTCGTTCCTGTTAGACCCATATTTTTCCGCAGGAAATCAAGGACAGTAATGGCCGGATGGATTTCTGTAATGATCTCTTTATCGTTACAAATAAAGACTATTTTCTTTTCCACTAATTACACTCTTTCATTTACTTTAACTACTAAAATAATAAATCGTAAGGGGACTTGAAAATAGAAATGGCTGCTCTTTTTATGAGCAGCCATTTTATTTTATTGGTTAGTAAAGCAGGATATTTATTTAAGCATTATCATTTTCTTCATCTGGGAGAATTCATCTCCTGATGCTGATACTGCCTTTAATTCATAGAAATAAACACCGCTTGCTATTTTACCCGGATTCCATGTTACCTTGTAATCCCCGGCCTGACGGAATGAATTTTCGAGCAAATCCACAACTTCACCCAATATGTTATAAATAGAAACCTTAACATTTGATGCTTTTGGAAGTGAATATTCTATTGTTGTAGATGGATTGAATGGATTAGGGTAATTCTGCGATAATGAAAATGTTTTAGGTAAAACATTCTCAGAACTTACAGACAAAGGACCTGGATAAGAATAAGACATACCAGTAATATTGTTCAGGCCAATCGATCCGACTAAAGATCCTTTACCAGTAGTTTTATTTATAGAAATAAAATTATTTGCTACACCAACAGCTCCTGTTACTCCGAATAAATTCCCCTGATTATCAAACGATAAACAATTAGTCATAACACTAAAACCAGTTTTACCAATATTTGAAGTATCTCCGGTAGCTGGGTTAATTTTGAACAGCATATCCTTGGTGGATCCGACTACCAGATAAGGTGTTCCCCACAATTCATTTGTTTGAGAATCGAAAGAAATTGTGGTCAATTTAACTTTAGTGGAGCAAATCCTGGTCATAGATTTTGCTAATAGATCAACCGAATATATTAATCCACTTCGATACGCTGCATAAAGAGTGCCTGAAGTATCAAATGCAATTCCTGCCATTGTGCCAATGGGCACTGTAAAAAGATTATATGAATCTCCAGCAGATGAATTCACTCTGACAAATTCCGTACTATCAGTAGTTGTAGCAACACCATATATAATTTTAGTCTTAGGATGTACCGCAATACCAGTCATTGAACTATATAAAGAAGACCCGATATTTGAACCAGCGCCGGTTGTAGAATTTATTGAAATAATCTTTCCGCTGTTGCCTGTTCCGCATGATGCATAAACCGTATTAGGTTGGGCAGCATCTATTCTAAAACCATTACCCGTTAGTATTAATCCTGCAAAAGCCGGATCATTACATGAAACTAAAAAGGTATCCTGAAATGTTCCAGGTTGAACAGGCACAAAACTGAAATGGAGTACAAGTGAATCATATGAATGTAATGTAATTGGGAATGCTAAATTATCAGTTAATGTAAAGGGACCGACTTGGGAGGGTATTCCCGAAATATTAATATCCGGGGTACCATAATTTTTCAATACTATAGAGTTGACATTACCTGCCGTTGTTAATTCTGCATTTCCAAAATTTAGTAAAGAAGTTGAGGCAACCATCTTAACACCGGTAAAAGGAACTAAACGAATACCGCCTATGTAAGTCCCCCAAGTATTTTTAGCAGAAGCAAATTCGCTCATCATCCAGAGATTATTTCCATCAGAAGGATCTACGCAGAAACCGCTATAATCACCCCATCTATTTCTTCCACTTCCATAATCGACCACATAATTTCCTTTGCCCGGAGTAAGTAAATAACTTGATGTGAGCCCCGGCGGGTCAGAAATTAATTTAGATGTAAAATAACTGCCTATATATTCATTATCTCCGCATCTGCTGAACGTAATTGCCATATTGTCATTCTGGTCAACAACAACAGCAGGATAGAAATAATTAGTCCCTGCGGCACCGAAGACAGCATCCTCAAATGCAGAATTAGTATTTACATCAATAATTGTATAATGAATTGAAGAATAATTCAAATTAACCGGATTTCTGACAGAATGAACTGTCCAAAGATATCCGTCCCTGTATTTTGCTTCATTCTGAATCCTGCTTCCACCAGTTTGAATTAATAATGAACCCGAGCCGCCTAACTGATCAACAGTATCAGAAACAGGAGAATAATCAGCCACCGGAATTCGCGCACTAGTCAAAACAGGGGCAGTAGCAGGGTTTGTAATTTTAAATAGTGTGAGAAAATTACCTCCGCCAATATTTGCCTGAATCAGATAATATGCATCAGGTGTACCCCATATATATGATGGACGTATATCAAAAGCTGAGGAAGTTGTCCCAGGAACATTGATATTCCAGAAATCCCACCATGTAATAGGTCCCGCTGTATTTGCATATAACTGTGCTTTGGGAATAATCCTAATTTTGGAATATGCATAGGAACTTGATGTAATATCGTATTGATTTCCGGTTATATATATACAATCCTTGTCAAAACCTAATCCTTCATAATCACCGAAATTATTTGTTGAATCTGTACCATTAAAGTTGCATGGAGTAGCCCATGAATACCAGGTACCCAAAGGTGAGGAATCTTTGGAAACAGAAACAGTCCAATATGCTGTAAAAGTAGAAGTATTTATAGTTAGCCAAACCATTACCCATCTGTTATCAAAATGATCATATGCAATTTTAGGATCAGTAACTTCACCATAAAGAGGAACAATCTGCTTTACCCAGTTTCCGCCATCAATTGATTTTAACTTATTGCCGGCTTTGTCCCATATACTAAATGATGTATTTACAGTTGCCAGAACATGGTTGGGCCCAACTGCAAGATTAGGATCAGGAGGAATTGAATTGGTCATATTAATTCCATTAAAGGAACTAAATAAAATTGGTCCAGGAGTAGCGGATGTCTTTTTTCTAAGTGTATTTTTGTCAGTATAATAATTTGACCCTTCTTTCGGAGTGGGTTTAGAAAAATTATAATAAATAGCATCCTGATGAAATTCAGTTTCTTCATTTCCTATATGGAATTCTTTTGGTTGAACCAAACCAGATATTTTAGGGAAGAAGTCTGTAGTTTGAATAACTCCGCCGGTTATACTTCCCTGTTTAGGTCCCGATTGAGCGGGTGTATAAGAAATAAATAGTATAAAGCTTATTAATAATGGCATTAAAATTTTATTCATCAGGCACCTCTGTGATATTGGAATTAATTTTCGATATTAAAAATAAAATAAATGACCAATGGGACTATAACATTAGTCATTTAAACTAGTAAAAAAGAATAATGATAGTCAATATAATCGAAAACAAAGCAATTCAAAAATAGTATAGACGGCTTTGCATTGTCAAAAATAGCTAATATGTTTATTTTTAAATGTACTTATGCTGAAAATTTTGATGTTTTAATTAAACTAGTCGATAAGTATATTGTCTAACACTTATATTAACAAATTAAGCAGGAGCAATTAAATGCAAAAAATAGTAATAATAGCAGTTTTAGCGGTTTTTTTCGTTTCTCTTACTGTTTCAGCACAGCAAAGGCAATCTGTTCCGGATAGAGTAAAAGCTCTAAAAGAGAGGTTAAATCTTACTGATGACCAATCATCGCAAGTAGAGAAAATTTTTACAGATGCTCAGGAAAAAATGAAAAATTCGTCAGATAGAAGTGAATACAGAAAAATAATGTCTGATTCAAATGATCAGATAGAGAAGTTATTAAATGATACTCAGAAAACAGAATTTAAGAAAATGCAGGAAGAGAGAATGAGCAGGATGCGTAATCGTCCCGATAATAAGACTGATAAAAAACCTGAAGTTAAAACTGAAGCCAAACCTGACACTTCTCAAATGAAATAGATATGATCTAGCAGATATTTTTGAATAATACACTAAGTGGCCATGGATAAAACAATGGCCACTAATTATTTTAAATTATTTCAGCAACAGCATTTTTTTTACCGAATGAAAGCTCTGTTTTCCATCGATTGTTTGAGCTGAAAATGAATAGAAATACACTCCGCTGGATAAACCAGTCCCATTAAAACTTACAGAGTAATTCCCAGGCTGTTTTGTACCTGCAAACAACTCCTTAACTTTCTCCCCTAGAGTATTATAAATAATTAAATGTATATCACTTAGAAATGGAATGGAATAATTAATAACGGTTTGAGGATTAAATGGGTTTGGGTAGTTTTGATTTATCCTATAATTTTCTGCAGTAATAGGATATTGCCTCACAGAAGTAGGATAAATGTTAAATTTTAAAGCCCTATAAGACCATGTATTAGGAATGTTAATTTCAAATACTTTTTGACCCGTATAGGTTACTTCTGTAATAGAAACATCGTTTGAGTAATTAGATCCCCATCCAATAAGAGTATTACCATTATCTAGTCTTTGAACAGATCCCATGGCGAGAGAAAAGGAAACAGGGTTATTTTTGTATTCCCATACAAGGCTGGCAGTTTTATTAACTTCATCCAATTTATATTCTACTGCTCTGGAAAACGGTGGATTATGCAGATTTCCATTATCAAACATTGTAATATCACCATTCGCGATTCTTCTAACATGATGCTGATGTGAAAAGCCAATGGAGTCATTTAGAAAAGTAAATTGGTTGTTTTTACCCCCAAATCGCCATATTATATCGCCAGTCCGACTATTGATTTTAGTTACTTCGTCTAAATGCCTTGAAGATAAGAGGAAATTACCGTCCGTATCAATGTCTACTGAATTTGCATGTACATAATCAATTAAAGTATCAAGAAGGTTTATATCCTGAGTGGCATCTGTAATTTGGAAATGGTCCCAGCTTCGCCATTCGAATACAACTTTATTGGACGGATCCAATTCCTGGAGTATACACCCAACAACCTGAGCATCAGGATTTCCGCCTGATATAATTTTACTCATATCCACACTCTTAACATCCATACCAAGAAGAATAGCGTTTCCGTTTGGTAATAAACGAAGTTCATGCAGGTCAGTTTGGTAACCATTCTGAGCCGAATAATAACTTACCTGGTTAAAGTTTGAATCAAGTACTATGAAATATCCTGAGTTCAAATCGTAATAAGTGTAATAGCCTGTAGGCTGTATCGTAAATCCGAATCCCTCATTTGCTAATTGTTTAGACTGTAATAACGAACCATCATTGTTCATGATTGCCAAAAACGGCGGATTATCAGTTCCATTACCATTATAAAAAGGAGCGAAAAATATTTGCCCCGGAGTGGCATTTGAATCAATAGTTATATTATATGCTGGAAAGTTTGTAGGAATTTGTGCAAAGCAAGATATTGAATAAAAAAGCACAATAATTATTTTCATACGAATGCCATTATATATTGTCAACAAGACATATAATAAAGGCATTTGGTTTAAATTCCAAATTATTACCCTCTTGACGTTGTGATTTGCTGCAATTAGATATAAGCTGTATAAACTATCATTAAATTTGTATCACAAACTTCCCAATTTTAGTAAAAACATTCTTTGACTAATTCAACGAATAGGAATACGGTTTTTATTATTTATAGTCCAATTCTCAAACGTCTGAAGGTCGGGATTTAATGAACGGGAAAATTCAACACTTCTGCTACCACAGTATTCCTTTTCAAAATCCCTTTTAAATTGAAACATATTACTCACATCGTCTGCGCCGGGGAAACCAAATTTTCTATAAACATCCGGAGAAACATCATTGTAGTGGATTTCAATTCCCAGAACTTTTGAGAGAGTATCAGCCATTTGATATCCTGTAAGATGTTCACCTGCAATTCCAACAGTTTTATTTATAAATTCTTTTCCACGCTTGAAAATAGAATAGGCACATTTTCCAATATCTTCAGAAGCTATTCCCGGCAGTTTTTTATCCCCGAGAGGAAATGTTATAGCATATTTGCCATCAGTTCCTTTTTTAGGTTCCTGCCCCCAGAAAATAAAATTTTCCCAATAAAATGAAGTAAGCAGAAATGTTGTAGGAACACCTAACTCAGTGAAATAATGATTGGCTTCAGCTTTAGCATCGAAATGCGGGACTTTAAATCTACCCATTAAAGTTGGCATTCTGTTGTCATCAAGAGGGATCCACTTCCGGGTATCTTCAAAAGTAGACCAGATAACATGTTTTAGGCCAGTCGATTTAGCAGCTTTAGCTAGATTAACGGCATTTGTAATTTCTCTGTCGGGATTCATATGATTCCAGTAAAAAGTAACGCAGTAGGCACTATCAGCACCTTTAAAAGCGTGTTCAAGACTATCCTGATCATCTACATTAGCAGAAATAACTTCAACACCCAATTTTTTTAATTCGTTCGCTTTTTCTGAATTTACATCTGTGGTAAGGGCTCTGACAAGGAAGGGACTTTTTTTATCTTTTAATATTGCTCGAACAAGTCCTCCACCCTGATGTCCAGTAGAACCAACGATAGCAATTATTTTTTTATTTGCCATAAATACTCCATATATAACATTGATATAATAATTTATATTGCCTTTTGATAAAAAAGAACAGCAGATAGTTATCTTCTGTCCGTTTCTAAAAGACATGTTATATTATAGATTTATTGCAAATGCAAAAGTGGCTTCTATCAACGAAGAATGAACAGCCTAAAAATTGGGGAACTATTTAATAAAAACCATTTTTTTAACTATCTCTAAATCTCCTGCCTTCAATACATAAAAATAAATTCCACTTGAGAGGTTCATCCCATTTTTACTTGTAGAAAAAGTTCTTTCATAATATCCCGGCTGCATAAATGCATCTTCAAGTGTAATTACTTTTTTGCCAAGAATATCGTAAACCGAAAGATCAACATTTACAGCTATCGGAATTTCAAATTTTATTCTGGTATCAGGGTTAAAAGGATTTGGATAATTATTCTGCAATACTAATGACGCAGGTTTAATGCCATTTTTTGAATCATCTGTGAGGGAAGTTCCTTTAGATTCACCGGCTGTCCATGTTGTAAAAGAAGTATCTGCGTAAACAGTGAATTGGTGGAGTGTCGGATTAACTGAACTATTTGGATAATTCCACACTGAATTACTCCATTGGCCCGAGATATAATTACTTTCAGTTCCTGTAATATCAGAAGATAAATACTGGAAGATAAGATCAGCTTTAAAGCCTTTTCCAGTTAATGTCCAATATCTTTTAAGCATATTACTTCCCCACGCATTGGGAGAAATACCCTGAATAACAGTTGCTGAAACATTTCCTGTTCCGGATGTTGCATTTACAGTTACCGGGGAATATCCGTTAGCTGTTCCAATTTCAAATACTTTGCTTCCAACTGCAGGGAAATTTTTCATTAGATTTCCAATAATATAGCCGCTAGTTCTTGATATTGAACCTGTGGCGGAAATTTGAAGTGTATACATATTAGTATAAATATTACCGTTGGCAAGAGTAAGTTGGCCGTTAACAACAGCATTCCCCTGCAATACTTTAGTCCCCCCACCAGAAATAAATAAATTATTATAAGAAGTAATTTTTGAAGGGACATGGACTGTATCCAGGGTACAGGTATATTCAATAGTTCCGTTATTATTAATTACCTGAGGAACCTGGGGGCTGCTGCAGGCATAATTTAGTGTCCCGCCTGAATTAATATTCATAGTGATTGGAATAACCGAATTAGTATACCAAAATGCAGTAGAAATTTCATTTTTAAATGTTCCCCCACTATTAACATTAATTGTCCCGATATTAATTGAACCTGCTGCAGTGCTATGGTTCAAAGGGATGTTTACCAGACCGCCATTTTGGATATTAATACTCGACATATTTATTTTATAAGTGGAACTTGTCCCGAGGTTTAATGTACCATAAACAGTAACCGGACCAATAAAAGTAGTAGTATCGCCAGTATAAGTTCCCCTGCGGATATAAGAAGAACCACCAACCATATTAAATGTACCATTGCTCTGAATTGTGATTGTAGCCTGAGTACCCGAATTTGATAAATTCTTGGTTTCAATATCATCAGTTGAGGCAAGTTCAAATGTACCATTGATGATATTCATATTTGTTCCGAAGCAAAATCTGTTACTATAACCTCCTGTTACTACTTTACCGGCTGATTTATCTACTTCCATTTCCATAAATGTTGTAGAATTTCCTGCTGTATTCCATTCATTTAAAGTTTGGACCAAGACTGATCCTTTGAACCTGATTTTTGCTCCTTCAGGCCATGCTGAAAATACCTGGTGTGTTGAAGAACCAAGAGTGAAATCTCCATATACGCTTAATGCACATGTCGAGCTGCCCATAGAAAGATGTGATGCGCTATTTTCAAAGGAAATATTTTCACAGGCAGTATTAGAATTATCTACAGTTATAGTTTCTCCAGCGGCCACTATTACATTATCTGCAGATCCCGGAACTACTCCACCTACCCATGTATCAGCACTACTCCAGTTACCTGTTTTTGCTGATCTGATTGTAGAAACCGAATTAATGTTTTTATTATAATAAAACCAAATACCTCTCTCCGGCCAGCTTATAATATGACGACTGAAACCAATAAGTAATGAAACGCTGTTATAGTTATCAGTTCCAGCCATAATAACAAAAGGACCATTTGTATTGAGGGAATCAGGAGAAATTTGTCCGGGTATAACAAGAGCAATATGACCAGATGCCGTTGTGTCGGGATTTTTAATTACAGCAGTAACTATATAACCCTGATTTGCCATATCCTGAGCAATGGAAAATATCTTGTATTCATCCGTACTAGTAATCAGCACCCAACCGTCCGATGCTGCTTCCGGAGTCTGAAGCCAATCAAATTGCGCATTTGCCAGTAAGGTCTGAGAATGATCCGGAGGCCTCAGAATATAAGTATCAAGTCTTTCGCAGGCGGCAGCAGCAAAAGCGCTACAATGAGTAGCACCAGACGTTGATGTATCGGCGATTCCTGTTACCCAATCAACTGCATTTCCAGAAAGCCACAGATTTTCAACATTCAAGCCCAGATAATAATTTTGCAATTTATAACCACTGCTGTCAATAGTATGCTCCTGTCCAAAAGCAGTATATATAAATAAAGCAGCAAAGAGTAATATCATTTTTTTCATTTTTAATATTCTGATTATAAGAGTTACTATTTTTCTAATTATTATTTAACTAACATCATTTTTCGAACCTGAGAGAAATTTCCAGCATCTATTCTGTAGAAATAAATTCCACTTGGTAAATTAGATCCATTGAATGGTACCGAATAATTTCCTGCTGATTTATAACCATTTTCGAGTACCTGTACTTTTCCGCCTATTGCATTATAAACTATAAGTCTGACATTTGCTGAAAAAGGCAAAGTGTAGGAAATAATTGTATTCGGGTTAAAAGGATTAGGATAATTTTGACTTAAGGAATAAACAGAAGGAAGGATAAAGTCACCTTCAATAATATTTGAATATTTATACCCACCATTAATATCAATCTGTTTTAATCTGTAATAATATTTGCCAGCCTTACTTATAGAATTATCTGAATAAGAATATGATTTGACAGAATTGGTATTTCCTTGCCCGAGAATAAACTTGAGAGTTGTCCATATTGAATTATCAGTTGAACGTTCAATATCGAAACCGTGATTGTTTGATTCTACTTCTGTCTGCCAGCTAAGTTTTATTGATCCATTTGATGATGAGGCAGTAAATGCCGTTAAGCTGACAGGTAAAGGGTTTATGTAGTAACCCAGAGTAAAATCAGCATTAGCAATAATTGATGCCGGCTGGAAATTTGTTGAAATAGTCCCCCCTGAAACATTTCCTAAATACCCACCACTATTGTTTTCTATCGTCCATTGCCCCCCATTAGTACCTGTTACAACGGTCATTTCAGATGGATCAACAATACAATCATCATTACCCCATGAAAGTTGGATAGTTGCAGTTCCAATAATGTTACCATTCCCGGAGACATGAAAATATCTTTTTGGTGAAATAGCGGAAACTTTTGTCGGAATAATTGAACCGGAAGGAATAGCTTCAATCTGTTCAATTGTGAATATCCCAGAACCAGAAGTGATAGATAAAGTTGAGGTTAATGGCCTGTATACTGAACCTTTACCAACAGGAGCAACCATTGGCAGGATATTCCTTGAGGTAACAGCAATAGGACCATTAACAAAGCTTAGATTACTTCCCCCTGATACCGTGGCAGAAGAACCAAGCGTTAATATATTGGAGCTTGATGTATATATTATTCCAGATGTTAAAGTGAGAATTCCATTAACAGCAGCATTTGCTGCAAGTGTTATTCCACCAGAGCCCAGCATTGTGAGGTTATTAATTACAGAAACACCAATGGGAATTTCCAAACCAGAAGTAATCAATCCTGAATTTGTATATACAAGATTTACTGTTCCTAAGAAAGTAGGTACACTTGTAAAGACACCAGATGCTCTTGAGATTAAGGCACCATTTGCAAGAGTGAGCAATACATTAGCATTTGAGTTATTTACTGAACCTGAAGTTAATCTGATGGTTCCATTAATAGTCAAAGACTGAGAAGCAGCGGCGGACAATATAAGATTAGCTAAATTATTTATTTCAAGAGAATCTGATATTACTCTATTGGCACCAAGAGTCCAGTTTTTATTAACTCCTGCGCCTGAATTACTTAATTCGAGTCTATAATAATTAGCATCAGTTATTGCCTGATCCAAAATTGAACTTGCATATTTAACTATCCCATTATTAGTAAAATTCGGGGGGAAAGGAGTAGTACTGGAATATGAAAGAAAAGTGCCGCCATTCTGCAAATTCATTGTAGTTGGAGTTGTAGTGTTAGTATACCAGACATTTGTAGTAGTTGAAGTATAAAATGTACCGCCATTTTTTACAGTAACAGTGCCCGGATTAAAACAATTTGCGGCCGCACCTCTGCCTGACATATTATAAAACACACCGCCGTTTTCGATGCTTATATTATTAAAACTGGCTTTATAGGTAGAGCCGCACGCAAAATAAAAAGCTCCATAAATAGTCAACTGACCGATTTTTTCAGTTTCTTCACCAGTAAACGTTCCGCATCTAATATATGAAGAACTACCAACCATATTAAATGTTCCATTACTTTGAACGGTGATAGCAGCCTGTGTTCCCGAATTTGCCAAGTTCTTGGTTTCAATATCATCTGTTGAAGCAAGTTCGAATGTTCCATTGATAACATTCAAACTTGTTCCAAAGCAGAACCTATTATTATAGCCGCCGGTTACTACTTTACCGGCTGACTTATCAACTTCCATTTCCATAAAAGTTGTAGAATTACCGGCAGAGTTCCATTCATTTAATGTTTGAACAAGGGCCGATCCATTGAATCTGATTTTTGCTCCAGCAGGCCATGCTGAAAATACCTGGTGCGTAGATGAACCAAGAGTGAAATCTCCGTAAACACATAAAGCGCTTGTTGAACTTCCCATAGAAAGATGTGCAGTGCTATTTTCAAAAGAAATATTTTTACAAGCAATATTAGAATTGTCAACAGTAATAGTCTCTCCGGAAGCTACTAAAACATTATCAGAAGGTCCAGGCACAATTCCGCCTTTCCAGGTTCCCGGGTTACTCCAGTTACCACTGTTTATGGAAGTTATTGTAGAAACGGTGTTAATATTTCTATTATAATAAAACCAAATACTCTTTTCAGGCCAGCTTATAATGTGACGACTGAAACCAATTAATAATGAAACGCAGTTATAATTATCTGTTCCAGCCATAATAACAAATGGACCATTTGCATTTAGGGAATCAGGAGATATTTGGCCCGGCATAACAAGCGCTATATGACCTGAAGCTGTAGTATCAGGATTTTTAACAACTGCAGTAACTACATAGCCTTTATTGGCCATATCCTGAGCAACCGCGAAAATATTATATTCATTTGTGTCAGATATCAGCGTCCAGCCATCCTGCGCAGCTTCCTGAGTCTGAAGCCAATCAAATTGTGCATTAGCAAGGAAAGTTTGTGAATGATCGGGAGGTCTCAAAATATAAGTATCAATTCTTTCACATGCAGCGGCTACAAATGCACTGCAATGAGTAGAGCCTGTAGAAGTATTAGCAACACCTGTTACCCAATCCACAGCATTACCCGGAAGCCAAAGGGTATCGACATGTAAACTTAAATAATAATTTTGAAGTTTATAGCCGCTGCTGTCTATAGTATGTTCCTGTCCAAAACCTGAATAAACAAATAATACAACAAAAAGTAAGATCAATTTTTTCATTATTACCATTCTAAGTTATAGGATCACATTTTTCTAATCAATATTTCCAAGCCATTTAACACATTTTTCAATAAAGACTCTTTGTTCTTCTCTTTTTTCAAAATGAGGACTTATACTAATTACTTTACCATTCCCAAATGTACTCTTAGCAATAGCAGTAGTTCCAACCATAACTCCTGATGGAGCGCCTTTTTCAGCAATTTCTGTTTTAAAAGTTGCAAGTTCAGTATACTGAGGAATATCGTCCATAACATAGGAAGCTAAAAGAGGCCCCTGATTATATTGAACAACAACGGTGTCAACATCAAGGTTGAAGAATTTTTGGCCTGCAGGAGTAAATTTAAGAACCACATCTCCATTTCCTCTTGCCCAATGTTCCCTGTCTATCACCATTGCATTTAATATATTCAACGACCAGTCATAAAAAGAAGTAGATAAATAAGCTCCTGCACATACTCCAAGATACCCTCCGCCTCTTCTGATAAATTCACGTATAGAATCACGGCCGATAGGTTCAAGCTGCTTAGCCTGCTTTGAACCACTGCCGCCAGGTTGAATGAGAACATCAACTTTATTAAGCGCACCATTTCTAATATCTTCAGCTTCAACTCTTATGACTTTATACTTTGCAGTATCTAAAAGGGAAAGTTCCATATTAGTGGTCCCCCTATCCCCTCCTCCTAAATCATTATAAACGGCTACCCTCAAAGTTTTCTGTTGTGCACTAGTGAAACTAAGGAGGGAGACAATTATTGCTGCAATAAAATGTATAGTTACCTTCATTATTTTATTTCTCCATTATCATTTTTTTTACCTGAGAGAAATTACCAGCATCAATTCTATAGAAATAAACTCCAGTCGGAATATTTGATCCGTTGAATGAAACCGAATAATTTCCTGCTGTTTTAAAACCATTTTCTAGTACCTGTATTTTTTCGCCAATCTCATTAAAAACTGTAATTTTGACATTTGTTGCAGTTGGTAATGAATATGATATTATTGTATTCGGATTGAAAGGATTAGGATAATTCTGATTTAAGGAAAAAATAACAGGAAGGACAAAATCAGCTTCCGCTAAATTTGAATATTGAAAGCCTCCATTATTATTGATCTGTTTTAATCTGTAATAATATTTTCCAGGTTTACTAATAGAATTATCTAAATAAGAATATGATTTGACAGAATTACTATTACCTTGTCCCTGAATAAATGCTAAGGTAACCCAATTCGATTTGTCAGATAAGCGCTCAACATCAAAACCATTATTTCCAGTTTCAACAGCAGTTTGCCAGCTAATTTTCATTTTTCCATTTGAGAGAGCTGCATTAAATGCTGTAAGATTAACAGGCAAAGGGTTATTGATATATGATCCGATAGTAAAATCAGCATTATAAATTGAACTTGCAGCCTGATAATTTGTGGCAATTGTACCTGATGAAGTATCGCCTGCATAACCACCGCTATTGTTTTCAGCAATCCATTGTACGCCATTAGTGCCAGCTACAACCGTCAATTCACTTGGAACTCTGACGCCATCATCAGATCCAAATGTAAGCTGAATTGTAGCCGTACCAACAATATTGCCAACTTCGGTTATATGAAAATATCTTTTACCCGATATATTCTGAACATTTTTAGGGATAATTGTACCAGAAGGAGCTAATTCAATCTGCTCAACAGTAAATACACCTGAACCAGAAGAAATTATTAGAGTTGATGTCAAAGGGCGATAAGCTGCACCTTTACCAACAGGTGCTACCATTGGAATACTGTTTCGGCCTGTTACAGACAAAGGACCATTAACGAAACTTGTAATATTTCCACCGCTTACAGTTGCAGCAGCACCAAGAGTTAAAATTGTGGAACTTGTTGTATTGATTAGTCCCGATGTTAATGTAAGAATTCCATTAACAGTAATACTAGAACCCAGAGTAATTCCTCCAGAACCCAACATAGTTAGATTATTAATAACTGAGGTACCAGCAGGCATCTCGACACCAGAAGTGACTGAAGTCGAACTGGTATACTTAAGATTTACTTTTGATGAAAAAATGGGAGCATTTGTAAAAACCCCCGTTGCTCTGGAGATTTCAGATCCGTTCCCAAGAATAACAGATATATTGGAATTAGAATTATTGATAGATCCTGAAGTTAATCTGACACAATTGTTTATAGTCAGAGTATCAGCAGCAGCAGCTGACAAGACCAAAATAGCGGAATTATTTATTTCCAGAGAATCAGATATAAGCCTGTTTGCAGCAAGAGTCCAGTTTTTATTATAACCTGTTCCAGAATAACTTAATTCAAGTCGATAATAGTTTACATCAGCAATTGTCTGATCCAAAGAAGACGAAGCATATCGAACAATTCCATTATTATTAATATTCGGAGGAAAAGGTGTAGTTGAGGAGTATGAAAGGAATGTACCCCCATTCTGTAAATCCAGTATAGTAGGTGTAGTAGTATTTGTATACCAGACATTTGTAGTAGTTGAATTATATAAGGTTCCCCCATTCTTAACCGCGAGGGTTCCCGGATTAAATGAACCAGCAACTCCTCCCCTACCGCTAGTAATATACAGGAGGCCTCCATTTTCAATACTAACGTTATTGAAGCTTGCTTTATTAGAAGTACCACATGCTAAATAGAATGATCCATATATGGTTAACAAACCTATTTTTTCAGTTTCTTCTCCTATATAATTTCCACTTCTTATGCGGGAAGCACCTCCACGCATATTGAAGACTGCACCAGCATCGACTGTTATAGTTGGATTGGTGGCAGTATTTGCAATATTTCGTCCTTCAATATTATCTGTAGAATCAAGTTCGAATGTACCATTTACAATTTCCAGGCTTGTGCCAATTGAAAGAATATAACCTCCTCCGGAAGTGCTTGTTATAAATTTCCCTGATTTTTTATCTATAACAATTTCATTCATAGAAAATGGATAAGGAGAGGTAGTGGTTGTGTATAATTTTGTAATAGTTTGTGTAGCAGCATTACCGGTAAATTTAAATTTAGCACCTACAGTCCAGGATGTAAAATAATTTGTTGAAGTATCGGCCCTGTTAAAATTACCGTAACAGTTAATATTCGCGTTCATGATGATTTTAGAAGTAGAACCACCAAAGGAAATATCTTTACAAAATGATTCCCCATCAATTGTAACTGTATGTGAAGCAGCAATAATTACATTACTAGTACTGTCAGGTACGATTCCACCTACCCAGGTAGCAGGGTCAGTCCAATTTCCAGTTTTAGCTGAAGTAATCTGTGCATAATTATTTGTAAATATTCCGCATAGGATTAAAACAAAAAGTAATTTAATTAAGTTCAATGAATCTCCTGTTAAAAGAAGGAACCAGTTATGCTTTACCAAAGTTGGACCGAAGTAAAGGATCTAACAGTCATAAGGGACAATATGTATGCCATGGAGAAATGACTGCAAAAGATCAAAAAAGTGAATTGAAATGGCTTATAAATATAAATAATTGAGATGAAATGTCACAGATTAGCGGGACAAATTAACTCACTCAAATATTATAAGAGAAAGCAGAGAATTTTGATAGGAAATGAGGGCAATTTGAGAATAATTTAAGTTTAATTTATACCGTTCATCCTCTCTCGATCGCTTGTCGCTCATTTCTCGACGGTTTATCGTTCATCTCGGCTTGATCTCGGCTTGATGACTCGATGATTCCTCGTTCAGAGGGTTTTTATATACTTTTTGGTAAAATTAAATGAATTTTTTCTCTTTTTTAAGAAATGAATTTAGTAAGAGAAGAGCTGCTATAAAAATGATTGCAAATAAAGCGAATAATTTATTATGAACATTTTCAAAATATATAAGTTCAGATTTATAATAAGTTTGCGAGGGTGCAATTGGCAGGCCATACTCTACTGCGAGACTTTTTATATTGAGATAATGCAGAACAGGAACCCCTTGTTCAGAAAGTCTGAATATAAGTCCCCTATCTGAATCATTACATGTAGTTAATTGTCTATGAAATCCATTACTAATAGAACTGCCATGGGGGCATTTACCCATAGCGATCTGGTTACCGCCGATATTTATCAACAGTTTTATATTCCCTTTAATAAGAAGATCTAATTTGGTATTGAGAGATTGTTCAAATGAAGCGGGTCTGAATAAAGTTACCCCACATCTTAGGGCAGCCTGTTCAAGAGTTATAATTCCATCGTCCTGTAAACCTAGGCCATTGTCATTTTCGGCACCTAAAGAAACCATATTGGAACGATATTTAAGTCCTCCATTTTCCCTAAGCCATTTTTCAATATCAATCCAGGTAGCATTAGGATCATTTGCTCCATATGAACTTGATCCCAAAGAAGTAATTAGAATTACTTTTGCTCCAATAGTTTGAATGGCAGCCAGAGTAGAGATAGCTAATGAAGGAAATGAACCGGAGGAAATGACGCCAACGGTGGATGTGGAATCAATTCCGGCTTCAATAAGAAATTTAACTGTAAGAGCTGCAAATTCGGGATTGTTTGCAGTATATTTTGCGTCAAGTGAACCCAAGGTAGTAGTAATATCAGAATATTCCAGCCCGATCAATCCTGGATATTTAAGATTATTACTTTCCGGTGAAAGAAGACCTTTTTCCTTTTTAATTTTACTGATAATATCAAACCAATCAGAGGCTAATGCAGTTGATCTGTACATCAAGTAAGAATCTTTCCCTGCTCTATTCGTAACAAAATACTTTTCTGAAATCAGAACTAATCCAATCGAGAGAAGGAGCAAAGAGAATAAAAATAAAGCACCTTGTTTTTTCATTTCAATGAATAAGTAAAAGGATAAAATAGACTACAACCGAGACTATACCCGTAGCAGCAAGAGTTTTGAAAACGTTCTGACGGGAAATTTCATTAGCCATCAACCCAGGTATTATATATCCGACAGAGAGCAAATCTATATGGACAAATTGCAATGGCTGAATAAAAGTTTCGATGACAAGTTTACCGCAGAAGCCAAGGAGTAATGCCAGCAAGAATTTTCTTTTACCATAAAGTATCAGGTATCTTGATAATATTTCAATAATTCCCCAGACAACCAAAGCAATAATAACAGTAACGAATATTCTATTCGGCTGATGTATAAACAGTGCGAAGTAACCCGGAGTAATAACACCACCCGGAGTTAATCCCCATATTTCATAAAATATTATTCCAATGATTAATCCAACTAATAGAGACTCAATTACCATTTTGCTTAAAAGACCCGTTTAAAGATTCAAGGATTTCAAATCCGTCACCGGCAATATTTCCAAGTCCTACTACCAGTGAGTTATTTTGTGTAATTATTTTTAAAGATTCATAGGAATTTTTTATTTGTGTTTTATTCCATACAAATATATACTTCTTTTCAAAACCAGCTTTTATTAATTCTCTTTTTGTTCTGGGAATATGAGTGCCTGTTAAAATTACTTTGGATAAATTATTCAGTGAACCAATCCATCCTGCGAATTGAAGAGAACGTACAGGCCTGTCATTTCTTGTATTTAGAATGATAATCAACTCTTTATAATTATTATTCTTATTGATCCAATATTTTATAAAATCCTGTGCTGAAGGAATATCATTAACTGCGAAGCCATCAACAAACCACATTTCCCGATCTTTTTCTTTCAAGACAATTAATGGGTCAGGTTTCTTTTTTATTTCCTTAATGATTTTGGGAAATGACACGGCAGAATCAACACCGGCAAGTTTACAAACTTCAAGTGCTAATGCAATATTAATAGGAAAAATACCTTCAGGAACAGAATCAGAGAAACTTTTGTCGAGTTCATTAACAAAAATTACACTGCTATTTCTTATTAATGCATGTTTTTTTATCTGCGGTAAGAAGACTATTTCAGAGGTAATAACAACAGAATCAAAAGGAATTGCGGAGCAAATAGCATCCGCTTGTTCTTCCAGAGTGGCCCCCATTTCCTCATGGTGATCATCCCGTATATTTGTTATAACGTAATAGTGAGGTGAAAATATTCTACTTTCATGTTTCTGAAGATCCGGCATTATAGACATACATTCAAGAACCAAAGCATCAACAGATAATTTTGAAGCTAGATTAATCAGCATAAACTGTTCTTTAACCCGGGCCTTTCCTCTGCGATTTATAATTTCAATTTTATTGTCAGGATAAGTAATAGTGGGTTTAATGCCAGTCACTTTGCATAGAGTTTTTTTATCTCCTCTAAGACCAGCAGCGATGTATTCAGTTACACTTGATTTGCCCCTAGTTCCATTTACATGAATTCTTAAGGGAATTTCTCTGACATGTTTTTTAATAAAATAAGCTTCAGCGGCTAAAAGGAGGAAAACAAAAACCAGAGAACCAAAAGTTAATAGCATGAATTATATTAAAAGAAATTTAATTCAATTTGAAGAGGTCAGTTTTATGGATATAATTCCGCAGAGCATTTGCTACAGGTACAGATGTTAATTCGAGTATCTCAGCAATAGAACCGGTTTCTTCAACTGAAAAGGCAGCCTGCGAATAGACTTTCACATTCAAAGAACAGTTATCATATTTTTTGCCTGTTTTGCTTTTGATGAGATTTGCCATTTCCTTATTTGGGTTTAGTATTTCTATATCAGCTCCGGTTTTAGTTGATAAAATACTTTTGAATTCATCACTAACATACGGATAGTGAGTACAACAAAGTGCGGCAAAAATTTTAATATTCTTATTGGAAACGAAAGGAACGACATCATCTGTATACAAGTCTATCATATCTTTAACAAGTTCACTTTTAGGATGACTCTGAATTTCTGTTTCAAGATTTGGACATGCCTGGCAGAATATTCTTTCTTCATTGAAACCATCAACAATTAACCGATTTTTGTGAGTATTGGAAGAAATAGTAGTTTCAGTTCCTAAAATAATTACTTTACTATCAGGATATTGAGTAAGCTTTTTTTGAATTAAATTAACACCGAGATCCACAATACCCACGACAGGAATATTTCCATGTTTATAATATTCAGATTCAGGATAAACAACCGAAAGGGTGTTGCAGGCAATAAAAATGATATCGGGATGGAACCATTGTTCCATTCCAATAAGCGTTTTATCAAAAAATTTTACCTTTGTACTTTCATCAGGCATGCTATTATATCTGAAGTTGGCATCCGGTAAGGCATTAACAAAAATAATCTCAGCTTCTTTGAACATGTGTGCATTAGTTATTATCTTTTCAATTTCAGCAGCTACTGAAAGTCCTCCGAGTCCTGAATCAGTAATAAGAATTTTAATTTTTTCTTTAGTCAGGAGAGAATCAATATGTGCAGAAAGCAAAGAATCTCTTTGCTGTGCCTTTAAGGGCACAGCATTAAATAAGAGATACAGTGTAAAAATAGTCGATATGAATATCTTTTTCATAATTCGAAACACTGTAAAATATTAATCTCCCATAGCGGTACCACCACGGCGTGGATCTGCCGAACCATGATAATCGCCTGTTTCAGGGTCAACTAATATCATTTGAGCACCGCCAAAGAAAAGGTCGAAGTCACCATATATTTTAAGGTGGTGTCCCATTCTTTCGAGTTTAGATCTTACATCCTCAGGAATTCTGCTTTCAAGATGAAGATAGTCATCAAACTTCTGACAGAAAAAACGTGGGGCATTATTAGCGTCTTCAGCATTCATGTGGAAGTCGACAACATTCACAATCAACTGCACAACCGTTGCAATAATTCTTCCTGCACCAGGGGATCCAACAACCATAACAGGTTTGTCATCTTTTAGAATGATGGTAGGAGAAATAGAACTTCTCGGCTGTTTCCCAGGCTGAATACTATTTATTTTTGAAGTAGAACTGAAATTAGACATAGAGTTATTGAATAAAACACCGGCAGCGGTAAATCCACTTCCGAAAAAATTACCCAAAGTTTGAGTAAGAGAGACAGCATTACCTTCTCTGTCGATAACACAGAGGTGTGTAGTATGGCCGCCTTCATAATCATTCACTCTTATAAGGCTACTTTCCATATCATCTTTATCGGAATCCTTCTTATAATTTGAAGTATCAATTTTTTGTATACTATTATTTTTTTTCAGATTGCCTTTGTCATTTGTAGTGTGTCTTCCCCAATTATCGAATCTATCTGTACCAAATTTTTTATAAGATGACGAACCTTCATCATCTTCATCTGTCCAGGTATCGTCCTTAGTATCAGCTTGTACCTGGCAGGTATCCGCATTATCTTTTTTATTAACAAATTTGAAGGGGTTGCCCGTTTCAGTTTTTCTATATTCTTTTGGTACGGCAGCGTCCAAATTAATTAAAGCGAATCTTTCTTTAGCAAAATCTTTTGAAATCAGGCCTTTCACAGGAATTTCGTTAAAATTAGGATCACCCAGGAAAGCGCTTCTGTCTGAATATACCCGTCTAAATGTTTCAGCAATAAAATGCAAAGTATTTGCATTTGTTGTATAACTTCCCATTTGTGACAGGTTTTCATTTTCGAGAATATTTAATGCTTCGATTACACTTGCACCAGACTGAGGAATATCTGCAGCAATTACTTTATAACCTCTATAAGTACCAGACACAGGATTTGTAATAATAGGTTTGTAATTTTTTAGGTCGTTCAAAGTCATCATGCCGCCATTACTTGTGATGCCGTCGACCATTTGCTGAGCAACGTCCCCTTCATAGAAACCAGCTTTTCCAAACTGAGCAATTTTTTCAAGTGTTTCAGCGAGTTTGAGTTGCCTAAGAGTATCGCCCTGAACAATTGGAAATCCATCAGGAGCAAAATTTACGGCAGTAGATGGCCATTTCTGAACAACGGGAATATTATCCAGGATTATTTTTGCAAGAGTTTCGTCAATAGGATAGCCAATTTTAGCATATCTAATTGCAGGTTCTAAAACCACCGCCAAAGGAAGACTACCGTATTTTTCAAGAGCTGTAGTAAGGCCAGCGACCGTACCAGGAACTAGAATAGAGTTAACCGAATTTTTATCCTTTACAGGATCAAAAGTAATTTCATTAACTTTTTCGGAGGCTTTCTGATAATAGTTAATATACACGGACTTATTTTCTTTAGCGAGATATATAAGCATACCGCCGCCACCGCCTATACCAGAACCATCCGGCTCAACAACTCCGAGAGCGAAAGCAGCTGCCACAGCAGCATCGACAGCATTTCCTCCCTTATGAAGCATTTCCATAGCAGCTTCAGAAGCGAGAGGATGAGCAGTTGCAACAGTTCCCTCTTTAACTTTTGCAACAGGGCCAAACCTGAAAGACTGCAAAGGAAGAGAAAGAATTAATAAGAGTATAAGACTTCTTATAATATTAAAGGACACAAACTTTTTCATAAATCTCACTTTAGTTTATTTTTATCTGATTCAACAGTATTAAAATAATTCCTGTATCACAGGGATAGCATCAGCAATTTTATCAATAACTTTAATTTTAACTTTTCTTTTATTGGCAATATTAGTAAAGAACTGGTCAGTATCTCCTTGTTTCACAACAACCATTACATCTGATGCGTTTGCAACCATTGCATTGAAATCATCCGATTGGTTTCCTCTTCTTGCCACTCCGCCGAGGTGCAACATAACAATTTTCATATTTTTTGACTTTGCGGCTGCAATGAGTTCTTTGACTCTGTCAAATTCTTGTTCACGGCTGATACCTGCACCGCCAAGTCCTTTTGAACTAAATCCAGGGACAATAACGAGAGTTTTGACGCCATTAAGATCTGTTTTTTTAGCAAGCGGAAGGATTTGGGCATCAACTTTAATTCTTTTAAAAAGAGTTCCGGCTAAAGTTACGTCAGCACTTTGACCAGCAGATGAAATTAAGATTGGTCTTTCATATTTTGCAGTAAGAATAGTAAATCCGCAAAGAAATAATACTAATAGACCAGCAATAAATTTAACATATGATTTCATATATTTTCCTCATGTTTTAGTGTAAATAAAATCCCACACCGTTATCAAGTAAATCTTGATAAACCGGGATATTTTCATAAACTATTTTTTTATCGGGAAAGTTATCTCCAAAAGCATCAAGTAAAGCTTTGATACCTTCGATATGTCTTCCAACTCTCAGTTTCAGAGGTTCACCATCCAGATTATAAGTAATTCTAAATTTTCCAATTTGACAGGCTTCTTTATAACATTTGTCATCACCGGAAACAACAAGATCAGCAGTTGTTCTGCTACGTAATCTTCCCTGAATCGGGTTGCTCACTTCCATCAAGAAAGGATAAACAGAAGTATAGTCGCCCCATTCTCTATGGCTTAAACCCCTAAAATTAAGCGGCGACATTTCCAACGCATAGTGTAAATTTTCCAATTCAAGGGTTAGCACCGCATTAGCGGCTATATCTTTCCCCTTTTCATGACAGATAATGGCATTTATTATCTGAACTTCAGGAGCGGCCTCATGAAGGTCAATTGCTATATCAACTTTTTCTTTCTTAATTAATTCTATAATAGCAAATGCTACTTTTTCAGTAAACGAGCCATTTATTCTTCCAGGATATGATCGATTTAGGTTTCTGGTTTCAAACCCTGAAAGTTCTTGTCCTGATGGAATATGAGAATATACAAGAGGGTCGGGCCATTGATCAAGAGGATTTGAAACCCTAGAGCCAAATCTAAAATCCCTTTTACCAGACTTTGTTTTTAAAGAATAGAATTCGGGGCAACCTTCGAGAGGATCAGTACAGGTGAATCCGCTATAACAAGCCTGCGGAATGATTATAATCTTACCAGCAGTAACTTTTAAGTTTTCAGCCATTAAAAGTGCTGATATAAAACCTGCAGGTTCATTTGGGTGAGTGCCTCCCAATAATAAAAATGTACCGCCAGGGTTTCCGCTGTCATAGTAATAGACAGCAGAATTACCATTAGTTCCCTTCAGGTTAGGGTTATATTCTGAAAGGTCGGCAATTTTTGTAATTCCAGCAGATGGGTAAACCTTATCAGGAATTTTCATTTTAAGAAATTCCTTACCAGAAATAAAACATATAATTACGGCGAAGAAGAAAAATAATCCTGCTCTATACCTATAATCTATTTTCATCTTCTATTTGACTCCCATAATTCTTAAAATTAAGGGAATAATGATCAAGGCCAGAGCAATCTGTATTCTCCACCTTTTCTCGGTAAATAATTCAATACCAATAATGATGGCAAAACCGAGTATTAATATTTTATAAATCCAAAAAAGCATGATTAAAATCTCCTTTTCACTTTAGAAAATCTCCTATTCTGACGGCAAAAACAATCATCATTATACCATAAATTAATGTTACAATAATCGGTATAATACTTTGTTTTAATATCCGGAAATGGTTTTCTTCCCCCACTATCTGGGCAGAAAAGACAGTTAATAAAGATGGTGGAGGCATCAAATCACCGACAGCAGCAATGAGGGACAAGGCAGCACAAACGATTATTTCATTTGTTCCGAGGAAAACAAAAATCAGTGGCACTCCCAAGACTGAGGATGAAGCGAATGCGCTACCGAAGGCAGGCATAAATACCGCAATAGCTATATAAAGGTATACAAGCGGAAGTTTGATTGCAGAAACTGCAAGGAAACCTCTAATTCCGAGAAGTGTCATTATTTGGACAAACATTCCAACACCCACAAGTATACCAAGAACAGGGATAACATCTCTGATAGCAACTCTGGATACTTTATAAAAATTGAACTTATGACCACTGCCAAATCCCAGCAGAGCACCTATAATAAAAATTAAGGGAATACCTATATCGGGAAATGTACGTGGAAACATTTTAATTAGAATTAAGGCACCCACAACGAAAATAATAGGAATGAAGAGCCTTATTCCATATTGAGGATATACGGAACTTGGTAATTTAGCCAACACCTCTTTAATGTCAAATTTTCGAATAAAACGGACTCTGAAGTAAATAGCTGTAAATATAGCCAGTGGGAAAGTTGCAAATATAAGTGGTTTTTCGAATCCTATATAAGGCATATCTACTCCACCGCCAATAATCATTACGGGTATATTAATCGGAGGTGCCACCATTCCATAAATCGCAGCCATGGCGATTAATGAACCTGCTGCTTTTTTGGGCATCCCCATAGCAAGTAAAGCTGGCGCAACAAGCGCGCCTGTAGTTAAAATACATGTGGATGATATACCAGTAAACATACCCGGAAACATTACAAAGAACACTATAAGAATAATTAAAAGAGTGGGCCATTTGTGAAAGTACTTAACTAAAGCAGTACTAATAGTCGCAAGAGCACCTGTTGCTTCAATTACTTTCATAAACACCATAGCAGAGGCAATTATCATCATGGCATCCAGGAAGCCAAAACTTCCTTCTACAAGATGACGGACAGGGATTCCCTCCCCTCCAATGAGTGCACCAATAATAGCCGCCAATGCTAATGAAACACCAGATGGTATTTTTAACCAGAATACTCCTGCTGAGAAAATAAAAAGCATTATAAGTAATATAGTTAGTTCTGTAGGCATAGTATAATTGTACTTATTGTTATTTAATTAAATTCATTTTTTTTATTTTAATATAATTTCCTGCTTCAAGCTTAAAGAAATAAGTTCCGCTTGCCAGATTATTTCCATTAAAACTTATTGAATATATTCCAGCTTGTTTTTGACCATTCTCTAATACCAAGATCTCAGAGCCGAGAATATTATAAACCGTTAATTTTACAAATGAAGCAGAAGGTAAAGAATATCGTATAGTTGTAGAAGGATTAAAAGGATTTGGGAAATTATCTTCTAATTTGAAAGAAACCGGATTATTAGTGACAGAAATATTGACTATATCACTGAAAGAAACATTTCCACTTTGATCAATTTGTTTTAATCTATATTCAATGGAACCTGATTCGGCATAATTATCATAAAAGGTATAATTCTTAGTTGATGAAGAAAAGCCTGCCCCAGCAACAAATCCAATTTTATTGAAAACCCCAGTACCTATTTGTTTTTTCTCTATCTCCCAACCATAATTTGCTGTTTCGGTGCTTGTTTCCCATTTGAGTAAAACAGAACCTGCTAATTCTGAAGCAGTAAATAGAGTTAGTTCGACAGGCAATGGGTTATCAGAGGCTCCTCCAATCCCGAATTCTCCTAGACCGCTCATGCCAGTTCTTTTAACTGAAGTGGTACCGATAGTATTGATTCCATCCAATGTCCAACTGGCACCAGTAGTTCTTTTCAATATTCTTAAAGTAGACATAGAAGCAATGCCTCCGAATCCACCCGGAGTAAGATTCAGAGAATATACGCCACCGGTCAATCCGTCGCCAGCAGTTAATATCCAATATCCTTCCGGACTTGCAGAGATAATACTTGTGCCGGCATCATTGAGAGGAAGTCCTGCAGTGCCAGGATTTAATGAATCAAAAGACGAAGTGATTGAACCTCCAGTAACCGGAGCAGTAGTATAACTTATACCAGCTGGTCTATAATTTGCGGAAGTTCCTATAGGAAAGGAATTAAAAGATGTAATAGCATTTGAGAACCATCTTTTAAATGTTCCGACTACCCAACCGGAATTCTGAGTAAGAGTTCCTAAAGACGTAACACTTGTTCCCAATGTCAGGGAAAATAAACCAGTAACAACATTACTACCGTTAAACAATAAATTACCCGAGACAGTGGTATTATCACTTAGAATTTTATTTCCAGTTCCTGAAACAGTGAGGCCAGAATAGATTCTGCCATAAAGAGTCTGATCACCGTTTCTGGAATATTCAACTGTTCCATTATTTGTAAAGGTTACTGGGAAATAAGCGGTAGATACATTTATTTTGTAGGAAGCACCACTTTGCAGATTAAGGATGGCGGATGAGTTCCAGAAATTGATAATACTGTTAACCATAATAGTTGAGCCGCTATAAGCAGTTATTGTACCTGGATTAAAATTATTTGGCTGAGTACTACTGAAGCTGTTTAGAACAAGAGTTCCGCCATTGTTAACGTCAATATTCTGAAAACCTATTCCGAGACTACTAGCAGTACTCAGAGAAGCATACCCATTTATTGTTAATTTTCCTATCGGATTAGTGCCGGACGATCCTGTTCTGAAAGCAGAAGTACCGCCATCCATAATAAAACTACCACCGGCTTGAACTGTAATAGAGGGTGCACTTGCAGAGCTGCCATCAAAGCTTTTGCCATTTATATCGTCAAGAGTATCGAGATAAAATATTCCGTTGATTACTTCCAGACTTGTACCCAGAGAAAGCTTCATATCTGTACCGGGAGTCATGACAGTATCACCAGGTTTGTTAACCTGAACTTCCATTAAAGTAGTATTAGTAGTAGTACTAAGAGAATTATCCCAACCGCTGATAGTCTGAGTATAAGGACCACTGAAACATAATTTTGCACCAGAAGCCCATGAAGAAAATGCATTATGAGTTATTGAATAAAGAGTGAAGTCTCCATAAATATTTAATACTGATCCAGACGCTAAAGCAATTTTAGATGTTGAAGCAGCAAAATTCATTGTAAAACATTTAGCGGTACTCGAATTTATAGTTATAGTTTGACCGGAAGGAATTAACACAAAATCAAGAGAATCAGGAAGAACAGTCCCAGGCCAAATAGAAGTATCTTCCCAGTTTCCTGTTTTGGTTGGGCTCATAGGAATAGACATGCAAATTGCATTGGCTAATTTAGCCCAGTCGGTTTTATTATCTCTCAAACCACTAAGTGCCTGTTCAATATGAAGAAACCTTCCATTTGGAGCCGCAGAATTTTGAGTACAAGGAGAGGAATTACCATTTAATAGTCTCCCCTGTACATTAGTTGTACCTGTCAACGTAGTCCAATCGGTATTTACATGTGCAATTTTAAATGTTAAAGTTGGATCCAATTTCAACATATTATTAGCGACATTAAGCAAATAATCAGTACCTGAAGGAGCGACAGTACGTCCATTACCCATGATTGCATCCGGGTCACCAGCAGATTGTCCAAATCCATGATTCTGAAGAATAATCAGACCAGATATATTTGAATTAAATATTACAGTTGTTTCCTGAAGTGTCCCATCAACATTATGTGCCTGATCGGAGATTCTATAATAAGTACCTGTATCGCATGCGTCTGTAGTACCGTCGCAATTAGTATATACTGAACTATTGCATCTATGAGCTCCACTAATAAATTGTGCTACTGCACCAGATTTTTGCAATATATAGAAACCCTGTTGCCCAGTATTAGTATCAAACTTAGGATGAGGTGATTGAATAAATAACTTAGGGCGGGACGGAACCGGATTATAAATCAACATTCCCCAATAATTATAAGAAGATGATTTTTTTTCGAGCACATAATAAAGTTTATTAGGTGTAACCGAGTTATCAGTATACTGGAGCACCTGATATCCAATTGGGTCGGCCAACGTTTCAGCTGCCGAATAATTTCCCTGAAGAATATCCGTAACAATGTTCCCCCAAGTAGTTAAATTTGCAGAGCCTGGAAGCTGATAATCGTCACCACTTGATCCGGGTGCATTGGCAATAAAAGTATTTATATGGTCAGCCAGATTACCACTCATAGTTATCTGGCCGAACATAATTGAACTAACGGAGAAGAGAAGAAATAACACAAAACATTTCATAATAAACTAAATCAAAAATTACTTCATTAAAATCATTTTCCTGACAATCTTTAGATCACCAGCCTGAAGGACATAGAAATAGATGCCACTAGAAATATTATAACTACCTGAATTTGCAGAGAAGGTTTTTTGATAATAACCCGGATTCATTAATTCATTAACAAGGGTCGCAACCTTCTGACCCAAAGAATTATAGACACTGATATTAACATCAGACACTTTTGGTATATTGAATTGTATAATTGTTTCCGGGTTAAATGGATTAGGGTAGTTTTGATTCAACTCAAAATTCCTTGGTAGAGAAACTTCGGTTTCAACCAAATTACTAAATGTAGAAGAACCGTCATTATTAATCATTTTAAGGCGATACTGATACTTGCCAACCTGCAAATCCGTTTCAGTGAAGGAATATTTTTTAGTTGAATTGCTATTCCCCGAAGCTAATATAGAACCAACAGGAGCCCATATTAAAGGGGAATTATCAGGGCTGACAGAAGCCCTGTCAATTTCAAATTTATTAAAGTTAACTTCAGTTTTTGTTTCCCAGGTAAGAATTACTGATCTGCCATTAAGAGATGAAGTAAAGGATGACAATTCAACAGGAAAAGCGCCCACATTACCAATACCGAAAGAAGAGAAAGATGAAAATCCTGATGCAGAAGCAGTATAAATACCCCCGCCTATATCAGAATAAGAAGCTGTTGATTGATTCCAACCAGAGCCGTTATATCTTCCAATAAAAATAGGGTTGGTTCTAACAAACAATGCGTTTTCATCAGCTGTATTCCATTGCAAAGTAATATTTACCAAAGAACCGCCAGCCGTACCTTCTTTAATTGTCCAATTTTTGTTAACAACATTATTGTTAAGAGTGCTAGTAATATTGTCATTTACACTCACACTAAAATTATCAGGTGTACCTGAGTTATTTAATACAACCGGAGTATAGGTATCAGTATAACCAACCGGGAAAGTAACATTTGAAGAGCCGACGTTATTAACAGTAAAGCTGCCGCTACCACTTGTAACAATATAGCCAGTTGCACTTCCACCGGTGACAGAAGCGGCGATTAAATTATAAGGACCTAATATTAAATTACTCCCTGACATAGTAAGGATGCCATTAACCGTAACATTCGATCCAAGAGTAACACCCTGAGTAGAAGAAACTGTTAAATTATTGAGAGCAGAAGTTAAAGCGGGCATTTCAAAATTTGTTGTAACACTAGTTAAAGTACTGAAATATTCCAAATTGACGCTTCCAGCAAAAACCGGAGAAGCCGAAAGAGATCCTGATCCTACTCTTATAGTAGATCCACTCGCCATAGTAAGAATTTTATCATCAGAAAAACCGTTATTATCAAAAACACCTGCAGAAAGTGTTAAAGTACCTGAGATTGTTCTATTTGCATGGAGAGTTATTCCCCCAGTATTATATACCGCGACGTTAATAGGGCCACCAGCTGCAGGCCATTCAGCATCAGTTGTAGTGTCTGCAGATATTTGTCCCAAAGAGCCATATTGAAGGAGAGAAGAGGGACCATAAGTAAGGGTAAATGTACCGAGGCCTAAATTTGCTGTTCCACGTAATGACAGTGTACCATTGACAGTAATAGAAGCACTCAATGTCTTTAATCCAGTGCCTGAAAGATAAAGATTGTTATAAGTTGTGATTCCAGCTGGCAAGGTCTGGACATCAGATTTTGAATATTTAATATCGCCATTTGCATTTAAACTTTGAGGCATTGGAAAAGTTGTCGATGTAATATTCAATTCACCACCGACCTGAACGTCAAGCAGAGTAGCCGTTGTAGTATTTGTATACCAATAAGCAGTAGTAATATCGCTTTGAAAGGTACCACCGCTTTTTACGGTTACTGTACCGACATTGAAAGAGCTACTAACGGTTGACCGTCCAGAAACGACATCAACCAACCCGCCATTTTCAATACTAATGCCCAACAAATTTATTCTGGAAGTTGAACCACATGCAAGGTTAGCAGTTCCAAAAACTGTAATGATTCCAGATTTACCAGTTTCTTCACCAGTAAATGTACCCATTCTGTACACTGATGTACTCCCGACCATATTAAAAACCGCACCAGCATCAATAGTCATGGTTGCAGGTGTACCCACTCCAGAAACATTTCGTGTTTCAATATCATCAGTAGTAGCCAGTTCAAACGTTCCACTTTTAACTTCAAGACTAGTCCCCCAGCTAAAACGCATATTAGTACCACCAGTGACAACTTTTCCAGACCATTTATCAATGATCATTTCCATAAAAGAAGTTGAACTCCCGGCAGTATTCCACCCACTAAGAGTCTGAGTTGCTGCACCTCCGACAAATTTTATTTTAGCGCCAGCCGGCCAGTATGCACTAAAAGGAAACACTTTATGAGCTGTTGAAAAGAGTGTAAAATTACCATATACAGAAAGAACTGAGGCAGAATTTCCCATAGAAAGGTGTGAAGACGTATCAGTAAAACTAATACTATTACATGCTGCATTTGCATTATCGACAATAATAGTATTTGAAGAAGCAATAATGACATTTTGTGTTGAATCAGGGACAATCCCGCCAACCCAAGTTGAACCTGAGCTCCAGTTACCACTTCCATTAGAAGTAATCTGAGCAGCGGCAGTGCCTGCAAAGAAAACGATTATTATGGAAGAAATTAAAAGACCAAATACTATTTTCATTTTATAACCTTTCTTAAAAAGATAAAATTTCTGTTTATTACTACTTCAACAAAATCATTTTATTGACAATTTTCACATCACCTGATTTAAGAACATAGAAATAAGCACCACTTGCTAAAGTTTGTCCATTGGATTGGCAAGAGAATGTTTTTTGATATGATCCCGGTTTCATGTATTCATTTACAATTGTGGCAACTTTCTTACCAGTAATATTATAGACACTTATATTTACATTTGATGCTTTGGGAATATCAAAACGAATAGTAGTTTCCGGATTAAACGGATTAGGATAGTTTTGATTTAATGCAAATACTTTAGGAATATTATTTTCGTTTTTAACGGATAGAGGGCTTCCCTGATCACTTACAGTAAATTTTGAGAAAGAAGTAACCGGAACAGTAATTGATCTTGGATCGGCTGCAGAAACATCAAATGGAGAACCTACTTGAGCCCAGGTAGTATCATTGCCCTGGGATTGAAAGACAATAGCAGCATTTGAGGAACTAAATATTTTTCCATTATCATCTATAGAAAACCAACCTAGTGTTAAATTTCTATTGGTAAATGGAGGAGTACCTCCTGCATTGATTCCCCACACAGCATTGATTCCCTGATTAAAAATAGTAGAAGCGTGTGAACCAGAAATACGGGAAATAGTAACATTACCGATATCCCCATCACCAGAAATATTAGCATTTAGAAAATTTATTGTATTATTTCCAACCGGTCTGCTATCCATAACTGCATTGCCAATAATCCTTGCACCAGTTAATTCGACCGGATTTATTGCATTATTTCCAAAATGAATATTATAAGCACCAGTATAAATATTACTTCCAGTAAGGTAGAGAGAATCATTCACATAAATATCGGATGCCAGGGTAACTCCCAAGGTAGTTGAAATTATTAAATTTTTCAAGACTGAAGGTGAAGCCGGAACTTCGGGGCCAGTGGTATCTGAAACGACAGAGCTGTAATATTCTAAATTAATTGAACCAGCGAAGGCAGGAGCAGCGCTTAAACTTCCAGCGGCTCTTCTAATTGTGGCATTATCACCTAAAGTAAGAACTTTATCATCAGTACTTCCATTATTATCAAAATTACCGGCAGAAAGAGAAAGGGTTCCGGGAATAGTTTTGTTCGCATGGAGAGTAACACCGCCAGTGTTGTATATCGTCACATTATTTGGACCATTCACATCAGGGAACTCAACATCGGAAGTTAATTGTGGGGAGATTTGGCCTGAAGATCCATATTCAAGAACTGCTGATGGTCCATAAGTAAGGGTAAAACCATTCAAAATTAAAGCTGAAGTGCCTCTTAAGGAAAAGGTGCCATTAACAGTAATATTATTACTTAGATTTTTGTTTCCAGAGCCGGAGAAAAACAAATTAGTGAAATTGGTTAATGAAACTGGTATAGTCTGATCAGCGACTTTTGAAAACTTAACATTACCATTGCTATATAAAAAAGAAGGGGGCAAATTAGTTGTGGAAGCAGAGGAATTGAACTCTCCCCCACTCATTAGTAAAACAGAAGAGGTAGAATGCCAGATATTTGTAGTTGTAGTAATATTTAAGAAACCACCGTCATAAACGGTAATTAAGGAACAATTAAAAAGATTAAGATTAGTACCACTCCATCCTGTACTTATAGTAACATTACCGCCGCTCATAACATCAATACCGCCGATATTTATACGATTAGTACTAGTAGAAGTGAAATTAATTGTTCCATAGACTGTTATTTTGCCAATTCTAGAAGCAACAGTATCGGATAAAATTGTACCTCTACGAATATGTGAAGCACCTCCGACCATTTTATAAATGCCACCAACCTCTACAGTAATTGTTGCCGGTGAAGCTATTCCAGATAAGTCTCTGGTTTCAATGTCATCAGTGCTATCCTGCTGAAAAGTACCGTTAACAATATCGAGACTTGTGCCAAAACTGAATCTCATATTAGTTCTACCTGTGGTAACAATACCAGCTGATTTATCTACGATCATTTCCATAAATGAAGTAGAACTTCCTGTTGTGCTCCAACCGCTTAGAGTCTGAACGGGAGAGGAGCCAGTAAACTTAATTTTAGCGCCTGCAGGCCATGCCCAGAAAGCCTTATGAGCAGTAGAAGCCAAAGTAAAATTGCCATAAACATTAAGAATGCTTGTGGAAGCACCCATTAACAAGTGAGAAGAAGTATCACCGAATGAGATCGAATTACAATTGGCAGAATTATCAATTGTAACCTGGGATCCAACAGCAATAATCACACTGTCGTTTAAAGTGGGAACAGTACCTCCCCAGGTAGCAGGATCACTCCAGTTACCACTTTGGACAGAAGTAATCTGAGCAAAAGAATTAAAACTAAGGACAATAAATATTATCCCAACCAAAAATGACACAATAAATATTTTTTTCATATAGGCTCCTTAATATTATTCAATTTTAAACAATTCCAATAAAAGCAGATGAACTTTTAGAACTGGACATAAACTTCTGTCATAAAACGGGTTTCAGAAAAGCGGTCTTCGGTTGAAGAGATGGAACCACTTTGGTTTATATCATAAGCCGGCCCATTAGGAAGAACTCTTCCATATCTGAATTGGAGCCGAACATTTTGAGAAAGGTTGTAATATAATCTGACAGCTAATTCATCATCGTGTTCATTATAATTATCCGTATTTATATAGTCTCTAACATGGCAATATGAAAACTGGAGTCTTAAGCCGGGAAACATTCTTGGGACGAAATAAATTCTTGTGTACCAAATTCTACAGCCATCGGAATACATTCCTTCATGAGGTTGGTCTCCGCCAATAGTACCATTAACATATCCAGTGGCTTCACCCCAGAAGAAGCTAGGAAAAGGAGGAGCGAATCGTTCAATAACGTCTGTGGTCTTTTTATCATCACCCTGATAGGCGGCGTAGCTTGATTCAAATTTAATAGTGCGGAAAGGACCTATTTCCCATTTATAACTAAGGCCAGCCATGTATCCGATACCATGCATTTTAGGTAAACCAGGAGCTGTATTGAATTTTTGGTACGCAAATTCACCAAAATATTCAAGGTTACTATTCAACAATGACGAAGCATCTCCAACACCGATAGTATAATTATCATTATAGAGGCCTCTAAGATGTTGAAGAACACCATAAGCCATAAGGTCTTGTTTGTAAATGTTAGCGCCTAATTTAGATACATAAATCTGGTCACTTCCAGGATCAGGGTACAGGCCGCTTGTGCTAAGATTCTGACCAGTAATAGCGCCGAAAAGAGTCAGATTAAAAATATCATATCCAAGATCAAGTCTTCCACCATCAAACTTGTCGAGATAATAGTAGGAATCGCCAAACACGAGACCATTTCCAATGGCGAATTGCTGCCTACCAACTCTTAATCTTGCGAGATCAAGACCAAGGAAGTTAGGTCTAATTACATCAGCAAAACACTGACTAATACCAAAAGCCATATCGCCGGTGCCACCAATATTCCTAGTAGGTATAGATTCATTCTGATTAACAGTGATAACCTCAACATCAAAATTTGAATAGTTATCTAATTTAATTTGAGAACGAAGGCGACCTAAAGTTCTAAGATAATCTTCAGGTCCTCTATTATCCATTGTACTATGGAACTGATCGCTATACCATCTTTCCCTGAAATCACCGCTCAGGTTGAATTGAGAAAAGCCTTTTACCTGGAAGAGTAATACAGCAAAGAAGAAGAATAAAGTTTTAATATTATTATATTTCATCATTTTTTCACCTTTAATTGGATGTATATACTAATCCGGTAGCGACTCCAGGTCCGAGTCTCGGAGCCGGAGAAACTTTAAGTACAGTACCAGTTTTAGATATTTTGTAAATAAAATCGTAATTACCGGTTGAGTTGGCCATCCAGAAATTAGAGCCATCCCAAGTTAAACCTGTTTCGAATCTACCTGAAGTTGCTGATCCACCGGGAGGGATTGGTGTATTAAATACCAAAGTCCAGGCCTGGGTTTTATAATTATATTCATAAACGGCATGAGTATTTTTATCATTGCAGTATAGGTTACCATCAGCAAAGACAATACCGCGTGGTTCTATGCCAGGGCTAAGAATAGTATCCAGAATCATTTTGTTCACAGGATCAAATCTGATGATTCTTCCAAGCCCCTTAGATGTATCGGAGGAAACCTCATATATATCATTGGAATACCAGCAAAGTCCTCTATTAGTACCACTAATAGCAGGCAAAGGATTGGAAGCGACCAAACTAGAAGAAGTAGTGTCAACCTGATATATTTTTTTATCAGTACCAGAAGCGTTAATCCAAAAATGGGTTCCATCAAATGCAATACCTTGAGCCGTTTGACTTGATACAGGTGCTGTAGACCATTTTTTAACGATAGTTGAATCGCTAATTCTAATTTGATAAAGTGTATCAATAGTTGTAGAAGTAATATCTTGAACTATTAACCAAAGATAAGGCTCGGTATGAACGGCAGTCACCTGGAAAATATCTTTTGCAATTATTGAAACTCCGTTTGGATTAGAAATAGTTATATTTCTATTGCCAAGAACAGCAGAAGAAGAAATATTTATTTTGGCTTTAACTTCCGTTCCACTTATAAACGAAACAGAATCTACAGTAATTCCGCTACCAAAATCAACAGTCAGTCCTTGCTTAAAGCCAGTTCCCTGAATGTCAACATTAATAGTTTCGCCAAGTGCTCCGGAGCCAGGTGCAACACTTATAATAGATCCAACGCGCACATCAAACGAAGTCCAAACAATTGAACCAGGTTCATTATAAGGCAAATCGAATCTTGCTTCCTGAATACCAGTATAACTGACTTTAAATAAATGATCAGCCGTACTGCTGCTATTGATAATCCAGAAGTATTGTCCGTCGAAAGTAATTCCTGTCTCATATACGTAAAGAGAACCTCTAGGTGGGACTATAGCGGAGAAAACTGTATCAAAAAAAGGAATTGAGGTATTATAGTAATAGATTTTATCCTTGTCTTTATCAGTAAAATAAAGTCCTGCGGGAAGACTCCTTCCATAAACATCAGTATAACCTTTAGAATATGTGAGTCCTCTGGGAGAGGGATCAGGCAATGTAGTGCTATATGAAATGGTACCACTAGACGGATCAATTTTATATAACGAAGGAGCAATATTGAGTGAAGATGAACCTTCATTCACAGCCCACAAATTAACTCCATCCCATGCAATTCCTTCAATGGTTCCAGACGTGGCAGGAGAAACTTTGATTGTTTTAACAACAACGATAGAATCGCCACTAAGATCAAGTTTAAGAATTTCAAATTCAGGGGTCGAAATAGAAACCCAGATATTCTTTCCATCGAAAGTTATGCCTTTAGTACTGGCTTCCGGAGTTACAGAATAGAGGCTCCATCTTTTAACCTCATTCACCTGAGAGTCAAGCATAATAATTGAATTTGATGCTTTATCGGTGATATAAAAATATCCTCCAGGGCCGATAAGGCTAGTACTGTTCCCATTATTTACAAAGACATCGCATCCCAGGAAAAGACCAGGAATGATATATGCAAGAAATAAAATATTTCTTAATTGTAGCAAAGCTTTCATTTTACCTCACTGTTCTTAAACATTGAATAGGATATTTTCATGGAAGTAGAACCATTTTTTTAGTTTCAGACAAATCGCCATTTGTAAGCTGGTAAAAGTATATACCGGCAGAAAGTGGTCTATTATAATTATTCGGGGGAAATTGTACGCTATATTCCCCACTCGGTTTAAATTCATTTACCAATACAGAAATCTCTTTCCCGAGCAGATCATAAACTTTTAACATTACATATGACCCGTTATTATTAACTACTGAGAATTTTATAAGAGTCGATGGATTAAATGGGTTAGGATAATTTTGATCCAGCCGGAAATTTTTAATTATGGGTTGATGATCATTAACGGAGGTAACTTTATAGAAATTTTGTGAAAGAGCGGCAATAACCTTATTCATTTTAGTTACATCATTGCGAAGAGCATAATTATGTTCAATGTGAATGAATAATTTATTGTTAGAATTAGACCAGATACCCTCAGTGTTTGTGGTTGCACCTAATTGCGATAAACTTGAATAAGTAGAAAGACTAAAAACGCCGGCAGCAAAACCCTGAGCAACATAACTATCTCTTATTTTATATAATTGACCGGGAGGATAAAGAGTGCCATTACTAATAACAGCGTCAGGATATCCGACATAAGAAGATTGATCGAACCCATGAATCTGAATAGCAGTATCGGGGGCAAATGTTGTGTGAGCTTTATAAAAAATACATTGAGTAACATGGGCGGGGTCAGAAGAAGTATCACTGTTTGCGTAGCGATGGGTTCCAGCGAGAGAATACCATCGCGCTTTAATCTGCAAATAAACTTCGATGCCCAAAATCTCACTATTAGTATCCCAAAGGGGGTGCGGACATTCAATTGCTACATGAGTGACTGCTTTCGGGTTAAGGATAAAAGTACCCCACCCTCTTTGAATAGGATAATTCTCTTTAAATAGATAAAGAGTATCGCCTGTGGGGGTGTTGATATATAGGTAGAAAGTATAACCATATGGGGTCAAAGCTGACTGGATAGCTGAATAGTTATAGCTATTTAAAGAAGTGAAGATACTTCCGAAGGCATTCATTTGAGCATCAGTTGGAATGACAAAACCCTGAGAATTCATTCCAGGCATATTTGTTCTGATATCTGTAATTAAAGCTGTGATATCACCCTGGAGAACAGTCTGAGCATTTAAATTGAGGGAAAACCACAGAATGAATAACAAAAAACAGGATTTAACGTTCATCATATAAGGTAATGTCAAAAAAAACAAATGGTTGAATTTTGAATTTCCCACTGAAGATTTATAGCTCTCCAAGGGAGTACATTAATGTGATGTAATTCATTCAATCTTAATGCCAATAAATTATGTGTTTTTTTTTACCAGAAATGGAGATTCCAGGACTTAATAATCTCAATAATGGGTTTATTCAGCCCATATAATTGTAACAAAACAGCACATTTCATTGTAATTTATCTTTATTTACACATAAATTTAAGTGGCATAATGGTTGTGTTGTTATACACAATGAAATTGCCGCAACAAATAAAGTCAAGAATAATAGTTATAACTGGAGTAATAGTACTATTACTGGTAATTATATCGGTTATGCTGAATATTTCAATAGAATTCCTAAACCGAAAGCTGATAAATGAGAATAAGGTATCGACAGAAAACACGGCAAGAATATTAAGTAATTCATTAACCGCATCATCAGACAGTCTAAATTTATCTTCTATTTTATTAAAAGATTCCCTAAATAAAACAGAAGAAACTATAATCGAGAAAAGTCTTTCCGCCTTTTCAAAGAATATATTCTTAAATATTCAGGGGACAGAGGGGGGCTTTTTCCTAATTAGTTTGGATGAATTTACAGGGTATTCATATCCTTCATCTCCTCCTCCGGTGCCATTATTCGGACCACCGCCCAGATCCTACCAGATCATAAAAGATCAGGTAATCCAATCAATTGAAAGAAAAGAAGTTATAACCGGCATACATAAATTTGATCCGGCAGTATTTCCGCTTACGACAGCTCCAGTATGGATTAAGGGAAAACTAGTAGGAGTTGCGTGGACCAGAATTCATATTGAACGTGATTTACCGATATTAAAATTCAAAGAAATAGCGAATATAGCTGCAAGTATTGCGATAGTAGGCTTTATTGTAATACTTTTTATTACATTCAGTTTAAGAAGCAGAATAGAGGAGATAAAGCGAGGACTTGAAAAGGTTCAAATTGATTCAACGTACCGGCTTAAAGATCAACCAGGCATGTTCGGGTTTATTAGTCATTCGATAAACAGGATGGTAGAATCTCTTCAAGAGGAAAACAGAAGAAGGCAGGAACTTGAAAGAGAGTTACACCAAAAGGACAAACTGGCATCGCTAGGTAAGTTAGTAGCGGGAGTTGCACATGAGGTTAAAACGCCCTTAGCAATAATTAAGACAAGAATACAAATGTGGGAGCGAGAGCTTAAGAAACTTGATTCACAGGAACATTCTAAAATAATAACCCAAGATTCAATTCAATTAGTAGTTAACGAAATAAACAGATTATCAAATTTAGTTAAGAGACTTTTAATTTTCTCAAAACCAGTATCAAGTAAATTCACAAAAAATGATATTAATAATATTTTGACCAAGACCATATCGTTAGTCGGAGAAGAATTTACTGATAAGAAAATTGTTATGTCATCAAATTTTGATGAAAATATTCCGGCATTTCTATTTGATCCTAATGCACTTGAACAGGTTTTTATAAATTTATATATGAATTCATTAGAAGCGATGCCAGACGGTGGGGAAATACACATAAAAACAATTCTTAATAAGGGAAATAAAGCGGTAGAAATTCTATTAGAGGATACAGGTTCAGGGATTCCTGAAGAAGCCATGAACAAGGTATTTGATCCATTCTTTTCCACCAAACAACATGGCGCGGGATTAGGATTATCTATAGCATATGAGGTTATAACAATGCACAGGGGGAAAATTGAATTCCTTCAACCAGGAGAAACAGGCACAATTTGTAAAATAACTTTACCAATAGAGTAAAATAAAGAAATGAAAAATTCTAAAACTATTTTAATAGTTGATGACGAAGCATCCATGAGGAAGAATTTAAGAGACTTACTCTCTACCGACGGGTGCGTAGTAAATGAGGCAAAAGACGGAGAAGAGGCAATAATTCAATTTATGCAGAGTCCTCCCCTACTTGTTCTGCTGGATATTAATCTACCAAAGATTGACGGGTTAACTGTACTATCGCAAATGAGGAAGTTAAATCCTGACGTACCAATTATCATATTTACAGCATTTGGTACAAGCGACAGGGCGATAGAAGCAATGAAGGAAGGCGCATTCGATTATCTTGAAAAACCATTTGAACTTGACGAGATGTTATTAACAATAAACAGGGCTTTAAACTACTCAACTTTAATTGGAGAAGTAAAACTTCTAAGAACGCAGATAACCGGAAGCAAACTGGTATTAGGGGAATTGCAGTTAATTGGACGCAGTCCTAACATGCAAGAAATATTTAAATTAATAGGCAGGATAGCGACAACTGATGCAACAGTACTGATCCAGGGGGAAAGCGGAACCGGTAAGGAATTAATTGCAGATGCAATACAGAAACATTCAGGCAGAAAAGAGGCACCATATATAAAAGTGAACTGCGGTGCACTTTCAGAATCCCTGCTTGAAAGCGAAATATTCGGACATGAGAAGGGAGCATTTACAGGAGCCGTAGCATTGAAACTTGGCTGTTTTGAAATGGCGGACGGCGGCACCATATTTTTAGATGAAATAAACAATATGCCTCATTCACTCCAGATAAGGTTATTAAGACTTCTGCAAAACCAGTCTTTTTTCAGAGTAGGAGGAGAATCAGAGGTAAAAGTTAATGTAAGAGTAATTGCGGCAACTAATAAGGAAATTGAACAAGAAGTTGAGAAGGGATTGTTCAGAAAAGATCTTTTTTACAGACTTAATGTGATTCGATTTAATTTGCCTGCTTTAAAAGAAAGAATAGAAGACATTCCCTATTTGATTGAGTATTTTCTTAAGAAATACAGTCCAAACAAGGAGTTTGTCGTACCCAAAGAGACGCTTGACAAACTTAAGAAATATCCATGGCCAGGCAATGTGAGAGAACTTGAAAATCTTATGCACAGTGCAGTTATTATGGCACGAGAGAATGTATTAAAGATAGACAATAATTTTTTCGATATAAGAAAGAGACCGGAAAAACCCGAAGATCTTATCATTAACAGTCTTGAAATAGGACTGCATAAGACACTGGAAAAAATAGAAAAGGACTGCATTCTGAATGCACTTGCAAAGACCAACGGGAACAGAACTGAAGCAGCAAAGCTGTTAAAGATTCACAGACGTTTACTTTATACAAAAATAAAAGATTACAAAATTTCCTTAACTCATCAATTTTAACTATGAACCGAAATAAACTATTATTAGCTGTAATATCAGCATTCATCATATGTTCATGTAATACAAATTATGCCGGACCAGGAGTAGTACCGGGGAAATCTTATTTTGGTGCAAATGAATATATAGAATTTATCCCAGGCAACATGCCATTGATAATATCTGTGCCTCACGGAGGATATACAGAACCATCGAATATGCAAGACAGGGACTGCGGATGGAATCATAGTGATACCAAATGCATTGAAATAGCAAAGATGATCAAAGATTCAATATTTGCCATTACGGGGAAGTATCCATATATAATATTAAATAATCTTAAAAGAAGTAAGCTTGACCCAAACCGAGAAGAATTTGAGGCTACGTGCGGAGATAGTGTATCACTCCCCTATTATTATGAATACCACAAATTTATAGATTCAGCAAAAGCAATGGTAATGCAGCAGTTTGGAAAGGGACTTTATATTGATTTACATGGGCACAACCACAAAGTTCCACGAATAGAAATTGGTTATGTGCTTGATACTCCTGAACTTGAAATACCAGACTCATTACTTAATGATGCTAGTTTTATAAATAAAAGCAGCGTTAAAAATCTTGCTTTGAATTCAGGGTTAAAATTTTCAGAGTTAATAAGAGGGGAAAAGAGTTTGGGGGCAATTTTTGAGAGTTACGGATATGAATGTGTACCTGATAATAAGCATGCTAGTCCCGGGAAAGAAGAATTTTTCCAAGGCGGTTATGATGTAGACACTCATGGATCAGGGAAAGGCGGAACTATTGATGCGATACAGATTGAGACACAGAAACCTGGACTTAGAGACAACACACAGAACCAGGAAAAGTTTTCAGGAGTTTTTACACATTCAATTTTACGTTATATCAAGATGTATTATTACCCTTCTTCACCATCACCTTTTTAATAAAAAGACCGGATAGGTTTTGAATCTATCCGGTCATCTACATATTTAGTGTGTCGTTGGGTGGGCTATTTGAGTATTGTCATCTTATTTGAAGATGAATGTTTTACCCCTGAAATTTTATCAACCACATTTATTCTATAGATATAAACTCCTGAAGAAAGGTTTGAGCCATAACTATTTGGTTGAAAATTAAAAGTATAGTATCCAGCGGCCTGATCCTGATTAACCACTTCGGCTATTCTTTTGCCGGTAATATCAAATATTTCAAGAGTTACCCTTGAATCACCTGGCAACTGATAATTTATTTTTGTTGATGGATTAAAGGGATTAGGATAATTTTGACTTAATTCGAACTTTCCCGGGACGGAAATAACTGATTCAATTATCTGGCTGTATTCAAAAGTGCCATCGTTATCAATCATTTTTAATCTGTAAAGATATTTTCCAGGTTTAAGATTCTGTTCAGTAAAAGCATATTGTTTAGGAGAATTACTTAAACATGAGGCCTTCACATTACCAATGTTGATCCAGTTATTATTTATAGATTGTGAGCGTTCAATCTGAAATCTATCACTATTTTTTTCGGTTTTAGTTTCCCAGTTTAAGCAAACACTAGTTCCATTTACAGTTGAAATGAAAGAAGAGAGTTCAACAGGTAAAGCTGAATTACTTTGGACAACGGAGATATAAAGGCCGCCCGAAATATCTCCGGGTTGATTAACAAAACTGGAAGCCTTAATTGAATCATCACCAAGATAACAAGTTCCAGTTGAAATGCTTAATCCAGATTGAAGAACATCATAATTTGTAGAGCTGCCAGAAGTGTTACAAACAAGATCACATGTACCGGTTGCAGGCAAATTGCCAAGGTCGAATTCATTCCAGTTTAATGAAAGCGAAGTAAAAGAAGTTGTACCCGGATTAGATTCCTGAATAAACCATTGTTTTAATGACCCTCCTATTGGTGGTGTAACACTATAAAGAGAACAACTATAATTTTGAGAAGCTCCTGAAGTAGTAAATGATAAAGGGGAATAATCACAGAAGGATAAATAGACGTTTGTATTAGTAGCTGTAGCTGCATTTGATATTGTAATAGGAGTAATAGTAGTTGGAGTAACTGCAGTAATATAAGTATTAGCAGGAATCCCAGTACCGACTACTTTCATACCAACAGCAATATTGGTAATATTAGAAAGGTTAGTTACACTAGTAGATAATGAATTTGTATTAGCGCCGGCATATCCCGAAGCTCCGCCAAGAGGACATGTTTCTTGTACAGCAGAAGGAAAAGATAATATAAGTTTGCCAGTCCCATTTGTTATGGCATAACCAATATCTGTTCCTGTGGTACATGGATTAATAACAGTCAAATTATTATTGCCAAGAGACAGACAGCCAAAGTTAAATTTTAAAGTACTGACAGTAAGATCTCCTCCGGATAAAACAACACCTCGATAGCTATTAATAGTAAGCAAGTTTAGGGCAGTACGGGAAACAGGCATTTCATTTGAATTGCCCATCACAAAACCAACGGTAGGCATATTAGCATAATAAATACTTAAACCCGTATTTCCTGAGCCACAATTAAAGTTAGGGACCACATCAAATTTGCCTGGAGTATAGTTGGCGCTATTGCCGACGTTTACTGTACCGGCAGTGCCATTACCCAAAGTAATATTAGCGGAATTTGTAATTGTCCCACGCCAAAGAGAGAATGTAGTAACAACAATTGGGTATTGTATAACAGGACTTGTGTTATTAGTAATGAGAAGTCCACTTCCGTTATTACAGACAATTGTAGGGAACGGAGAAGCAGAAGTTCCAAAAGTACCTGATTCTGCGGCTAAATAGGTCTGCTGACCATTTGCACCATAAAACCTAATAGTGCTACCGGTAGAACCGATTATAGAGCCATGGTTTTCTAAAGTCCCTTTTACACTAGAGGAAAGACCGTACAAATAAAGAATATTTCCATTAGCATCAAAAGTACAACCACTATTTATTGTAAAATTACCATAGTTATTACAGTCTGTGTTCAACTTAACTGTCTTAGTATTGGTAGCAGCATCAACAATAACATTTGGGATATTATTAATAGTACCTGCAGCAGTACCAATAAGGAATGTGGCTGAGGCACCAGTTAAAGAATTACCGAACTGAACCGTACCACCAGTAATAGAAGTAGTTGATGCAATATTTCTGTAATCTAACTGAGTGGCTCCTGTAGCCATCTTCTGCAGAATAATAGTACCACCACTCATAGTAAATGATGATCCAGTAGCAGGGATGTCAAAACTAGCATAAGATGCACTGGTATTTGCAACAGTATTAACTGTCAAAGTTCCAGCGCTCATATTAAAAGTAATAGTTTGAGCAGTTGATGTGCCAGCGAATCTACCAGCGACATTGAATGCTCCTCCATCCATTGTAAAAACAGCACCAGAGGAATAAGTAGTTGAATTACCAGAAGTAGTACCATTATTAAAAGTTCCAGCAGATATATGCAAAGTTCCAGCTAAAGTATAAGTACCCGCATTAGCAGCTACAGTAAAATTCGCATTATTTAACCAGAAACCTGCTGTAGCCACAATAGAATAACTCCCAGTGCCAAATATCCTGCCACTGAATGTAAAAGTGCCTGAAACTTTTAACATACCGTTTGTTAAAGTCAACCAAGTATCTGCACCGGTCGAAACTCCTGCAACAGTAAATACAGAAGTAGAAAGAGTTAAAATATTGGCAGCTGAAGTACCTTTATTAATAATCATTTTATAAATATTGGTAGTAGTACCTGCACCGCTAAAAGTATTACTAGCAGCACCGGTAAAAGTAAGTGTAGCTTTATCGCCGGCAGCTAAATTGAGAGATCCGGCATTTGCAAGGTTTCCGCCAAGCGAGACTATAGCTGAAGTTGATGTTCCGCTGGCACTTGTCTGCAATACACCTCCAGAATTGATGGTAATATCGGCAGTAACAGTTAGACTGCATGTACCTCCGGTTAGAAGTACCACCGTGCCAGTGATAGACATTGTATTACAAACAGCTGCAGTTGTATTCATTGAAACGTTTGCGCCTGTGGGAATAACAACATCTTCAGTAGAAAGCGGAATATGCCCCTGAGACCAAGTTGTAGTACTGTTCCAGGAAACTGTACCGGTTGCAGCAGTATTAGTGACGGCAGAGGTAGAACTAACGACTAAAAAAATAAAAACAAGTAATAGGGCAAAAATGTAATTATATTTTTTCATAAGAGACCTATAAATATTTATTTACTAAGATATTTTCATAATAGCATTCTCGGTTTAAAGCTGGGCGAAACACGTGCATTGCAGGATAAAAACTTGAATTGAAACGGAAAACAGGAAGGTTAAAAGTGCCGCCAGGTAAAGAACCGAAATCGGCATAAACGGTAAAGGTTATGGGGTAATTTTGAGAACAGATAATTTCATAACTGAAGAGAATATAGAATAGACTGAAAAAAATTATTAAAGTTCGGAATAATTTTTCCATCTAAAGTACCTTTTATTATCTTAAAAAAGACATCATATTCTAACCAATTACTGATTTAGACATTCAGCTTAATTAAAGAACTAAATAAAAAGGTGATATTTCAGGAAATCAATCTGAAATATTCAGAAAAATGAACTGAGTAATGATAATCCTGAAAATAGATTATTTCAGAATTATCATTTTCTTTGTATTTATGAAAGAACCAGAATTCTCTTTATCAATGGCAATTATTCTGTAAATGTATACACCAGAGGAAAGAGTTTTATTCAGGGTTGAAGCACCAAATTCAACAGTATAATAGCCTGCGGGTTGTTCTTTGTTTATCAATTCGCCGACTTTTTCTCCGGTAATACTATATACTTCAATTTTAACTATCGCATTGGATGGTAACTGATAATCGATCTTTGTTGATGGATTAAATGGATTTGGATAATTTTGGCTCAATGAATACTGATCAGGAAGGCTAATTTCAGAATTTATAATAGAGCTATAGGTATACCTACCATTATTATCGACCATTTTTAATCTGTAATTATATTTGCCCGTATTAAGTTTTTTATCTTTAAAGGAATATGAAACAGGAGTGCTTCTATTCCCTGCTGCTTTAAGTGATCCTGCAGTAATCCAATTATTAGAACCAGCAGATGACCGTTCGATAATAAACTGGCCAGCATTTATTTCTGTTTTAGTAGTCCAATTAAGGATAACATCACGACTTGAAACAGAGGAAGTAAATTTATCCAGTTCGACAGGCAGAGGTGCAGAAGAATTACCAGCAGTTAGGTAATTCAGAGTATTTAGGCCATTAACTGTGAGAATATTATTTGTCTGGTTAAGAGACGAAGATAATAAAGACCAGCTGGAAGAGTCAGGAGACTGGAATAGTACAAGGTTGGCTTCAGGAATAGAATTAAGATCAGAAGTTGAATAAGAGAAACTTACAGAAGCATTCAAAGATGTATTATTTGTTGGAACAACATGGAATATTCTTTTAATTCCCTGACTTCCATTTGCTGAAATGCAAGAACCAGTTGTTCTGACAACAGTTGTAACACCGGGAGTGCCGCCTGCTGCGTTTATGGTAATGCCTAAACCTCCAAGGGTATCGGCAACACCTTGATTCAGAGTTCTTGTAGTTTTAATACATCCGTTAACTAATCCTGAATTTTCATATAAAGATGCACTGGATCCTAAAATAAGGCTGACATTTGAACCAGAATTATTTACAGAGCCTGAGACTAAATTTATAGTACCGCCAACTGTAAGATTTGTAGGAACAGTCGAAGATAATTGGAGAATAGCCGAGCTATTAGTTTCCAAAGAATCAGCGATTGTTCTATCGGCGGTAAGGGTCCATAATTTACTAAACCCACCAGTATTGCTTAATTCAAGTCTTGAATAATTTGCATCAGTTATTGTTTGATTAAAAGTAGAGGCAGCATATTTGACAGTTCCATTATTAGTGATATTTGGCGGAAAAGGAGTAGTGCTGGAATAAGTTACGAAAACACCACCTTCATTTAAAACCATAGTAGTTGGAGTTGTAGCATTAGTATACCAAATATTTGTAGTAATTCCATTCCTATAAGTACCTCCATTATAGACTGTGATAGTACCAGGATTGAAACAATTTGCAGCCCAACCTCTTGAAGCATTGGCATAAAGAATTCCACCGCTTTGGATATCAATATTAGTAAAACTAATTTTGCTAGTAGTGCTGGTAGCCAAATAAGCAGAGCCATAGATGGTCATTTTACCAATTTTTCCTGTTTCTTCACCAGTAAAATTACCTCTTCTGATATAAGAAGAAGACCCTACCATATTAAAAACGCCATTTGAATCAACGAGAATAGTCGGAGTTGTAGCAGTACCAGATACATTTCTACCTTCGATATCATCTGTTGACATAAGTTCGAAGGTACCATTCATAACTTCTAAACTGGTACCGATTCCAAATTTGTAGTTATTACCAGTTCCAGTAGTAAACTTGCCGGAGCTTTTATTAATAATTAATTCATTAAAGCGGATTGGATAGGGGCTAGTACTAGTAGTGCCAAGATTATAAACAGTTTGTTCAGCCTGGTCACCAGTGAAAATCATTTTAGCGCCTGTAGTCCATAGAGAAGCGCTAGCGTAAAACGGATTAACAGTATCGGCAAAAACTGTAAAGTTTCCAAAAATATTGAGGTTAGCGTTTAGACCCAGTTTAGCATTACCATCACCAAATGATAAATCAAGACATTTAGCAACAGAATTAACAGTAACAGTATGTCCTGCTGAAATGACTACGTTGTGTAAAGAATCGGGAACGACACCACCGCTCCAAGTAGAAGTTGCATTCCAACTACCAGTTTGAACGGAAGTAATAGTTGGTAAAGGAGGAGTAATAATAAAGGTAGAGATATCTGATATACCGGAACGGTTATTAGAGCGGATACGCATTCTGCAATTTGTAGAGGGATAATTTGGAACAGTCCAAATTAGAGAACCAACAGCAGAAGAGCTAATAGTAGTCCAGGAGCTACCCCCATTAGTAGAATAATCGACTGTCATAGTATCAGAACCTTCACCGGAAATCCATTGAACAGTTCTGGAAGAATTAGCAACCCATTGAGTACTATCCTGCGGGGCAGCTAATTTAGTAAAAGGAGTTTTAGTTGCAAGCCATTTGACCATATCAACGATCATAAAGTGAAGACTATCTGTTTTTTCGGGATGAGGCGCACTAGCGAAAACTCTACCCATACCAAAAACACTTTGAGCGTAAGCAGTAGTTCCAATCATAATTCCAGGAGGGGCACCATTTAATGCAATTTCGGAAGCAAATTTTCCAAGATCTACATAAGGTGGAAGAGTATCGACACCAGCGGGAGTCATTAGCATACCCTGCATATATTGAACATGGAAAGAATCATAGCTGACGGTGTAGAATGATTTTCCAGCACTAGATAAGTCTACAATAACATCGCCGTCTCCCCTAGCCCAGTGAGCAGCATCGACAGCATTGGTATTGATAATATGAAGAGACCAGCTATAATAGCTTGAAGCAAGATAATCACCGGCACAGACGCCGAGATATCCTCCGCCTCTATAAACGAAAGCACGAATAGAATCTCTTCCATCAGAAGTAATTGAGGCAGCTTCACCGGAGCCAGAGCCACCGGGGCAAATCAAGACATCATAATTTTTCAAACTGCCGGCTAGAATATCTGCAGGAAGCACATAGGTATAATTAAACGTATTACGATCAGAAAGGCAAGCGGCAAAATCTGTAGTATCGGGGAAATTTATACCTGCACCGGCATAGATAGCAACCTTAATAGGAAAAGTCTGCGCATTCGAAAATCCGCCATAAGTTAGAAAAAGAATAGAAACTATTATTATTGTAGAATGGAAGAAATTTTTCATATACGCTACCTTTTATAATCCAAAAAAAAGACATAACATGAAAGCCACATGTAGAAAACAGAACAAATTAACATAATAAACGAGCATAATTTATGCCGAATAAGAAGTAGTAATATTTTGCGAAAAACAAGAGAAAAGACAAAGTTGAAAATAACAAGTGAGTTGATTTATCTCACGTTTGTACAAATACAGCACGATTACGATTAAGTTGTATAAATATAAGTAAACTGATTTAAACATACTTATGATGATAAAATAATAAATTTTTGAAGGCGGAATTTATTTTCAAGAAAGTATGATTTATACCTTGACAGAAAGTTGATAATTTAATATAGTTGTAAATTAAAAATACATCTATATTGAAGAGTGATTAAGATTTAACTATTCTCAATTAGTAGTAGTTGTTCGAGGAAGGGGTAAAATGCTGATAGTTGCTAACCGGCAATGAATTTAGGGGAGAAAAAGCAATTCCACGTGGCTCTCACATGCCTCTCAGGTGTCTCTCAGGTGTCTAATAGTAATGAGAATGTAAGGTTTAAGTGAGGTTCAAACATGTATCATGGCAGGATGATTTCCGTATGGTTCATGTATTGGGCGAGTACTAGGTGTGTATGGCGAGGATGAGAAACTGTATAGAATTAATATATTAGAGGAAAAATCTACAGATGTCCCCCCCTTTTTCAATTATATTGAAATGTAAACCTTCTAATTACGTTATATTTTATTTTCTAATTAATAAATTTTATAAGTTCGTTAAAGTCAATTGGTTTGCCAATAATCATTTTATTATTGTCTAAAACGAACATAGTGGGAGTTGCATAAATAAAATAATCACCAGGTGCTTTTCCATCCCATCCTTTAAGATCAGAAACGTTCAAACTCTTGAGACGGTTATCAGAAATAAATTTCAACCAATCAACTCTGCTGGTGTCAAGAGATATAGCTACGATTTCTAAGTTTTTAAATTCATTTAACATTGGAAGGAGTTCTTTGCAATGAGGGCACCAACTCGCATAAAATACCAGTAAGGTTTTCTGTGAATTTAGTTTGTACAGATCAATAGGTTTGCCAGTTGAATCCGGTAAAATAATATCCGGAGCCAAGGCGCCCACTTTCAAAATCCTTGCCTGATCAATACGTCTTTTAATTAGGCCTTCGGTTTTTACATCAAGGCAGAGTTCATCTTTAATGACATAATTTTCTACGATATAATCCAGAATTTTGTCAAAACCGAATTTCTTAAATCCATCAATCAGATATTCTACGAGGTGCTGATATACAATTTGGTTAACTCTGGCTTTATTAAGAATAGTATCTACGGCAATTTTGAATTGATCTTCAAGTAATTCTTTCGGCAATTGGGGGTTTCGATAATAGGTTAGGTATTCTATGGCTTTATTAACGAACAGATCTGAATTGATCAACTGGAAATTATTAAAATCAACCTTATCCAATGCGTGTTCTTTAAGATAATTAAGTTGATTTTCAGGCAGAATATTTATAGGGATTACGGGAAGCTGAGCAGAGTTTATGTATCCAGATATGAAAGAATTGTGTTTACTTTGAGAGGCAGCATTTACAAATTCGAGATATTCTTTTTGAAGAGAGGCAAGTTTGTTTTGCGTGGTCAGATAATATTCATCATCCTTAGGATAACGAGCCAAGACAAGATGCAGAAGATCTGCTTTGGTTTTATATAACTTATTAAGGTTTATGAAATAATAATAGAGCCGATTGCTTTCTGATTTAGTAATCTGGATACTATCAATAACGTTCCTGGAAGAGGTATTTAAGGTAATATCTTCTCCATCGTTGATGAAATCCACCCAATTGTTTTTATCAAAGGTGAGTCGGTAGAACCCAGTATGAGATTTATTTTTGTTGAGCGAAAACTTATAAGTGCCATTCTGTAAGGACGGAATGGAATCCTGCAGAGTTATTTTTTCACCGGTTAGTTCATAAAGGAAAGCTTTGTTAGTTGAACCTGAAATATGAAAATTAATATTTTGAGCATCGATTTCTATATGAAGAATTAATACTATTAAAATAAATAACGAAGATTTAATTATTGATGTTAATTGCATTTGGCGGATTTAAACTTTGAGGCTACGAAGGCCCTTTGCATTATATTATTTGTTTTCGAACTCAACGATGACAGCGACAACGCTTTTCCTTTCAGCAGCGGCATGGAACATGATCTCGTCCCCATCTAGATATTTTACATTTTTAGTAATAATCTTATCCCCCAAACATTTTTGTACTTTTTGAGTGAAGTTCCCATCTGTCTTTTTTATCTGTTTCAGAATGGCAGGCAAATCCAAGGCTTCTTTAGAATACAAAAAACAATAATAGGATTTACCTTTAAGTTCATCGAGCATATTATATGAAAATTCATCTGGTATGGCTACATTATTCTTTTTATAAGGCAGGAGCGGACTAATACCTGGTTTTTGAGGAAATATTGTGTAAACGTTGTTTTTCCAATCTGAGCTGAAAGCATAAACATAAGCAGGTTGATCATTAGATAACAAGAGTTCGAATTTTGTACCGGACGTGTATGATTTATCCATCCTGAAAATATTTCCTGAATAGGAAGAATTCATTTTTTCACCATCAGATTTCCTGAATTTTAAGGAGCCGGATAATATATTACCCGATTGACTTTGGATTGAATCGATTAATTCAAAGGCATAGACAGCAAAATATTCAAAGTCCTTATACCGCATCCAGGTGAAGCCATTATTTCCCCAACTTTTCCCCCAACTATTAATTATTTGAAAGGCGCCTCCATAAGTAGTATCATCGTATCCAATAACCGCGAGAGCATGGCCACCATTACTAGCAGTAAAGTCATCCGGGTTTGGGATCCACACATCTTTAGCGTTAGTAAAAGAGGCGGGGCAGTTCATTGCAATAATTACTGGTTTATGTTCAGAGAGGCTTTTTTTGACCTTCATAAATTTGTTTTTATCACCGCGTTCAGCAACCACCCTATAATCCTGAATTTTGAATTCCGCAGCATTAGTTATATCATCATTGGATACTTTTCTATCGCAATCATATCCGAAATCACTCATTTTAGAGGATCCGGATTTCTTTAATACTTCCAAAGCATCAAAAAGTGATACTCCGTTAGTACAGTGATTATTTATTCTGATTAAATTATAAACAAAGGAGGGTGAGAACGTATTTTTATCAATTTCATCCTGAGTCCATTCATATTTAATGGCGGCAAGAATAGTTCTTCCATAAAACGCAGTTGCCCAGCCAGCACATGTTGAATAATTGCCCTGCGATTTGGGTGTGGGAGCATATTCTTTTAAAGAAACTGATGAAGGGAGATCAAAAAGGTCACCTCTCATTAATTGAGCTGAACGAGGAGCTTTCGCATAAAGCTTTGAATCGAGTAATAATCCTTTACCGAATTCCTGAGCAAATGTTTGTGGATAAACAAACAGGATTAAACAGATAAAAAGATATATTTGGATTAGTACATTGTTATTGTTTTTTATCATCTCTCCTAATTAAAATAAAGTCACCACCTTCATCACCAGCTTTATAAATTGTTCCATAAACAGGTCTCTGTCTGTTGGGACTATTATTTATAACGGCATCTCGGAAGCTGTAGAACAAATCTTTTACCGGCAGATATTTTGTTTTATTATCATCCAGTCTTTTAATCAAATAATCTATGAAAATACTTTTGTCAGGCACTTCTTTTATTGTGCCGCTAGTAAGAGCGCTACGGCTGGCATATTTATAAATGTCAGCAATTTCAGTCATTTCATTAACTTTTAAGTCTCTTTCCTGAAATATGGCGCCTGAGAAACAAGCATCAGTAATAAGGAGGGTATGTTTAGATTTAATGCCTCTCAGATAGTCACGCAAATCGCTGTTAGATATCCAGTTGCTGATATCTCCAATCCTGGAATCAGCAGGAAGCCAGTAACCTTGTCCTATTTCTTCATCCCAGTAACCATGCCCGGCATAAAAGATTAAAAGATTATCAGTGTTACCGTTAATTTTTTTTCTTAAGATATTAAGCTGATCGATAAGAGTTTCGCGATCAGGATTTTCGAGAAGAGTAACATTATTTTCATTAAATGTATATTGAGAAACCAATATATTTTTGATTCTATTAGCATCTTTAACCGGGTTTTCAAGACTTGTGATAGTGGAATCCTGATATTTTTCAACTCCAATTATCAAAGCATAATAGGTACCAAACGGTTCAGTGCTTTTATTGATTTGGGGTTTAACAGTAACAGTTTGTTGAGTGACTGCAGCGCTTGAATCCGGAAAATATCTTGCAAGGAACTGGGTTATATAGTCAGACTGAACATTAAGAGATTTCCATCTTTCTAAAGTTTTTTTATGATCTAAAACCTCTTTATCATTTCCGTATGTAAAGACTTTATTAAGGAACTGGTCAGCTTTAAATATCTGTCCTTCGATCAAACAACTCAGACCCCAGCAGAAAATAACAGAAAGCCTACTTTCATTAAGATTGATATGATCTGAAATCCTTTTTACTATTCTATTAGAATGTTCTTTATCTCCTACTGCGTAGAATTGTAAGGCAATTGAACTTAATGTAATGTCATCATCAAGGGTATCTATTTTCTGAATGACATTATCACTAAGCTTTGCAAATATTTTTTTAAACACATCCAGATTTAATAAGGGATCCATCCCCACAACCGAACTAAAAGGAACATCAAAGTTAAGGGTATCAATGTCAACATTATTAAGGAATTTAGTTAATAATTCCAGCTGATTAATATTGTAGAGTAGAATCAACATTCTGGGATCCGGGGTCTCCTGCAACACCGGGGTTAAAGTCGTCAATATTTTCTGATATAAGACTGAATCAACAATAGGTGTAAAAGCCGTAAGAAGATAATCTAAGGTAATTCCGGTTGATGCTGTATCTATTTCAGTAATTTTTTGAAGAATAGAATCAACTGCTGCCTCATCCCTTGATTTATAACTAAAAACGAGGCTCTCTTTTAAATTACCCATTCCGGGTTTTTCAAGAAAAGGAAAAATTTTATCGTACAAATCCTTTTCGTTAATCACTTTGGAATAATATTTACGGAAGACATTATTGATCACCTTTTTCCCAACTTTATCATCCGGGTGATCCTGCATCCATTTGATAAGTATTGGAAACACATCCCTGTATTTTCCTTCCTGATCAAGCTTAGTTAGGTATTGAGACATATCCCGGTAATTAGTAAATGAAGTGAACTGGCTATATGTCAATTCCGGTTTACCCAAGAGGAAAATAAAAAACAACAGGACCCAGTATTTTGTTTTCATATTAGAATGTAAACATTAGTTGAAAATCATATCTTTTAATTGCAGATGAGAATGTTTTTAGGCCTTTAAGTGATTGATCGAAATAATATTGTTGATTACCCGATTTATCTGTAAAGGAGCTACTTGGGACATAATTATAGGCAAGGATATTCAGAGGATTTATATAGAACGAAATCCCCAACCCGGTGCGGCCAAAATCAATAAAGAACGATGGAGAAAAGGCCAAAGGAATAAAATTAGCACTAGCTATAAAGTTCTGATTAAATGCTCCACTTTTTGCAAAAGCACAAGACATTCCAACATTAACCAAATTGAAACCAATTTTGGCAGTAAGAGCATAACCATTAGACATCACGTAAGTATATTCAGGAACAACGGACATTGAATAGAAATCAACCATAAACGCATAATATCCTGAAGTTTTAAATGATGTATCGTTTTGATTACCAGTAGCGGCGCCGATCTTGAAAGCACCGGTTAAATAAATACTGAACTGATTATTATCATTTATAGGAACGCTACCAATTGAAGAAATATCATAATAATGGTTGTAAGAAACTCCATTGTTTACGATGGTTTCATTCAGTGTGGGGAGGTCAAATTTCAGCCGCATATAACCCAGAGAGGAGCAGCCTGTTTCCCTTGTATAGACCTGGTAATTTTCAATTTCAGAAGTCTGAGCTAAAATATTCTTTGGGAAATTAAAGAATAGAATAGTGATAAGCAGAAGTAAATATTTTCTCATAATTTAACCCTTAACTTTAATTATTTTCTAACAAAAATGAATTCACCCAGACCACCCTCATCGCCTGTTTCCTGAATAATGCCATAAGCAGGAACCTGGTTATCGGGAGTATTAAATCTAACCTTACTTTTTAATGAATTATATAATTGATCTGCCTGCCAGTACTTTTCCTGATTGGCTTCGAGTCTTTGAATAAGGTATTCAACAAAGACAGATTTATCAGGGACTTTATCGCTTTTTGTCCCGCTGGTCATTGCTGTTCTGCTTGGATATTTATAAATCTCCTGAAATGCTATATCAGCACTTTTGGGATCATCGACACTTCTAAAAAAGTTACCTGCAAAACAAGCATCAGCGATCAATAAAGTATGTTTGGTTTTAAAACCTTTTATATAATCTTTAATAACGCTATTAGGAATCCAGTTGTTCGGATTATCTATTTTGGCATCTGATGGGAGCCAGTAACCCTGTTGGATTTCTTCATCCCAATGACCGTGTCCAGCATAAAAAATCAGCAGGTTATCATTAGTATTAAGGGTTTTCCTTAATTTCTGGAATTCGCCGATAATTTCATTTCTAGTAGGATTTTTTAATAGATGAACATTTTTATTATCAAAGGTATAATTATTTACAAGGACATTTTTCAGGCTCTCTCCATCTTTTACGGGATGTTCAAGGGACTCGATTTTTTTATCTTTATATTCCTCTTCAGCAATAATTACGGCATAATAATTTATACTTTCGCCGGAATTATCAGCCAATTTTTCTTTAGAAGCTGTCAACACTTCTTTATAAAGGTTTCCATATTTGTCTGCAGCTTCAATTAAAATAGAATCGGGGAAACCCTGTTTAAAGGTAAAAAGAAATTCGCCTTCATTAAATTCAGTAACCTTTACTTTATTGACCCAAACTCCCAATAACTCACTTTCATCTGTAATTTTACCTTTTAGAGTAACATTTGAATCGTTGGTTTCAAATTTAGAAACCACTTTAATACCTCTTTGTAAAAGGATTTTAGGCTGAGTAATTTTAACTATAGGAGGATTATTCTCAGAATTTTTATCCTGAATAACAACAACAGTATCCTTAACGGTATTTTTTTGTTTATCGGAAGCCGACACACAGATAAAGTTTTTTCCAGGATGTAATTTAACATCAGATTTAAAAGGGCCATTTGGGGTATAGCCTAAACTAACACCGTTAATAACTATTAATGTCTTATTACTATTATCTTCAATATCACCGCCAACTGTATAAACAGAATCCCTTGAATATATGGGGAAATTACCATATTTAACCGGCTTGATTAGTTTAAGAACAGGTGGTTCAGTATCAGGGAGTGGTATTTTGATATTGAATGTTAATTTAGCGCTCTTTTTTTCAAAGGATTGAGCGTAAATTATTTGGAAAAACAAAACGAAAATTACTAGATATTTCCACATTTTATTCAATTCCTCAATAGTTAAGAATCAATTAATGAGCAGCTTTAACAACCCGGAAACCCACATCGGTGTTGTCAGCATATGGTGCAAGAAAACTTCTTTCCGTATTTCTAATACCGTTTGCAGAACTAGAGAATGCACCTCCGCGAATCACTTTATATAAACCGAATACTGGTCCTGATGGATTGTCTTTTTTACTTTTAAAATAATAGTTGCTTTTATACCAGTCCTGACACCATTCCCAAACATTGCCGCTCATTTGAAAAATGCCAAGTTGGTTAGGAGAAAACCCGCCGACGTTGACAGTTCTATTTCTATTTTCTCCTTTATCAGCATAAGTGAATGTTTTGTCGGAATTGCCATTAAAGTTAATCTGGGTTGATAAAGCGAAATCTAGTCCATTACCGAATCTGACTTTTTCTCCCTGGTTTCTTGCAGCATACTCCCATTCAGCTTCAGATGGAAGCCTGCCTCCAATAAATTTACAAAATTCATTTGCACCGAACCATGTTACTCCGATAACGGGGTTATATTCAAAACCGACATCTGGTTTCCATTGGCCCTGGAAGAATTTAAGTCCCCCATCCACAGGGTAAATCATAATTTCTCCGGCAAATTCACCGCTTTTAACTTTGTTGGAGCCATATTTTTCAAGGAATTTTGCAAATTGGAAATTAGTAACCTCATATTTTCCTATGCTGAAGTCACTCAATCTTACCTGATGTTTATTAATCTCATTACCCGGACCTTCATCAAACGGATCTCCCATAGCAAATTCACCACCGGTAACAGATACAAATTCAACGTCAGCAGATGTGCCCAGTACTTTCCCTTTTACCTGAAAGACATAATTATCTCCGGACATCTCAATTGGATCTTTTAGCGGTTCCCAGCAAATATATTTATTCTGTCCCCGGGAAACTCCATAGGCCAAATCACCATACGCAGTTTTGGGAACAATAGAAAAGGTTTTTCCGCCATCAGATGATACATCAATATCAACTTTATATAAATCATTTTCTCTTCCGCCGATAATATCATAGTTGATCTTAACTGAATCCTCGGACTGATATATCTTCAGGTTCTGAAAAGATTGAGAAAAGATATTGGACTGGAATAAAACAATAATTGCTGAAAGGTGAATGATAAATGAAAGTTTTATTTTCATAATAATTTCCTTATTCTGAAATCGACCTACTTAAACAAATGAACCCGCTTTAAGATAATATTAATAATCGTAAAAAAAAATATGGGAGCGGCTTTTAATTATTTTTTTTTGCTAATAGCAGAGAAATGATGAGAAATTTAACATACATACTACTTATATGTAAATGTTTTACCTAAAATGGTTGAACAATATATAAATAGTCAGTATAACAGGAATTGCAGAGGATACTGCAAAATTCAACCCCCTACATATCTGAGACCTGGATATCTTTTCCAAAGGCGGATGAACTCAAAATTACATACCATATTGACAATATATTTTAGTATTTATTCAGTTTAATTTATAAATACGAAAATTTCTGAATAACTGATGACTGGTTGTAGTCCTAAATGCGAAGTATCCTTCTGACAAAGGAGATGAGTCCCGATATTCAAAGAATAAGGAATCGTTAATATAAAAAGATGTCAAACCCGAATCACATATAATCCTGATGGAATAAACTTTATTTCCGACTAAAAGGTGTTCTTTATCCGTGTATTCTTTTAGAATAGGTTTTTTGCCGTCTGAACCATATTTTCTAAATCGGGTAATGGTATTATCATGGCCACCAACGCCGGCATAATAAAGAGCCAGGTTATCATAGGAAAAAAAGTCTCCATCCCGGGTAAATAAATTTTTATTAGCAGGATCTGAAGCCATCCAAAACGCATTGAGATCTGAAACCCTATCATAGGATTTACCTGAGTCTTGTATTACAACATTATATGTAATTGCAATATTACCAGAGAGTTTATGGTTAAACCAGATGGTTGCTCCAGCAGAGGTTTTTAGTTCAAGCTTTCCGTCAGATATAGTAAATGATGAATTAAGAGGTTTTTCATATTCCGGAATCCAGTTATCGGATTTATCAATAAAATTATCGGAATAAATAAGATTAGAATCACTGATTTGGGTTTGGGCATGGAGAGAACCATAACTCAGTATCAGCAAAACAAAGAATACTTTTAGCCCCGGAAAGTTTTTAGCATAATTATAAGTCATATTAAATAGTGAATCCCTATTAAAATATAGTTTTATGATATTGATTGTCTTTTACAAAATTAAATTAAAAAATGATTATTTCATAGATACTTACCAATCGTTTGGTAATGAATCTATAAGATAAATAAAACCAGCTATAAAGAGAAAAAACATTGACCCCAGGATTTCCAGGGGCCAATATTGAGGAGTTTTAGGTAGATACGCGATAACATTACGATTATTTATTCGACAGATCAAAGTAATACTTCAATCTGTTAACACTTTAATTTTTAACAAATCCTGAATGGAATAAAATAAATTAATCCAATCCTTTGTGCGAGTTTTACGTCTGTTGACCTCTTCTGTTTTAACTTTAAAGATATCCTTTGCCATAAAGTAAAATATATTCTGTGCCTCCCAAAGATCAGGATCTATATTTAAATCATATAATATTTTCAATGTAGAACATATTTCATTCATTATAAGGATATCATCTGGATTCTCTTTAAATAACTTCATCAGTGTAGACACTCTGAATGTGCCAACAAATGCTAAAGGCACTTTATTTACTGTAATTTCCCATTTTTTAACTTCATCAATTAAATTATGAACTTTATTTATGTCTAAGTCGCCTTCTGCTTCAAAAACTTTTTTTAATTCAGTATTAATTGTCTCCTCAATGGCCGTATAAAACGATTTGGGTATTGGAACCTGCATATCTTTCATTGCAAGCATTAGCGAGTAATGGTTTTCATAGATTTGTTTAAAAGAATGTTCAACATCTTTTTGTGTTTCATCAAGTATGATAGAAAATATTTCACGTTTTTTATCCTTAAATAAAGAATTAAGAGAATAATGATGATTACCAAAATGTTTATCTAATAAAAGACTGAACTGGCTTATATCAAGATGTTCAAAAGCACCTTCCATTTCTGTTTTCATTCTGTCCAAAGCTGATGCATTCATTTGTTGACGAAGCCCACCATTAAGATTAATTCCTCCGAGATAAATGAATGCAAAGCTAATATCAGTTTCTTCATTCGTTATTTCAGATTTCATTGTCGATTTGCCAATAACCATTCTGTTTTTACCAGCTTCATATTTGTGGAACAAATCACGGTTCACTTCATAACTATATATTTTAGCTGTAGCATTACTTTCCTCGAACAATGATGTGACAGCATAATGAGCAGCTACTCTCAAAAGATCTACTGAGGAAGGTTTAACGAATCTGTTATAAACATTTTCTCCATTTTGAATACTCGCAATATTACTTTTGATACCCCGTAAACGATTTATAAATTCAGGTTCATAATCCATCCCAGTAATTTCTCTTCCTAACTGGATTGCTCTTGCGGCATATTGCAGAAGTTGAACCGTTTCAATTCCAGAAATCTCATCGAAAAACCAACCACAGCTTGTAAACATCAACATAGCATGCCGCTGCATTTCCAATAATTTCAGGAGTTTAACTTTTTGGTTTTGAGATAAGTTTTGTATGCTATTCTGATTAAATATTTTCTCAATATTATTCTGGTCTCTATTTAAAATGATATGGATATAGTCATCTCTTAATTTCCAGGCATCATTCGTAAACTCCGATGTTTCTTTCTGATAAATATCGATTAACTCATCCCTAAGCCAATCGAGTGCAAATCGCAGCGGCGCTCTCCATTCCTGGTTCCACCCCTGATGACCAGAATTACACCCGCAATTGTTTCTCCACCGCTCAATACCATGAATGCAGCTCCATGACGTATTTTCAATAATCTGTACTTCCCATTCAGGAGGGTGCTTTTCTAAATATTCTCCATAGACAGTAATTTTAGCAAGATTATTTTCTTCGATATGATTAATACAATAAGCCAGAGCCATATCGCCGTGCCTCTGGTGATGTCCATACGTTTCGCCGTCTGTTGCTATGTTTTCTAATTGTGAATCATCATTTTCTGTAAAAGTTTCTAATAATCTTTTCGAAAAGTTTTCCCCGCTTTCAATGAGAGCGCCAAATGCAAGATCCTGAGCAATATTTCCATCGTAGAAAAAAATAGAAATTGAATTACCTGATGGAAGCAGGCATGAGTATGCTTTTCGAGGATCTATAGTTCCATTATTTACATCAATCCATTCATCTTCATTTGTCTTTTTAACTTTTAATGCCTGTCTGGGCGCAAGGATAGTATATTTAATTCCTTGTTCTGCAAGAAGTTCAAGCGATTCAATATCTACAGCAGTTTCAGATAACCACATTCCCTCAGGTTGCCGGTTAAAGCGAGAAATAAAATCCTGAATACCCCATATTATCTGTGTTTTTTTGTCCCGTGAATTTGACAGAGGCATGATCATATGATTATATACCTGAGCAATAGCAGAACCGTGGCCCGAAAACAATTTAATACTTTCTTTGTCCGCTTCCTGAATTCTTTGATATACTTCAGGTGCGAATTTTTCCATCCACGAAATAAGAGTAGGGCCGAAATTGAAGCTCATTTTTTTATAATTATTGATAATATCCTTTATGGTATTGTTATCCGATAATATTCTTGCAGCAGTATTGGGATTATAACATTCGGCTGTAATTCGTTCATTCCAGTCCCTATAGGGATAAGCAGAATCCTGAACTTCAATCTCCTCGAGCCACGGGTTCTCCCTTGGAGGTTGATAAAAATGACTATGGATGCAGATATATTTAATCATGCTAAAGGTTTTCTGCCAGATAATAATTGTATTATTACAACTATTAGAGCAAGAACCAACAAAACATGTATAAATCCACCTAAAGTATAGGAACTAACCATTCCCAGCAGCCATAATACTAACAGTATTACAAAAATAGTCCACAACATAAATGACTCCTTAAACGTTTAATTAATAATATATCGGGCTGTCATTTCAGACAGCCCACAACAATAATTTACCTGTTAATACTATTGATAAAGGAAATAATTTCGTCCCGGGCTTGTCCCGTCTTTTTTTGTATCCTTCCAATTAATTCATCCTCCTGACCTTCTCTGAATGTCAGATCATCATCAGTAAGATTACCATATTTCTGTTTAATTTTTCCTTTTAATTGGTTCCAGTTTCCTTTTATTCTTAAAGTATCCATTTTTTACTCCTTTTTATATTGTTTATTTAGTTTTGTTATGACCTTTATGTGCCCGACCACCGATTTTGCCACCTTTTTTGGCAGGGCCCTTGTTCATTTCCCTTCCCCTGCCTGAACCGCTCTTTTTTCCACCGCCTGTCATTTCATTTACAGTGGCCCAGGCCCTGCGTTCAGCTTCTTTTGAACTGACACCTCTGTCAGTATAACCCTTTGCTATTTTATCAGCCTGTCTTCGCTGTTTATCTGTGTATTTAGATTTTTCGCCGCGTGGCATAATTCACCTCCGAATTTATTTTATTCTATCATCATTACCATTATTGGCCGCATCGGTATTAATATGTTCTTCAGCTAATTCATTTAATTTTTCATTAGCAGCAGCCTCTTCTTCCAAAGTTTCCTGAAGAAGTGAAGCTGACCTCGATAAATTCAGCTGTTCTGCATATGCTCTAACCGTACCATAAGAAGCAATTTCATAATGTTCTACTTTCTGTGCAGCAGCTATAAGAGCAGCATCAATTGCTGAAGATTTAGAATATGTATCAATTATTTCCTTCCCTTCTTCAATAATCCCTTCCATGGCTGGACATCTTTTCCCAGAAGGTTTTATATCTAATTCTTTGAATACCTGTTCAAGTCTGAAAACCTGGTTTTCTGTCTCTTTTAAATGTTTTTCAAAAGCTTCTTTTAAATCCTTAGAAGTTGCATTTTTTGCCATTAGGGGAATTGCTTTAATTAATTGCTTCTCTGCATTGTATAAATCTTTTATTTCATCTACAAATAGATCTTTCAATGTTTTATTCATTTTACTTTTCTCCTGTTTACGTTATTAAATACGATTTAGTTATAACCAGATCTCAATATTTCTTTAAATATTGACCCCAGAAATAATGCTGCTGAGGCCGATTTTGAAGAGATCTTGGGATATATATGATGGCAGCATGCCAATTCGTCATATTATCCAGCTATTAATTTTTGATCTTTGCATAACGCTTATTACTAAAAAATAAAAGCTGATCAAATAATAAAGGAGAATTGTCACAATCTGTTTTTTGGGCTGAATATTGTGCCTTCTATTTAATGATTAAACGTTATTTGTCACTTTACAGATAATTTTTTGCTCCCTCTGATTTCATTTTGTGAGCTAAATATTAACGTGTTATAATTAACTGATATTTTATGCCAGTCTTTATACAATTCGTTCAGTGGCAATTTAAAAACTAAAATTATTCTATAAGATAAATCGATATGACAGGTGGCAGATTGGTTAAATATTATAACGTATTGAAGAAGATAATTATTACATTATTATCAATGGGAGGAATAATAATAGATAAAATTACACTTCCGAGACTTTTCTTAATTTCAATGATATCGGGTGCTTATATTTTATTTAAATGGCTATATCAAGAAGCTGATTTTGCATCATCATTAATTATATTTTCAGTAGTGTTCGTATGCAGGTATATATTTCTTTTCTTCAGTTTTGTTAAAAATGGAATTGCTGAATCACTTAAAAATAAATTCGGTGAATTATTTGGATTTGAAATATATCGAATTATCACTGCAATGTTGTTTTTCTTAAGTGCTTCAGCATTCAGTCTACTAATATATAAATCAAAATATGAACTACCATTTTACTATCAGTATAACTGGCTCTTCGTCCTATCAGGCATAATTGCAATAATAGTCGGGATAACTATAAATGTCTGGTCAACCTTATTAATTGGGGTTGACGTTTATTACTATAAAGATTTGTTTTTAGGCAAAGTAGATGGAGAACTTAAGAAAGCAGGGCCATACGCGATATTAGCTAATCCTATGTATTCATTAGGTCAGGCGAACGGTTACGGAAGTGCCCTTATATGCGGTTCAGTGGTTGGAATTATTTTTATACTACTCAATCAGATAATGATGTATATTTTTTATCTAACCATAGAAAGACCTCACATTAAAAAAATATTTGGGCAGTGAGAGACATATCTTATAGATAACCAGTGTAAAAATGAAAAAGAAATATTTAATAGTAATAATTATAATCGTCTTTTTAATTATCATACGAATTCTATTACCTTATATAATGCTGCATTTCGCAAATAGGACAATAGCCAACCTGAACGGCTATTATGGACATATAGATGATTTAGATGTTTCACTTTACAGAGGGGCCTATACTCTAAAACATATTTATCTGGATAAAGTAGATTCGGTTTCAAAAAAAGAAACCAGATTCTTTACCTCCAGAGCTATTGATTTATCATTGGAATGGAGAGCTCTTTTGCATGGCTCAATCGTGGGTAAACTTATATTTGATTCATCAGCAGTATATTTCACAAAAGACAGGACAGAATTGGGACAGGTTAAAAAAGATACTAACGATTTCCGGACGCTCCTAAACCATTTTATGCCTTTAACTGTAAATAGGTTTGAAGTTAAAAATGGTTATATTCATTATATTGACAATACATCTAAACCAAAGGTAGATATTTCCTTAAAGCGTGCCCACATTCTAGCACTTAACCTTACCAATGTTATTAATAAAAGAGATGAATTGCCAGCGTCAGTAACTGCTTCGGCATCAGTATATGAAGGAACATTAATTTTTAATATGAAGCTGAATCCTCTTGCTAAAGATCCCCTGTTTGAACTGAATGCTTCATTGCAAAATACAAACCTCCGATTGTTAAATGATTTTCTGAAGGCATATGGTGGTTTTGATGTGGATAGTGGGAAATTTAGTGTCTATACTGAAATGGCGACAAAGAACAGAAAATTCAGCGGGTATGTAAAACCAATAATCAGAAATCTTAAGGTCCTTGGTCCTCAGAACAGAAAAGACACGTTTTTGCAAAGAGTATGGGAGGTAGTTGTTTCAGCGATCGCGAGTGTATTTAAAAATCAAAAGGAAGATCAGATAGCCACTAAAATTCCAATAGAGGGAAGCTACGATAATCCTCAAACGAATATATTTCAGGCTATTTGGGAAGTCCTGCGAAACGCATTTATACAAGCCCTAATGCCAGGAATTGACCACGAATTAAAGATTAGTATAGGCCAGGGCCAAAATAAAACAGAAAAGAAGCAAGGATTTCTTCAAAAAATATTCTCATCTGGGAAAAAGGATGATGATAAATGATTACAACATATAGAATATATAATATTTTATGGAGTTTATTAACGGCGGAGATTTTCCAAATTCATAAAATTTTTATGTGATAATTATCTTTTTGAACAAACCATTTAGTTATTAAATTTCAAAATTATAGGATTGTTAAATCCGTGAATAAAAATATCGGTAATTATAAATGATGAATGTTGGAAACAGAAAATATTTATTCGGTCCTGAAATACTTAAGGATAAAGGAGTTAATTTTAATATCTGGGCTGAACAAAAGGAATCAGTAATAATTAAACTAACCGGAGGCATGGGATTTAATTCAGAGGATGATAAAAAGAACTACCTACCGCTCACAAAAAATGATAAAGGTTTTTATACCGGCACTTTCACGGGAGCAGGCGAAGGTACATTATATAAAGTAATCATTGACAATAAGGAACTATGGTTCCCTGATCCTGCGTCGAGATATCAACCGGATGGCCCGCATGGACCATCTATGGTTGTTGATCAATCATTTGACTGGACTGATTCAACCTGGAATGGACCATCCAAAAAAGGTCAGGTAATTTATGAAATGCATATAGGTACTTTCACTCAGGAAGGTACCTGGAATGCCGCTGCCGAACAGCTTGAAGAACTTGCCGGTCTTGGAATTACAATAATTGAAATTATGCCTATTGCTGAATTCCCTGGCAAATACGGGTGGGGTTATGATGGTGTTAATCTTTTTGCACCGTATCATTTTTACGGCATTCCCTCAGAATTAAAGAATTTCATAAATAAAGCGCACATGTTAAATGTAGCAGTTATTCTGGATGTTGTTTATAATCATTTTGGACCGGACGGTAATTATCTGAAAGAATTTTCTCCCACATTTTTTTCTACAAAATATAAAACCGATTGGGGCGAGGCATTAAACTTTGATGAAAAAGATTGTGGATATGTGCGGACGTTTTATCTGGAAAATGTCACATACTGGATTGAAGACTATCATTTTGATGGTTTACGCCTGGATGCATCACAGAGTATTTATGATGATTCTGAGCCGCATATATTAAAAGAAATATCAGAACTTGTGAGGCATTTAGGAGGTAAAAAAGGTACTTATCTAATTGCAGAAAATGAACCTCAAAACAACAAATTCCTTAAAACTTATAAAAACGGAGGGTATGAATTCGACGGCATATGGAATGACGATTTTCATCATTCTGCGATGGTTGCTCTCACGGGGAAAAGCGAAGCATATTATACCGATTATAATGGATCGCCACAGGAATTTATTTCTTCTGCTAAATATGGATTTTTGTATCAGGGGCAATGGTATAAATGGCAATCACATAGACGTGGTATGCCCGTTCTTCATTCAGATGCCGCACTTTTTATTTCATTTATTCAGAACCATGATCAGACAGCAAATTCAGGCACCGCTTTCAGAATATCTAAGTTAACTTCAGAACCTAAAATAAAAGCAATTACTGCACTAATGATTCTTGGTCCGGGTACACCTATGATTTTCATGGGACAGGAATTTGGTTCAACTTCTCCATTTTACTATATCGAAGATCATCATCCCGAACTATCCAAATTGATTTATAAGGGAAGGTTTGATTATCTTCAGCAATTCCGTAGCCTGGCAACATCTGAAATGACTGCTTATCTGCCCGACCCGTCTGATGTTAAAACATTTCTTGCATCAAAACTCAATTTCCAGGAACGCACCACTAACAATAAAATATATCAGCTTCACAAAGACTTGATTTATCTTAAGAAAACTGACCCAGCGATTAATCTGCAGGATAAAAGTAAAATAGATGGAGCAGTACTTGGGACGGATGCTTTTGTCATTCGCTACTTTGAAAACAATGACGATGACAGACTACTATTAATAAACATTGGAAAAGATCTATTTCTGAACCCAGCACCCGAACCTTTACTAAGTCCTCCTGAAAACACAAAATGGGTTACATTATGGTCGAGTGAAGATCCTGCTTATGGCGGGTGCGGAACCTTCCCTTTGGATTCTGAAAACAACTGGATCATTCCTGGAAATGCTGCTGTTGTATTAAAACCATTAATTATGCCCAGGGAATTAACTTGAATAAAATTGAACGCAAGATATTATGGAATAAGGATAATAATAAAGACCTGCTTCTTACCAAAGAATGGCTCCAGACAAACGGACTTGGGGGTTATTCCTCTGGTACACTTGCAGGTGTTCCAACACGACGCTATCATGGACTTCTAATTGCTACTTTGCCGGCTCCCTTGGGAAGATATTTAATATTTAACCACCTAACCGAAGTGATGAAATTTAACGATGGCAAATATGTTCAGATTGGTGCTGAAGAAAGATCGCCCCAGGACTCTAATCTGCAGGGAGTAGACTACCTGACTGAATTCCGGTTGGATCATGGAATTCCTATATGGACGTTTTCAGTTAATAATAATATAATTGAAAAAACAATTATTCTAACCCATAATCAGAATACTGTACACATAAAATATAAATTGGTCGATGGTAATGACTCTATTCGAATTGAATTAAGGCCTTCAATTCATTTCAGACCGCATGAAGAACAAATTAATATTTCCGGTGAAGATAAATATATTTTAAAAGCACAGGACAATAGATATGAGATTTATACTGAATCACTGAAAACAAACTTACGCCTAATGATCTTCGGTGAAAATGCGGCTTTGACATCAGACGGAGGGCATAAACAGGAAGTATATTACCGCGCGGAACAAGAAAGAGGTTATAATCCAATTGATCACCTTTGGAGTCCCGGTTACCTTAGAGCAGAAATTAAATTAGGGAAAGATGTTATACTAGCGGCATCTACCGAACCATGGGAGAAGTTTACTGCAATAAACCCATCTGAAGCTTTCGATGTAGAATTCGACAGGCGATTAGAGCTTCTTAATTTTGCCCCTGAACAGATAAGAAGCGGAATTCCATCGGAACTTTTATTTGCTGCTGACCAATTTGTATTTACTCCCGCAAGCAGAACCGAAGACGCGATCAGAATTAGCGCGGAGGGTGGAGACTTTAAATCAGTAATTGCCGGATATCATTGGTTCACTGACTGGGGGCGTGATACTATGATTAGTCTGGAAGGACTTACAATTCAAACCGGCCGGCTGCGCGAAGCGTATTGGATTTTACGCACATTTGCCCATTACGTTAAAAATGGTTTAATCCCCAATCTTTTTCCGGAAGGAGAGAAAGAAGGGTTATATCATACAGCGGATGCAACACTTTGGTTTTTTCATGCTATTAACCGTTATCAGCAAGCTACCAATGATAATGAAATTCTTGTTCTGCTGCTTCCGACCTTGTTGGATATTATTGATCACCATATGAAAGGAACTATTTTTGGAATAGGAATAGATCATTATGACGGGCTTATGAAACAAGGAGCTGATGGATATCAGCTTACGTGGATGGACGCAAAGGTTGACGGCTGGGTTGTAACTCCACGCAGGGGTAAAGCAGTTGAATTAAATGCACTTTGGTTTAATGCTCTAATGCTTACTTCGCAATGGCTAAGGGAGAAAGGAGATATTGCAAAATCTGAACAGCTTCTTAATGAAGCTGATAAAGCATGCGCATCCTTTAACCGAAGGTTTTGGTACGAAGAAGGAGGATATCTTTATGATGTTGTTGATGGTGAATCCGGAGATGACAATACCTTCAGGCCAAACCAAATATTTTCTTTCTCGTTAAGTTATCCAATACTTCAAAGAGATAAATGGGAAAGAGTTCTGACAAATGTGAAAGAAAGACTCCTTACACCTGTCGGCCTGCGGACACTGGCTCCAGGTCATCCTGATTATAAGCCGAAGTATTATGGAAATCTTAAGGCACGCGATTCGGCATATCACCAGGGGACAGTTTGGGCATGGCTTTTGGGCCCTTTCATAGATGCATGGCTGCGAGTATACCCTGACGATATAAAAACCGCACGTTCTTTTCTTGACGGGCTAGTTAAACATCTGGATGATGCGTGCATCGGTTCCGTAAGTGAGATTTTTGATGGTGAAGAACCTTACTCTCCAAGAGGATGTATTGCACAGGCATGGTCAGTAGCTGAATTTTTAAGGTGCTGGATTAAAACCTCATGAGAATAAGGTTAAAGCTAATATGGAAATTTTTGCGTACTGTAATTGATGAATGGATTGAGGATAAAGCGCCGAAACTTGGAGCATCACTCTCATTTTTTACTATGTTTTCGCTGGCTCCTTTATTATTGATCGTTATCAGCATTGCGGGATTGCTGTTCGGAACTGATGAAGCAATGAACCAGATCATTGATCAGATTAATGGTTTGATAGGTAAACAGGGCGCTGAGATAGTAAAGACAGCCCTTAAAAATTCCCACAGTGCATCCTCAGGTATTATTGCAATTGCTATAAGCATTGTAACTTTAGTTATAAGCGCAACTGCCGCATTTATCGAACTGCAGGATTCGCTTAATATTATCTGGAAAGTTAAAGCAAAATCAAACAGGAATTTTATCGAAGCTTTCCTTAAAGACAGGCTGCATTCATTTGCATTGGTAATGGCAACAGGATTTTTGCTGCTGGTATCGCTAATAATAAGTGCGGTATTAACTGCTATCAGTAATTATTTTTCACGGAAGTTTATAAGCATTCCCACCGGGCTTCTGGAGGTAATTAATAATATAATTACGTTAGGCGTAATATTTATTTTGTTCGCTGCAATATTTATGATACTGCCTAATGTTTATCTTAAACTAACGGATGTATGGAGCGGGGCTCTGGTTACAGCGGTCTTATTTGTAGCAGGAAAATTCCTTATAGGATTATATTTGGGTACAAGCACACTGGGGTCGACATATGGGGCTGCTGGTTCGCTTGTAATAGTATTATTGTGGGTTTATTATTCGGCTCAGATATTATTTCTGGGTGCAGAATTTACGCGTGTATATACTCAGGAATATGGTTCCGGAATCAGACCCTATTCTGATTTTGAACAATATCATATAGATACTTCCCCTACGCCCGGAAAAAATATGTTAAAAGAATTAAAAGATCAGTAATACATTATGGTAAGGGGAAATAAAATAATTATACTTTTTCTACTGATAATATCTTCAACCGCCGCACAGAATGATAAAAGCGATACTACTGGTTTCTTAAAGAAAATTGAAAACATGATATTATTAAAAGATAAAGAGAAAGAAGGAAATGAGTTCCGGGATAATGACAAATTACTCATAGAAAAAAGCGCGGGGAAAACTATCCGGCATATTACAATAAAAATTCTTAATGTGTTTGGCCCCTCGATTTATTCGCCCGATGACACTGCCCGGACCTGGTTTGGCGACGAAGGCAACTCCCTGCATATTAAAACAAAAACATGGTTAATCAAAAACAAACTAATTTTTAATGAAGGAGATAGATTAGTCCCTTTTGATATTCAGGAGAGTGAAAGAATAATCAGGCAGACCTCTTATGTAAAAGATGTAAGAATTATTCCTGCGCCAGTAAATAATAGCGCAGATAGTGTTGATATAATCGTTTATTCTCAGGATATATGGAGCGCAAACGGCGGATTGCTATATCATCCTGCAAGTAATTCCGGCCGAGTAGCATTTAATGATAATAATTTTCTTGGATACGGTAATGCATTCAGCGGAGGCCTTAAATTTGACCACTCTTATGAACATGGATGGGACTGGGATGGAGGTTATTCAATTAATAACATAAGAAATACTTTTCTTTCTTCTAATATATTTTATACATCAAATGTTGATCAGCAGCAGTATGGGATTTCAATCGGTAGGGATTTCTTTTCCCCTGTAATAAAATGGGCTGGAGCTGTAGCTCAGAACTGGCAAACTACCAGGTATGCAATCGGAAGCGATTCAACAGTGCATTTCGAGTCTGCCAAATATAACCAGCAGGATTATTGGTTAGGTTATGCATTTGACTTTAAGTCATTTGATCCTAATACTATTTATCAGAACAGATTTAATATTTCTGCCAGGGTAACAAGAACTGTATACAGTCAGAAACCGGCATTTGATACACTAAGTATATTTCAGAATAATACTTTCATTCTGGGGCGGCTTGGATATTCTTACAGGAGATTTTATCAGGACCAATATGTATTTGGACTAGGGAAAACGGAAGATATTCCGTTGCTTAATAATATTGAACTGCTGCTAGGATATGATATTGGAGAAAGTACAACCAGACCCTATTATGGAATAAAATCAGGATATAGTTTTTACAATCATGATTTTGGTTATTTATATTCCGGATTTCAGATCGGTGCATTCAGGGACAATTCATTGTGGGTGAACGGTGCCGGTATATTGCAGATGCTTTTCTTTTCAAAGCTGCTTCCCGTTGGCAGTTGGAGCTGGAGACATTACATCGGAGCTATTTATTCCTTTTCATTTGACCAGCTGATGTCCGGAGGTGATTTAGATTTAAATAATAGTGACGGCATCAGAGGTTTTTTTGATAACGACGTTAAAGGGAACAAAAAACTGGCACTTAATTATGAAGCCGATATATTCCTGCCAGTAAAAATATTTGGTTTTAACATGGCAATATTAACTTTTGCTGATTTCGGCATGTTAACTTCAGACGACAGATCATTTTTGGAAAGCAGGCTATATCAGGGATATGGAGTTGGTCTGAGAGTAAAAAACGAAAATCTAATATTTCCCACCTTTCAGTTTATGATTGGAATTTATCCTAATATAGCCGGCAGGCATTTTAGTATTTTCAATCAGGGTTCAATATTTAATCAGTTAAACCAATACCAGGCATCCATTCCATCAATTGTACTTGGTCAATAACTAATTTCATTTTTGGGAACTCCGATTTCAAAATTCAGCTTTTGAATCTTTCATTTTTTATTATTACGTTTCTTAAGGTCATAATTACATGACTGGGCGCCTCTTGTATAATAACTAACTTACTGAGGTAATAATATGAAAGTTTTATCAACCACTCTTTCCTTTTTGCTTTCACTTCTTTTCATTGCTTCCGTTTGCATAAATGCACAGCAGGATTCAATAAGTTTCACCATGACAATCAAAAACGATACTTACTTTTATGAATCACCGAACTATTCTTTTGATGTTTATATGTTGAATACAGGCACAACGCCTATTGAGTTGGCAACTCTCTCGCTGGGATTCACCATAAATAACGATGCTGTAATCGAAGATAATGTTGAAGGAGTGTGGGAAGGGACCTCCGGACTAACCAATCAGACACAGCTCCCGACCATTATAAATACAAATATTATATTGGGAACCACCAGAGTAATTAGTTTAACTGGAAGTACTCAACCTGCTCCCGGAAATGGTTCAATTATATCCAGCGTTTACCCGGGTACTAAAATTGGCACATTTCAATTGATGAATCTGGCTCCGTTTTATGTACCTGCGGTTAACCTTAAATGGGAATTTATTTCTGCACAGACTTCAGTCAATGCATTTGTTGGAGGTATAAGTACAAATATAACTTCCTTAGGCACATTTAATGCTTCACTAAATAATTCTTTAACTATCACTTCCCCGGTCGGAGGCGAAATATGGCAGAATAAAACTCCACATAATATCACCTGGAACTGTAAAGATGATGGAACTATAAAAATAGAATTAACTACTGATAAAGGTACAAGCTGGTCTTTGATAGCGGATAGCATTAAAGCTTTAATAGGGTGTTATACTTATACCGTTCCGGATTCAATTAATTCTGGTAATTGCATAGTAAAACTGACAAGTAATAAATATTCTACTGTCAGCACTAGTCCAACTTCCTTCAATTTTACAACTGTGGAAACGCCAAATCTTACTATTACTTCCCCTAATATTCCTCTCAAATGGAAATATGGAACCAACCAGAATATCACATGGACTTACTCTGGAAGCATTCAAAATATTAAAATTGAATTTTCTCCGGAAGGTGGTAATATGTGGATGCTTATAGTAAGTTCTACTCCGGCATCCGATAAATCCTATACATGGCTTGTTCCTCATTATGTCGGCAAATTTAATAGCATCAGAATATCCGATGCTTCCAATTCTAATGTAAGCGATGTAAGTGATAAGTTTTTTACAATCTCCACACTGGTTGAAAATACATTGATCATCAATTCACCTAATGGAAGTGAGAACTGGAAATCCGGTACACTTCAACAAATTAAGTGGGCTAATATCGGAGTTTCAAGTATTAACGCATATTTTTCTTCTAATGGAGGACTTAACTGGACTACCATTATGCCATATTTAACTGCATCTACAGGAAATTATTTGTGGACACTCCCTAATGTTGCATCAACAAATTGCCTGGTAAAAATAGAAGATGCCGCTGATCAAACATTATTTTCGATAAGTGAAAAACCATTTACAATTTATAATTCTCCAGATCCTACTTATAAAATGACGCTCACAAATGATGACTTCAATTCAGCAAAAGAATATCAGTTTGATATATTTATTCAGAGAACCGGACAGAAGGATTTTGAATTGTCATCAGCTCAGATAGGTTTTACTTACAACAATTCGGTTCTGAATGGCGGGACTCTTTCGGCATCTTTTGTACCCGGCACATTTGATTCTGCTCTCATTAAAAGCGGGCAGCAGAATCTTAATATTAACACAGTTACTCCCGGCATTATTAAAATTGAAGGTCAAAACCCAACAGGTGGTCCCGGAACTGGAACAATTATTTCAGACATTTCTCCCGGTATTCGGATTGGCAGGCTTAAACTTCTTAATACTGTTCCCTTCGCCAATATCCCATTTGACTTAAATTTTTGTTTTACTCCCTCACCCTATCAAACTATAATATCCGCTTTTAAGCCAGCGGGAGGCGGGGGTATTGTTACTGACATAACTGATTCAACCCAGCACTTTATTTCATTAACAGGTAGTGTTGGACCTATTACCCTAATTTCACCTAAAGGAGGAGAGTACTGGAAAGCAAATACGTTCCAGAAAATTGAATGGTCATGTACTGGAATTATGTTTTTAAACATTTATTTTTCCTCTGATGGAGGAACCACATGGAGTCCTGCTCAGCAATTTTGTCCCGCTGATTCATTTGTTACTTATTGGGTAACTCCCAATATTACTTCTACAAATTGCAGAATTAAAATCGAAAATTTTTTAGATAGCAATACTGTCGTTATTGGCAATGCCCCGTTTACTGTATGGCAGCCTATTCAATCAGTTAAAACTCCAAGTCAGGGACAAATTACTCAGAATTTCGATGCGACTAACGTTAATATCTGTGCAAATATTATAACTTCTTCGGCTATAACTGTGGTCTATAATTATCTTGAAGCACCTCAGCCCGGCACCTTCCCCAATAATGTAGTATCAATCAGTAAATATTATTGGAATATCAGTTCACCCTCAATCAGTTTCAGCAATGGCAAAATAAGCACTCCCCTTTCCAAACTGTCAGGTGTTACCGATTCAAGTAAACTTGTCTGGCTTACCAGAGCAAAATCAGGAGATCCATGGTCAAATATAGGAGCAACAATTACCAACGGAAATCTTATAAGCACTGTTGATTTTTCAACTCTAAATGAGTTCGCTATTGGGATAGATACTACTCATACAGTTTCAATTAATGATGCATTGAATCCTATACCCGATAATTTTTCGCTTCAACAGAATTATCCTAACCCGTTTAATCCAACCACCACTATTCAGTTTGCACTTCCTGTAAAAGCTCATGTAAAATTGAGGATATACAATTCATTGGGACAAGAAGTTGCTTTACTTTTATCAAAAGAAATGAATGCTGGAATTTATACGGCTCAGTGGAATGCCGACCGTTTTGCAAGTGGTGTTTATTTTTACCAGATAACTGCAGGAAACTTTGTTCAGACTAGAAAACTATTATTATTGAAATGACATAAATGTGCATCTTATCTTAAGGATAAATGACCCTGCAAGTGTAAAACTTGTGGGGCTTATTTTGTTTTGGTAATTCCTTGAGAAGTTTCGTTACGGAATTCGTTACGTCCGAAATATCTTTAAAATGACAAAGCCTGTAACTTATTATGTTACAGGCTTTTAAGTGGCGGGGCCGACGAGACTCGAACTCGCGACCTCCTGCGTGACA
>TBL_comb47_HYPODRAFT_10000066_pt1:0-122500 | contig 126426 bp, 140 predicted proteins | sample TroBogypolimnion_40_FD_10682 | JGI IMG/M metagenome (IMG submission 10682)
AAACAGAATAAACTTTTCACCTTAATTTTTATTTTATAAAGGCATATAAGGTATTAGCAATCGTTTCCAATCGTTTTCCCTTTTTTAAAGGTAGGTTCTCACGTGTTACTCCCCCGTCCGCCACTTTTCAGTTTTTTAAGATAAATCAAAAAACTTATCGTTCGACTTGCATGTGTTAAGCATACCGCCAGCGTTCATCCTGAGCCAGGATCAAACTCTCAACTATATCCTGATATTTTTTTATTTAAAATATTTTTACTAATGTTAAAAATTTTTAAACCGTAATGGTTTTAAACCAAACGTAATAATAAAGATTCGAATTTTTAATTATAAAATCAATAAAAATCAATTTTTATTACATTTTTATAAAGTTTAAGAAAATAAAAATAGTATAAAAATATATAAAAAAATTAATCATTAATATTTAAATTTTATTAGAATAAATAAATTTTTATTAATAAAAATTTATTTATTCTAATAAAATTTAAATATTATTTATCATATAATAAATAGTTGTAAAGTATAATATCTCCAAAAAGATATAGAGCAATTAAGTTTGAAAGTTGCAAAATTCTTAATAAAAAATTTATTTAAAGTTTTAATTTAATATGATTAGTGATTTAGAAGTTTTTATAGCCCTTTTTTTAGCATTAGTTTCATCACTTTTTGCTATCAGATTAGGTGTTACCCTTTATGTTTAATTATTTTATAAACCCTTTAATATAAAAATATAATATTCCCGAGTAATAATTATTACTCGGACAAAAAACTTATGATAGAGAAAAAAAAAATTAATCAACCCGTTTTTCCGTTTACTGCCATCGTAGGACAAGAAGAAATGAAATTAGCGTTACAACTAAATGTAATAGATCCTAAAATTGGTGGTGTAATGATCATGGGAGATCGAGGAACTGGTAAATCAACCACAATTCGTGCAATTGCAGATTTATTACCAGAAATTGAAGTTATAAAAGATGATCCTTTTAATTCTTCGCCCGAAGATAATCCAAATTCGGAAATTGCAAAAATAAAAACACCAATGATTGATTTACCTTTAGGAGCAACAGAAGATAGGGTATGTGGTACAATTGACATTGAAAAAGCACTTACTGATGGTGTTAAAGCATTTGAACCTGGTCTACTTGCTAAAGCAAATCGTGGAATTTTATATGTTGATGAAGTAAATCTTTTAGATGATCATTTAGTTGATATACTTTTAGATTCTGCAGCGTCTGGTATTAATACGGTAGAACGTGAAGGTATTTCTATTAGACATCCCGCCCGATTTGTTTTGGTGGGTTCTGGGAATCCTGAAGAGGGAGAATTAAGACCACAATTATTAGATAGATTTGGTATGCATGCGGTAATAAAAACAGTTAAAGATCCAAAACTACGTGTTAAAGTTGTTGAAGAGAGAACACTTTTTGATGCTGATCCACAATTTTGGATTAGCAAATACAATGACGAACAAGAAAATTTAAAAAATCGTATCGTCGAAGCAAGAAAGTTAATTTCTAAGGTTAAAATATCTGACGATTTTAAATTAAAAATCTCACAAGTTTGTAGTGAACTTGATGTCGATGGATTACGTGGTGACATTGTAACAAATCGCGCCTCTAAAGCATATGCTGCTTTTCAAAAGAGACAAGAAGTTACTTTTGAGGATATAGAAAAAGTTATAACATTATGTTTAAGACACCGTTTAAGAAAGGATCCTTTAGAAACTATAGATTCTGGTGATAAAGTCCAAAAAGTTTTTGAAAAAATTTTTGATAAATAAAATAATTTAATTCGTCTTAATTTATTAAATTAAGACGAATTAAATTATTTTATTTTTTTATAGGCCCAGTAGGATTCGAACCTACATTGGAAACTTAGAAGGTTTCTGTCCTAATCCCTTAGACGATGAGCCCTTATTTAAACTGGGCGGTACAGGACTTGAACCTGTGACCCTCTGCTTGTAAGGCAGACGCTCTACCACTGAGCTAACCGCCCAATTGAATACACTATTAATTATATATATAATTTATTTAAAAATTTTTCTTTGTTGAAGCTGATGAAGGGACTTGAACCCGCAACCTACTGATTACAAATCAGACGCTCTACCGATTGAGCTACATCAGCCTTAACACTGTTATATTAATATAGATTATTATTTTGTGTCTCTATTTTTACAAAATTTTTTATGACTCATTTTTTATTAATTATTCCTTTTATATTTTATAAAACAAATAAAACAAAATTACTAATAAATGAAAAAGATGATATTGTAATTGAAAATTTATTTGATGGAATTATTTTATTAAATTTAAAATTAGAAATTCTTAAAATAAATAAGGAAGCTTTAAAACTTTTAGATTGGCAATTTGATAAAGTTTATAAAACAAATTTCCTTTTACATTTTGATTTTCCTATTAAAAAAGTTCTTCTTAAAAAAATTGAAAAAATTATTTTAGAGAGAAATTATGAAAAAAAAAATTATGACGAAATAATCATATCAAAAAATTCTCATAAAAAAACTATTCTCTTAATTATAAAAATTGCAAAAAATGAAAAAAAAATTGTTGGTATCATATTAAGAGTTGAAGATATTACTAAAAAAATAAAAATAAATAAAAGAAAAGTAAATTTTTTAAATAATATTTCACATGAATTACGTACACCTCTTTTTAATATTCAATCTTTTATAAAACTATTACAATCTTCTTCAACAACATTAAAAAAAGAAGAAGTTAACGAGTTTTTAAATATTACAAGTAAAGAAATTTTACGTTTAACGCGATTAGTAAATACTACATTAACTATTTCAAAATTTAATTATAAAAACATGTATATTTTTTCACCAATTTATCTTGGTGATGTCTTTAATGAGTTTATTCAAATTTATAATATTCGATTAAAAGAAAAAAAAATAAATATTATTAAAGAAATACAAACCGATTTAAATCCAATTTTGGCAAAAAAAGATTTACTTTTTCAGGTTTTTGATAATTTAATAGGAAATGCTCTAAAATTTTCCAATTTAAATGGAATTATTGTTTTTCGGGCCTATGAAATAACAAATAAAAATACGAGCAAAGTTCGAATTGAAATTGGTGACAGTGGTGTTGGTATTTTAAAAATCGTACAAAAAAATATTTTCCGCAAATTTTCAATATTAAATGATGATTTAATTACAATTTATGGAAATGGTTTAGGACTTTCTATAACAAAAAAAATTCTTGAAAAACAAGGTAGTAGCATTTCATTTAGTAGTGATTATAATGAGGGTATTATTTTTTTTATTGATTTTATAACTTCAACGAAAAATAATTAATAAATTAGTATTGTTTAAATTTTCACCCTAAAAAAATTTAAAATTTATTTTTTTAAAGTGAAAAGATAAAAATTATATAGATTTTAATTAAATTTATATAATAAAAGAAATTTTAGATCGTGATTTCTTTAACAATTTTATTAAATGTTGTTGGATCCAAAATTGCTAATTGTGATAACATTTTTCTATTTAAATTAATATTTGATTTTTTTAATCGATTGATAAAAATATTGTATTTAACATCAAGAGAAAAAAGTGCGGCATTAATTCTTGTTATCCAAATTTTTCGAAACTGTCTTTTTTTTTGTTTACGACCTGTATAAGCATAAATTAACGCTTTCATAACTTGCTGATTTGCTGTTCTAAACAAAAGAGAATGTGATCCTCTAAACCCTTTTGCTCGATTAAGAATTTTATTACGGCGCTTGCGAGCTACATTACCTCGTTTTACTCTAACCATTTTAAATTAACGAATTATATTAATAACATTTTTTTAATATGACCAACATCCATTTTTCCGACAATTGATGATTTTGATAAACCACGTTTTCTTTTCGACGATTTTTTTGTTAAAATATGTGCTTTATAGCCTCTACGTCGTAAAAATTTATTTCCTGCTGTTTTTTTATAACGCTTTATAGCAGCTTTTCTTGTTTTTAATTTAGGCATTATTGACTAATAGAAATTTAAATAATAATTACATAGATTCAAAATAAACTTTTGATCCAACTGGATCTGGTTTCATAGTTTTTTCCCCAACTTTCCAATCCACAGGACAAACTTCATCTGGATTTGCTTGAATATATTGGATAGCCTGTAATATTCGATATGTTTCATCAACACTACGACCAAAAGATAAGTTATTTACAGTGGAATGTTGAATTATTCCTTGTTTATCAATAATAAATAAACCTCTTAATGCAACCCCTTCTTCTGTTAAAACACCATAATCAGAGCTTATTTGTTTTTTAAGATCAGAAATCAATGGATATTTAATATAACCTAATCCGCCCTCTTTTCTTGGTATCTGTAACCAAGCTAAATGTGAAAATTCACTATCAACTGAAACCCCTAAAATTTCTGTTGATATTTTGTCAAATTCTTCAAATCTATCACTAAAAGCAGTAATTTCCGTTGGACAAACAAAAGTAAAATCTAACGGGTAAAAAAATAATATTACATACTTTTTATTTAAAAAATCAGATAATTTAACTGTCGAAAAATCTTCAGCAAAAACAGCAGTTGCAGTAAAATCTGGTGCTTTTTGTCCTACACGAATACTCATACTCATTTTAATTTTTTATATTTAATTAACATTTTATATAGTAACAGAAAAAACGTATAATAGAAAGTTATTGCGCAAATCTGTTAGGTATTTATAATAAATTTTAAAAAACTACTTCCCATTCATTTTCAGTATAAATTGGTTCTAATAAAAACATTTTAAGTATATAATTAACAATAAAAAATGTTTTTAGAAGCTTTTGTATTTTCTTTTCAAAGTCACTTATATTTTTTTGATCAATTTCTAATAGTTGCAGATTTTCACGTGAACAATTTTCTAAATATTCTAAAAATAGAGGATTATCTACATCTAAAATAACAGGGAAAAGTCTAGCAGAGCTTTGATTGGTTTTACGAATAACGTGAACATCAAACTTTCTTGCATCTAAACCTATAGTAGCATAAAATTTTTCTCTTTGTACGTCATTCAAATACATTGTAACAAAAACTGAAAGTAAAAAGAAACGACACCAAAGTTTAGATTCCCATCCTTTTAATAATTGTGGCTGTGATTTTAAGACTGCAGCAAAAAAATCGCCATGTCGGTTTTCATCTTGACACCAACTTTCAAAAAACCTAAAAATTGGGTAAATACGAAATTCTGGATTTTTTTCTAAATGACGATAAATTGTAATATATCGCCAATAACCAATTTTTTCTGATAAATATGTAGCGTAAAAAATGAATTTAGGTGCAAAAAAGGTATATTTTCTATTTTTTGTTAAAAAACCAAGATCAAGAGATAAATTAAAATCACTCATAGCTTTATTTAAAAAACCAGCATGTCTTGCTTCATCACGTGACATAAAAGAAAAACCTTCAGCTAAAAGTGGGTTTTTGTCTTTTAAATTTCTAGATAATTCTTTATATAATAGGAATCCAGAAAATTCCGCAGTACAAGATCTTTCTAAAAACTCTATAAAAAGTTCTCTTGTTTTATCATCAAAATGACTCCAATCTACAATAAATTCTTTATCACGAATAAAATGTTGTTGATTAAAATCGTCACGGAATTCATCTAAAATGGCTTGAACTTCTTCAATATTTGAGGAAATATCTATTTTTGCCATTTCTTCAAAATCTGTTGTGTAAAAACGAGGTGTTAATAATGTTTCTTTTGCGGGATTTTTTGTTAAAACTTGAGAGTTTAGAATAGAATTTACCATTTTTTATATTATTTTAATAAAATTTTTATATATTTGAGATTTTCTATTAATTTTTTGTTTTTTAAGTTAATATAATAGTATTGAAACCGTTTTTATATTTAACTTTATAATACAGATATTCATATATTATAATTATATAATATAATTATATAAAAATTTATTAAAATAATATTAGTATTTTATGGACGTTTTAAGTTTAGGATGGGCAACTGTAATGGTAAGTTTTACATTTTCACTGTCTTTAGTCGTTTGGGGCCGTAATGGCTTTTAATTTTAAATTTTATTTTTTTTATCAGTTTAAAAACAAAAAATTCATATGAAAGAAATATTAACAACTTCTGCTATCTGTTTTATCATGACCCTTGTTGGTTTATCTTTAGGTTTTGTTCTTTTAAAAGTAACACAAGGTGAATAAACTCTAAAATTTTTAAAACAATCTATAGTCTTTATAGACTCGGATTAAATTTCTTATTTATTTTTTAAAGGGGTTATGATTTTATTTTTTCTAAATTGGGTTGGATTTTTAAGAAGTTTGTGGTTAGTTATTTGTTTATTTTTAGTTTTGCTAACTTTTATAAAAAAAGCCGATGATGATAAAATAAATTTTTCACAAATCCCATCTTTAAAAAAATCAGAAAAATTTTTCGATAATATTATTTGGTTTTTTATTTTATTGTATCTTATTTTAGGATTAATTTTATCTACGAATTTTTTTTCATAAAACTTTTTATGCGACAAAAATCTTATAGAAAATTATATTGTCCGGTACCACAAGAGCAACGGCCATTAAATGAATATTTAAATATAAAAAATTCTTTTTTTTTTAATTGGCCTACCTTAAAACTCCATAAGTATATATATCAATTAATAAAATTTGGCCTTATCATACTTTTTTTTTCTATTTTTATAACAAATTTTTTTTATTATTTTTTTGAATTTCCAAATAAATTCGTTTTATTAAATTTTATTAGTATTATTACATGCGAAATTTTTCTAATTTTACGAATTTACTTAGGTTGGTCATATATTGGACAAAAATTAAATAATCCAATAATAGAATATGAAGAATCGAGTTGGTACGACGGACAAATTTGGGTAAAACCAATAAAGATTTTAAAACAAGATCGTTTAATTTATTATCATAAAGTTTTTCCTGTTTTAAAAAGATTAAAAAAAACTATTGTATACTTATTGTTAATTTATATTATTATTTTTTTATTTACTATTGTTATTTAAATTAATAAAACAAAATTTTAGTAACTATATTAAACCTATAGACAAAATATTGACTTAATATATACTATTTGGATTATCGCGGAGTAGAGCAGTCTGGTAGCTCGTTGGGCTCATAACCCGAAGGTCGGTGGTTCAAATCCATTCTCCGCTAATCCTTTTATTTTTAATAAATAATATAAAAAACGTTTTCTTTTAATATGACACTAAATTTACAAACATTTTCACCAATATTTGGTGGTAGTACAGGTGGTTGGTTACGCGCAGCAGAAATAGAAGAAAAATATGTAATTACTTGGACAAGTCCAAAAGAGCAAATCTTTGAAATGCCTACTGGTGGTAGTGCTATAATGTTACAAGGTGACAATCTATTGTATTTAGCTCGTAAAGAACAATGTTTAGCTTTAGGTACCCAACTTCGTTCATTTAAAATTACTGATTACAAAATATATCGTCTATTCCCAAGTGGTGAAATTCAATATTTACACCCTAAAGATGGTGTTTTTCCTGAAAAAGTAAATCCAGGTCGTTTATCGGTAGGAAATCGTGAATTTTCGATAGGTAAAAATCCTAATCCAGCATCAATTAAATTTTCTGGTAAAGAAACTTTTAATGCTTAACTTTAAAAAACAAAAAACTTTTCCTTAAAATTTAAGGAAAAGTTTTTTGTTTTTTAAAGTTAAGCATTAAAAGTTTCTTTATTTATAATGTTATTATTTTCTAGAATAATACTCCACGACAAGTAATTCATCGACAGATATTGTAAACTCATTACGAGTAATAATACTTTTAACAATACCTTTTGTTTTTGAGGGACTTAATTCTAAGAATTTTGGACAATTAACAGAAGAGAAAATTTGTTGGTTTTTCGAAATTTTTGACTTAAGAACTATATTATCACCTGCTTTACAAATAAAACTAGGAATATTAATATTTTTATCATTAACTAAAATATGTCCATGATTTACTAATTGTCTAGAAGCAGCAATAGAATTACCCCAACCTAAACGAAAGACAACAGTATCTAAGCGCATCTCAAGCATTTGTAAAAGTGCTATACCAGTAGATTCTTTTAATCTACGAGCTTTTTTTACAAAATTTAAAAGTTGTTTTTCCGATAAACCATAATTAAATTTAAGTTTTTGTTTTTCTCTTAATCGTAAATTATAAGGACCAATTTTTTGTTTTTTAATATCTTTACCATGTTGTCCTGGTGAATTTTTTCGAATACTATCGTTATTTCGTTTTAAACCTGACAATGGTCCTAATCGACGTAAAATTTTTAATCGAGGTCCACGATAACGTGACATTTTAATAAACTCCTAATTTTAACATTAAAAATTGTTTTATTAATAAATATTTAATTATATTAACATAGATAATAATAAATTATTATTATACAAATATTTTGATGCGGGCGAACGACGGGATTTGAACCCGCGCATGATGGAACCACAACCCACTGCCTTAACCACTTGGCTACGCTCGCCATCTATTTTGATAACTTAATATAAATATAATTATTTTTTTATTATATTGTCTACTTTGTTTATAAATCAAAATATTTTCTATCATGAGAAAAACATCACAGCTTTTTTTAAAAATAAATGGAAAAGAATATAAAATTGTTACATTTTCAAATAAAGTAACACTATATCATTTATTAATTTTCTTAGGTTATAAATTAAATTTAATTGCGATCGAATATAACGGCAAAATAATTCCAATATATAAATGTGAAAAAACTTATTTAATAAATAAAAGTAATATTGAAATTGTAACAATTGTGGGTGGAGGTTAAGAAAATTTTAATGAAAGAGCGATTCTCCCTTGATTAAAATTTATATATAAAATCTTAACATTAATTAACTGTCCTTTTTTAAAAACTTTGGTTAAATCTGGAATTCTGTCTGACGATATTTCAGAAATATGAAGTAAACCTTTTAAACCATAAATATTTACAAATAAGCCATAAGATTTAATTTGTGTAATACAACCACAAATAGATTGATTTGTTTTTATAAAATTCGTTTGATTTTTAAAATGTGCCAATTTACAACTAACAAAAATTTTATTTTTTACTTCACTTAATTCAATAATTTTAAAAGGTAATTTGAATTTAAATTGTTGGTTGTTATGTCGATAATATTTGGGGAGATTAGAATTTTCTACAAAAGATTTTAAACCTTGAATCATTACAAATTTTCCTTGTTTAATTGACTTTTGTAATTGACCAAAACAAATTAAGTTTTCTTGGTTTAAATTTTTTAATCTCTGCCAAATTATTATTGATTTTAATCTTTTTAATGAGATAATACAAATATTTTTATTTGGTTCGTATTGTAATAATAAAAATTCAGAAATTTGATTTTTTTCAAAAATTTCTTTTAATAAAAATGATTTATATAAACATACTTCATATAAAGGTAAACAGGCTGTATAATTTGAACCAATATCAACCTTACAAAGTCCTTTTTCAAACCCAACTATTTTTCCTGCAATAATATTTCCAAGCGTAAACTGATATTTATATTTTTTTAATACATTAGCAAAATTGTTTTTTTCAAAATTTCGGTAAAATTTAATTGCCATAATTTAACAATTTTAAAGATATTTAATTCATTATAAAAATTTTCATACTGAATTAAATTCTAACCTCAATATTTAAATTCTGTTTTAATTCATTTTGTATTTTTAATAAAATTAAATCAATATCAGTTTTTAAAAGTGTTTTAGCTTTAGATTTAAATACAATTTTTATCCCCAAAGAATAACAATCTTTATTAAAATGACCTTTTTCATAAAGATCAAAAACTTCTATTTGATCAATTAAATTTGTTGCTAGATTTTTAATAATCAAGTTAATTTGAGTAAAACTTATTTGTTTAGGTACCATTAACGATAAATCTACTGTTAAGGGCGGATAAACCGAATAAGTTTTGTATAAAACTGCATTACGTTTAGTTAATATTTTTGTTAACTCAATTTCAAATAAAAAACAATTATGACTTAAACCCTTACTTGAAGAAAATTTAGGGTTTATGCTCCCAAAAATACCAATTTCTTCATTATTTTGCATAATTGCCAAACAGTTTTTAGGATTATAAAATTCAGATGTTATAGTTTTTTTTTCTAAAATATAATTTATTTGAAGACTTATTAATATATTTTCTAAAATTGTTTTTGCTTGAAACCAATTTAAGATTAAATTTTTTTCTGACCATTCAATTTTATACGTTGTATCCCCAAAAACCCCACATATTGATTCACTTTCTAAAAATGTAGAATTATATTTTTTAAAAACACGTCCAATTTCAAATATTGGTAAAACTTTATTTCCTTGTGTAATATTTTTTTCTAATGATTTAATTAATTGTGATATTAAGTTTGTTCTTAAAGATGAATATTCAACTATTAAAGGATTTATGATAATTGGATTATTTAAATTTTCTTGCGTTATCAGTGAATAATTAAATACTTCTATAAAACCTAAATTTAAAAAAGACTGGCGAAATTTTCGTTTTAAATTTTCATATTTGGATAACTTTCCTATCTGTTTAACTTTCATTAAAATCGATTTAAAATTATCAAATCCAACAAATCTAGAAATTTCTTCAATTAAGTCGATTTCTTCTTCAATATCGGAATATCGTGTTAAAGGAATTCTAACCTTACAATAATCTTCTATTAGAACAAAATCAAATCGCATTTTATTTAAACATTCAAAAACTTTTCTTTTACTAATGTTCTCTTCTTTTTTAATAGAAGAGTTTCCTAGTAGAGATTCTATATTTTTAAATGAAAGTGGAATTAGTTTTTTTGTATAAAATAATTCTTTAAAATATACCAAATTATTATTATTTGTAAAAGAAAAATTTATATTAAATAGAAAAAGTAAATTTAAAAATCTATTATAAGAAGGTTTTACTAAAAAAGGACTAATTCCTCTTTCATAGAAAACGGACATTATGGTACGAACACCAACACTGCGTTCTGAATTACGAAAAACTTTTGGATCAAAAATACTTAATTCAATCATTATGGATTTAGTAAAACAATCAATATTACAATCTTTCGAAACAACGCTACCAGCAATAGAAATTGGAATATTATTTGCAAGAATCAATAAGGTTTGTTCTGTTAATTTATAATATACAGAATTAGAATCAACAAATATTTCTCCAATTTTTGCAAATCTTATTTCTATTTTTGGATTTTGTGAGTTTGTTAGTTTTTTAATTTTATCTAAATCATATAAAAAAATTGGTTGACCCCACTCTAAAAGACAATACTTAGCGATATCATTTAAATTATTTTCAGGCAGAATGTTTGAAGAAATTAGTCTTTTTTTAATCCATGGTTGAATTTTTTCGACTTTAATATTTTCAATGCTTGAAGAAATAAAACAAATAGTAGAAGAAAAATTATTAGAAAATTTGATTTGATTTTGATTACATTTTTTAAAAAAATTAAAATTTGCCTTTTTCAAATTAACTTTCTTAAAATTAATATAAATTAAACTCCTTATTTCGTTTGTTAATCCTATTATACTTAAAATATCTGGTCGATTTGTTATTGTTTTTAAATCTAAAATAATATCATTTTGATTTAAAATTTTTAAAATTTTTGTTTCTTCAACTTCAAACCCAGATGAAGTTAATCGATCTTTTATCGTAATTAAATTAACATGCGTTAAATTTAAAATAGCTTTTAGCCAATTTGTTGAAACATACATGTTTTTTTAGTTATTTATAATAATTTTGATTATGTTTTTAACTTAAAGATGAATTTGATTTTGTAAAACTTAAATTATTAACAAAACTATATCTTTCCATAAACCGCATAAAACGATCCCACTCTTCTCTATTTTTCATAATATAGATTGCTTGAATTGCTTCTGGTTTGCCATTAATATAAAATGCATTAACATCACGTGTCGTTAATATACCTTCTTCATCTAACATAAACATTCCAGTGATTTCACCTGCTTGAGCCATATTTTTGTCAAAAATGGTTGGTTGTTGAAAGCGAAATGTAGCAGTACCTGTACTTCCATCTCGTGATCGTGTTAATTTTACTTCTGGAACCATTTCTTCCTCTATACCCTGAATAAATTGGATAACTGCTTTCATAATAAAAAATGTAAATTTATTTATAAATTATTATTATTAGAAAATACTAAATAAATATAAAAATCTAATCATTTAGCATATTATAGTAATAATGTAGAATGTATTTTTATATTATCATTATAAAATATATCTTATTTTTATTATTCAATTAATCTTTAAAACAAAGTCAAAATAAAACAGAGGTTGACAAAACTATTTTTAAAACGTATTCTTAATAACGTATTAAGTAATTTTTTAACTTTTTAATAAAAAACAATGTCAGGTAAGAATTAAGCAGCATATAAAATTAAAGAAATAAATTACTTAATATTAATAATTGGGGTGTAGCCAAGTGGTAAGGCAGCGGACTTTGACTCCGCCATTCGTAGGTTCGATCCCTCCCACCCCAGTTATATTTTTAAAAGGTTGATTTCTTAATTTAATAAATATTAATTAAGGTTTTTAGGAGAGATGGCAGAGTTGGTCGATTGCGTCTGATTTGAAATCAGATGGGTTTTATAGATTCCGTGGGTTCGAATCCCACTCTCTCTTTAATTTAAATATAAAAAATATTACCCGTATCAAAATAAAACTACATTTACAATACGGGTAATATTTTTTATATTTAAATTTGGCTCTGAAAATTTTAATTCAAAAATAACGTGATTTATTAACCCCCTAAATAACCTACTTTCATCTAATTTTATTTGAATTACTAAATTATCCATATACTTTAAAAACCCTGGAAGAAAACATTTACAAATATATATTAAAAAAAAATAAGCGTATGGTTCAAAAAGTAAATTTAAAGAGAATTTTAATAAATTATTATTTATATTTTTTTTATTTAGGTTTTTTAAAAGATTATTACGGAATGTATAAAAATTAATTACGGTATCGGATCTAAATTTATTTTTATGATAAAAATACCATAAAATTTCTACAATAAAAAACCAAAACTTACAAAAGCTTATTAATTTATATAAAGTAATAAGTAGATAAACAATTATATAAATAAAGCTTAGAAAATACGTTTTGCATAAATTATGCAAAACATGTTTTTTAGTTTTTAGTATGTATGGATAAATATTTTTGTAAAATTGAAATTTATTCTTTTTCGAATAAATTTCAAATACGGATTTTTGAGATTGAAGGATGTTATGAAAGGTTATATACTTTGCTGAATTTATTATATCATAATTATTTTTTATAAGAATGATTTTATAATTTTCTAACCATAATATATTTTTAGCCAATTCTTTTTTATCGTAAATAGTTTGAAAGTTTTTTTCAACCATTTTAAAGCGATAAACAATTTCTCTTAAATCCTCAATAGGTATTTCTGGAAAATACCTAGTTGGGTTTTTAATAAAACCCTTTTGAATTTTTAGGGTTTCATTTTTTATGAGTCGATAATATAGTTTAGATAAAACTTTGTTTAGTCGACTATTAATATAATGATTCTTTAAATTACTACATAGATTATTTAAATCAACTCTAATTTCATTATGTCTTAGGATTTTCATTTATAGTTTTAAGAATTTTAATATATTTTTAATTATATACGATCCGAGGAGAAATATGATTTAATCATTAATTCTAGTACAAGAAAATCTATATTTGGATTAGAACTTTTCATTTCCTGTAAAATGAATTGATAATAATAAAATAAACTATTTATTTTTTTAATAGAAGAATTTAAACAAAAATAAGCTAGCTTGTAGTTAATAGAAGATTGAAAAACTTCTTGAAACACAAATTTTACACTTTTTGAAAGAATCCAAAGATAAAAATAAAACAAAGTTGGTTTCATTAGGCTTTTAAAAACAAAAGTTAGATTGAAACGGACTCTATCTGAACGCTTTTGCGTATTTGAGCCATCTATTTTTTGTTGCACAGGTATATCTTCTATAGCTGTTACAAACTTTTGTGAAAGTTTAATACACGAGTAAACAATAATCCAATTCGGAAAATTGTGTACTACAAAAGTTCCGATTTCAAATATTTTAATTACCACAACCATTAAACACCTTTTTGAAAGCTTAGTCAATAATAAACCTTTCAATTCGACTAAAGTTCCACCAGAATAACGTAGAAAAGCTTTAGAAAGATTTCTTGTTAAGATTGTATTAAAATAGGCTATAGCATACTCTGGTTGGAGATTTAAAATACGTCTTAAGTTAATATAATCACCTCCTAGCACGACCTCACAAGTATTATTTTGTTCTAGTGAATATTCCTCCAACCAATTCAATTCTTCAAAATATCGCATTAAATCGAAATCATGATTATTAGCTTCACTTCTATTTTTTTTCAAATCTTGAAATATTTTTACTCTGTCTACTATTGAAATATTTCCAGTAGATTCGTTAAAATATTTCCGAATTAATCCCTGTGCAGGATCATATGGAATAATTTGATTTGGTTTTTCGTTGTCGTTTGTCATGAAAACCCCCCTATTCTCGATTATAATTATATAAAAGTATTTTTATATAATTATAATCGAGAATAGGGGGGTTTTCATGACAAACGACAACGAAGACAATTTAAATGTGGAGTTAGACGATATAGATCCGTTTATAAAACGTTATGACCGTAGTATTAGAATATTAAACAGTTTGACTACTTTTCTAGTAAACCAGCCGATTTTAATAAAAATGAACGGTAAGGTCATTATAAGTTTTCAAAATCTAATTAGCGGAACTAAATGGGGATTTAGGGTAATTAAACACTTTTTAGTTATGAAATCTAAAGAAACACCGATTCGTTTTCTAGCATATTGCATAAAAGCTATTGCACCTGAATCACAAATATGCCGTATCTACCTACATATTCTAGGGCTAGAGAAACTCGTGGCTTTTAATCCGGCAGCGGCAGCAGTAGTCGCGGGGTTAGAGCTAGTTTTCGCTTGCCTACAAGAAAATTTCCCTGATAAATTGGAATTATTGATTAAGATCTGTAATCAGAATAACATTTTTAAATCAATTAAAAATGATTCATTGAGGTGTATAATGTTGATTCTAGGTGTATCCTTCAAATCTGCACAATTAGGGTTTATTAATAGACCAAAAGACCCAACCTTGTGTGTTTTACCAATAGAATATTTTTACGACATGATAACTATAGAGGACTGTCGTCGACCAGTACTTTCTCAAGATTTAAGTGATAAAATGTCGTTATATGCAATAAGAACCTTATCTAAAAAAAAGTTGAACACATTAAAAGAATCCTTTGTTCCAGATATCGTAGAAGATATAAAAAAACTTTGCAGCGATGAAGATATTTTATATCTTGGTAACAAATTCAGTCAAGAGGAATGTATTAACTTTTTTGATGAGCTTTTTTACAGTTATAAAACGTTGCATTTGCCTTTTATTTATACTAATATTAAGATAACGACTATTAAGATAACGACAAATAAAAATTTACTTTATTTAGTTGTTTTTTCTTTATCTGTTTTGATAATTTTCTGGTTATATAAAAAGCGTAAGAAATATATAAAGCGGGCAACGTGACTCGAACACGCGACATCGACCTTGGCAAGGTCACGCTCTACCACTGAGCTATGCCCGCTATATTATTATAATATATGTATAAATAAATATTATGGAGTCTGTCAATAAATAAAACCCTAAATAGTTAATTTTATTAACTATTTAGGGTTTCAATAGTTATACAAAACCTTGTGCAAATCCAGTTAAGATAACTAAAGTTCCCCAAAATTTTGCAAGATTATATATATTATCTTTTGATGTTTCCCATTCAGATGGTGTTGCTAATGTTACAGGAACAGTAATAACTAAAATAAATGATAAAAGAACTAGAAAAGATACTAGTATTTGTATAAGAAGTGACATAGATTCTTCCCCAACGAGACAAAGATTTTATATTTATATTATATAATTTGAAATTAGGAAAATTAATAAACTTCAAAACTTTATTAATTTTCCTAATTTCAAGATAGTCTTACTCTTTTTTGAAAATTTAATGTATTATGAATAAGCTTTATACCAATAGTATACTATATTTAGTATAAATTAAAAATTTCTTTAAAACGCTAAATACTCTATTTACAAAAAAATAATTTATATAGCATTAAAAAAAGTAAATCAATTAAAAATAATAAAATTTCTAATAATTTAAAAACATTTAACTAAACGAATTTTTACTCTCATGGAAGGAATTATATTATCAAAATTACCAGAAGCTTATGCAATCTTTAGTCCTATTGTAGACATATTACCGGTTATTCCGATTTTATTTTTATTATTGGCATTTGTTTGGCAAGCTTCAGTTGGCTTTAGATAAAAATTAAAATTTTAAAATAATTTTATTTATTTTTAATATATAGATATATATAATATGATTGAACCTCTTCTTTTTGGAATTGTTTTAGGTATGATTCCAGTTACTATAATAGGCTTATTTGTTGCAGCTTTTTTACAATATAAACGCGGTAATCAATTGGGTTTATAAAAAATTTCAAGTAGAACAATAAAGTTCTACTTGAAATTTTCTACCAACTTGCTTTTGTAACACCAGGTAATAATCCTTCATGAGCCATTTCTCTAAGCATATTTCTACACAAACCAAAATCTCTATAAAACCCTCTAGGTCTACCTGTTCTCCAACATCTATTTCTTAATCTTATTTTTGAAGAATTTCTTGGAAGTTTTTGTAATTTTGTATTAGAAATTAATTTTTCTTCGTAGCTTTTTGAGTGATTAAATTCATTTAAAATTTCTTCTCTTTTTTGTTTATATTTTTCGACTAGTTTTTGACGTTTTAATTCACGTTCAATAATACTTTTTTTTGCCATAATGTTTAAGATATTTAAGAATTTTTTTTATTATATTTTATAATATGAAATAATTTTTAATTTTATTAAACAATAATTAATGAATTATATTAATTATTGTTTAATAAAATTAAAAATTATTTCATAAAAATTTTAACCAAATTTACCTGTAGTTGATGCTATAACAAATGCAGCATAAGTTAATATATAACCAACAGAAAAATGAGCTAATCCAACTAAACGAGCTTGAACAATTGATAATGCAACTGGTTTATCACGCCAACGTACTAAATTCGCTAAAGGTGTTCTTTCATGAGCCCAAACTAAAGTTTCAATAAGCTCTTGCCAATAGCCACGCCAAGAAATAAGGAACATAAAGCCTGTTGCCCAAACTAAATGACCAAATAAGAACATCCATGCCCAAACAGATAAACTATTCATTCCATAAGGATTGTATCCATTGATTAATGGTGAAGAATTTAACCATAAATAATCACGAAGCCAACCCATTATATAATTTGAAGATTCATTAAATTGTGCAGCATTACCTTGCCAAATTGTAATATGTTTCCAATGCCAATAGAAAGTTACCCAACCAATTGTATTTAACATCCAAAACATTGCAAGATAAAAAGCGTCCCAAGCAGAAATATCACAAGTACCACCACGGCCAGGACCATCACAAGGGAAACTATAGCCAAAATCTTTTTTGTCGGGCATTAATTTTGAACCACGAGCATCTAAAGCACCTTTAACTAAAATTAATGTTGTTACATGTAAACCTAAAGCAATTGCATGATGAACTAAAAAGTCACCAGGTCCGACTGTTAAAAATAATGAATTTTTACCACTATTAATAGCATCTAACCAACCAGGTAACCAAATTTGACTTCCGGCGATCGTTGAGGAACTAGTTTTTGATGATAATAAAATATCGAAATTATATAATGTTTTCCCTGAAGTTGCTTGAATCCATTGTGCAAAAACTGGTTCAAATAAAATTTGTTTTTCAGGTTGCCCAAATGCTACAACAACATCATTATGAATATAAAGTCCTAATGTATGGAATCCTAAAAATAAACTCACCCAACTTAAATGAGAAATTATTGCTTCTTTATGTTCTAACATTCTTGCTAAAACATTATCTTGATTAGATTTAGGATCGTAATCGCGAACAAAGAAGATTGCTCCATGTGCAAAAGCACCAACCATTAAAAAACCTGCGATATATTGGTGATGTGTATATAAAGCGGCTTGTGTAGTAAAATCTTTTGCTATAAAAGCATAAGACGGTAAAGCATACATATGTTGTGCAACTAATGAAGTTGTTACCCCTAAAGCTGCTAACGCTAAACCTAATTGCATATGTAAAGAATCAGTTATAGTTTCAAATAAACCTTTATGCCCAGCACCTAATCTTCCCCCAGGTGGTCTATGAGCATCTAGAATTTCCTTCATATTATGACCAATAGCAAAATTTGTGCGATACATGTGACCGGCAAAAATAAATATAACTGCTATTGCTAAATGATGATGGGCAATATCGGTTAACCATAATGATTGTGTTTGTGGATGAAAACCACCAACAAATGTTAAAATAGCACTTCCAGAACCTACATTTGTACCAAAAATGTGTTCGCTTGTATCAGGACTTTGAGAATAAGCACTCCAATTACCACTAAAAAATGGGCCTAAGCCACTCGGGTGTGGTAAGGTTGTTAAAAAATTATCCCAGCCAACATGCGTACCTCTTGATTCAGGAATTGCAACATGAACTAAATGTCCTGTCCAAGCTAATGAACTAACACCAAATAAACCAGATAAATGATGATTTAATCTGGATTCATTATTTTTAAACCAAGCAAGACTTGGACTAAATTTTGGTTGTAAATGCAACCAACCTGCAAATAATAAAACTGCAGAAAAGATAAGTAAAGCTACTGACGTAGAATATAAATCTTTATTAGTTCTAATACCAATCGTATACCACCAATGATAAACACCAGAGTATGAAATATCAACAGGATAGAATGTTCCACTTTTTGTAAATGCTTTAATTGCCGATTCACCAAAATGCGGATCCCATATTGTATGTGCGATTGGTTTTACTTTTAATGGGTTTAATACCCATTGTTCAAAATTGCCTTGCCATGCAACGTGAAAAAGATTACCAGATGTCCATAAGAAAATTATCGCTAAATGACCAAAATGCGAGGCAAATATTTTTTGATATAATTTTTCCTCTGTCATTCCATCATGACTTTCAAAATCATGAGCGGTAGCGATACCGTACCATATTCTTCGTGTAGCTGGATCTTGTGCAAGGGCCTGGCTAAATTTTGGAAACTTTGTTGCCATATGTTTTGTTACCTCTTTAAATAAAACTTATCCAACAGAAATAATTCTTGCTAAAAAGAATGACCAAGTTGTTCCTATCCCACCAAGCAGATAATGAGCTAATCCTACTGCACGTCCTTGTGTAATACTTAAGGCTCTTGGTTGAATAGTTGGTGCTACTTTTAATTTGTTATGTGCCCATACAATTGATTCAATAAGTTCTTGCCAATAACCACGACCACTAAATAAAAACATTAAACTAAAAGCCCAAATAAAGTGTGCGCCTAAGAAAATCAAGCCATAAGCTGATAAAGCCGAACCATATGATTGAATTACTTGAGAAGCTTGTGACCATAAGAAATCTCTTAACCAACCATTAATTGTTAATGCACTTTGTGCAAAATTACCACCTGTAATGTGTGATACTGCTCCTGTTGGGCTAACCGAACCCCAAACGTCAGATTGCATTTTCCAGCTAAAATGGAAAATAACTACAGAGATGGAATTATACATCCAAAATAATCCAAGGAATACATGATCCCATGCTGATACTTGACAAGTACCACCACGACCCGGACCATCACAAGGGAATCTAAAACCTAGATTTGCTTTATCTGGTATTAATTTAGAACTTCTAGCAAAAAGAACACCTTTTAGTAAAATTAAAACAGTTACGTGAATTGTAAACGCATGAATATGATGTACTAGAAAATCTGCTGTACCTAAAGTAATAGGCATCATAGCAATTTTTGAGCCAACTGTTACAATGTCACCACCAAAAGCATAACTTGTTGTTGCAAGTGCATTTGGTGCTGTATTACTTGGAGCTAAATAATGTAAACTTTGAATCCATTGTGCAAAAATTGGTTTTAATTGGATTGCTTTATCCGAAAACATATCTTGTGAACGACCTAATGCGCGCATTGTGTCATTATGAATATATAAACCAAAACTGTGGAAACCTAAGAAAATACAAACCCAATTTAAATGTGATATTATTGCATCTCTATGACGAATAACACGATCTAATAAGTTATTGTAATTATTTATAGCATTGTAATCTCTAACCATAAAAATAGCACCGTGAGCAGCACCACCAACAATACAAAATCCACCAATCCACATATGATGAGTGAAAATTGATAACTGCGTAGGATAATCGGTTGCAATATAAGGATAAGCGGGCATTGCATACATATGGTGAGCTACAATTATACTTAAAGAGCCCATCATGGCTAAGTTAATAGCTAATTGTGCGTGCCAAGATGTTATAAGAATTTCGTATAAACCTTTATGACCTTCTCCGGTAAATGGTCCTTTGTGTGCTTCTAAAATATCTTTCATGTTATGGCCAATACCAAAATTAGTTTTATACATATGACCAGCAACAATAAAAAGCACTGATAATGCTAAATGATGATGAGCTACATCACTTAACCATAAACCACCAGTAACTGGATTTAATCCACCTTTAAAAGTTAAAAAGTCAGAATATTCACTCCAATTTCCACTAAAAAACGGTATTAAACCTTTATTAAAACTTGGATAAAGTTGTGCAATTAAGTCACGATTTAAGATAAATTCATGAGGTAAAGGTATTTCTTGAGGTGAAACACCAGCATCTAATAGTTTATTGATTGGTAAAGCAATATGAATTTGATGACCAGCCCAAGATAAACAACCTAATCCTAATAAACCAGCTAAATGGTGATTCAGCATTGATTCTGCATTTTGGAACCATTCTAATTTTGGTGCTGATTTATGATAATGGAACCAACCCGCAAATAGCATTAATCCAGACATTACTAATCCACCAATTGCCGTACAATAAAGTTCGAATTCACTTGTAATACCCTCAGCTCTCCAGATTTGGAAGAATCCCGAAGTAACTTGAACACCTTGAAAATTACCACCAACATCACCATTTAAAATTTCTTGTCCTACAATAGGCCAAACAACTTGTGTACTTGGTTTTATACCTGTTGGATTATTTAACCAAGCTAAGTAATTTGAAAAATATGCGCCGTGAAAATGCATTCCACTAATCCATAAGAAAATAACTGCAAGTTGACCAAAATGAGCACTGAAGATTTTTCTTGATACGTCTTCTAATGAACTTGTATTACCATCAAAATCGTGAGCATCTGCATGTAAATTCCAGATCCAAGTTGTAGTTTTAGGCCCCTTTGCTAATGTTCTAGAAAAATGACCTGGTTTAGCCCATTTTTCAAAAGAAGTTTCTACTACATTTTTATCTACAATAACACGAACTTTTTTTTGCTCTGTTAAGTTTGTAACCATTTAATTCCCTTTTTGGAGATAAAATGTTAAGAAACTCTCATAATTCGACGAAATTAAAATTTCTGAAATGAGTTTTCGTATATAAGTATAATTATTTTTTAAATTATTTTTTTAATACATACAAAGTATTTTAAAATACATTTTAAAATACTTTGTATGTATTAAAAAAATAAAGTATCATATTTAAAGTATATATATATGAATTTTATTAAATTATTTTTTTAAATTAATATAATGTTTGTTGATAAAGATTTAAATCTATTAATACAAGTATTACCAAATTATGTCAGAATTTATTTGCAGAATCATCCAAATCGTTTTAATTTGATTGAAATTATATTAGATATAGGACGAAGACCAGAGGGCAGATTTGTAAATGGTTCAGAATATTTGTCACAAAATATTATTTGTTGGCAAGATTTATATTTTTGTATAAAACAATTAGGGAATTTTAATGATGATAATAGAGCGGGTATTGAAAAAACACTTCATAGAGTAAGTTGTTTAAGAAATAAAAAAGGAAATATAATAGGATTAACTTGTAGAGTTGGTAGAGCGTTGTTTGGTAGAATAAGTATTATTCGAGATTTACTTGAATCTGGACAATCAATATTAATTTTAGGAAAACCCGGTGTCGGAAAAACAACAACAATTAGAGAAATTGCCCGTATATTATCAGACGAAATGGAAAAACGTGTTGTAATTATAGATACCTCAAATGAAATTGGTGGTGATAGCGATATACCACATTCTGGAATAGGACGGGCAAGAAGAATGCAAGTAGCAAAGTCAGAATTACAACATAATATTATGATTGAGGCTGTAGAAAATCATATGCCTGAAGTAATTATTGTTGATGAAATAGGAACTGAATTAGAAGTTTTAGCTGCCCGAACTGTCGCACAAAGGGGTGTTCAGCTAGTAGGAACGGCGCATGGTAATTGTTTAGATAATTTAATAAAAAATCCTACTTTAACCGATATTATAGGAGGTGTACAAAATGTAACTTTAAGTGATGAAGAAGCAAAAAGAAGAGGAACACAAAAAAATATCTTAGAACGTAAAGCTTCCTCTGCATTTCAAATTGCAATAGAAATAAATCAAAAAGATAAATGGTTTATTCATGAAAATATTGACCAATCAGTTGATTTTTTATTACAAAAACAAACTCCATTTTTGCAAACCCGTATATTAAAAAAGGATAATAAAGTAAATATACATCAGAAAATTTTGCAAGATTATATATTGGAACAAAAGTTATTACAAAATTTTAGGAAAAATTTATTTTGGAAATCAAAGTTAAATCAAAATTCGTATGAGTTAATGAAAACAGTTAATAAATCAAAAATTTATATATATTCCTATTCTGTTTCTATTAATAAAGTTCAACAGGTTTTTAAATCTTTTGATTTTACTCTTTATTTTACAAAAGATTTTGACAAAGCAAATTTAATTTTAGCCTTAAAACCATATATAAAAGAAAATCGAAAACTTAGAGAGATTGCAAAAATTAGACAAATACCGATATATACGGTAAAAAAAAATACATTACAACAAATTCTTAAAACTATTCTTCAAATATTAAATTAAATATTATTAAAAATAATGTTGACAAAATAATTATTGTGTTATATAAATCATTATAAATTTATTTATGAAAAACCCTATTTATGTTACATTTAAGTTTGGTTACTATAACTTTAGAATTTTTTAAGATTTATATATATCAAAATATTTTGAGAGATTTGCCGTTATTCGAAAAATTTCAGAACTTTTTAATCGAAACATTTGGTTTTTTAATGCAAACATATGGTAATGGTTTTTATTTGAATTTATTTGGTAAAGAAATTTATTTTAATTTAACTACTATAGTTCAAGGTTCAATTGATTCCTTTATTAAAAGTACACCACCTGTTTTTATTTTTAATATTCGAACAGCTTTAGTATGTTTTCGTAATATTTGCAATATAAGATATACCATAAGTTGGTTTCCCAATATAAACCCGTATAGGGGTTTTTGGCAGCTAATTACTGAACCAGTAGATATGATTGTAAGACCTTTATGTTGGTATCTTCCAAAATATGCCTATTTTGATCTAACAACATGGGTTGTTTATTTTATTTTAGATGGTCTTATTAATTATTGTGATTTTATTTTAAGGATATTAAAATTATATCAGGGTCAAATATAAAAATAATAAAAGAATTTAATATATATTGTTTTTGTGTGAAGATTATACTACATTATTTCAAATAATATTTAATAAATTTTATAACTTTAATTCATGCTTAAATTAAGATTAAAATGTTTTGGAAGAAAAAAAATTAGTTGTTACAGAATTGTCTTAATGAATAGTTGTTCAAGAAGAGATGGTAGACCTATTAAAGAACTTGGATTTTATAATCCAATCAATAATCAAATTAAATTGGATCTAGAAGAAATTATTTTAGCTCTAAAAAATGGTGCACAACCAACTAAAACGGTTTTTAATATACTAGTTAAAAATAATATTTTAACAAAAAAAGTTTAAATAGGTAATTTTTGGAGAATTTATTTTGTCAAAATTTCACTTTAAAGTTATTTGGTCAACGCATTGTTTAGGAATAGCTGTTGATAAAAAATTGAAAAATAATACAACAATACCTCTCACCTCATTTTTCTTTTGGCCAAGGGTAGATGGATGGAAATTATTAAAACATGAACTTGACTTAAAACCCTGGCTTATTGAAAAAGAAAGAATCGAAATTTTAAATGGTTACACAAAAATAATTTCTATTTGGAAAAATAATTTTAAAAATGAAAAGGTATTAAATTTTTCCGAATTAGAAAAAAATTTTAATTTTCTATTAATTGCAATGGAATAAAAATAAAATTTAAGAATAGTAAATTTTATATTATAATAAAATTTACTATTCTTAAATTTTATTATGATGAAACAAAAAAGTGATAATTTCGATTTTTTTTGCGAAACGATTGATTTAAGCCTAATGGCTCTGCAAGCATTAGATAAATATAGTTATGATTCTTTTTTTGAAAAATTAAAAGAAAATGATACAAATGATATTTTATTGTTTGCAGTTTTTCAAATTCGTTTAAAAAGTCAAATGAATTTTTTTTATGAAAATACTGAAAAAAAACTTTTTACAAAATTTTTAAAAAGACAAAAAATTTCTAAAAAAACTATAAAAAAAATTATAAAAATACTTTCAAATATTTTAAATTCTAACTTTTGTGAACAAAAACTCGACTTTATTGCTTTTTACTTTTTACCAGAATATGGTTTATTTTTAACAAAATTAAAAATTTTCGAACTTCAAAAATTAATAATTTTTGAATTTTGGGTTAATGAATATAAAAAACGTTTTAGCTTTTTATTTATAAAAATATTACCAAGAAATTTTAACAGGAAACTGTACCCATTTTTACTTAATTTTTACTTACAAAATGGTTTAAGATACTTAATTTTTTACAAAACAATTTAAATTAAAATTATATTAATTATTCTTATTAACAATAATACATTCTGTAGTTAATATCATACTTGCTATTGATGCTGCATTTTGAATTGCAGATCTAGTAACTTTAGCAGGATCAATTATACCAAAATCATACATATTACAAAATTCATCGGTTGTTGCATTATAACCAAAAGATAAATCTTTTTCTTGTAGTTGTTCTAAAATAACACTACCATTTTTTCCCGAATTTTGGGCAATTCGTTTTAATGGTTCAAAAATAGATTTTGCAATAATTAAACCACCAATACATTCATCTTCACTTAAATTATTTTTAACCCAATTTTTTAATGGATCAGATAAATGAGCTAATGCGGCTCCCCCTCCTGGAACAATTCCTTCTTCGAGTGCAGCTTTAGTTGCATTAATAGCATCTTCTAATCTTAATTTTTTATCTTTCATTTCAGTTTCGGTAACAGCACCAACTTTAATTACTGCCACCCCACCAGATAATCGCGCTATGCGGTTTTGTAATTTTTCTTTGTCATATTCTACCTCTGTTAAATTAATTTGTTTTCGTAATTGTTCACAACGATTACTAATTGCTAATTTGTTAGTTTCCGGAATGGCTATAATTGTTGTATTGTCTTTATCAACAATTATTTTTCGGGCTTGACCTAATTTATCTAATACAAGATTTTCAAACGTTGTTCCAGTATCATCTGTAATTAAAGTTGCACCTGTTAAAATTGAAATATCTTCGAGAATTAATTTTCTTTGTTCACCAAATCCAGGTGCACGTATCGCAACGACATTTACAATCGAACGTAATTTATTTAAAATTAAAGTTGCTAATGCTTCTTTCTCAACATCTTGAGCAATTATTAATAATGGTTTTTTTGTTTTCGCTACTTGTTCCAAAATAGGTAAAAGTTCTTGTTGAACAAGAGTTATTTTTTTATCTGAAACTAAAATAAATGGATTTTCATAAACAGTTTCCATTCTTTCTAAGTCGGTCATAAAATAAGGAGAAATAAATCCTTTATTTATTCGCATACCTTCAGTAATTTCTAAAATTGTTGATGTTGAAGTACCTTCTTCTAAAGAAATTACACCGTCTTTTCCAACTTTTTCTAATGCATTTGCAATCATTTCTCCAGGTTCTTTATCATTGCCGGCTGAAATTGTTGCGACTTGTTCAATAGCTTTTATATCTTCAATTGGTTTTGCTATCTCTGAAATCATATCAACAAGGTATTGAGTTGCTTTTTCAATGCCCTTTTTTAATAAAATAGGATTTGCACCAGCAGCAACATTTCGCATACCTTGTTTAACTATTGAATAAGCTAAGACTGTTGCGGTTGTTGTTCCATCGCCGGCAACATCATTTGTTTTTGCCGCAGCTTGTCTTATTAAAAGAACACCAGTATTTTCTATATTATCTTCTAATTCAATCTGTTTTGCAATACTAACGCCGTCGTTAATAATTTCAGGGGAACTAAATCTACTTTCTATAACAACATTTCTCCCTTTAGGGCCGAGAGTTACGGAAACAGCCTCAGCCAACACTTCCATCCCTTTTTCTAATGCTCTTCGTGCATTTTCTTGATAAAGAATTTTTTTAGACATAAATTTTTGTATTAACGAAAATTTTTTTTATTTTAATAATGATAAGTTATACTGAAAAAACAATTTTTTAACTATTTTTAAAGAAAAATAAAAATTATAACTTTATATGCTATATATATTTTTATAAAATAACGAATAAAAATATGTAATTCTATTAATATTTATTTAAATTCTTTTATAAAAAATAAATGAAATATACTCTATCTATTTTAGTTTTAAATGAAACTGGTGTATTAACAAGAATTTCGAGTTTATTTGCTCGTCGAGGTTATAATATAGAAAGTTTAGCCGTTGGACCTACCGAACAAATTGGTGTTTCGCGTTTAACAATAGTATTACCTGGAACAAAAAGAAGTATAGAACAATTAAGAAAACAACTTTATAAATTAATTGATATTATTAAAGTAGAAGATATAACAAATGTACCTTGTGTAGAAAGAGAATTAATGGTTTTAAAAATTAAAGCTTCTAAATTGTCCAGAGCTGAGATATTAGAAATTGCAAATATTTTTCGAGCAAAAGTTATCGACTTTTCATTGTACTCTATAACATTAGAAATTACTGGTGATCCAGGTAAAATAGTTGTATTTGAAAAAGTCTTAAGTAAATTTGGTGTCATGGAAATCGCTAGAACAGGTAAAATTGCTCTTACGAGGGAATCAAATTTAAATACCCAAACCTTAAAACATATGGGATAAAAAATCTAATAATTTTATTTAAAAAAGCCTAACCAATTTCCGGGTTTTTCTTTAAAAGATAAACATTCAACAACATCCAATTCAACTTCTAAAGTTTTTTTTTTTACTAAAAAATTAATATTTGTTATTGATTGTAATGGCAAAAATTTTGGAGTTTCATTAATATTTGGCTCATTGTGAGTTTTTTCGATTAAAAAATATTGTTTACAAATATTTATATACTTACAGTTTAAACAAATACACATAATATATATATTAAATTAAATAGTTTATAATAAATTGTATAGGGGGTGTGGTGAAATGGTAGACACAATGGACTTAAAATCCATCGACTTTCAAAGGTCATGGGGGTTCAAGTCCCCCTGCCCCTATACAATAAGGCGGTATGGCCAAGTGGTAAGGCAGAGGATTGCAAATCCTTTACCCCCAGTTCAAATCTGGGTGCCGCCTTTATAATTTAATTTCTCTTTACTTAACTACGTAAAATTATAAAATTTTTTATTTTTTGGTGTATAATGTATAATAAATTTTTTAATAAAATTTATTCAAATTAAATGCTAAAATTCAGTTTTGATATTCTTACACATAAAGATTTATTAGTAGACGCCTATCCGATTAGTAAAATTATTTATAAAAAATCAAATTTTATAAATAATCAAAAAATTACATTAAAAAAAAAAATCATTAAGATAAATCATACTTCGGCATTAAATATTTCTGGTGGAAATATTTCTGATAATAACTCTCAAGCACTTGTTCCTTTTAATGAACGTCGAATTATTCAAAATCCAACTATTGATACTTATGGTTCTTTACCTAAAAATGAAAATAGTGAAAGCGGAAATTGTTTTGATTTAAATAAATATAAAAGTAACCAATCTACAACTATTTCCCCATTATCTTTTAATTCAAATGGTTATGAGTACGTTTCATATGAATATTTAGGAGTGGTTGATGAAATTGATAAAAAAAAAGATAATCCAAATAACTTTACTGGTGATTTATCAAATCATTTTGTACCTCATATTTTATTTGATATAAACGGATGTCGTAGAATTGCAATAATAAAACTAGAAGATATTTATGAAACAGAAACTTATTTTATAGGCAAACATAAAATTAAAAAAAACAACTTTTTAGGCACAACAGCTCATTGGAATTATCATGATGCTTTTTATCCCATTTGTTATCGGGGATCATTTTATCCTATTGGTACTTATGATTACCCACCATTAATAATCTGTAAAACACGTTTTCTAAGATGGCATTTTCGTCCTACCGAAGTTTATATAAAATTAAGAAAAGATCGTTTCAATGATTATTATCCGAAAATACGAATATATCGGCGTTGTCCAGATTATTTTCTAAGATCTTTTAATGATGACTATACACGTTATCATTATGAATTTCGACCTAGAAGTTTTTTTATTTTTAAAGCCGAAGAATTAAAAGAAATAAGAAAACATAGGGGTTGGCGTGGTTTTTTTTATAGAATTTATTTATTTATACTTGAAATAATAGAAAAACTTAAATCTTTAATTTTTAATTCAAGACGTACACATTTTGATTACATTAGGATTTATTCAAATAGTATTGCACGTCGTTATCCTATAAGCCCACGGAAAAAGACGCGTTACTCATCTGTAACAACAAATCAATGCATATTAGACTTATTTAAAATTCATCGAGAAAACCGATTGAATCTAAATGATATGTATAAATTAAAAATAGGGAGATATTATGGTTTTGGTTATAAAATTAAATCTACATTTCATTGTAAAAAAAACTTAAACAACAAATATGATTTAAAATATAATCGTTTACCTTATCAATTTTCTAAAGACAATTTTATTAAACGACATTTGAATAACAACTTATTAAATGGTGTTCGATTTTTTCATAATAAATATATTAATCCTTCAAAATATATATCAAATAATTTATTATATGACACAGTCCAATGGGCTTTACCAAATAACCGTGTAAATTATTTGGATAATCTTAGTAATATTTATTATGACCTAAGGTTATTTAACTATTATAAAGAAACTCTTAAACCCAAGTATTATCTTAAAAAAAGCTTAAAAAAGGGTTTCAATTATTATAAAACTATTGAAAGAAAAAATTATCAGAAAATTCCTATTTATAAATACGGTAATGACGATCATTTTCTTTATAAATTTGATAATAAAAAAGTTGGTAAACCTCAGTTTGCGATTTACACAAAATTTCCAAATGAAATATCAAAAAGAGATAATAATAAAATTTTATATCCCTATCCGCAAATTAATGGAAAATATTATGAGTTAACAAAAAATTATCCAATAAGACAAATAGATCAAAAAGGATGTTTAACTTACCCTTGTCCTTTTATTGATATTAATGGTAACATTTTTTACGAACAAAAATATTATAATTGGACTCTTTTTTACCCAAATTATTATCCTGAATCTTTAGTAATAAATTCGTTAAACCCACAACAATTTTGGTTAAAACAACATTTTTGGATTAAACAATATTTTGAAAAAGATAACAGAATTATTAATATAGATTTAAACGTACCTTACTTATTAAAAAGTAAAATAACAAAAAATGAAAAAATTTCATTAATTGATAATTGTTTAAATTTTGACAAAAAATCATTCAACGACTCTAAAAAAATTTCAAAAAAATATGGCTTAAATATTTATTTTAAACAATTTAAAGCAAATTTAAATAGTTTAAAAACTTCTTTAAATTTTTTAGTGAAGTCAGAGAGCTTTTATCTTTTCCATACTATAGCGCGATTTAAACATCTAGAAAAGTTAATTAATTGGGATTATGCAAGGGTTATAAAAAATGAAACATTAGAAACTACAATACAAAACTTAAGAGAAAATAATATTTTATCTGAAATAGCAATTAGAAATAATAAAAAATTTATAAAAAAACCTCGAAAGCGTACAAAAATTTTTAGATATCACAAAGATTACTTGAAAAATTTTAAAAAAATTTTTTGGAAAAATTATTTCGAAAATTTAATTAAACGTATTGAATATTATAAAAACTATGAAAAAGATTCTTTAAAATATATAATAGAACAAAAAAATAGGATAAAAAAGAATTTAAAAAATGATATTAAAAAACTAAAAAATGAAGATATTGGTTCTTTAAACATTGAAAATTTTTCCAAAAAAAATATAAATAACTTACAGAAGTCTAAGTTTATTAAAATTCAAGATTATTTTAGCGATTCTGAACTGTTGAAAACAAAAAACTCATTTAAAAATAATAAATATGAGAAAAATTTAATTACATATAAAGAACAGTATAAAAATTATTTAATTAAATATGAAAAATATTTAACAAATACAAATTAAAAAAATTTTTATAATATAAATAATATATATTTAAAAATTTTTTATAGTACAATAATTTTTAATTAAATAAAACCCTGGTTTTTATAATTTTATTAAATAATACAATTATGAAAATATATCAAAACAATTACCAGTTTTTAACATCATTACAAAATTTAAAACAAAAATGTTTCTCAAATTTAAGTTTTGTAAAACGAACTTATAATAATTTAAAAAATAAAATTAAAAATCAAAAACAAAATTTTCTAAATTCTAACGAACAAAAATTATTACTAAAGCAAGCTTTTATTTATAAAAAATTTCAGCCTGAATTTGAAAAAGATTTTCAAGTTTTAAGAGAAAAAATCCTTAATTATATTGAAGACGATTATAGAGCTCACAATTTAATACCTGAAGATAGTAGAATTTATGTTAATGTCCATTTTGCAAAAACAGAGCCAGAAATTTTATCGTCCTATCAATCGGTTTTATTTTATCGTACAACTAAAAAAAATAGCTTAGTAACAAAAACGGAATTAGAATATAAAAAAGATTATGACAGTTATTGTAACTATTTTACTTATTTTTTACGATTAAGAAAATATTTTCGTCTTCCGCGACGCGGAAGATTTGAATTTATGAATTTACATGATGTTTATAAATTCACTGTTAAAAAACAATATTTACAACGACGTGTTCTTATTTTAAAAAATCAGAATGCAAAGTTAAATAGTTTAATTTTCGGTTTTTTAGGACAATCGGATGCTTTACTTTATAAAAAGAAAATCATCCGAGATCATGAATTAACATTTATTATAAATAAACGATTTAAAAAGCAAAATATACCAGTTTTAGATGATTCAATTAAGATAGAAAGCACAACATTATCTGATGTTCAAAATGCTTTAGAAAAATTTGAAGATTTTGAAAAAATCATTATAAAACCTAATTTAATTTTAATTCCAAAATTTTTTAATTATAATTTGACCGATAAAAGACAAACAGGTTTAATAAATTTTCCAGATAAGATGTTAACAAAAACAGGATTTTATGGAGTACCTCTTTATAAAACAAAACCTATTGCCAAAAAATTTTTGATTTCAAATAATAAAAATTTTAAAGACTTACCTATTCCACGTAAGTATTTAGAAGGTAAAAAATTTTTTATAACTTTAGATAAACAAGAATATGAAGATTTGTTAAAAAGAGATAAGAAAAATTTCTTGTTTCATAAGGAAGAAACAGATTTTACAGACAACATAAAAAGTGTTATTGGGCAGCGAAATAAAATGTCGTTAGTTGAAATAAACCATTTATTTAATAAAATAAAAATTAAATGTCAAACTGTTGGAAAATTACAGAAAGTAAAAAAATTTTTTTCTGATAATTATAATGAAGATTATTTGTTAGAAAAAACGTCACATTATATTGATACAATTCATTAAATAAAACAAATATTTATTTTTAATTAAATAAGATATTATTAAGTCTTCATATAAAATTATCATTAAATAGTAAGATACAAAAATAAATAGTATTATGAATTATACTTAAGAATTAAGTATAAAAACTTTGGTTTTTTAATATTATTTTTAATAAAAAATCTTAGTAAACATTTTATATTAGAAAAATTTATATAAAAATTGAAAAAAATAATGACATCATCTTTATCAAACTTTTTGCTAAGCTTAGTTGCAGGTGGACTAATCGTTGTTGTTCCTATTACAATTGCTCTTCTTTTAATTAGTTCAAAAGATAGAACAATACGATCTTAGTATTTATTAAACTCTAAAGTAAAATTTTCAAATGATAAATATTTCATACAACCCTAACTTTTTATTAGCTATTATTCTAATAATAGGTATGATACTTTTTTATTCACTTCGAATTGTTCGTCCAGAAGTTTCTAAAGAAGAGGATGTTTTTTTTACAACATTAGGTTTATTATATAGCTGTATAATGCTTGTGCATGGCTGGCGTTTAGACCCTATTCTTTTTTTTAGTCAAGTATTACTTGTTGCTATTGTTTTAGGGATAGGTTGGGAAAACATACGTTTACGTGGTTTATTAGTTAGAACTTTTGAAATAGAAAATTAAAAATTTTTGTATTTTCTATTACCTCTTTTTTTATTTAATATTCTTCAAAATAATAAATAAATATTCTTGGTTTCACTATTATAAAGAAATAAAATTTCAGATTTTATGAAAAATAAATATTTAAGTTCTCTTGTTTTATCAGTTTTTTGTTTATCAACAATATTTAATTTTTCTAGTTTTGCAATCGAATTAGATGAAGCTACAAGAACAGTTGTTTTAGATAAAACAGGAAAAACAGTTACATTAACACCTGAACAAATTAAAAAAGGTAAAAGACTATTTAATGCATCTTGTTCAACATGTCATACAGGTGGTATTACAAAAACAAATCCAAACGTAGGATTGGATCCAGAAGCATTAAGTCTTGCAACACCTGCACGCGATAATATATTATCGTTAGTTGATTATATGAAAAATCCTACAACCTTTGACGGTTTAGAATCAATTGCTGAGATTCATCCTAGTATTCAAAGTGCTGATATTTTCCCTAAAATGCGTAACTTATCAGAAGACGATTTATATGCTATTGCTGGTCATATTTTAGTGCAACCAAAAATTGTTGCAGAAAAATGGGGTGGTGGAAAAATTTATTTCTAATGTACCAGAATCTACTATAATAATTTTTATAAGTGTTATTTGTTTATTTATTTGAGGATTAAAAATGAGAAAATTTTCTCTAAATTTATTAAGTTTGTTAGGTTTTACTTTTTTAGTTTTAAGTCAAAATAGTTTTGCTGCTGATATTGAAAACGGTGAAAAGATTTTTACTGCAAATTGTTCAGCGTGTCATGCTGGTGGAAATAATGTTATTATGCCTGAAAAAACATTAAAAAAGGATGTTTTAGAAGCAAATGGTATGAAAAGTGTTGATGCTATTACATATCAAGTAACAAATGGTAAAAATGCAATGCCTGCATTTGGTGGACGTTTATCTGATAGTGATATTGAAGATGTAGCAAATTATGTTTTATCACAATCTGATAAAGGTTGGGATTAAAATTTTTTTGATTTTTAAAAATTTTCTAGTATTAGAAAATTTTTAAAAATCAAAAAAATTTTTAGAAGCTTTAGATTTATAGCGGTTTGGATTTTCTACAATACATAGCATTCGTTTAATAGTTATATTTTCTATTTTTGCCCAATGAATTATACCCAATTCTAATTCTTTTGTTATTGCCGAAACGGAGACAAAAGCGGCCCCCAACCCAGATTGAACAGCATTTTTTATAGCTTCAATTGAATTTAATTCCATTTCTATTTTAAAACGATTGCTATCAATCCCATTTTCATATAAGACATTATAAATTACTTTTCTGATAGTTGAACTACTGTCAAGAGTTATAAATTTTAAAGAATACAGATCTTCTTTTTGAATTTTTTCAAAATTAGCTAATCCATGTGACTTTGGTAGAATAAGTGCTAATTCATCTTCAGCATATGGTATTATTTTTAAAATATCTTTTAATTCTGAAGGAATTTCACCACCAATAATTGCAATATCAATTTGTCCATTAGCAACAGCCCAAGCAACTCGTCGTGTTGAATGAACTTGTAGTTGAACATTGATTTGCGGATATCTTTGTCGAAATAATCCAATTAATCTTGGCATTAAATAAGTACCTGTGGTTTGGCTAGCGCCGACAATTAAATTACCAGCCTGTAAATTTTGTAAATCTGCTAAAGCTCGATATGTTTCTTCACATAATGCCAAAATACGATTTCCATAGCGTAAAAGTAGTTGTCCTGAATCTGTTAATTTTATTCGTTTTTTGTGTCTTTCAAACAAAGAAACATTTAAATGTTTTTCTAAATTTTGTATTTGCAAACTTAATGCAGGTTGAGATAAGTATAAACTTTCAGCCGCACGTATAAAACTTCCTTCAGCTGCAATTGCTCTTAAAATTCTTAGTTGATCTAGGGTAAATGGAAGATCATTCATTATTCTTCAATAAATTTATAATTTTTTAATTAAACTACAGTTAAATAAAAATATACTATAATAGTATTGAATAATGTTTTTTGTTATAAATCTATTTTAAAATTTAACTTTATAACAAAATAAAACTTTAAATAGTTTAAAAAAGGAGTTTTATATAGTATGGATACACGCCTTATTATTGTTTTTTTACCACTTGTAGCAGCATTGTCTTGGGCTTTATACAACATCGGTCGTGTAGCATTACAACAATTTAATCGTATTGCTTCTCGTTAAATTTTTGAACTTTAAAAATTATTAAACAAAATTTTTGAAAAATTTGTTTAATAATTTTTTTATGATATAGTTTAATTTAAGTGTATTTATTATTATTAAACATTATAATTAGTTGTATTAATATGGCAGTTCCTAAAAAAAGAACATCAAAATCGAAGAGAAATTCTAGAAAATCGCAATGGTATAAATTAGCAAGTGTTGCAAAGCAAAAAGCTGTTTCATTAGCAAAATCAATCATAACTGGAAAATCAACAAGTTTTGTTTTGCCAAAGAAACAGGAAGAACCTGAAGAACCGGTTGTATAAAAAAGTTTTTAGTTAAGACTAGACTTAACTAAAAACTTTAATGTATATTTGGATGTTGGATACAAACGGACGTGGCGGAATTGGTAGACGCGCTAGATTTAGGTTCTAGTGAGGTTATCTTGTGAGAGTTCGAGTCTCTCCGTCCGTAAGTTACACAAAGATAAAATCCTCAGTAGCTCAGTGGTAGAGCGATCGGCTGTTAACCGATTGGTCGTTGGTTCAAATCCGACCTGGGGAGTTTTTTTATGAAAGAATTAAAATCGTTATGTTTTTACTCTTTTATTTATCTAAGTTTTCAATTATAATTGGTTAAAAAAAAAATTTTTATGGCATTTAATAATGATTCATTTAAAATAGGTAATAAAGTATTTACCTCACGATTAATGTTGGGGACCGGTAAATATCCCAATTTAGAAAAAAATTTTAAAAGTATTGAAAAAAGTGAAACTGAAATTATAACTGTAGCTGTTAGAAGAGTTAATAATGAAAATTTTAAAAATAATTTTGAAATATTAAATAAAATTAATTGGAAAAAAATTTGGGTTTTACCTAATACAGCTGGTAGTCAAACTGCCGAACAGGCAATTAGAGCCGCTTTTTTAGGTAAAGAACTTGCCAATCGTTTAGGACAAGATGATAATAGTTTTGTTAAACTTGAAGTAATTTCCGACCCCAAATATTTATTACCCGATCCAATAGGAACTCTTAAAGCCGCTGAAATTTTAGTAAAAAAAGGATTTACTGTTCTTCCTTATATAAATGCGGATCCAATATTAGCAAAACATTTAGAAGACATTGGTTGTGCAACAATAATGCCTTTAGGTTCGCCAATAGGGTCGGGTCAAGGAATCCAAAATATTGAACAAATTAAAATAATAATTGAAAATGCAAAAATCCCTGTTATTATCGATGCAGGAATTGGAAAAGCAAGTGATGCATTAAAAGCAATGGAAATTGGAGCAACTGCTATTTTATTAAATACAGCTGTAGCTAAAGCTAAAGATCCTGTTATTATGGCAGAAGCAATGAAATTAGCGATAAAAGCCGGACGTTTGTCATATCATGCTGGTTCAATGAAACCACATAAATATGCCCAATCAAGCTCACCAATGACAAATATTATAAATTAGATTTTTTGATACAATTATCAAAAAATCTAATTTATAATATTCATTAAGAATCGCGAAAATTTTCTAAATCATCCATACCAAAATCGCTCCACTTTTCACTAGGATATAATGATTCAAAACCTAAATGAATCCTAATTAATCTATCAAATGATCCTTTTCCTTTTAAACTAGTAAAAGATTTTCCTCTACAAGCTTGCCACGTAGCAGTGCCAAGAGTAAATAGATAAAACATCATCATAACAATAGAAAGATTTAAAGCTAAGTTGTCATTCCTTAATTCTGATGGATAAGCAATAGAACCACCTAATTCTATACCAACAATATATCTATATAAATCTTGAATCATAGGAAAAATTACAATAAAAATACTATTTAGAATCATATGATATCTTATAAACATAGGTAGTTTAAAAAATTTTTCAGGAATATACTTTACAATTAATCTCTCAGAAAAATATAAAAATAATTCATAAAGACCCATAAACGTAAAGCGACCATTAAAAATTTCTGTGATATAAGATGTAAAACCAAAAAAATTATTAACAGATTGCGCAAATTCTCTATTAAAAGTCATATCTAAAGGTGGTGTTCGTTGCGCAAAAAACATAAACGACGCATAAAAATATAATCCCCACGAAGGAAGATAAAGAAGAAAACCAAAAATCCTCCATAATAAATTTGGCGCTTTTGTTTTTTCAAACTTTATTTTTTTATTTGATTGACGATCAGTAAAAACAAAAAATATTACAAATATAATTAAACAAAACAATTCATTTCTGGTTAATGATTCAGTTAAAAAATAAAAAATTTCCTTTGTAAATTTAAAACAAAATTTTATTAAATTTTTTATAAAATTGAAGCAAAAATAGAAAAATGAATAAAAAATTTTTATTAAAAATTCAAATGTTTGAGTAACTAAATTTTGCAAAATTTGATAATACTCTATATAATTTTCTTTTTTTGACATTTGTTTATTTTGGTAAGAATTTATTTTATATTAATAAAGAATAATTTATTTTGACTTAATAAAATCAAATATTTAAAATTTTTTATTTTTCACTTTTTATTAAAAATGTAATTCTAAAAAGAATATTATTCAATTTGCAGTATATTGTAACATAATTTTAGAATTTTAAGCTAAAACTTTATTATGATATAAAATCATTAATATTAAAACCGTTATTTATATTATTAAAAAAGACTTTATAACATATCTATAAACTAATATAGATATAAAATTACTCAACTTATTTTTATTTATTAAAATTAAATTTTTTTATAAAAAATCATGTTTAATTTATTAGAGAATGAAAAATCTATTATAAAAAAATATCAACCTTTACTTAATCAGATAAATATTCTTGAAAATACCGTTAAAACATTAACAGATAATGAATTAAAAGAAAATATATATAAATTAAAAAAAAAATATTTTTTAACTCAAAATTTATCTAACGATATTATCGTAGATTCGTTTGCATTTACACGTGAGGCTTCTATAAGAACAGTTGGTTTAAGACATTTTGATCAGCAAATTTTGGGCGGATTAGTTTTAAATGAAGGTAAAATAGCAGAAATGAAAACAGGGGAAGGAAAAACATTAGTAGCAACATTACCTGCTGCATTAAATGCATTAACCAGAAAAGGTGTTCATTTAGTTACTGTAAATGATTATTTAGCTAAACGTGATGTTGAATGGATGGGACAGATTTATCAACATTTAGGTCTTACTGTTGGTCTAATAGAATCAAAAATGGAAGAAAATGTTAGACGAAAAAATTATCAAAAAGATATTACCTATATAACAAACAGTGAACTAGGTTTTGATTTTTTACGTGATAATATGGCTTTTTCATTAAATCAACTAGTTCAACGACCATTTAACTTTTGTATAATTGATGAAGTTGATTCAATTTTGATAGACGAAGCACGAACACCTTTAATTATTTCGGGTGAAGTTCCAACAAATTCAAATATTTATATTCAAGCCTCAGAAATTTCAAAATATTTGAAAAAAGGTCGAGATTTTGAAATGGATGAGAAAACAACAAACATAACCTTAACGGAACAAGGAATACGGCAAATAGAAAAAATATTGGGTATTTCAAATATTTTTGAAACAAAGCAACCTTGGTTATTTTTTATTTTAAATGCTTTAAGAGCTGAAAAATTTTTTTTAAAAGATGTTAAATATATTGTAAGAAACAATCAAATTTGCATTGTTGATGAATTTACTGGTCGTATAATGCCAGATCGACGTTGGAATAACGGATTACATGAAGCAATAGAAGCAAAAGAAAATATTTTTGTAAAAAAATCAAGTGAACAATTAGCAGCAATAACATATCAAAATTTTTTTACATTATATCCAAAACTTTCTGGTATGACGGGTACAGCTAAAACAGCAGAAACGGAATTAGAAAAAATTTATAATTTAGAGGTTGTTGTAATCCCCACTGTTCGTCCTTTTAAACGTGAAGATTTACCAGATCGTGTATATATTAGTGAAATTGCAAAATGGAAAGCTGTAGCACAAGAATGCATAGAAATGTATAAAATTGGAAGACCTGTTCTTGTAGGAACAAATAGTATTGAAAAATCAGAAATTGTATCTTTATTATTAAAAGATTGTAATATTCCATATAAACTTTTAAATGCAAAACCAGAAAATTTAAAATTTGAATCTCAAATTATTGCCGAAGCGGGATGCACCAATTCTATAACAATTGCTACAAATATGGCAGGCCGAGGTACCGATATAATATTGGGTGGAAGTTCAAGTTTTAAAATTAAAAGATTAATGAAAATTTTAAATTTCACGGAAAAAGTTAAATTTCAACACACAAATTTAAAATTATTCTTATTAAAACAATTAATTAAAAATATAAAAAAAAACCAAACAAATTTTTCTTTTAAAGAATTAGAAATATTATTGGATTTAAATAAAATAAAAAATATAAATACTAAATATTTAAAAAAATTGTTAAATATTTTATTTTTTTATATCAAGATTAACTATAAAATAAAATCTAATTATCAACGAAAAAAGGTACAAGAGCTAGGAGGGTTGCTAGTTATTGGGACAGAAAGACATGAATCTAGAAGAATCGATAATCAATTACGGGGAAGAGCTGGAAGACAAGGTGATCCAGGTACTTCTCGGTTTTTTATAAGTCTAGAAGATAAAATTTTTCGACTTTTTGGTGGTAATAATATTAAAAATTTAATTAATACATTTCAATTAAATAATGATAATATTCCTCTAGAGTCAAATTTATTAACAAAAAGTTTAGATTTAGCACAAGAAAAAGTTGAAAATTATTATTATGAAATGAGAAAAAATGTTTACGATTATGATGAAGTATTAAATCAACAACGTAAAGTTTTTTATTCTACACGTTCTTTAATATTAAATACTTCAACTATTCGCAATTGGATTTTGGATTTGGGTGAATACGTTATTTTAGAAATTGTTACATATTTTAATGAAGTTAATTTAGATAAAAAAAATGAAAATCTCGAAACTGATATAATTGAATTAAAAAAATTGTTTGGTTTTTCTTTTAATTTAGATGTGCAAAAAATTAAAAAAATACCACCACTTTTATTATTTAGTTTTTTAAGAGAACAATTTTGGTTAACTTATGATATAAAAGAAACCAATTCTGAGATTATTGATGAAGGTTTTTACAGAGAATTTGAAAAAATATGTTTATTGCAAGCTATTGATTTTTGTTGGTCCGAACATTTACAAAAAATGAGTGATTTAAGAGAATCTATTGTTTGGCGAGCATATGCACAACGTGATCCTTTAGTAGAATATAAACAAGAGGGTTATATCCTTTTTACTAATACTTTAAAGCAAATTCGAAATTTTTTAGTTTTTACTATTTTATCCACAGATTTGCTTTAAATTAGTATCATAAGTTTTTATAAAATCTGATATCATTGTAATTAAAACTATTATTAATAATAAAATATAAAAATGACAACAAAAAGAACATTAGAAGGTACTAAAAGCAAGGCTTTAAAAAACTCAGGTTTTCGATCACGTATGATTAAAAAATCTGGAATGAAGATTTTAAATAATAGACGCAGAAAAGGTAGAAAAAAATTAACAATACAATAGAAAAAGTAACCCATTTTTAATTAATTTTTAAAAATGGGAAAAAAATTTTCAATAATCAACAAAAAAATAATGACATTTTCGGATGAATTAATTTTACTTTTAAAAGCTCGCTATCCTCTAATATACGTATCAACTCAAGAAGAAGATAGATTAGAATACATAATACGAAAATCGATTCAAAATTTATTAAGTAGAGGCATTTTTACGTGGGATTTTGTTGATGGCTATACTTTGAATATTAATTCAAACAATATTGCTAAAAGAAATCCTCTTCAAGCATTAGAATTTATTGAAACATTTGTTCCTGAAACAGCAAACGTTTTTATTTTAAAAGATTTTCAAAAATTTTTTAATGATATAGCCGTCTCAAGAAAACTTAGAAATTTAGTACGGGTTTTAAAAATTCAACCTAAAACAATAATAATTATCGCATCAAATATTACAATTCCTGAGGAACTAAGAGATATTATAACAATTATTCAATTTAAATTGCCTCAATTAGATGAAATTAAAAATGAGTTAGAAAAATTATTAAAATCTTTAAATCAAGAAATTGATTACAAATTCTTTGAACTTTTGGCTCAGGCTTGTCAAGGTTTATCATTAGAAAGAATTAGAAGAGTTTTAGCAAAAACAATTGCTACTTACAAAATAATTGATGATCGTAGTATTAATTTAGTGTTAAAAGAGAAAAGTCAATTAATAAGTCAAACAGAAATACTTGAGTTTTGGCCAGCAACTGAAAAATTATCTTATATTGGTGGATTAGATAACTTAAAAAGTTGGCTTAAAAAACGATCAAATTCTTTTTCTGAACAGGCTACCAATTATGGTTTACCAATTCCAAGAGGTTTATTACTTGTTGGAATACAGGGTACAGGAAAATCGTTAACAGCTAAAGCAATCGCAAATGATTGGAAATTACCGCTTTTAAGACTTGATGTTGGAAGGTTATTTGGTGGTTTTGTTGGAGAATCAGAAGAACGTGTTCGTCAAATGACCCAAATTTCTGAAGCTTTAGCACCTTGTATCTTATGGATTGATGAAATTGATAAAGCTTTTAAAGAATCCAAGGGAGATAGTGGTACCACCAATCGTGTTTTTAGTACATTTTTAACTTGGTTATCTGAAAAAAAGTCTCCAGTATTTATTGTAGCAACAGCAAATGATATTTCTTCCTTACCTTTAGAAATAATAAGAAAAGGTCGATTTGATGAAATATTTTTTATAGGTTTACCAACTTTTGAAGAAAGAAAAATGATTTTTCAAATTCATTTATCTATGCTAAGACCAGATACGTGGCATGCCTATGATATAAATTTATTAACAACTAATTCGGAAAATTTTTCTGGTGCAGAAATTCTTCAAAGCATTATAGAAGGAATGCATTTTGCTTTTTATGAAAAACGAGAATTTACAACAAATGATATTTTATTGGGAATTCAACAAATTATTCCACTTGCTCAAGTTGATGAAGAAAAAATTGAAAAATTACAAAATTGGGCATTATCTGGTAGAATAAGACTCGCCTCTAAATTACTTTAATATTTTTTAAATCTTTATGAAAAAAGTTTTAAGGGTTATTGCTGATTTAAAATTTGCAATAAGCTTATTAGTCATAATTTCAGTAACAATAACAATTGGATCTATTATTGAACAAGATCAAACTTTAGAGTATTATAAAGAAAATTATCCAGAAATTAGACCACTTTTTGGGTTTTTAACTTGGAAATTTATTGATTTTATTGGTATTGATCATCTTTATAGAACAATTTGGTTTATTGCTTTATTAATTATTTTTGGAACATCTTTAATAAGTTGTACTTTTTTACAACAATTTCCAACTTTAAAGTTTTCTCGTAGATGTAATTTTTTTGTAAAAAAAAAATTAGATATTGAAACTTTAATTAACCAAGAAAATCTAGGAAAATTGATCAATAAAATAATAAACCAAGGCTATTATATATATCAACAAAAAACAAATTTTTATGCGACGAAAGGTATAATTGGACGAGTAGCACCAGTTTTTGTTCATTTAAGTATTCTTTTAATTTTATTTGGTTCAATAATTGCTGCCCTTTGTGGATTTAATGCTCAAGAATTAATACCAAAATCCGAAATTATTCATATACAAAATACTGTGATAGCAGCCCCTTTAAGTCGGTTTTCTCAACAATCAATACGTGTAAATGATTTTTGGATAAATTACTATAAAGATTCTAAAATAAAACAGTTTTATTCAAATATTTCAATATTAAATGATAATGGTTTAGAAATTCTGAATAAAACTATTTCTGTTAACCAACCTTTAATCTATAAAAATTTAACATTATATCAAACAGATTGGACATTTGTTGGCTTAAGATTGCAAGAAACGAACAAATCCTTTCAAATACCTGTAATTTTAACAAAAAATATGGGAAATAAAGTTTGGTTCAGTTGGTTACCATTTAAAAGTAGTTTTACAAAAGAAAATTTTTTGGGTGAAACGTTATTAATAAATAATTATAAAGAAAATATTTTAACTTACGATTTGAAAGGTAATTTAATGAATGAAGTTGATAAAAATGAAAAAGTAATTGAAAATCATTATGAATTAATAGATTTTATATCGTCAACAGGTCTACAAATAAAATCCGATCCGGGTACAATATTTATTTATTTTGGGTTTGGATTTTTGATGTTAAGTACATTTTTAAGTTATCTTTCATTTTCACAAATTTGGGGTATTTTTGATGATTTAAAAAATAAAAAAAATTTAATTGTTTTAGGTAAAACAAGTCGAAGTAAATTTTCCTTCGATACTGAGATATTTAAGATTACAAAAGATTTAAATTAAAATTTTTTTATAATTTAATCAAAATTTTAATAAATTTATTTTTTTAAGCAAAGTTTAATTATTCAAAATCCATTACTTATTAAATGAATCATAGAGATCCTCAAAAAAAAGAAAAAATTTTAATTATTGAAGATCAATTAAATATTAGAAGGGTTTTATCAAAAAAATTTAAAAGTTTAGGTTATGAGGTTTTAACAACTTCAAATGGTCGTGAAGGTTTAAAATTATTAAATTTTTTTTCTCCTCATCTAATTCTTTTAGATATAGTGCTACCCAGGTGTTAATGGTTATGAAGTTTGTAAAGAAATTCGAAAAAATTCGAATGTACCAATTATTTTTTTAACAGCTCTTAGCAAAGTTGGAGACCAAGTAAAGGGGTTTGAATTTGGTGCTGATGACTATATTGTTAAACCGTTTTTCATTGAAGAAATAGAACGTAGAATTTTAATAGTTTTAGAAAAAAAATATAAACAATCAGAGACTATTAAAAAAATACGATTTGATAAATTAGTAATTGATTTTGAAAATAAAATTCTTTTAAAAGAAAATACGATTTTTGAATTAAATGAGATTGAGACACAAATGCTTAAAATTTTAACAAGTAAAAAAGATAAAATTTTTTCAAGAAAAGAAATTATAAATTTTGTTTGGGGTTTAAATCATTTTAATCATTCCGACTATAGAATTGTTGATTTATATATATCAAAACTAAGACATAAAATTGAAGAAGAACCAAAGAACCCTTTATATATTCAAACAATAAGAGGTTTAGGTTATCGTTTTTTTCAAAAATTTTTTGAAAATTAAAAATAATAATTTTAGAATTCTAACAACCTAGAGTTGAAATTTTTTGTATAAAACATATATAATTTATTAGAAATAGGCTGAAAAGAAAAAATTTAATAAAAAGAACAAAATTTTATTAAATTAATCATAATTACACCATAAATAGATTAAAAAATATAATCGTAGAAAATAAAGATTTTCAAAAAAAAGAAAAAAATGACCATAGCAATTGGACAAAATGCGGAAAGAGGTACTTTTGACCTAGTTGATGATTGGTTAAAAAGAGACCGATTTGTTTTCGTAGGTTGGTCAGGTTTACTTTTATTCCCTACAGCTTATTTAGCTTTAGGAGGATGGTTTACTGGAACAACTTTCGTAACTTCTTGGTATACACATGGTTTAGCAAGCTCTTATCTTGAAGGTTGTAATTTCTTAACTGCAGCTGTTTCATCTCCTGCAAACAGTATGGGCCATTCTCTATTATTACTTTGGGGTCCTGAAGCACAAGGTGATTTTACTCGTTGGTGTCAAATTGGAGGTCTTTGGACTTTTGTTGCACTTCATGGTGCCTTTGGTTTAATTGGTTTTTGTTTAAGACAATTTGAAATTGCAAGTTTAGTTGGGATTCGTCCTTATAATGCTATTGCATTTTCTGGCCCAATTTCAATATTCGTATCAGTTTTCTTGCTTTACCCGTTAGGTCAAGCAAGTTGGTTTTTTGCACCAAGTTTTGGTGTTGCTGCAATTTTTAGATTTTTATTATTTTTACAAGGTTTCCACAATTGGACATTAAATCCATTTCATATGATGGGTGTTGCCGGCATTTTAGGTGGTGCCCTTTTATGTGCAATTCATGGTGCTACTGTAGAAAATACTTTATTTGAAGATGGTGATGCTGCAAATACATTCCGTGCATTTACACCAACACAATCTGAAGAAACATATTCAATGGTAACAGCAAATCGTTTTTGGTCACAAATTTTTGGGGTAGCTTTTTCAAATAAACGTTGGTTACATTTCTTCATGTTATTTGTGCCTGTAACGGGTCTTTGGACTAGTGCACTTGGTATTGTTGGTTTAGCTTTAAATTTAAGAGCTTACGACTTTGTTTCTCAAGAATTAAGAGCTGCTGAAGATCCTGAATTCGAAACATTCTATACAAAAAATATTCTTTTAAACGAAGGTATCCGTGCGTGGATGGCGGCACAAGATCAACCACATGAAAACTTTGTATTCCCTGAGGAGGTTTTACCACGTGGAAACGCCCTTTAATAATGTTGTAGGTAGAGATATTGAATCAACTGGTTTTGCTTGGTGGGCTGGAAATGCCAGACTAATTAATGTATCAGGTAAACTATTAGGAGCACATGTTGCTCATGCTGGTGTAATGGTATTTTGGACAGGTGCAATGACTCTTTTTGAAGTTTCTCATTTTATTCCCGAAAAACCATTATATGAACAAGGTTGTATATTACTTCCACATTTAGCAACACTAGGTTGGGGTGTAGGACCAGGTGGCGAAATTACAAGTACATATCCATTTTTTGTTGTTGGTGTTTTACATTTAATCTCTTCAGCTGTGCTTGGATTTGGTGGTATTTATCATTCTTTATTAGGACCAGACACTTTAGAAGAATCTTTTCCATTTTTTGGATATGACTGGCGTGATAAGAATAAAATGACTACAATTTTAGGTATTCATTTAGTTCTTTTAGGTATTGGTTCATTTCTTTTAGTAATAAAAGCTATGTTTGTTGGTGGGCTTTATGATACATGGGCACCAGGTGGTGGAGATGTTCGTTTAATTACAAGTCCAACATTAAACCCGGTTGTTATTTTTGGCTATGTTTTAAAATCACCATTTGGTGGTGATGGTTGGGTAATTTCAATTAATAACTTAGAAGATTTAGTAGGCGGCCATATTTGGATGGGTATTCTTTGTACTGTTGGAGGTATATGGCATATAATAACTAAACCTTTTGCATGGGCTCGTCGAGCATTTGTTTGGTCTGGTGAAGCTTATCTTTCTTACAGTCTTGCTGCTTTATCTATAATGGGATTAACTGCATCTGTTTTTGTTTGGTATAACAACACAGCATACCCAAGCGAATTTTATGGTCCAACAGGTCCAGAAGCGTCACAAGCGCAGGCATTTACATTCTTAGTTCGTGACCAAAGATTAGGTGCAAATGTTGCATCTGCACAAGGTCCAACAGGACTTGGTAAATATCTAATGAGATCTCCTAGTGGTGAAATCATTTTTGGTGGTGAAACAATGCGTTTTTGGGATTTACGTGCACCATGGCTAGAGCCTTTACGTGGTCCTAATGGTTTGGATATTAATAAAATTAGAAATGATATTCAACCTTGGCAAGAAAGACGTGCTGCTGAATATATGACACACGCTCCTTTAGGATCTTTAAACTCAGTTGGTGGTGTAGCAACAGAAATTAACTCTGTAAACTATGTATCTCCTCGTTCTTGGTTAACATGTTCTCATTTCTTTTTAGGTTTCTTTTTACTTGTGGCTCATTGGTGGCATTCAGGCCGTGCTAGAGCAGCTGCAGCTGGATTTGAAAAAGGAATTGATCGTGAAACGGAAGCTGTTTTATCAATGAGACCTATTGATTAATTAAAAAAAGTATTTTTTCTTTTATATGATTTAAAAACTAAATACATTAATGTATTTAGTTTTTAAATCATATAAAAGAAAAAATACTTTTTTTTAATATAAATTCAATCAAGATTATTAATATAATCGAAAGCATTGCAGTACGACCATTTAAATTTTCTGAGTTTTTAGTAAATCCAAAATTAAAATTTTGCTTTGATATTTTCATATAAATAAAATTTTTTAATTGTCAATTATTTCTATAAAATGTTATGTGTATAATTTATATGCACGGGATGTAGCGTAGTTTGGTAGCGCATCTGCTTTGGGAGCAGAGGGTCACAGGTTCAAATCCTGTTATCCCGATTATATTTTAATAAATTATAATATGTTTAAATTGTATTAAACTAAAAAATGTTTAAATAGATATTGACAAAATTACAAAACTTGTGATATCGTATTTCATATGAAAGCCCCCATCGTCTAGAGGCCTAGGACACTTCCCTTTCACGGAAATAACAGGGATTCGAATTCCCTTGGGGGTATATTTTTTAATAATTATATTTTATATTAGAATAAATAATATAATTATTAATTTTTTGATTTTACCATATGAGTTCAATTAATAACGATTTAATAAAATACGATGTAATTATTGGTTCAAAACGATTAAGTAATTTCTTATGGTCAGGTATTTTATTTATTGGGGGATTAGGGTTTATTTTTTCTGGTTTATCAAGTTACTTAGGAATAAATTTATTACCATTTTCAAATCCTAAAGAACTTGTTTTCCTACCACAGGGAATTGTAATGTCATTTTATGGTTCTGTTGCACTAATGTTAAGTTTTTATATTTTATTAACAATTATATTAGATATTGGTAGTGGATATAATGAATTTAATAAATCTGAAAAAATTGTTAGAATAGTTCGAAAAGGGTTTCCTGGAAAAAATCGAAATATTTTCTTAGTTTATCCTTTTAATAATATAAAATCGATAAAAATAATCATAAAGGATGGACTAAATCCACAAAGATTAATTTTATTATGTACAAAAGACCAAAGAGAAATACCTTTAAATCAAATTGAACAACCATTAGCACTTACTGAAATTGAAGAAAAAGCATCTGAACTTGCCTCATTTTTAGAAGTGAAACTAGAAGGATTATAATATTTATAATTAATTTATTAACATTTAAATTAATTGTTTTATTAAAATAATTTTAAAAATTGTTTTTACCATTTTATTATATTACCATATTAATATTATTCATATTATATTAAGCGGGTATAGTTTAGTGGTAAAACTTTAGCCTTCCAAGCTATTAATGGGGGTTCGATTCCCCCTACCCGCTAAAAATCTTGGAATGTGTAACAATAAAATATATCCACATAAAGTCAGGAGCAAACTGATATGTCTGGTGGTTCAACTGGTGAAAGACCATTCTCTGATATTATTACAAGTGTAAGATATTGGATTATTCACAGTCTAACAATTCCTTCTTTATTTATTTCAGGTTGGTTATTTATTAGTACTGGTTTAGCTTATGATGTTTTTGGTACTCCACGTCCGAATGAATATTTTTCTCAAGATAGACAACAAGTACCTCTAGTAAATGATCGCTTCAACGCTAAACAAGAATTAGAAGATTTAACTAAAGGATTATAATAAAGGAGATAAACGTGACAAAAAATACAAATCAACCGGTAGCGTATCCAATTTTAACTTTTCGTTGGCTTGCAATTCATGCATTAGCTATTCCGACAATTTTCTTTTTAGGTGCAATTACATCTATGCAATTTATTCAACGATAGGAGCTTTTATATGACAGGTCCAAATCCTAATAAACAACCCGTTGAATTAAACCGTACTTCACTTTATTGGGGACTATTACTTATTTTTGTTTTAGCTGTATTATTCTCTAGTTATTTCTTTAATTAAATTTTAATTAGCTAACAATATTTAATTTATCAAAATAATTTCCTTAGGAGTAAAAACTATGGCAGGTACAGGAAGAATACCTCTATGGATGGTGGCAACAGTGGCTGGTCTAGGCGTTATAGCAGTTGTAGGTCTATTTATTTATGGTTCTTACTCAGGTCTAGGTTCATCATTATAAACTTTTCATATTATTAACTAAAAAAGATAAATTTAAATTTATCTTTTTTAGTCTTTTATTTAATTACTATAACTGCACCAACTTCTTCTAATTGTTTTTTTGCAGTTTCAGCAGCGTCTTTTGTTACAGCAGCTTGAATAACTTTTGGGGCTGTATCAACAAGTTCTTTTGCTTCTTTTAAACCTAATCCCGTTATTGTTCTTACTACTTTTAAAATAGGAATTTTTTTATCAGCTGGAACTTGGTCTAAAACAACATCAAACTCAGTTTTTTCTTCAACCACAGGTGCTGCTTCAGAGGTAGTTGGTAGCATCATAACACCACCACCTACAGATGTATCTACATTAAACGTTTGTTCAATTTTCTGAACTAATTCAGAAGCTTCTAGAAGCGTTAAAGATTTTAATTCTTCAATAATATTTTCAACTTTAGACATAGTATTTTATTTTAAGGTTATTATTTAAATTTAAATAAAATGAGCATGAGCATAAAAACTAAAATTAATCTTTTAAGTTTGTTAAATTTAATTGGATAGACGGTCCCATCGAACTACAAATATAAAAATTTTTAAAATATTTCCCCTTTACACCGCTAGGTTTATTTTGTTCTATAGATTTATAGACGGCTAATAAATTCTCTAAAAGGTCTTCATTTGAAAAATTTGTTTTTCCAAAATTTAAATGTACGATCCCTGTTCTATCTGCTTTGTATTCAACTTTACCTTTTTTAAATTCTTGAATGGTTTCTTCAATATTTTCACTTACTGTACCGGATTTTGTAGATGGCATTAAACCTTTTGGACCAAGGATTCGTCCAAGTTTTGCTAATTTTGGCATCATCTCTGGACTTGATATTAAAATATCAAAATCAATCTCACCTTTCGTTATTTTTTCAATTAAATCATTAGACCCAACAATATCTGCTTGTTCTTTGTATTCACTTTTAATTTTATCTTCTGATAAAAGAACCGCTAAACGAAGAGTTTTACCAGTACCTTTTGGTAAAACTAAAGTTGTACGTAATTGTTGGTCGGCATATTTGGGATCAATATTTAAACATAGGTGAGCCTCTGCAGATTCAATAAATTTAGTGGTTGCCGTTCGTTTTAAAAGCTCGATAGACTCTTCTGCGGAGTATTCTTGTTTTGATATTAATTCTTTAGCTTTTTTTAATCTTTTTGATATTTTTTTCATAAAAACTTGTTTAATTTTTTTAGAAAGACTATTTTATTACAGAAATACCCATATTTTTTGCTGTTCCTTCTACAATTTTTAAAGCACTTTCAAGTTTTGTAGTATTTAAATCGGGTAATTTTATTTTAGCTATTTCTACTAATTCATCATATTTAATAGATCCAACTTTTAATTTATTTGGTTGTGAAGAGCCCTTTGGAATTTTTACTGCTTTTGCTATTAAAACCGATGTTGGTGGTGTTTTTAATATAAAATTATAAGAACGATCTTCAAAAACAGAAATTTCAACGGGAATAATTAAACCAATTTGATCTGCGGTCCTAGCATTATATTCTTTACAAAACCCAGCAATATTGACACCATGTTGGCCTAATGCAGGTCCAACTGGCGGAGCAGGCGTTGCTTTACCCGCCGGTAATGCAAGTTTGACAATTGCTACTAATTTTTTTGGCATTTTTTTGTAACTTTACTCAAAAATTCTAATATTATTAAAAATAATAGCATACTATTTAAAACATTTCAATAATAATTTTTTTAATAATAATTCTGCAAAAATATTAAAACACGCCTTGTAGGACTTGAACCCACGACATTTGGTTTTGGAGACCAACGTTCTACCAACTGAACTAAAGACGCTTTTATTTATAATAAACGAATATTCGTATGATTTAAATTTAGTTATCCAAGAGAAAGAGGGATTCGAACCCTCGGTACAAAAAAATGTACAATAGATTAGCAATCTATCGCTTTCGACCACTCAGCCATTTCTCCTGTATAGCTCTGGCGGGATTTGAACCTGCGACCTTGGGCTTATGAGTCCCCTGCTCTAACCACTGAGCTACAAAGCCAAAATAAGATAATAATAATTATACAATATTAAATTCAAAAATCTTTATAGATTTCTAATCGACCCAAAATAAAGAAATATTGACTATATTTCTTTATTTTGGGTCGATTAGAAATCTATAAAGATTTTTGATTCCATTCGTCACTAAATATAATATCGGGATCGTATTTAACCGCACCTATCATTTGCTTATTACTTTTTCCAGGACTAACCATTGGATAACAATTTTCTTCACGATTTACTAAAAAATCAACAAGTACTGGTCCGTTATGATTAAACATTTCTTGTATTTTTTCTTTTAAATTATCCCCTTTTTTAACAATTAAACCTTTAATACCATAAGACTCTGCTAATTTCATGAAATTTGGTTGTCCCTCACTCATATTTGAATGACTATATCTCGCATCATAAAAAGATTCTTGCCATTGTCTTACCATTCCTTGAAATTTATTGTTTATTATAGCTATTTTAATAGGTATATTGTATTGTGCAATAGTTCCTAACTCCTGTGGATTCATTTGAAAACTTGCATCCCCTGTAATACAAACAACTGGGGTTTTAAAATCTGAATATTGTGCGCCAATAGCTGCCGGTAAACCATATCCCATTGTTCCTAAACCAGCACTCGAAGCCCATTTTCTAATATCACATTTTAAAAATTGAGCCGCCCACATTTGATGTTGTCCTACATCCGTTGTGTAAATTGTTTCTTTAGGTGCTAAATTACCAATTTCATTAATAATTTGTTGAGGTGAAAAAGCATCGTCTGGTGTAGGTATTAATAGAGGATAAGCATAGCGCCAAGCATTTATTTTTGCTATCCAATCTGTAGTAACTTTAGGTTCATAAATATCCATATTATTACGGTATGTTTCTAAAAGCTCTTGCAATACTTTCTTAACATCTCCAATTAATGCTAATTCAATAACTAAATTTTTTTCAATTTCAGCAGGATCAATATCAATATGAATAATTTTTGCGTTTGCAGCAAATTCATCTAATTTACCCGTAACTCGATCATCAAATCTTGCTCCAACAGCAATTAATAAATCACATTCATTAACAGCAAAATTTGCATAAGCAGTACCATGCATTCCTAACATACCTACACAAAGTGGATTGTTTTCATCGAAAGCTCCTTTACCTTTTAATGTTGTTGTTACTGGAATTTTGAAATAACGTGCTAACATTGCTAATTCTAATTTTGCATTTGATATTACAGCACCACCACCAACGTATAATAAAGGTTTACAAGAATGTGTTAAAAAATAAAGTGCCTGATGAATTTTTAGATTTTTTGACTTAACTTTTATATAATAATTTTTTATTCGTAAAAAATTATATATTGAAAACGGAGAATAATTTTTTATAATTTCAAGCCCTATATCTTTTGGGAAATCGATTAAAACAGGCCCAGGTCTACCTGTTTTAGCAATATAAAATGCTTGATTTACTACTGCAGGAATATCAGCAGCACTTCTTAATGCGTAAGAATGTTTAATTATGGGTAAAGTTATACCAAAAATATCAATTTCTTGAAAAGCATCTGTACCAATAAACGATGTCCCAACTTGTCCTGTTACTACTACCATTGGAACAGAATCGATTTGGGCCGTTGCAATTCCCGTAACTAGATTTGTTGCACCAGGGCCAGAAGTAGCAAAACAAACCCCTACTTCTCCTGTTATCCGAGCATATGCATCGGCAGCATGTGCTGCTGCTTGTTCATGTCTAACTAAAATATGTTTTATTAGATCCTGTTTTTCCCAATTACCAAGTTCGTCATAAATCGGTAGAATGGCCCCACCTGGATAACCAAAAATATATTTGTTTCCATTTCTGACTAAACTATCTAATAACGCAAATGCTCCGGTAGAATTTTCGACTAGTGATTTTTCAAATAAGTTTTCAATATTCACAAAAGTAATTTTTAAGTATTAATTTATTTAATATAGTGACGTATAGTTTAAAAAATATTTAGTTAATTAAAAATTTATCAAATTAATAGAAAAATTTTGAATTAAAAATTTTTTTAGAATTTAATTTGTAGTTATTTAATTATTTATAATCTAAAAAAGAATTAAATAAATAAAATATTATAAAAAATTATTAAAATAGATTTTTTATGGATGATAAAGAAATAACTTTACCATATAATCTTTTGGCCGAAAAAATAGTTCTTGGTAGTATTATAAATTATTCAGATTCAATCAATTTTGTTAGTCAAATTTTAACTGTTGAAACATTTTATCTACCTAAACATCAAATTATATATAAAGCAGCTTTAGTTTTGAATAGTGATTCTAAAACCGTAGATTTAGTAACATTGGTAACTTGGTTACAAGATAATAATTTATTAGAACAAATTGGCGGTATAGAAACACTAAATCGTCTGTGTGAAAAAATAGTAAGTTTTGTTAATTTAAACGAGTATACAGAATTAATAAAAGATAAATACATAAGACGATTATTAATTAATTTTGGAGATGAAATTATTGAATTAGGTTATCAAACAAATTTGCCATTGGAAAAAATTTTTAACAAAATTGAAAAAAAAATTTTTGCATTAAATCAAAAAAATATAGATAATAACTTAGCAACTACAGCAGAAATATTAACAGATATCGTTTCTCAATTACATCAACAAGATAAAAGTTTGTCTTTTTCGGGCTATTCATGTCGATTTTTTGACTTAGATGCAATGACCCAAGGTTTTCAAAAATCCGATTTAATTATTATTGCAGGTAGACCTTCAATGGGAAAAACAGCATTTTCTTTAAACATTGCACTTGATATTTGTTTTAAATATAATTCTCCAATTATTTTTTTTAGCTTAGAAATGACAAAACAACAACTTGTTTATCGTTTACTTGCAATAGAAACAGAAATTCCAACATCTCGATTAAAATTAAATAATTTGCGAGAAGATGAATGGCCTAAACTTAATACCGCATTAAAAAAATTATCTTCTTTACCCTTTTATATTGATGATACCCCAAATATATCAATAAGTGAAATACATTTTAAAATTCAAAAAATAAAATCTCAATTGGGTAATATTGGTTTAATTATCATAGATTATTTACAATTATTAGAAAGTATAAAAAAAACAGAAAATCGAGTTCAAGAAATTTCTCAAATTACAAGAAATTTAAAAGTATTTGCAAGAGAATTTAATATCCCAATTATAGTACTTTCTCAATTGAGTAGAAATGTAGAAAGTAGAAACAATAAACGCCCAATTCTATCAGATTTAAGAGAAAGCGGCTGTATAGCTTTAAAAGAAAAAAATGTCAATAAGAATGGTAATTTCTTGGAACAGTTTAAATTACATTCGTTAATGAATTGTAAATTAATTAAAACAATAAACTATAAATTACATTTTACGGGTATTAAACCTATCTATTTTATAAATTCAAATTCTGGTTTATTTATTTTAACAACATCAAACCATAAAATTTTGTCTGAAAACTATTGGTTAAGAGTTGATAAAATAAAAAAAAAATATAGCATTAAAATTAATCTATCAGTATATTTAAAAAAAAAATTTTTAAAATCTATTTTAAACGAAAAAATAAATAAAATTAAATACAAAAATTTAAAAAAAGTCTATGATTTTGAAATTGTTAAAAGTAAAACCTTTTTGAAAAATGGATTTATTTTACATAATTCAATCGAACAAGATGCAGATATTGTTTTAATGCTATATCGTGAAAATTACTATAATGAACAAACAAACGATAAAAATCTAGCAGAAATTATTATTGCCAAACACAGAAATGGTCCTACAGGGACTATAAAACTAGATTTTGATTGTTATTTAACAAAATTTTTTAATAAGAGTTAATTAAAAAATCGTATTTCTAATTAATGGACTATAATTTCTAATTATAATGAAATTCTTAATTTCATTGTAACTAAAAATTAATTAAAAAAAAGTATTATGACAGCATCTTATTTACCAGCAATTCTTGTTCCTTTAGTTGGAATTATTTTTCCAGGTTTAAGTATGGCACTTTTATTTCTTTATATAGAAAAAGACGAAATAAATTAATTTATAAATAAAATAGATAGCTTAAAACAAACGACTTTATACGTAGAAATTTTATTTATAAAGAATAAAGTTAGTTATATCAAAATATAAGTAAAGACTAATGGGTCGCCTGGGATTCGAACCCAGAACTATTCGGTTAAAAGCCGAGTACTCTACCATTGAGTTAGCGACCCTAATACTTTTATTTAAAAGACAATATTATTCTACATTTAATTTCTATAAATTTCTTTTTTTATTGTTTATTTTTATAAATTTAGTAAAGTTTTTAATTTAAGTATTATATAATATTTTGATAAATGTTAAAAAGTGGTATTTATAATTTTACATTTTAATTTTGATAAGGAGAATTTTATGGTTAATTGGCAAGTTATTGGTCAGCTTCTAGCTGCATCATTGATTTTACTATCAGGTCCAGCTGTTGTTTTTTTACTTGCACTAAAAAAAGGTAATTTATAAGAACTGAAAACTTTACTAGATACATAGTAGCAATATAGAGTGGTTAAAAATTTAACCACTCTATATTGCTACTATGTATCTAGTAAAGTTTTCAGTTCTTCTAATGAAATTTCTTGACTTATTGATGTATAGTTATTGTCTGGGGTAAGAAAAAGCATACAATGACACTGTTTTCTTTCTCTCATAGGTAAACATGGACAATTCCAGTATGATGAAACTACTTCTTCTTCTTTATTATCATAATAACGACAAGGACATAAAGGAGAACCTAAATCTTTTTTATTTTTTGCTAATCCTTCTAAAACAAACGCAGTAACAGTTCTATCGGAACAAAAAAATGTATTTGTTCTTTTTGCATAAGATTCAGCAAATTGACGCATTGCTTCAAGAATTTCTACAGCCATATAATTAACGTAAGAATTTTTATCTTTTAATTTAATATATATTCTATATTTAATTTAAAAAAATCTAATTACTTTTATCTTAAACAAGTTTAATTGCTTTTAATCCTAAAAATAAACCAGACGCCATTCCAAAAACAATACTTAGAAGTAATATATAATCAAAAAAACAAATCATTATTATTTTTGTTTTAATATCTATGGGTTTTTACTTAAAAAAAGTAGTACTATATATATATGAATAAATTTTAAATTAAAAATTTCGACACAATAATATTATAAACTAATAGTATAGAAATAAATTTAATAAATTTATTTTAAAGTTAATATTTTAACGAGGTTAAAAATTCATGGCAAATTTTATTAAACCATATAACAACGATTCATCTGTGGGACACTTATCAACCCCTATTACTAGCTCGGCTGCTACAAAAGCGTTTTTAGGTAGTTTACCTGCTTATAGACCAGGTTTATCACCTTTATTAAGAGGTTTAGAAATAGGTATGACACATGGTTATTTCTTAATAGGGCCTTTTGATAAATTAGGTCCATTAAGAAATTCATCGATAGCTTTATTAGCGGGATTTTTATCTGCAATTGGTTTAATTATTATTTTAAGTATTTGCTTAATTATATATGGAAATGTAACTTTCCAAAAAACATCAAGTTTTAATGATCGATTCTCTAATAAAGATTTACAAACGCTTCAAGGTTGGGGAGAATTTAACGCAGGATTTTTTGTTGGTGCTGTTGGCGGAGCTAGTGTTGCTTATTTAATTTTATTAAATTTACCGGGTTAAAAAGATTTTTAAAATTATTTTTATATTAAAGTAATTATCTAATTAAAAATAGACAAAAACTTTAATATAAAAATATTAAAAATTTAATTCTGCAGCTTGTACTTTTTCAAATTGTTTTTTCTTAATAACTAAGAAAATTTGACAAAGTGTTATGAAAAAACATAATGCAATATAACCATAAATTCGGCTAGCACTTTGTAATACAATTTCTGTTTCTGTTTGACCAAACCCCCCAACATTAGGGTCTTGTGTTAATGGTTGATCAATTTGCACTAAGGAATTTTTTGAAACGATTACCTTTAAACCTGCTGGTATTAATTGTTTAACTTCTTTACCATCTGAACTTTCAAATAATATAATAGTTTCACCTTTTTCAGAAACAGTTATGTCTTGAATTTTTCCATTGATTGAAGATGAATAAACATTGTTATTACTTTTTTCTCCATTAGGATAAAGTTGGCCACGCCCACGATTTGCACCTACATAAATAGGGTATTTAAAGAAATGAGTTTCTTTATTTTTTGCTGGATCAGGAGATAATATTGGAAAAATAATTTCTTGATGATCATCACCACTTATAGGACCAACTACTAAAATATTTTCTTTTGTTGTACTATACGGAGTTATATAAACACCTTTACTTTTTTCTTTAATTTCTTTTGATATTTGTTCTTTAGGTGCCAATTTAAAACCTTCAGGTAATATAACAACGGCACCAACATTTAAAGATCCGGGTTTACCACTAGCTAAAATTTGTTTAGATTTTAAATCATAAGGAATTTTAACAACGGTTTCAAAAACCGTATTAGGTAAAACTGCTTGTGGTGATTCAATTTCAACTGGTTTTTGTGCTAAATGGCAGTTTGCACAAGCAATTCTTCCATTCGCTTCTCTTGGATTTGCATAAGCTTGTTGTGCAAATATTGGAAAAGCATTTGAATCTTGAACATTACTTAGATTTATCCCAAGTAAAAGTAAACCTAGAAAAACTGGCTTAAAAAAATTTTTTAGTTGCATTTTTAATTTGAAAATTTTCATTTTTATAACATTTATATTAAAAAAAATAAATTAGTATAATTTATTTATAAAGAGAATAACCATTTGTAATATTAAATTGGTTTTAAAAAGATTGAGACAAAAGCCCCACCAACATATAGAAAAATAAGCACAACAGCTAATAAAATTTGTGTTAAAGGATCAGCTGATGGTGTAAATATAGCACTAATTATTGTTGAACCTATAACAATATATTTCCAAATTTCCAGCATTTTTTTTCCAGAGACTATATTCAATAAACTAAGTAAAACTTGAATAACCGGAATTTGAAAAACTATTCCAGTACTAAAAAACATTACGCCAATAAAACTAATATATTGATTAAAAGATAATAAAGGTTCAATATTATTTTTATTATAATTAATAAAAAAACCTAATGTTATTGGTACTAAAATAAAATACGAAAAAATTAAACCTATAAAAAACAAGCCGATTGAACTTATTGTAAGAAATATAACAATTTTTTTTTCTATTTTATTTAAACCAGCAAACAAAAAGAAAATTAATTGATTAAAAAAAATAGGACTACTAATCAATAAACCAAAAAATAAAGAAACTTCAACTGTTGAAATAAAATATTCACCTGGAGAGAGCTGAAAAAATTTTAATGTTGAAACAGGTTTTTGTAAAACTTTAACAATTAAATTTGCATTTAAAAATGCTAAAACAACATAAAAACAAATTATAAAGAACGATTGAAAACCTCGTTGTCTAATTTCTTCAAAATGCTCTTCAAAAAACAATTCAAAATTAGTAATTTCTTGGTTTTTTTCAAAAATAGTAATTTTTATGTTAAAAAAACTTAAAAAAAAATTTTTTATTTGTTTCATAATTGATTAGATTTAATATTTTAGAAAATTTATTTCTAAAATATTAAAAAATATTTAATTAAACGGAACTTTTTTCTTATTTACAATTTGAGTAGCTATTAATCTAGAAGATGCTGCTTTAACTTTTTGTGAAATTAACACTTTATTTATTGTATTATCATCATTTGATGGTGCTAAAGAATTCAACGCTTCTCTTAATTGTTGTTCAGCAACCTGTTCGGTAATTTTAGGTGCTGTTTCATATGCACTTACTAATATTTGTAAGTCATTATTATTTACTACTGCAATACCACTAAAAGAAATCAGTGGTATCCATTCATTATTAGTTGTTTCAATTAATAACAAACCGATATCAACAGTAGTAACCATGGCCGCATGGCCTGGTAAAATACCAACCTGCCCTGTAGTACTTGTTATTACAACTTTATTTGCCGAACTATTCCAAGGTGATTGATTTGGAGCACTTACTGTAACATTTAAAACCATTGTTTTTCGAAAAATTATTTATAAACTTTTAGATTTTGTTATTGCTTCTTGAATATCGCCAACTAAATAAAAAGATTGTTCAGGTAAAGGATCTAATTCACCTTTTAAAATCATTTGGAATCCTTTAATTGTTTCTTCTAACGGAACATATTTTCCAGGCGAACCAGTAAAAACTTCAGCAACAAAGAAAGGTTGCGATAAAAATCTTTCGATCTTTCTAGCACGAGCCACAACTAATCGATCTTCTTCAGATAATTCATCAATACCTAAAATTGCTATAATATCTTGTAATTCTTTGTATCGTTGTAATGTTTTTTGAACGGCTTGTGCAGTCGCGTAATGAACCTCACCAACAATATTTTTTTGTAACATAGTAGATGTAGAGTCTAATGGATCTACAGCAGGATAAATACCTTTTGCGGCAAGACCACGTGATAATACAGTTGTTGCGTCTAAATGAGCAAATGTTGTTGCTGGTGCTGGATCTGTTAAATCATCTGCTGGTACATAAACAGCTTGAATTGATGTAATTGAACCTTGTGTTGTTGAAGTAATACGTTCTTGTAAAGCCCCCATTTCTGTAGCCAATGTTGGTTGATAACCTACAGCCGACGGCATACGACCCAATAAGGCAGAAACTTCCGAACCTGCTTGTACAAAGCGGAAAATATTATCAATAAATAATAAAACGTCTTGTTTATTTACATCACGAAAATATTCTGCCATTGTTAAAGCAGTTAAACCAACACGCATTCTTGCCCCAGGTGGTTCATTCATTTGTCCATAAACAAGAGCTACTTTTGACTCTTTAAGATTTTTTGAATTAATTACACCAGATTCTTTCATTTCTTGATATAAATCATTACCCTCACGCGTTCTTTCACCAACACCACCAAATACAGATACACCACCGTGGGCTTTAGCAATATTATTAATTAATTCCATAATAAGTACTGTTTTTCCTACACCGGCACCACCAAACAACCCAATTTTTCCACCACGACGGTATGGAGCAAGTAAATCTACTACTTTTATACCTGTTTCAAAAATAGATGGTTTTGTTTCTAACTCTATAAATAATGGCGCATTTCTATGTATAGGTAGGGTAGTTGTTGATGTTTCTATATCACCTAACTCATCTACCGGAATTCCTAAAACATTGAAGATTCTACCAAGTGTAGCTGTTCCTACTGGTACACTTATAGGGGCACCAGTATCAATAGCCTCAGCACCTCTTTTTAAACCGTCTGTAGAGCTCATCGCTACGGCGCGGACTCTATTATCCCCTAACAATTGTTGCACTTCACAAACAAGTAAACCACTACTTGTTTTAATATTAATTGCGTTATAAATTTTTGGTAATTTTCCAGATGGAAATGTAATGTCTAATACCGGTCCTATAATTTGACAAGTATATCCTACACTACCTTCATTTTTTTTTTCCATTTTTTATATCAACTATTTTATAGAAAATCGATAAGGTTTCGGTACATTTAAAAATTAATTTTATTTAACAAAATTATAACTCTAAAACTTTTTTTTATTATCAAATAACTTAATTAAAAAATAAAATTAATTTGATAAATTAATTTTATTTACTCTTTATAGGCCGAGTTGGATTTGAACCAACGTAGGATAAACCAGCGGATTTACAATCCGCCCCCTTTAACCACTCGGGCATCGACCCTAAACGAAAAAAAATAGAATAACATTTATTTATTTAATAAATATAACATTACTAAATTTCATACTTGTTGTCAATATAAAAATTAGATATATTCTTATTAATCAAAGAATTGATTAATAAGAATATATCTAATTATTTTTCTATATCATTAAATTCTTCTAAAATTTTAGATTTTTCTTCATTAACTAACTTTTCAACCGTATCAATTATATTTTGTTTTTTTGTTTTTACTTTTTCTTCTTCTGTTTTTTTATCTTCATCTAAATCTTCCTCTAAATCTTCATAATAGTGCATTAAAAGATTTTCTATATTGTCTCCATTTCGTTTCCAGTTTCTTAAAACTTTTATGTAAGACTCAATAGCTTTTTCATTTTGTTTTGAATTTATGATATCCTTATCTAAAGGAGATAAAACAAATGAAGGTAAAGGACATATAGTTGCATGTACTTTTCTATATTTATCATATTGTACTAAAATAATTTTTCTTAAAGTACGTACTCGTTTTTTTAATATTTCACGGCTAACTGTATTTTCTAAGTGGGTAGTTATTGCTCGACGTATTGGTCTTGCACCGTAGACAGGATCATAACCATCATCAACCATATATTTTATAGCCGCCTCATCAATATCTAAAACTGTATCTTGTTCACGTAATCTTTTAGAAATTTCTTTTAGCATTAAATCACAAATTTCGGCAACTTCATTTTTCTTCAATCTTTCAAATATAATTATTTCATCAATACGATTTATAAATTCTGGTCTAAAGAAACTTTTAATCTCATTTGTAACTAATTGTTCAATTTTTGCAGATTCTTTTTCTTCTTCTTTTTCTTCATTTTCATTTTCTTCTGCTGTTGAAAAATTCATTTCCATTAAGTCTAATTCCAACTCCTTATCAGCAAAGCCCATAGAATTTTCAATTTCTTTATATGCGTTGCTTAGTTTATCTTCATTTCTTGTTTTTTCTTCTTCTTTTTCGATTCTACCGCCTAAAGAATACTCCTCTTCTTTTTGTCGTTGTTTTTTATCTTCTACTAACTTACTATCAATATGTTTTGAACCTAAATTCGAAGTCATAATAATTATGGTGTTAGTAAAATCGACAGTTTTACCTTTGGAATCTGTTAAACGACCATCATCCAGAACCTGTAATAAAAGATTAAAAATATCTGGGTGAGCTTTTTCTACCTCATCAAATAAAATTAAACTAAACACTTTTCTTCTTACAGCTTCCGTTAGTTGACCACCCTCATTATAACCAATATAACCCGGCGGTGCACCTATTAGTTTTGCTACTGTATGTCGTTCCATAAATTCAGACATATCAAATCGAATCATTGCAGATTCAGAACCAAAAAAATTTTCTGCCAATGTTTTTGTTAATTCAGTTTTACCAACACCAGTCGGACCACAAAATAAGAAGCTAGCAATAGGTCTATTCGGATTTCTTATTCCAACTCTTGCTCTTTGAATGGCAGAGCATATTGAACTAACAGCTTTATGCTGACCGATAACTCGATTATGCATTTGTTTTTCCATATTTAAAAGTTTTTCGGCTTCTTCTTTACCTACTTTATTTAAAGGTATACCGGTCCAAGCTGTTAGTACATCATTAATTTCAGCATTACCAACAAGAGGTAACGTCTCTCTATCTTCAATTAATTCTTTTGGTGCTTTAATAAAAAATAAATAAGCCCGGATTTGATTTCGAATCATCATTTCCCTATCCCTTAATTTTACTGCTCGTTCAAAATCTTGTGATCTTATTGCTAAATCTTTTTTTTCTAATAAATTAACAAGTTCTTTTTCTAATTCATGTGCGAATGAACCTTCAACATTTAAAACTTTTGAAAGTTTTACTCTAGCCGAAGCTTCATCGATTAAATCAATTGCTTTATCTGGAAGAAAACGATCTTTTATATACAAAGAACTTAAATTTATACTATCTTTTAAAGTTTCATCTGGTAAGCGGACATGATGATAATTTTCGTATGTAAGTCTTAAACCTTTTAAAATTTGAAAACATTCATCTTTTGTGGGTTCAGAAACAAAAACTGGCTGAAATCTACGTTCTAATGCTGGATCTTTCTCAATTTGTTTAAATTCTGTTAGAGTAGTTGCTCCTATACATTGAAGTTCACCTCTTGCTAGTGCTGGTTTTAAAATATTGGCAGCATCTAATGAACCCTCCGCAGCACCAGCACCAACAATAGTATGAACCTCATCAATAACTAGAATTATATTTTTCTTAGCTTTTACTTCGTTCATAATACGTTTTAATCGTTCTTCAAATTCACCACGATATTTAGTACCGGCTAATAAAGAACCAACATCTAATACAGCAACTTCTTTATCAGCTAAACAAGCAGCTACTTCCTGGTTGTAAATTTTTAACGCCAGACCCTCTGCAACAGCTGTTTTACCTACACCAGGTTCTCCAATAAGAATTGGATTATTTTTTCTACGACGACTTAAAATTTGAATTACTCTTTCAACTTCTTTTATTCTTCCAATAACAGGATCAATTTTCCCTTCGTCAGCCAACGCGGATAAATTTAAAGTAAATTCATTCAATGTAGGTGTATTAACACTAGATTCTTCAAGTTTCTTTTTAAAGACCTGTTCTAAACTCATTCCAACAAAAAGATTAAAATCACCCGATTCTAAATCTTTTTCGCTAACAACACCTTTCCTTTGTTCAATAAGTGATCTAATTTCTTCATCTTCTTTTTTTTCATCATATTCAAATTCATAATCAAAATCAAAATTAAATTTAAATCCAAAAGGATTTTTTAAAAACTCTAATCCTTTTTTGCCTTCTAATTCTTTAAGATTTTTTCGAAATTCCTTAAATCTATCTTTTCTTTGTTGCGCTCTTTTTTTCTTTTCATTTGCAATTCTTTTACGATCTTGTTTTCGCATTTCTTTACGTTTTTTATCAGCTTGATGCTCTTTTTCTTTCATAGCTAATCCAACAGGATCAACAATTTTACCAAGTTCTTTAAATAAAACGTTACGAACTTTATTTATATCAACTTTTAATTTTGTAAGAATTTCAATTACTGCACCTTCGGTATCTTCCAAAAGTGATAAAAGTATATGTTCAGTTCCAATATAACTATGACTGAAGGCTTTCGCTTGTTCTAAAGATTGTTCTAATATATTTTTAGCTCTTGGCGTAAACGGAATTTCAACTGCAACAAATCCCCTGCCTTTACCAATAAGGCGTTCCACTTCTTTTTTTGCATCCGCAGGTCTTAATCCGCCCGCCAATAATGCTTTTGATGCAATTCCTGATGATTCCTCAATCAAGCCTAATAATAGTTGTTCTGTACCAACAAAATTATGACCAGAGCGTCTTGCTTCTTCTTGAGAAACTAAGATAACTTTAAGAGCTTTTTCTGTAAAACGTTCAAACATATGATTATTTAAAATTTTTTTTATAAACTGCAACCATAAAATTTTTTATTTTTATATAGTGTTTTCTTAATCCCAAAATTAAAATTGTCCTAGAAATAGGATATTTTTATTAATTTAATTGATTGACTTAATTTTTAAACAAAGGTCAATTGATACTGATTTTTTAATTATTTGTAAATAAATGTATATTTCGTTCTATTGTTTAGTATTGATTTTTAAGCCTTTTACTAATTTTTATATTGAAGAAATATTAACAACTGTTTTATTTTTTAATTTATTAAATTTAACTAAACCATCTTCAAGTGCATATAAAGTAAAATCGCGGCCAATGCCTATGTTTTTACCTGGTTTAATTGATAGCCCTCGTTGTCTTATTATTATAGAACCTTTTGTTACTTTATGGTCTTGAAAACATTTTACTCCTAAACGTTTAGCGTTAGAATCACGACCATTTTTTGTACTACCAGCACCTTTTTTATGAGCCATATTTTTAATTTAAATTTGTTATGAGTTAATTGTAGTTATTAATAATCTAGTTAATTTTTGTCGATGTCCATTTTTTTTACGATATTTTTTTTTTGGTTTCATTTTATAGATAACGATTTTTTTACCTAACAAATGATCCAAAACAGTAGCTTCTATTTTCGCATTCTCTAAATAAGGATAACCTAATTCAATATTTTTTTCTTTATTTATTAATAAAACTTTTTTTAACACAAGTTTTGTTCCAGGTTTTAAAGGTAAACGATTTATCACATAGTATTGTTCAGGTTCTACCCAAAACTGTCGTCCACTAATTTCCACAATAGCGTAATTCATAAAATATATTGTATTTTAATAATATTTAGTTTTAAATATTAGTATGCTTGTTTAGATTTTGTCAAATTTTATAAGACCTTTAGTATTTAATAAAAAAGATTAAAAATTTAATATTACTATAATTAAAAATTGTTATTATAATAAGTATTAAATTTATTATTAATAACAATTTTTAAAAAGTATGAAATACTATTTCATTTTAGGCAGTGAAAATTTTCTTTTTAAAGAAGAACCGTTAGAAGAGGTTTTAAGAGAAAGAGTCCAAAATTATAACAAGAAAAAAAAACCATTAAATTTTTGGATTGTTCCTAAACCGGAGTTTTTAAAAAATCCCGAGTTTTCTGATATTCAAAATAAAATATCTAAAAATTGTGTTGCAATTATTTCAACAGAAAAAACGTTTATAACATGGTTAAAACTGAGATTAAATAATGTTGCTATAGGAAATTTTGATCTTATACCAGAAAATAAAATTAGTCCCTTAAAATTTGCTAAATAATAATCTTGGTTTATTAGAGTTAATAATAATCTTTAGATCGGGCTAGGAGGGATTCGAACCCCCGCCACTGCGGTTCGTAGCCGCATGCTCTAGTCCACTGAGCTACAAGCCCTTTATTACATATTAAATTAATTAATTTATATGCTAATGTTAATACACTAATTCTTTTATATGTAATAACTAAAGGTTTCGATTCTTTGTAATCTTTTTTATTAGTATATTACTCTATAAAACTAAAGTAAATAGAAAATACTAAAATTAATGTGCAATATATAAAATAAAAAGTCGATTAATTTTTTAAAATTAATCGACTTTTTATTTTATAGTATTATGAGTAGATTGTTGGAGCTGTAACAGCAACAGGTAATACTTCATTAGATGCTAAATCTAATGGGAAATTGTGAGCATTACGTTCGTGCATTACTTCCATACCTAAATCAGCACGGTTAATAATGTCAGCCCAAGTGTTAATAACACGACCTTGACTGTCTACAACAGATTGGTTGAAGTTGAAACCATTTAAGTTAAATGCCATAGTGCTAACACCTAAAGCAGTTAACCAAATACCAACAACAGGCCAAGCAGCTAAGAAGAAGTGAAGAGCACGTGAGTTATTAAATGAAGCGTATTGGAAAATTAAACGACCGAAGTAACCATGAGCAGCTACGATGTTATAAGTTTCTTCTTCTTGACCAAATTTGTAACCATAGTTAGCAGATTCGATTTCACTTGTTTCACGAATTAAACTAGATGTTACTAGAGAACCGTGCATAGCACTAAATAAAGAACCACCAAATACACCAGCAACACCAGCCATGTGGAATGGGTGCATTAAAATGTTATGTTCAGCTTGGAATACTAACATGAAGTTGAATGTACCAGAAATACCAAGAGGCATACCGTCAGAGAAACTACCTTGACCAATTGGGTACACTAAGAATACAGCACTAGCAGCTGCTACAGGAGCAGAGAATGCTACGAAGATCCAAGGACGCATACCTAAACGGTAGCTAAGTTCCCATTCACGACCCATCCAACATGCTACACCTAATAAGAAGTGTAAAACGATTAATTGGTAAGGACCACCGTTGTATAACCATTCATCAACTGAAGCAGCTTCCCAAATTGGGTAGAAGTGAACACCAATTGCATTTGAACTAGGAATAACAGCACCAGTAATGATGTTGTTACCGTACATTAAAGAACCAGCAACTGGTTCACGAATACCATCGATGTCCACAGGGGGAGCAGCAATGAAAGCAATAATGTAACAAGATGTTGCAGTTAATAATGTAGGAATCATTAATACACCAAACCAACCGATATATAAACGGTTTTCAGTACTAGTAATCCAAGAGCAGAAACGCTCCCATAAGCTAAAGCTTTCGCGTCTTTCTAAAGTTGCAGTCATAATTTTTATTTTTTTTTAACGATAATTTATTTAATCTCATCACAGTTAATAATAATTATAGAATATAAATAAAAATAAAAACAACTTTTAGATAAAGTTTCTTTTTATATTAAAAAATTTATGAATTAAATAAACTACTTTTAAGAATATCTTCAGGAACAATTGTAACCAAATCGGCTTTTGTTAAAACACGACCTACACTTTCAAAAATTCTATTTGCTTGTCGCATTCTTGCTCTGTCTAAAGCATTTCTAATACTACGAGCATTAGCAAACAAAGGTTTTTCCATTCTTTTTTTAACATACTCTAGAAAAACGTCTTCTGCTTCTTTAGTTAATTGATATTGTTGTTCTTCCAACATAATTTTACCAATTTTTACTAATTCTTCAGCTGAATAATCTGGAAAATCAACATGATTTGCAATTCTTGATGATAAACCAGGATTTGAATCATAAAACTTTTGCATTTTATTTTTATATCCAGCTAAAATAACTACTAAATCATCACGTTGATTTTCCATAACTTGAAGCAGAATTTCAATTGCTTCCGCACCGTAATCTCTTTCGTTATCTGGTTTATATAAATAATAGGCTTCATCAATAAATAAAATACCACCCATTGCTTTCTTTAAAATTTCTCTAGTTTTAGGGGCGGTATGACCAATATACTGCCCAACTAAATCATCTCTCGTAACCGTAATTAAATGACCTTTTCTACTATAACCTAATTTATATAAAATATCGGCCATTCTTGAGGCGACTGTTGTTTTACCAGTACCTGGACTTCCTGTAAATGACATATTTAAACCTGGACTTGATGAAACAAGACCAAGTTTTTTTCTTAATTTATCAACAAGTAATAGGGCGGCAATTTCACGAATACGATTTTTAACAGGTTTTAAACCAAGTAATTCACTTTCTAAAATATCAATAACCGACTGTATGTCAGAGTTATCATATTCTTGTTGTAGGTTAAATTTAGTTAAATCGTCTTTTGATAATAATTCTTGAACCATAATAAAAAAAATTTTTTATAATAAAAAAATTTTTTATAATAAAAAACCATATTAAATTAATTTAATATGGTTTTTTATTATAAAAATTTAGTAACGTGATCCTTCTGGATTTTTAGCTACAGAATAACTGTGAATTGTGTAACGAATACTACGACCTTCACCTTCTGTACGTTCTAAGTAGAAACCTGGTTCAGCTTTTGGACGTTTTACGATGAAAGAAGATGCACTACTTTCAGTACCGCGACTAGCATCAAATGCTACTACTTTAATATAGCCATCTGGATTTAATCGTCTACATTCATTGATTTCGTATAAAATAACTGAAGAATCTTTTACGTCAAATAAAGGTAAACCCCAAAGTTCCCAGTAAGCATTACGTGGGTGTGGATCGTCAGTCCATTCAATACCAACTGACCAACCTTGACTTAAACAGTAGTCAATTTGTTTGATAAGTTGTGCATCAGTTAAATCTGGTAAATAAGAGAAAGCTCCTTGTGTAAGTCTCACTATTCAAATGCTCCTATGATAATAAATTATTGTAGTATGTTTATTTGTTTTCTGTTGCAGTTTCAACGAAATCTGCTGTATCAGTAGAAGTATAGTTAAATGTAATACCTTTCCATAAATCTAAAGCTGTTTTTAAAGGACCACATAATCTAGCTAATTCTTTTAAAATTTCAGGACCTTCATTTAAATAATCACGTCCTTCATTTCTAGCCATAATCATACATTCTAAAGCAACACGGTTTGCTGTAGCACCTGATTGAATACCATCTGGGTGACCAATAGTACCACCACCAAATTGTAATACACAGTCATCACCTAAATAATAAACAAGTTGGTGCATTTGACCACAGTGAATACCACCAGAAGCAACAGGACAACATTTACGTAAAGCAGCCCAATCCATCTCAAAGAAAATACCTTGAGGTAAATTGATTGATAAACTATTTTGTAATAAAGTGTTATAGAAACCTTTAACCATTAAAGGATCTCCTTCTAGTTTACCTACAACTGTACCAGCGTGAATATGGTCAACACCAGCCATACGCATCCATTTACAAATTACACGGAAGTTAATACCATGATTTTTTTGACGAGCATATGTTGAGTTACCTGCACGGTGTAAGTGTAAGATTGTATCATTTTTACGTGCCCAAATAGCCATAGATTGAATTGCTGTATAACCAATAACAAGGTCAATCATAACAATAACTGAACCAATTGCTTTTGCATAATCAGCACGTTCATACATTTCTTCCATAGTAGAAGCGGTAACGTTTAAGTAAGAACCTTTAACTTCACCAGATGCTGCTGCTGCACGGTTGATACCTTCCATACAGTATAGGAAACGTTCTCTCCAACGCATGAATGGTTGAGAGTTAATGTTTTCATCATCTTTTAAGAAGTCAAGACCACCACGTAAACCTTCATATACTACACGACCGTAGTTTTTACCAGAAAGACCAAGTTTTGGTTTTACTGTAGCACCTAAAAGTGGACGACCAAATTTATCAAGACGTTCTCTTTCTACAATTAAACCTGTTGCAGGACCTTGGAAAGTTTTAAGGTATGCATAAGGAATACGCATATCTTCTAAACGTAAAGCAGCTACCGCTTTGAAACCAAATACGTTACCAATGATAGAAGCAGTCATGTTTGCAAGAGAACCTTCTTCGAATAAATCACATTCGTAAGCAATGTATGCAAAATATTGATCAGCAGCACTAGGTACTGGGTCAACACGATATGCTTTTGCACGGTAAATATCACAAGCAGTTAAAAGATCTGTCCAAACAACAGTCCATGTTGCTGTTGATGATTCACCTGCTACTGCAGCAGCAGCTTCTACAGGGTCCACACCTGGTTGCGGTGTAATACGGAATAAAGCTAATAAATCTGTTTCCTTAACATTATAATCAGCATCCCAATAACCCATTTTAGCGTAAGGGATTACACCAGATTCATAACGATCATTCTTGATTCTATTACGTTCGTATGCGTTGTTAGACATGTATTCCTCCTTTTTATTTTTTGTACATTGTTGTACAGTCTAAGAAAAAATTTAGTTATTTGATTTTTATATAAAAGTCTAAACGTTTTGTTTTTAAATTTTACAAAATATGCAAGTTAATTAAAAGCAAGCTATTTGACAATTTTCGAAAATTAGTTTTTGCAAAAAAAGTAAAAATAATTTTTATAACTTTAAAAAAAAATAATTCATTTTTTGTTTTTTAAATTAATTGTTTAATTAACAACAACCTTACTCATATATATACCACAAATTTTAATATAAAAAACAAAAGTATTTATTATATTAATAATAAGTTTTTATAATGTTTAAATTTAAAAAGAATAATTAATAATATTATTTTAAATTTAATTTATAATAAAAAGAAAATTAAATTTTAAAAATTAGGATTTTATTAAATGATCTTCGATTTAGATAATTACCAAAATTTTTTATCAAATACAACTTTTTTATTGTTATTATTAACAATGTTAACATATTGGGTGAATTTAATTTTTGTTAATAATAATATTATTTTTACAGTAGCAAAATTAAGTGGATCATTAGCTACAATTATTTTGTTTTCATATTTAAGTTGGAGATGGTATAATTATAAATTTTTCCCTCTTAGTAATTTATACGAATCATTAATTTTTCTTACATGTTTACTTTTACTTTTATACAAGTTTATTGAATACAAAACTAAAAGTAAAATTATTGGCTCATTAATAATCCCATTAACTTTATTAATTCAAGGATTTGCAACGTTGAGTTTACCTACTGTAATGCAAAAAAGCTCTCCACTAGTACCTGCATTACAATCAAATTGGTTAATGCTACATGTAAGTATGATGATGTTAAGTTATGCTACATTGTTGTTTGGATCACTTTTTTCTATTTTATATCTTATTTTAGATAAAAATAATAACAATAAAATTAAACCAAAAATTATAGAAACGGATAATTTAAAGGGTTATCAAACCTATGCATTGGAAATAAATACTTTAGACGTTAAATCAAATAATTTGTACGTTGATATAAGCACAAAAAAAAATAATTTAAGTACAACCAATCTTCTTGAAAGTTTAGATAGTTGGAGTTATCGTACAATCGGTCTTGGTTTTCCACTTCTAACTATGGGAATTATTTCAGGTGCTGTTTGGGCTAATGAGGCTTGGGGATCGTATTGGAGTTGGGATCCAAAAGAGACTTGGGCTTTAATTACTTGGTTAACATTTGCAATTTATTTACATGTTAGATTAACAAAAGGTTGGTTAGGAACAAAAAGTGCAATTTTAGGTTCTATTGGATTTTTTGTTGTTTGGGTTTGTTATTTAGGCGTTAATTTTTTAGGAAAAGGATTGCATTCATATGGTTGGGTTAATTAATTAAAATCAAAAATTCTGTTATTAAAATTTTATTTAAAAATTAGTGTATGCTAATTTTTAAATAAAATTTTAATAAGCTAAACCAAGACTTCTTGTTGTTTCACTACCTAAATAAACACGAATACTTAAAAAATCTGTTGGACAAGCATTTTCACAACGTTTACAACCAACACAGTCTTCTGTTCTTGGTGCTGATGCAATTTGTTTTGATTTGCAACCATCCCAAGGAACCATTTCTAAAACATCCGTTGGACAAGCACGTACACATTGTGTACATCCAATACAAGTATCATAAATTTTAACTGTATGTGACATTTTAATAAGTTTTTATTAAAAAGTTTAAATTTGCTACCAAATTATTAAAAAAAATATTATCTTTTATTAATTATATTATAATGGAAATAAAAAAATAGCTAACTTTCATGAATAAATACATTATATATTATTGATTAATATATTATTTTTTTATTAACCACTCATACCCTTTTTCTTCAAGTTGTTTTACTAATTCAAAATTTCCTGTCTTTATAATTTTACCACTATTCATTACATGTACAAATTCAGGTTGAATATAATTTAATAAACGCTGATAATGGGTTATCATTATGATACTTTTTTTATTATCTTCAATTAAATTATTAATACTGTTAGATATACTTTTTAATGCATCTATATCTAAACCCGAATCAGTTTCATCTAAAATTGCTAATTCAGATTCTAACAATGCCAATTGTAAAATTTCATTCCGTTTTTTTTCACCGCCAGAAAACCCCTCGTTCACTTTTCGACTAAGAAAACTTGGATTCATATCAACAATTTTTAATTTGTTGATAATAATTTCAAAAAATTCAATAGGATCAACTTCCGGTAAATTTAAAAATTTTTTTTTGGCATTATAAGCAGCTCTTAAAAAATCTTCATTAGTAACCCCATTTATTTCAACTGGATATTGAAAAGCTAAGAATAAACCAAGATGCGATCTTTCTTCAGGAGATAAATCTAATAGATTTTTATTTTTAAATAAAATTTCTCCTTTTGTAACTTTATAAACCGGATGACCTACAATAACCTTTGATAATGTACTTTTACCAGAACCATTAGGCCCCATAATAGCATGTATTTCCCCCTCATAAATTTCCAAATTTAATCCATTTAAAATTGGAATATCATTAATTGTTGCATGTAAATCATTAATTTTTAAAAGAATTTTTTTAGTTTTACTCATTAACCTACAGTTCCTTCTAATTTTAAACTTAATAAACGATCAGCTTCAGCAGCAAATTCAAGGGGTAGTTGATTAAAAACATCTTGACAGAACCCATTTATAATCAAACTAATAGTTTTTTCTAAAGAAATTCCCCTTTGTAAAAAATAAAAAATTTGGTCTTCAGCTATTTTTGATGTCGAAGCTTCATGCTCAATTTTGGAATTGTTATTTTGAACTTGAATATAAGGAAAAGTGTTTGCGATTGAGTGATGGCCTATTAATAAAGAATCACATTGAGAATAATTTCTACTATACAACGCTCTTTGACTTATTTTAACTAAGCCACGATAACTATTTTTTGAATTCCCTGCCGAGATTCCTTTTGCTATTATTCGACTTTTTGTCTTTTTTCCAATATGAAACATTTTTGTACCCGTATCTGCCTGTTGAAAATTATTTGTTAATGCAACAGAATAAAACTCCCCTTTTGAATTTTCTCCAATTAAAATACAACTAGGATATTTCCATGTAATAGCTGATCCGGTTTCAACTTGGGTCCAAGAAATTTTTGAATTTTTTCCAAGGCATAAACCACGTTTTGTTACAAAATTGTATATTCCTCCTTTTCCTAATTTATCACCAGCATACCAATTTTGGACGGTTGAATATTTAATCTCAGCATTTTCTAAAACGATTAATTCTACAATTGCAGCATGTAGTTGATTTGTATCATATTGAGGTGCTGTACAACCCTCTAAATAACTTACATAACTATTTTCTTCAGCAATAATTAATGTTCGTTCAAATTGACCTGAAAATTCATCATTTATACGAAAATAAGTAGATAATTCTAATGGACATTTAACATTTTTTGGTATATAACAAAATGAGCCATCACTAAAAACCGCAGAATTTAAAGCGGCATAAAAATTATCTCCTATAGGAACGACACTACCCATATATTTTTCAATTAAGTCAGGATATAGTTTAATAGCATCAGAAATTGAACAAAATATTACACCAAATTTAGCCAGTTCACTTTTAAAAGTAGTAGCAATTGATACACTATCAAAAACAGCATCAACGGCAACGTTAGATAGTCTTTTTTGTTCAGTTAATGGTATTCCCAGTTTTTCGAAAGTTATTTTTAATTCCGGATCAATCTCCTCCCAAGTATTTGATTTTTTTTTTTGCGGTGCTGAATAATAAATAATTTGTTGAAAATCTATATTATTATATTTTAAAATTGACCATTTTGGTTCTACTAAATTTTTCCATCGATTATATGATTTTAAACGAAAGTCCAACATAAATCTTGGTTCATTTTTTTTTTCTGATATTAAACGAATAATTTCTTCATTAATGCCTGTTGGAAAGTTATCTTTTTTAATATTTGTAGAAAAACCATATTTATAGGGTTCATTAACTAATTTTGTTAAAATACGATCTTCCATAATAATTGATAGGTTTAAATAAAATTATTTATAATAATAATACTTAATATAATAAATATCCTTTTATAAATAGTACATCAAACTATAAAATCTAAATTTTTATAATAAAGTAATAAATAATAAGAAGAAAAATCCTATCTAAGTTATTAAAATTAATAATTAAGGGTAGATGGCGAAATTGGTAGACGCATCACACTCAAAATGTGACAATTTATATTGTAAGGGTTCGATTCCCTTTCTGCCTATTAATTTTGAAAACAAGTTTGTTAGTTTTTGAATAAACTGATGTATAAACAAAAAAATTTTACAAAATTATTTAAATATGACTTTACTGGTTATTGGCGGAACGGGAACATTAGGTCGACAGATTGTTAGAAAAGCATTAGAAGAAGGATTTCAAGTAAAATGTTTGGTAAGAAATAGAACAAAAGCAACTTTTTTAAAAGAACTTGGTGCTAAATTAGTCTATGGCGATTTAAGTCTACCCGAAACATTACCGTTATGTTTCAAAGAAATTAGTGCTGTAATTGATATATCCACAACAAGATCAGATGATGTTAATACTCTAAAGGAAATTGATTTAAATGGAAAGTTGGCTTTAATAAAAATTGCTCAACTTGCAGGTATTAAAAGATTTATTTTTTTTTCAATCTTAAATGCAGAAAAATATCCAGATATTCCAATAATGAAAATGAAAAAAGAAGTCGAAGAAAGTTTAAAAATTTCAGGAATACCTTACACCATTTTTAAAGTGGCTGGATTTTATCAAGCAATTATAAATCAATATGCCATTCCAATTTTAGATAAACAACCAATTTGGGTTACAAAAGAATCCGTTCCAATTTCTTATATAGATACTCAGGATGTTGCCTCAATTTGTTTAAAAAGTTTATTAAATAAACGTACCGAAAATGAGACATTTTTTTTAGGGGGTCCAAAAGCTTGGGTATCAAAAAATATTATTGAAATTTGTGAAAATTTGTCAGGTCAAAAAGCTCAATTAAAACTTATTCCAATCTCATTTTTAAAGTTTGCTAGAAAAATTAGTCGGTTTTTTGAATGGAGTTTAAAAATAACAGAACGTTTAGCATTTATTGAAATTTTAGAAGAGAAAGAATTTTATAGTAATTCGCAAAAATTATATAACATATTTGATTTAAATATAGATGATTTTCTTAAACTTGAAAATTATTTAGAAGAATATTTTGAAAGAATGCTTAATACTTTAAAAGATTTAAAATATGAACAAACTTTTAAACAACGTGATTTAAAAGTCTAAAATAAATAAAAATATGAATACTTCCATTTTTACATTAACTATTGCTGAAGACCCAGTTCAAGATTTTTATGAAAATCAGCTACCATTATTAGAACTTAAAGCAACATTTAAATATTTAATTAAAAAAAAAATTTTTGTTGAAAAATTTAATTTGTTAATATGGGGTAATTTATGTAATGAGATTGTTAATTATTATCGAAAGGACGACTGTGTTATAGTTGAAGGTTATTTGACAATATCATCTGAATTTAATACAAATAATTTAAAGAATATGGAAAAAAAAATAGAACTTACTGTAATTAATATATCTCCCTTTTTTTAGATTCATTGAATTGACTTTATGAAAATTTGCTATACTTTTTATTAATAAAAATCTTTCTTGGAGAAACGTTTCATGTTGACTTTAAAAATTCTTGTTTATACAGTTGTTATTTTCTTTACTTCACTTTTTGTTTTTGGATTTTTATCTAATGATCCATCACGAAATCCAAATAGAAAAGATTTAGAATAATTAAAAATATTAAAAAGGTTTTTATTAATAAAAACCTTTTTAATATTTTTAATTATTCTAAATCTTTTCTATTTTAATATAATGTAAATTAAATCGTTATTAAAAAAAGAAATTAAAAAACCGGAAGGGTAACTAGACTCCGATTCTTTATTATAAAAAAACTCAATTCCTTGACATATTAATGTCGATTTAAACTGTACAAATTTTTTCTAATCATATCACAGGTAAGTTTATAACTTTTATATTTCTTAAATACTAAGAAAAAACTATTTAGAGAACTAAGCGATTTTGAATATAATAACAAATAAATTCCTTAAAGTTTTTATTTGTTCATGGTTATAGGTTTTTTAAAGCTAAGCCTTAGGTTTAGAAAATACATTATTTTTTAGAAGATTGTAAATAAGTTTTTAACTATAATTATTAACTTGATTACTAATTTTCATAAATCTTAATAAAAGAATAAAAATAAATTATTTATGGGGCTGAAATGGGTTCGACATTTAAGTAAATGCTTTTTGAAATACAAAAATAGAAAATTTAAAAACTTAATAAATAACTGCAAATAATATAGTTCGTTTTAATAAAGTAAAATGTTTTGCATAATTTTTGTTTAACCCTTTAAAAACTTTAAATATCAATTTTAAAATCGAAAAATTTTTAATTGGTAATTTATTTAATTTCTGCTCTTAAATTTAGTTAAGATTTTTACTTGTTTTAAATTAATAGTTTCTTTGAAAAAACTTCTAAGATAAATTTGTGAAAAATCCTAAAGCATAAACTAAGATGGAAGTGGGTTCAAAACCCACCAGCTCCAGAATTTTTTGCATCCGTGGCCGAGTGGCTGAAGGCAACGGACTCATAATCCGTCTTCTGTAAAGACTTCACTGGTTCGAATCCAGTCGGATGCAATTTTAATTTTATATTAATAAGTTAATATTTTTGTTTTAATCTAGCCGCTTTTCCTGCTAAACCTCTTAAATAATAAAGTTTTGCACGTTTAATTTTAGCAGATTTTTTTATTTCTAAAGAAACAATACGTGGAGAATTTATTAAAAAAATACGTTCCAATCCAATTCCTTGCATAACTCTTCTTACTGTTATGGTTTTATTAATACCAAAATTTTTTTTAGCAATTGTTAGACCTTCGTAGTATTGTATACGCTCCTTATCACCTTCTTTAATACGTAAACCTAATCTAATAGTATCTCCAACTTCAATATTTGGAAGATCTAATTTTAGGTAAAGTTTTTCTACATTTTTTATTATTAAATTTAATAACGTTAAAAAATAAATCATTTTTATATTTTCTGTTTTTTTAATTTTATAATTATAATAGATATATTGATTAAGATATAACTTAAAAATTAAAATATTAAAAGAACTAGTTACAATTTTGATAAAAATTTTACTAAAAATAATACAAAACGAAAAAAAAATGACAACTTTTTGGGAAAATATATTTCGTTATCCACGTTTTTTTGTTAGTACAATGATCGGATTAATATCGATCATTATTTCACCATTTATTTACTTTTTTAAAAAATCTGATAATACAGTTATTAAAGTATTTTTTTTTACACTATGTATAGGATTATTAATTTTTTTATTAAGTCTAATTATTGAGTATTAAAAAATGAATAAACGGGACTGACGAGGCTCGAACTCGCAACTTCCGCCGTGACAGGGCGGTGCTCTAACCAATTGAACTACAATCCCAACAACAAATATTATTATATTAGTTTTGAAGTTTTGTCAATAGAGTCTAAATTTATTTTTTTAGTTAGACTCTAATGCATATTATTTAAAACTAGCCTTAATCTCAATATTAGCTTGTTTTAAAATTTCTTTTGCGACATCATTTAATTGCTTAGTTGTTTTTATTTCTTTAGCAAAATCAGGTTTTGATAGTTTTAAAAATTCAAGTAAACGCGCTATATAAGTTGTAACTTGAGTTAATTCCAGTTGATCTAAATAACCATTTGTACCTGTAAAAATGATAGCAATTTGTTCTTCTACTGCATAAGGAGAATTTTGAGCTTGTTTTAAAATTTCTCTTAATCGTTTTCCACGAGCCAATTGTTTTTGTGTACTTTGATCTAAATCAGAAGAAAATTGCGAAAATGCCTCTAATTCATCAAATTGTGCTAATTCTAGTTTTAAAGTCCCAGCTACTTGTTTCATAGCTTTTATTTGAGCAGCAGAACCTACACGTGAAACTGAAATACCAACGTTAATTGCAGGTCTGATACCTGAGTTAAATAAGTCATTTGATAAAAATATTTGTCCATCTGTAATTGAAATTACATTTGTTGGAATATAAGCAGAAACATCACCAGCTTGTGTTTCAATAATAGGTAAAGCTGTCATACTTCCACTACCTAATTTTGCACTAAGTTTTGCTGCTCGTTCTAATAATCTAGAATGTAAATAAAAAACATCACCAGGATATGCTTCACGTCCAGGCGGTCTTCTCAATAATAAAGACATTTGTCTATATGCTTGAGCTTGTTTAGTTAAATCATCGTATATAATAAGAGTATGTCTACCTTTATACATAAAGTATTCTGCTAATGCAGCTCCTGTATATGGTGCAATATATTGAAGAGTGGCTGGATCATTAGCGTTTGCTGCTACAATAATTGTATACTTTAGTGCACCTTTCTCTTCTAAAACATTAACCGCTTGTGCAACAGATGATGCTTTTTGGCCAATAGCTACATAGACACAAACAACGTCTTCTGACTTTTGATTAATAATAGTATCTAAAGCAATAGAAGTTTTTCCTGTTTGTCTATCACCAATAATAAGTTCTCGTTGACCTCGACCAATTGGAATCATAGCATCAATTGCCGTAATACCTGTTTGTAAAGGTTCACAAACAGATTGACGACTAATAATACCAGGTGCCATTGATTCAATTAAACGTGTTTCTGTTGAATTTATTGGACCCTTACCATCAATAGGATTAGCAAGTGGATCAACAATTCTACCTAAAAACCCTTCGCTAACTGGAATTTGCGCAATTCTACCAGTAGCTTTAACTGAACTACCTTCAAGAATACCTCTTCCTTCTCCCATTAATACAGCCCCAACATTATCATTTTCTAAATTAAGAGCAATACCAACAGTTTTTTCTTCATCATCAAATTGTAATAATTCACCTGACATTACTTCATCAAGGCCATATACACGTGCAATTCCATCACCCACTTGTAAAACAGTACCTACGTTCTGAATTTTTTGCTCGCCAGTATATTTTAAAATACTTTCTTGGATGATGTTACTTATTTCATCTGGACTAACTGCCATATATCTAAATTTTAATTAATTTTTTTATAATAAGTTCTTTTTATAAAGATAAACTAGCCTCGGCTAATACTCTAAAACTTTAGTTATTTTTTCGATTTTACCAGCAATGGAAAAATCAACAGTTTTAGATTCTGTTAGGAAATTTAATATAAAACCACCAAGTAATTCTGGTTTTTGTTTTATTGTATAAATAATAAGAGGTTCTTTAAAACAAGCAAAATTTATTTTTTCAAAAGAAACATCTTTTTTGTTTTTTATAAACCAATTTGATAAAATAATATTTAATTTATTAATATCTACTTTATAATTTTGAGAATTTGGAATTTGTATTTCAATAATATAAGAATTTGTACTTTTTAATAAAAGTTCTAAAAATACTTTTAATATTGAATCAAGATAAATAATTCTTTTTGTATCACATAACAAATTTAAAAAATTCATTATTAATGGATTTAAAGAATTACCAAAAAATTCATTTAAAAATTGTTTTTTCTTTTTAGCATCATATGTCGGATTCGCTAAAAATTTTTCAATGCTAGGATATGCATTAAAAAGAGTAGAAAAATCTAACATATCTGATACTAAATGAGTAAAAGTTGAAAAAGTTAAGTCTTTATATATAACCTTCAAAAAAGCATACGCATATGCGTCACCAACTCTTGAACTTAATCCCATTTAATTCTCTCCTATCAACTTTTCTAGTAAAAGAACACTGTAATTTGAATAATTTTCTTGAAATTTTGTATTATTTAATAATTTATTAAAAGTTCCATAAACTTCTATTAAAGCTAATTCTATTACATAGTTTCTTACTTGTTTTTGAACTTGTTCATTTTTTAAATCCAATGCTATTATTGTAGAAAAATATTCTCTTAATAATGCATCTTTATTTTTTGAGTTTTGTAATTCATGAAAAGACTCAATTTGTTGCAAAGTTCTTTTTTCCAAGTTTTGACTTAAAATATTTGCTTGTGACCATTGTATAAGAGACTCTAAAAAACGTTTATCAGCCTCATTTACCTTTTTATCAGCTTCTTCAATTTTATCAAGAATTGCACGTTGACGACTTGTTAAGGTTGATCCTAAAAAATCTTTACCTACGTAAAAAACTAAACTAATTAAAAGTAATATATTTATAATATTGGTTTCAAAAATGTTGGTGTTTATCCCAAAGCCCTCATTTTCATGAGCAAGCAGTATAAACACATTTATAAAATTTTCCATATTTATTTAGAATCAAAAGTTTAGAAAGAATTTTTCGTCTTTAATTTTATTTTGAAATTATTTGATTAATAATAATAGCTGCAATAGTTGTACTAGCACTTTTAACATTTTCATTACTAGATAAACCAGCAATTTTTTTGTTTATGTCTTGTTCGGTTTCAATAATTGTAGTTGTTGAGCTTTGATTTATTTCAACTAATCGATTTTGAAAATTATCTTTTAAACGCGTGTCATCCTGTTTCAATAAAATACTAATTTTTTTTTCAACATTTGAAACTTCTGTGTTATAAAGATCTGTCAAAAAAGTAGCTCGAGAAAGTGTCGATTCAGCTTTTTCACTTTTTTCTTTTAAATTTTCAACTCGAGTATTTTCAATACCAGATAGAGGTTTATATAAAACACGTTCTAATATGAATATTAATCCTAAAAATTGAAAAATTGTTAATGGTAGCGTTCCATCAAAGTCAAATAAACCACCAGCTTTTTCTTCAACATTGTTTAATAAAAGAAGGGAAATATTAATCATTTAATTCCATAAAAATAATAATTTAGTAAACCCGGTAAAAATTTTTTACATTCTTTACTGGTTTTTAAAACCAAGATACTTAAAAAGTATCTTGGTATGATATATTTATTGATTAGCTAGTAAATGGGTTAGCAAATAATAGACAAAGTGCTACTACTAGACCATAAATTGTTAAAGCTTCCATGAAAGCTAAACTTAAAAGTAGAGTACCACGGATTTTGTTTTCTGCTTCTGGTTGACGAGCAATACCTTCTACAGCTTGACCAGCTGCGTTACCTTGACCAATACCAGGCCCAATTGCACCTAAACCTACAGAAAGACCAGCAGCGATAACAGAAGCAGCAGAAATAATTGAGTCCATAATTTTATAACTTAATACATAAAAAAATTAACAGATTTCAAAAAAAGACTAACTTAAATAATTTATTTAACTCTTAATTCTTTTACTTAATGCCCCTCTAAAGCTTCACCAATATAAGCAGATGCTAAAGTTGAAAAAATTAATGCTTGTATTGAGCTTGCAAAAAGACCTAATACCATAATTGGTAGGGGAATTATTAAAGGAACTAACATTACTAAAACAGAGACTGTTAATTCATCTGCTAAAATATTTCCAAATAATCGGAAACTTAAAGATAAAGGTTTCGTAAAATCTTCTAATATATTGATTGGTAAAAGAACAACTGTTGGTTTAATATAGCGTTTAAAGTAAGCTAAACCCTTTTTATTTAGACCTGCATAAAAGTATGAAAATGATGTTATTAATGCTAAGGCTACTGTTGTATTAATATCATTTGTAGGAGCAGCTAATTCACCTTCAGGTAATTCAATAATTTTCCAAGGAATTAAAGCCCCAGCCCAGTTACAACCAAGTATAAATAAAAATAAAGTTCCAACAAAAGGTACCCAAGGTCTGTAATAACTTTCACCAATTTGATCTTTTGCTATTGTTGAAGTAAATTCAACAACAAATTCCATAAAGTTTTGAAATCCCTCAGGAATTGTTTTTAGATTTATTGTACCTAAAATAGAAAAAATTAGAATTAGTGATATAACAAACAAGCCAACAATAAAAACTTGTCCATGAAAAGTAATACCTTGAAATTCCCAATAAAAGTGTTTTCCAACTTCAACACCAGAAATTAACAACAATGAATCGACGCTATTCAAATTCATAAGAAATTTAGTTTTTATTTTATTACAAAAAATGTTTGATATGTGTCACAATAACATTATACAGCATACCTGTTAAAAAATGTTTTTATAAACCAAAAATTAACTGTATTGACCAAGCACATAACGCGTAAAACGGGCAACTTTTATGCTTTCTCCTAATAATGAAACGGTTTGTTTAATTAATTCTTCTATTGTAATATCTTGATTTTTTATAAATGGTTGATCAAATAAACAATAATTGCGTAAAGTTTTTTCTATTCTACCTTGAACAATTTTTTCTTGCATTTGTGCAGGTTTATTTTTTAAATCTTCTTTTCCCATTTCAATTTGTTTTTCACGTTCAATAAATTCTGTAGGAATATCTTCATAACGAACATAAATAACAGAAGGGGAAGCTGCTATTTGCATAGCAATATTTTTAGAAAGTTCTTGAAATTCTTTACGACGAGCAACAAAATCTGTTTCACAATTAACTTCAACTAAAACAGCAAGTTTACTTCCTGTATGTGTATAAGCTTCAATAATGCCCTCTTTGGCTTGACGTGTTAATTTTTTATTAGCCGACGCTAAACCTTTTTGACGTAAATAAGCAACAGCTTGTTCAAATTCTCCTGAAGTTTCTTTAAGAGCTTTTTTACAGTCCATCATTCCAGCACCTGTTTTTTCTCTTAACTCTTTAACTAAGTTTGCACTAATTTCCATGTTTTTGAATTTTAAAAACGTTTTAAAATTTGATTTTTAATTATTATCAATAAATTTTCTATTTTGTTTACCAGTTATTATTTGATTTGTTAAATTTTGTATAATAAATTTAATTGCTCTTAAAGCATCATCATTACCTGGAATCGGTATATCAACAAGATCTGGATCACAATTTGTATCTAATATAGAAATAATAGGAATTTTTAATTTTAATGCTTCTTTTATTGCAGTCATTTCTCGTTTTTGATCAATTACAATAATAATATCTGGTCGTTTTTTCATATCTTTTACACCATTTAAGTATTTGCGTAATTTTTCAAGTTCTTTTTTTGCCATTGCTGATTCTTTTTTTGTTAAACTCTCAAAATGACCAGAAGCTTCTTGTTCTTCTAATGTTTTTAAACGTTCGATACGACTAGTAAATGTATTCCAATTTGTTAACATCCCCCCCAACCATCGGTGATTGATATAATAAGAAGAACATCTTTTGGCCTCTAGGGCCACAATTGAAGCTGCTTGACGTTTTGTACCGACAAATAAAAAGGTTTTCCCTTCTGATGACGCATCAGCAACAAAATCACAAGCTTTTTTTAACAAACTTATAGTTTGTACTAAATCTAAAATATGAATTCCATCGCGTTCTGTATAAATGTATGGAAACATTTTTGGATTCCAACGATATGCTTTATGTCCATAATGAACACCAGCCTCTAAAAGTTGAGCTAATTCAAAATTAGCCATAAGTTTTTTCTCCAAATAAATAATTCGTATTTATATATTAATTAAATATAAAAATAAAGAGATCGAAATTCAATCTTTTTTAATAATAATTGATTATTGTAAAATTTAAAAGACTTCCGTAGTCAATTTTTTAGGAAGACGAATATTTAAATGAGATATATGTTCATAATTATTAAACCCTGTTCCCGCTGGTATTAATCTTCCAATAATAACATTCTCTTTTAATCCACGAAGCCAATCAACTTTACCAAAAATTGCTGCTTTACTTAAAATTCGAATTGTTTCTTGAAAACTCGAAGAAGAAATAAAACTTTTATTTGTTAAAGACGCTTTTGTTATACCAAGTAAAACAGGCTGATAAGTTAATTCTTGAGATTTAGTTCTGTTCAAAACACTATTAATATTATTAGCTTGTTGTAAATCAATGTATTCTTCTTCTAAAATGGAACTATTACCTCGGTTTTTAATTTTAACTTTAGAAGTCATTTGTTTAATTATAATTTCTAGATGTTTATCTGAAATACTTACTCCTTGAGAAGAGTAAATACCTTGAATGCTGTTTAAAAGATAAGATTGGGTTTTTCTAAGACTTCTATATGCTGCTTTATAGGGATCTAAAAAATTTTTATAATAATTATTTAAATAATTTAATCTATTGTGAGGATTACCACTATTTGAATTTCTGGGTTGACCAATTGTATTCAATGACTCCGCATTTTTGTAAATTTCTTCTTTATTCGAAAATAAATAAAATTTAAATTCAGATTTTGTTATAAAAATTACATTTAATGTATTTTTTAATTTGTTTAGTACTAAGCCCGTATATTTTGAAGTTTTAATTAATGTTTTTGCTCTTATTGCTTCTAAAATTTCTTCTATTTTTGGCAGACCTTGAACAATATCACCTGTTTGTGTTTTTTTATAAAATAAAACACCTAAACTTTCGTGTTCTTTTATAAAATCATTATTATACCAAAAAACTTCAGCACCTTCAGAAAAAAGAAAAGGATTTAGTAAGTTAAATTTCACGTGATTCAAATTATTTTGTTTTATAAAACCAGAATTCGGTATTAATAAATTTTTTGAAATTAAATTACCACTTGTTATGAAATTATTTTTTATTAAAACTTTTTTTTTATCTTCTGTAAATAAATTTTTATAAGTATTTTCTAATCTAATTAATATACGTCTAAATTTATAATGTTTTCGTTCTTTTAAATTATCAACTCGACCAGATAATCTTGGCAAAATTTCTAGATTGCCTAATATTGTATACGGTTCTATGTATTGATTATCTCTAACAAAAACTGTCATATTTACATGTCTTAAATCAAGATCTTTTGGTAAATAATTGTTATAAATTATATTTTCAAAAATATTACATTCTAAAGAAAACCCGTTTTCTTGATTTTTTAAAAACCAAATATCGGCACAGTAGTCATTTAAATTATTGGCATTAGTAGTTAGAACTAAGTTCGTTTGAATTAAATTAATAGAATTATTTTTTCTTATTAAAAGATTATTTTTATTTTTAAAATTTGTATAATTGACAACATCAAAACGCGTACTCGTAGGTGATTGGTAAAAAGAACTTTTTTTTTCTTGTTTTTTTTTTGGTAGTTCATATAGAAAAACAGGACGTAACAATAAAAAAATACTATTTGCATTTTTAATAATTTCCGTATACGTTAATTGATTTATTGTATGGGTATCAAAAAGTTTTTCACCTTTAAAAATAATTTTTTTATGTAAATTCAAATCAATTTGGGAATTAGGTATAGTTATATAACAACCGGGTTTAATAATTATTTTTGTAACCATATTATTGGTTAAGACTATTTGAACAAAACCAGAATTTTTGTTATATATATTATTTGCCAATTCTGTATTACTTTCTACCCAACTACCATTCTCAACAAAGATAGAAAGCATATCTTTATTAACTATAAATGTTTCTTGAACTAAAAAGAAAATTCCACCACCTTGATTAATATCATATGTTTTTGATTTGCGTGCCAATAAATTTGTTTTTAATTTTAAAAAATAAGGTACGCCACTAACGTTTGTTCGAAAATTTGTATTTAATAATTTTCCAATAATGACCGTTTTTTCAAGATTAAATTTTAATTGATTTGTAAATCTAAAAAATTTATTAGGATTTAATTTTATAACACAGTTATGTTCAATTTCTTTATTTATAATATTTTTTAGAACATAAAGCTTTGATCCTTTAAGTCTAAAATGCTCATTAAGTAAATGGATTTTATATTCTTCATTTTGTTTACTTTTATTTTTTGTAAAAGATATGTTTATTCGACCACTTTTATAAGAAATAAACTTTGTTGAAGCAATACTATTTGAAATACTTAAGGTTGAGGATTGATTTTTTGTTATCTTTGTATAAAAAGGAATGTTAAAAATATTACCAGCTAAAACCCAAATAAGACCATTACTTGATATTTTTGAATCATTTTGTTTAAAGTTATTAAGTGTGTTATTTAAAAAAATTTCACCCGATATTTTTGAATATAAAACCTTTTTACCTCTTTTTTCAAAACTTTGCAATGTTTCTGGTAATGAGGCAATTATTTGATCTTTTTTAATAAATTCTTTATTTTTAACAAATAGAATTGTGTCTTTATTTAAAAAAATATTAGAAACTTGATTTTTAAAATTTACTACTTCAATATTTGAAGAAAATTCTAAGCTTAAAGCATTTTTACCTTGAGCTGTTCGAATTGGGAAAGTTTTTAAATTTTTTGGAAAAAAAACTTGACCGGATACTTTTGAAAAAACTTGATAATTAGCTTCTGCTTTAAAAATACCACCTGTATGAAAAGTTCTCATTGTTAATTGTGTGCCTGGTTCTCCTATTGATTGCGCAGCTATAATTCCAATAGATTCACCTAAATCAACTAGTTTTCCATTACTTAAATTCCAACCATAACAGTTTTTGCAGATAGACCGACTAAGTTCACAAGTTAAAGGAGAACGAACTAAAACTTTAAATAATTTATGTTTTTCAATTTTTTTAATTAATAAAAAATTGACTTGTTGATTTCGCTTTCCGATTATTTCATGCGATTGAAAATCAATAATATCTTTCGCTAAAATTCTTCCTAAAAGACGATCTTTTAGTTCTACAATTTTCCCTTTTCTATCATTTAGCTTAAATAAAAATATACCTTGATTTGTATAGCAATCAGTTTGTCTAATAAGTATGTCTTGAGCCACATCTATTAAACGTCTTGTTAAGTAACCAGCGTCTGCAGTTTTTAAAGCAGTATCTACTAATCCTTTTCTTGCACCATAAGCAGATATCATATAATCAGTAATACTTAAACCTTCACGAAAATTTTTTGTTATAGGAATATCAATTATATCACCTGTAGGGCCTGCCATAAGTCCTCGCATTCCAACAAGTTGTCGAACCTGGGACAAGTTTCCCCTTGCACCAGAAGATGACATAAGATATATAGGATTCAATGGATCACAATTTTTTAAGTAATTAACAACTTGATCCTTTAATTTTTCGCTTGTCATATTCCAATTATCAGTTAATTGCTGATAACGTTCAACTTCGGTAATTTTACCCCCACTTAAATCAATATCCGCTTTTTGCATTTCTAAATTGGCTTTATCGATAAATTCAGTTTTCAAAGTTGGTACCTTTAAATCTTCTATATTTATAGAAATACCTGCTTGAGTTGCATACTGAAAACCTAATTTTTTAATATTATCGGCTAAAAAGCATGCTCTTGCCATTCCGTAATTTCTAAAGGACCAAAATAAAATTTCTGTTAAATACTTTTTTGTTACTATTTTATTTCGAAAAAATGTTTTTTGCTTAATCTTTGTCATTTATTTTCCTCAATAGAAAGTTTTTAAACATTTATATTTAAAGATTTATTAATAAATTTATTAAATATAATCCGTCCAACTGTTGTTCTTATATATGTAACAATAATTTTTTTAGACGAATTTTCACGTATTTGTTTATTTTTGTAAATATATATTTTCGAATTATCATCGATATTTAAAATTTGTTCTGGTTTATTATCATTATCTTCCAAATATCCATTATATCTAACCCAAATTAATGCGTGTAAATCTATTAATTTAGTCTCATACGCTAAAAGAACATCTTTGATATTCGAGAAATAATGACTTGAATTTTTTAACCCAAATAAATTATTTGTTGTTAAATAATAGCAGCCTAGAATCATATCTTGACTCGGAACTATTATTGGGGAACCTGTTGCTGGCGATAAAAAATTAGAAGGTGCAAATAATAAAGAAATAGTTTCTGCTTGGGCTTCTAAAGATAAAGGAATATGAACAGCCATTTGATCACCATCAAAATCGGCATTAAAAGGTTGACAAACAAGCGGATGTAGTAGAATAGCCCGTTGATTTGTTAATATTGGTTCAAATGCTTGCACCCCTAATCGATGAAGAGTAGGTGCTCTGTTTAAAATTATTGGATGGCGTTTAAAAATCTTTTTTAATAAACTAGCAATTAATTGTTGGTCTTCTTTTATAATATTTTTTGCTGTTTTAATAGATCCAACTATACCTTGCTCAATTAATTCATAAATTAAAAATGGCTTATATAATTCTATTGCCATTTCATAAGGTAAACCACATTGATGAAGTTTTAGTTTTGGTTCTACTGTTATGACCGAACGTCCTGAATAATCAACTCTTTTACCTAATAAATTTTGTCTAAATCTTCCCTGTTTACCTTCAATAGCATCAGCTAATGATTTAAAAGGTCGATTATTAGGATCAAGTATTTTATCACCCCTCCTTCCATTATCAATTAATGCATCAACCGCTTCTTGTAATAATCTTTTTTCACTTCTTACAATAACGTCTGGTGCATTTATATCAAAAACTCGGCCTAAACGATTATTACGCATAACAATTTTTCTATATAATTCATTTAAATCTGAAGTCGCAAATCTACCACCTTCTAATTGAATCATAGGTCTTAAACCAGGCGGTATAACTGGAAGAATTGATAAAATCATCCAACTCGGATTGGAATTTGTTGATAAAAAACTTTCTAAAACACGAATTCTAAGTTTGCCCCTTTCTCGTTTAAAAGGTGATTTTTTTAGTAAATCTAAACGGCTCTTATCTATTTCTTCTTTTAAATTTAAATTAGATAATTTTGCTTGAATTAATTCTGCACCATGTTTTCGATTACTTGTTTTAAAATAATTTTCAACTAAAATATTTTCATCTTCTAACAAATTATCTTCTTTTAAAGGTTTAATTGTTTTTAATGAATTTATAGATTTTAAAAAGTCTAATCGAAAATTATAATCATTACTAAAAATATCATTAAAATAAATTAAAATTTCTAAATCTTTTAAATTTTCCTTTAATATTAATGCTATATAACTAGGTCGACCCTTTAAATACCAAACATGGGTTACGCAGGAAAGTAATTTAATATGACCCATTCTATGTCTTCTTACTCTTGAATCTGTAATTTCAACACCGCAAACTGGACATACGAAACCAATTTTTCTTGCATATTTATATAAACCACAACTACACTCTCCACTTTTTATTGGACCAAAGATTCTTTCACAAAACAATCCGTCCATTTCAGGTTTAAAAGTCCTATAGTTTAAAGTATCGGTTTTTTTAACTTCACCGATTACCTTTCCATTAGGTAAAAATCGTTCAGACCATTTTTTTATAACTTCCGGTGATGCCAAACTTATTTTTATAAAATCAAACTCTTCTGTTAATGTTTTCATAAATTAAATAACGGTAAGGTTTTTAATTAAAAAGATATTCATTAAATATTGTTTCATATGTTTTCATTAAATCTATTTTTATACTTGTTATTTCATTTGATTTTGTTTTATTTAATTTGTAGGTTTTAATATTTAAACCTAAGGCTTGTAATTCCGTAATTAAAACTTTAAACGATTCGGGTATACCAGATTTAGGTATTTGTTGACCGCATACTATAGAATTTAAAACTTCATTTCGTGATTGTATATCATCTGATTTTATTGTTAATAGTTCTTGCAATGTATATGCTGAACCGTAAGCTTCTAATGCCCAAACCTCCATTTCTCCAAATCTTTGTCCACCAAGCTTTGATCTTCCTCTAACTGGTTGTTGGGTAATTAAAGAATAAGGACCGGTTGAGCGTGCGTGAATTTTATCATCTACTAGATGAATAAGTTTTAAAATATATGAACGACCAACAAGTATTGGATTATCAAATTTTTCACCGGTTCTTCCATCAGATAATAAAATTTTGCCGGGAGAATATGAACTATATAACCAAGGTTTGTTTTGTTTTTTAGAAGCTTGACGTAATTTTTGATTAATTAAAACTCGCGAAGCTTCACTTTGATACATTTCATCAAAAGGTAAAATTTTATAAGATTTGTTTAAGTGATCACCAGCAAATCCTAATAAAGACTCATAAATTTGACCAACATTCATTCTTGAAGGAACGCCAAGAGGGTTTAATATTAAATCTACAATTGTACCATCGGGTAAAAAAGGCATGTCTTGAGACGGTAATATTTTTGATATTATACCTTTATTACCATGTCTACCTGAAATTTTATCACCCACTTTAATTTTTCGAATTTGTGCAATAAAAACTCGAATTAAAGAATTAACATAACTAAACTTTAAAGTATTTTCTCTTTGAAAAATTTTTATATCTAAAACTCTACCAAAAATTCCTATAGGAACACGTAATGATGTGTCACGTACATTTGGTGTTTTATAACCAAAAATAGCTTTTAATAAACGCGCTTCTGGTAATTGATCAACTTCAGTTTTCGGGGTAACTTTACCTACCAATATATCATCGGGTTGAACAAGTGCTCCTTTACAAATAATACCATTTTCGTCTAAATATAAAATATTTTTATTATTAACAAATGGTATATCCCTAGTTATCATCTCAGGACCTGTTTTAGTCTGTCTTATTTCTGTTTCATATTTTTCTATATGAATAGATGTAAATAAATTTTCATAAACAAGTTTTTCATTTATTAAAATAGCATCCTCATAATTGTAACCTTCCCAAGGCATATAAGCTACAGTCAAATTTTGTCCCAAAGCTAATTCTCCAATATCAGTTGCAGGTCCGTCAGCAATTATTTGGCCAATTTTAATTTCTTCCCCAACCCAAACTAATGGTTTTTGATTGATACAAGTATTTTGATTAGAGCGTTGATATTTTTTTAATAAGTAAGAAATTTCAGTACCTTCAAAATTCTTAATAATAATTTTTTCAGATGATACAAATTTAACAATCCCGGATTTTACTGCTAAAACAACAAAAAGCGAATCAGCAACTATTTTTAATTCTAATCCTGTTCCAACTATTGGTTTTTGTGGGTATAATAGCGGAACAGCTTGTCTTTGCATATTAGCTCCCATAAGAGCTCTATTACCGTCATCGTGTTCTAAAAACGGTATCAAAGAAGCAGCAATAGAAGTTATTTGAAGTGGTGAAATTGAAACAAAATCAATATCTTTTGTAGATGCCATGATAAATTCTTGGTTAAACCTTGCAACAATAAACTCGTCAGTTAAAAATCCCTTTTTGTTTCTTTTTACGTCTGCAGCAGCTATTTTTACGTTTTCTTCGTCATTGGCTGATAAATAAACTAAAGGTTTGTTATAAAGTATTTGACCATGTTTTACTTGAAAATAAGGTGTTTCAATAAAACCGTTGGAATTTACTTTTGCATAAGAAGCCAAACCTCCAACTAACCCTACATTTTTTCCTTCTGGGGTTTCAATAGGACAAATTCTACCATATTGAGTCGGGTGAATATCTCTAGCAGCTAATGTAATTCTATCGATATTTAAACCACCGGGACCTAATGCGCTTATGCGACGTTTATGTGAAAGTTCAGCTAAGGGATTTGTTTGATCCAAATATTGTGAAAGTTGACTTGTACCAAAAAACTCTTTAATTGATGCTATAAGTGGTCGTGGGTTTATAAGATTTGAAATAGTTAAATCAAATTCTTGATAAATTGTTATTGTTTCGGCAATATTTCTTTTAAAACGATTTAATCCTATTCTAAATTGATTTTCAAGAATTTCCCCAACAGATCTTATAGATTTATTTCGTAAATCATCAAAATCATCCGATAAAAAAGATTTTAATGTTAAAAAATAATCTAAAATAGCAAGGATGTCTTGATGTGTGATTGTTTTTACATTTGTCGCTATATTGAGATTTAATCTTTTATTCAAACGTAAACGTCCAACCTTTCCTAATTCGTAATATTTAATATTAAATAAACGTGAGCAGATAAAGTCAAGATCTTCATCCGGTAAAAATTGATCCCGTTCATCACTAGATTTTAATTGTTCTTGATAATTTTTATATTTATACAAAATATATTCGGATTTTAATCCAAACATAATTTCTTGATCGTTTAATCCAATTCCATATAAAAAATCTAAAATACAAACCTTTTGATTTTTATCGACTCTTACCCAACACCCACTATCATTAAATTCAAATTGCAACCAAGAACCTCGTTGTGATGCTAAGGTTATAGTGGAAACTACTTGGTTTTTAATAATTTGAATTTTATAATACAGACCTGGACATTTTATAATTTGGCTAACTACCACCCTTTCACAACCATTTATAATAAAACTACCATTGTTCGTCATTAATGGTAATTGTCCAATAAAAATATTTTGTTTTCGTTTCCTTTCATTTGTATTAGGATTTTTTATATAAATGGGTAAAAAAATTTTAATGCCATATGTCAAATTATTTTGTTTATAATCTAACAATGTTTTAGCCCTTTTTTTTTTAAAAACAAATTCATTTACATAAAATCTAACTTCAATTTCAGTATTCAAATCTATAATCGAAGGAAATAGGCTTAATTGATCACTTAAACCATAAATTAAAAACCAATAAAAACTAGAACGCTGTATTTCTAAAAAGTTAGGTAAATTTGTTGGAAAATATTTATTTGTCATAATTAAAATTTTTTTATTAAGAATAATAACAAAATAACCATTAAAAAAGTTAAATAACGAACTTTTAAAAATTTTTAAGCATGAAACGTGGATTAATTTGACAAAATAAGTTTAAATGGGTTTAGCTAAAAAGCTGAGTGGATTTTATATTTTTCATTGTTTTTTAATGAAAAATATAAAATTTATAATCCTTTTAATGCCGAGCCAATTTGAGATTTTTTTCTTGCAGCGGTATTTTTATGAAGGACATTTTTCTTTTGGGCTTTATCAATACTACTATAAGTTTTATTAGAAGTTTCCTGAACAAGTTTTAAAAGTTCTTGTGTTGGATTATTTTTGTATTCTTCAATTAATCCGAAGTATTTTTTGGTATAAGTTTTTATTAATGATTTATACTTGCGATTTTGAATTCGTTTTTTTTCACTTATTTGAACTCTTTTTTGGGCTGATTTTATATTAGTCATTATGTTTTAAAAGTTTTTCATTAGAATTAAATAAATATAATAATCATCTAATAATAATATAAATATTTTGACAAGTTTTAAAAAAAATTTTACAAAATTATTTTTATGGTATAGTAATTATTAAAAAATTTAAATATAAATTTAATTGATATGGCTAAAAATAAAGGAAGCAGAATAATAATAACTTTAGAATGTACAGAATGTCGATCAAATACAGACAAACGAACGGCAGGTGTTTCAAGATATTCAACAACTAAAAATAGACGTAATAATTCAGCACGACTAAATTTAAAAAAATATTGTCCTTTTTGTAATAAACATGTTTTTCATAAAGAAACAAAATAAATTCTTTTTTGTATATAATTAAAAAAAAATTAAAAAATTATGCGTTCTATTAAAAATCAATCGTCCCCTATTGAACCGGGTTACATTATAAGACATAGAGATATTGAATTACTACGTTCATTTTTAAGAGATCAAGGTAAAATTCTTCCTAGACGATCGACTCATCTTACAGTTAAACAACAAAAACAATTAAGTAAAGCAGTTAAGAGAGCAAGAATGTTAAAATTATTACCTTATGTTATAAAAGATGAGGAATAAAAAATTTAATAAATTAAAATTTATACACCTTTAATAATAGTCTTAATTTTTATGGGAAGGTCACAAAGAAACGATAATTTTATAGATAAAACTTTTACAATAATGGCGGACATACTATTAAAAGTTTTTCCCGCAAGTAAAGAAGAAAAAGAAGCTTTTTTTTATTATAGGGATGGTATGTCGGCTCAATCAGAAGGGGAATATGCAGAAGCATTGGAAAACTACTATGAAGCCTTGCAAATAGATGAAGATCCTTATGACAGAAGCTTTATCCTATATAATATTGGTTTAATTTATTCAAGTAACGGAAAATACATTAAAGCTTTAGAATATTATCATCAAGCATTGGAATTAAATTCTAATTTACCGCAAGCATATAATAATATTGCTGTTATTTATCATTATCAAGCTGTTAAAGCTACTGAAAAACAAAATCTTGAAGTTAGTAAAGAACTTTTTGATAAAGCAGCAGAATATTGGAAACAAGCAATACTTTTAGCACCAACCAATTATATTGAGGCACAAAACTGGTTAAAAACAACCGATAGAGTAAATTTTACAAATAATTATTAATTTATTATTGAAATAAATAGATTCTATCCGGATCTATTGTCATTTCCAACATCTTTATAATTAAGAGATTAATAAATCAGATGAATGTTTTCATCTGATTTATTAATCTCTTAATTATAAAGATGTTGGAAATGACAATAGATCCGGATAGAATCTATTTATTTCAATAATGAAACCAGAAGTAAAAGTAAGCCAAAGCGTAAGTAGAACTGGAGCTGTAGATAAATATGTTTTAAAATTGTCCATATGAAAAATGATTTTCTTTTTTTATAAAGTTTTAAAATTAACGAGGAGAAACTGTAATATCTTCGCTTTTAGCTAATAAATCTCCACTTACAAATTCTTGCCAAGCAGCTAATGGCCAGCTAAAACCTGCTGTCATTGTAGCTAATGCTAATGGAACATCAATAATAATTTCTTTTTGTGTTGGATCTGCTTCAGAACTTATTTTTCGAAGATATTTTCGACCCACCCATCCAATCCAGCCTGTAATATAGATAAAGATGATACCAGGAATTGTAAATTCGGCCGCATGACTCCATCTACCATCAGCAATTAAATGAGGTAAACCGTCATTACCACAAAGTAAACCTGCTTTAGCGTAACGATCAAATCTTTGTTTTGTATTTTCAATTTGTTTTTGTAATGCTAGTGCAGGTTGTGAACCAGGTTCATATTTCTTTACTCTATTTTCAAGTTTTGTTACACTTGTATTTAATTTTTTTGTAAACACAGTGGATTGTGAACAAGGCGTAAGACCAGCAACATCTGCTGATACTTGATCAGGAGATGATAAAGAAAATAATAATCCAATGGAAAAAATTAGGAACAGTTTTTTCATATTTAAATTTAAAGATAAATAAGATATTTTAAAAGAGAACTTACAGCATAAAATTAATTAAATACTGTATCATGGTTTTAATGAAAATTATATTTCATTTTCTTTATATTTATCTATTTTTCATGTTTTTTTAATTTTAGTGATATTAATAAAATTAAAAAAACATGAAAAATAGATAAATAGCGATATATTATTAATTAACTAAGACTTTCTATTATAAATGAAATCTAAGAATCATTGAGAATATTTTTAGCATATGTTTAGAAAGAGAAATAGTTCGAATTTGGATGGAAAATAGTCTAATTAATTAAAATTATTTGCAATATTACGACAAAATTTTAAACTAGAGCTTTATTTAGAATAATATTATACTACACTTTGGGGGTCTTTAATGCGTCTATTGTTAAGGAATGGTTATAAAAAACTCTAAAATTTTTTATAACCATTCAATAAGACAAAAAAACAATTATTATACAATTAATAAAATATGAAATAGTTTAATTTTTATACAACAGGTACTTCTAACATTTTAGCTATAAGTTCAGCAGCTTCTTGAACAGTATGAATTTTTGTTGTGTATTCATCACTAATTTGAATTTCAAATTGTTGTTCAAGCACCATTACTAATTCAACAACATCTAATGAATCGGCACCTAAGTCTCTAATAAAATATGCATTATTATCTAATTCTTGGCTTGCATCAATACAAAATTGATCAGTAACAATCTCACGTACTTTTGAAAGAATCTCACTAAAAGAAGAAAATTTAGCCATGGAAACAATATAACAGATAGTTTAAAATAAAAATTTAACGTGTATATCTTTATAAACAAGAAAATTCGTTTTTTATTCTGAAATACGCATTCAGAAGGCGATAAATAAAAATTTTATATATTTTTTTAATTACATTAGATTTTAACTTGATAATTTAATTAAATAAAAGGTTTTTAATTAAAACGTAAGGCGTTAATTTTTATTTTAACATTACTATAATCATTTTGTTTTACTAAACTATTTATTTCAAATCCATGTTTTAGTAAATTTTTACTGATAAGATTTAAAGCATATGAACTATTAAGTTTGTCATTAAAAGAGGAAACTGTTATTGGTAAATTCCAAAACATTTCATCATACACTAATTCATAGGATTCTAAACCTTTTTCAAATCCAATTTCATGACCGTTTTTTTGTTTTATAACAATATCACATAATTTTGATTCTTTATTATAAGAATTAACTAATGTTTTTTGTTTAGCCCAATTTAATTTTAAATTATCTAATGTTTTAATTAGTAAATCTTGATCAGTAATATTTGTTTTAATACTAGTAAAGTGAGACATTTTTGAAAACCCTTTTTTAATGTTTTTATTATACGAAATTGTTTTATGATTAACTTGTATATTAATTATAGTCGATAAAAAATAAAAAATTACTTCGGAATAAAAAAATTCGCGATATATTTGATGACTTGTATTTAATATATAATGTTATTATATATATTTTTAAAGCCGGGATAGCTCAGTTGGTAGAGCAGTGGATTGAAGATCCTCGTGTCACCAGTTCGAATCTGGTTCTTGGCATAAACATATTTTAGCCTAATTGCGTAATTATATATTAAATTTTTTATGGGTAAAGTTTACGATTGGTTTGAAGAAAGACTGGAAATTCAATCTATTGCGGATGATATTACTAGTAAATATGTTCCACCTCATGTAAATATATTTTATTGTTTTGGTGGGATAGTACTTGTTTGTTTTTTAGTACAGGTGGCTACAGGCTTTGCTATGACATTTTATTATCGTCCAAGTGTAAATGAAGCTTTTGCTTCGGTTGAATATTTAATGACATCTGTAAACTTTGGTTGGTTAATAAGATCAATTCATCGTTGGTCAGCGAGTATGATGGTATTAATGATGATTCTTCACGTTTTTCGTGTTTATTTAACGGGTGGATTTAAAAAACCAAGAGAATTAACATGGGTTACTGGTGTTACTTTAGCCGTTGTTACCGTTTCGTTTGGTGTAACAGGTTATTCATTACCTTGGGACCAAGTTGGTTATTGGGCAGTAAAAATTGTAACAGGTGTACCAGAAGCAATACCTGTAATAGGTTCTCCATTAGTTGAATTATTAAGAGGCGGAGTAAGTGTAGGTCAAAGCACATTAACACGTTTTTATAGTCTTCATACGTTTGTTTTACCATTAGCAGCAGCTGTATTAATGTTAACACATTTCTTAATGATTCGTAAACAAGGTATTTCTGGTCCATTATAAAGTTATTATTTAATTTTTGATTCCGAGGATAAAAAAATGTCAGTTATTAAAAAGCCCGATTTAACAGATCCAAAATTACGTGCAAAATTAGCTAAAGGTATGGGCCATAATTATTATGGTGAACCTGCTTGGCCAAACGATTTATTATATATTTTCCCCGTAGTAATTTTAGGTACTTTTGCAATCATAATAGGTTTATCTGTTCTTGAACCTTCTGCATTAGGTGAACCAGCAGATCCGTTTGCAACACCACTAGAAATATTACCAGAATGGTATTTTTTCCCTACATTTAATTTGTTACGAGTACTTCCAAATAAATTATTAGGGGTTGTTGCTATGGGTTCTGTTCCTCTTGGTTTAATAACTGTTCCATTTATTGAAAATATAAATAAATTTCAAAACCCATTTCGCCGTCCAATTGCGTCATTAGTGTTTTTATTTGGTACTTTTGTGAGTATTTGGTTAGGTATTGGTGCATGTTTACCAATTAATGATGCTGTAACGTTAGGTCTTTTCTAAATTCTAATACTATAAATTAAAAATTTATAGTATTAGAATTTAGAAAAATTTAATTAGTTTTTTAGAACAAATTTTTAATATAACTCGTCTTCTTTATGAACTTCAATAGTACAATCTGATGTTGCATAAGCTACACAAGTTAAAACAAAGCCTTTTGCTATTTGAGTATCATCTAAAAATGATTGTTCACTTTGATCAACTGTACCTTTTTTAACAATACCTGTACAAGTAGAACAAGCACCTGCACGACAAGAATATGGAAGATCAATACCCGCAATTTCAGCCGCATCTAAAATATATTGATCTGGTTTGCAAGTGATAGTAGCATTAATACCCTCAGCTTCATTTACTAGAAGTACATTGTAAGCCATAATTTTCGAATTACCTTATTTTATTTAATAAAAATGATATAGCAAGATTTTACAAATTAATATATTTAGAAATCATCTTTTTTATAAAATTGGAAGAAGATGAATATTTTACAATTTTAATTATAAATCAATTTTAAATTTTTTTAAAGTTTTATTTTTATTTAAAATAAATTTAAGTTAAACTATTCATTGAATATAAAAAAATTTTTAATTGTAAGAAAAGCAAAAATCATTTTTTAAAGGAGATCTTTAAAATGGCACTACCATGGTATCGTGTTCATACTGTAGTTCTTAATGATCCAGGTCGATTAATTTCTGTACATTTAATGCATACAGCGCTTGTTTCAGGATGGGCTGGTTCTATGGCCTTATACGAATTAGCAATCTTTGATCCATCAGATCCTGTATTAAATCCGATTTGGCGCCAAGGCATGTTTGTTATGCCTTTTATGGCAAGACTTGGTATTACAGAATCTTGGGGCGGTTGGACAATTACTGGTGATAGTACATCAAATCCGGGTTTATGGAGTTTTGAGGGCGTAGCTTTAACACATATAGTACTTTCAGGTTTACTTTTCCTTGCTGCTATTTGGCATTGGGTTTATTGGGATTTAGAATTATTCCGTGACCCACGAACAGGAGAAGTCGGATTAGATTTACCAAAAATCTTTGGTATTCATTTATTTTTATCTGGTTTATTATGTTTTGGTTTTGGAGCATTTCATGTTACTGGATTATTTGGGCCTGGTATTTGGGTTTCTGATGCTTATGGCTTAACTGGAAAAGTTCAACCAGTAGCTCCATCATGGGGAGCTGACGGTTTTAATCCATTTAATCCGGGTGGAATCGCTTCACATCATATTGCAGCAGGTACTTTTGGTATTTTAGCTGGTGTTTTCCATTTAACTGTTCGTCCCCCACAACGTTTATACCGTGGTATAAAAATGGGTAACATTGAAACTGTACTTTCTAGTAGTATTTCTGCGGTATTTTTTGCTGCATTTATTACTTCTGCCACAATGTGGTACGGTTCTGCAACAACCCCAATCGAACTATTCGGTCCTACTCGTTATCAATGGGATAGTGGATATTTCCAACAAGAAATTGAAAGACGTGTTGAAAATAGTTTAAGTGAAGGATTATCTGATAGTGAAGCATGGTCTCGTATTCCAGACAAACTTGCATTTTATGACTACATCGGCAACAACCCTGCTAAAGGTGGTTTATTCCGTGCAGGTGCGATGAACAAAGGTGACGGGATTGCTGAATCTTGGTTAGGACATGCAATTTTTAGAGATAAAGAAGGTCGTGAGCTTACTGTACGAAGAATGCCAGCATTCTTTGAAACTTTCCCAGTAATTCTTGTTGATAAAGATGGTATCATCCGTGCTGATATCCCATTCCGTAGAGCTGAATCTAAATATAGTATTGAACAAGTTGGCGTTACTGTAAGTTTCTATGGTGGTAAATTAAATGGTCAATCATTTAAAGATGCACCAACTGTTAAAAAATATGCAAGAAAAGCTCAGTTAGGTGAAGTTTTTGAATTTGATAGAACTAGTTTAGAATCGGATGGAGTATTCAGAAGTAGTCCTCGTGGTTGGTATACATTTGGCCATATCAATTTTGCACTTTTATTCTTCTTAGGACATTTATGGCATGGTTCTCGTACATTATTCCGTGATGTGTTTACTGGTATTGGTGCAGAAGTAACAGAACAAGTTGAATTTGGTGCATTCCAAAAACTTGGTGATGAAACTACACGTAAGAAAGGTGCTGTTTAATCTAATTAATTAAATAAATTTGACTAAAAAATTCTTAATATTTTTTACGTTTTTTTATATTAAAAACGTAAAAAGTTTTTTTAGGTATAGATAGGTATTATAAAAAAGAGGGGATATAATGGAAGCTTTAGTTTATACGTTCTTATTAATTGGAACGTTAATGGTACTATTTTTCGCAGTTTTCTTTAGAGAAACTCCTAGAATTATTAAAAAATAGACCTCTTCTTAAATTTAATGGAAGAGATTTATTTTTAACTTTGAAATTAATTAATCTTCATGTTCTTCAAAAGGATCACGCAAATTTTTTGATGCTGGGCCAAATGCCGTATATATTGAATAAGCTGTTATTCCTAAAAGTAAACTTGATAGAAAAATACTAAGAAGTGTTGCAGTTTCCATAATAATTTTTACCTTTATTATTGTAACGTTTTGATAAATAAATATGTCTTATTAACTTAAATTTTTTAAAATTATGGGATTAAGAACTCGATTAGGGGAAATTTTACAACCCTTAAACTTAGAATACGGTAAAGTTGCACCAGGTTGGGGTACAACAACAATCATGGCATTTTTCATGCTAATGTTTTTTTTATTCTTATTAATTATTTTACAAATATATAATTCATCACTTTTAATTAATAATGTTGATGTTGATTGGAATACTTTAGGAATTTAAAAAAATAATAAATAGTAAATAAGAGAAAACTATTTCTCTTATTTACTATTTATTATTTTTTTACTTCAACTAATTCATCTAAAGAAAAATTATTTGTATTTGTACCAGCATAATTAACCGAATCAAATCTTACAACAACAGGATAACGGATTCCACTTTGATCTACGGTTGCGACAGATCCAACCTTATTATACCAATACGATTCTTTTCTAATAATCTTTACTTTTGAACCTCTTTCAATCATGTTTAGTCCTAAAATTTTTATATAAATACTATTATAATTTTAAAGCCTTATAAAGTATTTAAACAGAAATTTCAAATTTTATTTTAAATTAAGTTTTGTTTCGTAAATTCTATTTGGTGGTAATTTACTGAATTTAGATATAATTTGTTCAAAAGATTTTCCTGATAAAACCTCATTATCGATTAATTCAGTTACTACTTTATCTAAACTTACTCGGTTAGATTCCATTATTTGAATGGCTTCTGCATAACAAAGTTCAACGATTGCTTTTATTTGAGTATCGATCTTTGTTGCTAATGAATCAGAATATTCATTAGCAGGTTTTATACCACGTCCGACAAATAAAAACCCACCACCTTGATTACCCAAAGCAATTGGTCCTATCGGCGACATACCAAATCTTGTAACCATTTGTTTGGCCATATCTTTTACTTGTGTTAAATCGCCGGATGCGCCTGTTGTTAATTCAGCATCGCCAAAAACAACCTCTTCAGCTGCTCGGCCACCTAAGGCTGCAATAATTCTTGAAAGAATTTGACTTCGGGTAATTAAATTCGGGTCTTCATTTGGAATAAACCATGTTAATCCTTTAGCTTGACCTCTAGGTACCAATGTAACAGTTTGGACACTATCATGATCTTGCAATAGTGTAGCTGTAATTGCATGACCAGCTTCATGATAAGCAATTAAACGTTTATTTTTATTATCTGTTATTGAGGGTCCTTCTAATCCAGCTATAACTCGTTCAATTGCAGCATTAATTTCTTCCATTCCAATTAAAGATTTTTCTTCGCGTGCTGTAATAATAGCAGCCTCATTTAAAACATTTGCTAAATCCGCACCACCAAATCCAGGAGTTCGTTGTGCAATAACTTCAAGCGAAATGTCAGGGGTTAATTTTTTATTTCTTGCATGTATTTTCAAGATAGCTTCGCGACCATTTTTGTCTGGTGAATTAATTGTAACCTGTCTATCAAATCTACCCGGTCTTAATAAAGCATTATCTAGAATATCTGCACGATTTGTTGCAGCAATTACAACAATTCCTTTATTTTTTTCAAAGCCATCCATTTCAGCTAATAATTGATTTAAGGTTTGTTCACGTTCATCATTTCCACCACCAACACCAGCTCCTCGTTGTCTACCGACAGCATCAATTTCATCAATAAAAATAATGCATGGTGTATTTTTTTTTGCTTTTGAAAATAAATCACGAACCCTAGAGGCACCAACTCCAACAAACATTTCAACAAATTCTGAACCCGAAATATTTATAAAAGGTACTTTTGCTTCGCCGGCAATTGCTTTTGCTAATAATGTTTTACCTGTACCCGGAGGACCTAATAATAAAACACCTTTTGGAATTGAAGCACCTACGGCGGTAAATCGACCCGGATTTTTAAAAAACGTTACAATTTCTTGAAATTCTTCTTTAACTTCATCAATACCTGCAATATCGTTAAAAGTTACTCCGGTATCTGGATTAATTTGAATTTCTACGTTAGTTTGTCGTAAATTCATTACTTGATTCGGACCACCATTACCACCCCAAATTGAACCATTTCTATTAGAACGTTCAAAAAATAAATATAAAACTGCTACTACAAGGGCTGGAATAATAAAGCTTCCAAAAGTATTAAAGAAAATTTTCATGTTATTCTTTCTTGGAGCATGTGCATTTATATCTACATTTGCTTCTTTCAATTTTTTTAACAACGAGGTTGCATTTGAAGGAATTTCTAAACGTATTTTTTGTGGTCGATCAGTTACCTCGGGATTAAAAGCTTCTATTATAGCAATTTGATCATTATCATAAAGATCGATCGTTTTTACCCAACCATTATCTATATAATTAATTAAATGTGGATAATCCATTGTAGAAGTAACTTTATTTTCTTGATTATCAGGATTATTTTCATCATAAACAAAAAATGTTTCTTTTATACCATAAATAATTAAAGAAAATAAACCTATTCCTACTGCTAAAATAAAATATATTGATTTTGACCAATTATTTTTTTCATTCATAATTAATATTAGTAAAATTTTAATTTCTTATATAAATAAATTTAACATTAAAAAAATTTTTCAACAACTTTTTAATTTTGAACGGTAAATACTGTATGTAAAAATAAAAATTTAATTTTTAATTAAATCATCAAATATTAAATTTTTATTAAATATATATAAAAGATTATGGGAAAAGTAGTAGGAATTGATTTAGGTACGACAAACTCAGTTATTGCTGTTATTGAAGGCGGAAAACCAAATGTTATACCTAATAGCGAAGGTCTTCGAACAACCCCTTCAATTGTTGCTTATACAAAAAAACAAGAACTTTTAGTTGGTCAGATTGCAAAACGTCAAGCAGTTATTAACCCAACAAATACATTTTCATCAGTAAAACGTTTTATCGGGTCAAAAAGTAATGAAGTTAAAGTAAATAAAAGTGATTTTTCATATGAAATTTTAAATGATTCAACAGGTAATATAAAAATTAAGTGTCCTATATTAAATAAAGAATTTAGCCCAGAAGAAATTTCTGCGCAAGTTCTGCGTAAGTTAGCAGATGATGCTAGTAAATATGTTGGTGAAAAAATTACAAAAGCAGTTATTACTGTACCAGCCTATTTTAATGATTCACAACGTCAGGCTACAAAAGATGCTGGCAAAATTGCTGGTTTAGAAGTTTTAAGAATTATAAATGAACCTACAGCTGCTTCACTTGCTTATGGTTTGGATAAAAAAGCAAATGAAACCATTTTAGTTTTTGATTTAGGTGGGGGTACTTTTGATGTTTCTGTATTAGAAGTAGGTGATGGAGTTTTTGAAGTTTTATCAACATCTGGGGATACACAATTAGGTGGTGATGATTTTGATCGTAAAATAGTTTATTTTCTATTACAACAATTTCAAAAAGAAGAAGGAATTGATTTAAAACAAGACCCGCAAGCACTACAACGTTTAACAGAAGCCGCAGAAAAAGCTAAAATCGAATTATCAAGTTTAACAGAAACAACTATTAATTTACCTTTTATAACAGCTAATGAAACAGGTCCAAAACATATAAATATGACTATAACAAGAGCAAAATTTGAAGAATTATGCAATGATTTAATTTTAAAATGTAGAGTTCCTGTTGAAAATGCTATTCGTGATGCTAAAATTGATAAAAGTAAAATTGATGAGGTTGTCTTGGTGGGTGGTTCAACTCGAATACCTGCAGTACAAGAATTAGTTAAAAATTTAACAAATAAAATTCCTAATCAAACGGTAAACCCAGACGAAGTTGTTGCTATTGGTGCTGCAGTACAAGGTGGTGTTTTAGTTGGTGAAGTTAAAGATATTTTATTACTAGATGTTACACCGTTATCATTAGGTGTAGAAACATTAGGTGGTATAATGACAAAAATTATTCCTCGAAATACAACAATTCCAACAAAAAAATCAGAAGTTTTTTCTACGGCGGTGGATAATCAAACAAATGTAGAAATTCATATTCTTCAGGGCGAACGTGAAATGTATAAAGACAATAAAAGTCTTGGAAATTTTCGTTTAAATGGAATTCCATTAGCACCTCGTGGTGTCCCACAAATTGAAGTTACCTTTGATATCGATGTAAATGGAATATTATCTGTTACAGCAAAAGATAAAAGTTCTGGGAAAGAACAATCAATTACAATTCAAAATGCTTCAACTTTAGATAAGACAGAAGTGGAACGAATGGTTGAGGAAGCTCAAAAATATGCTGATATTGATAAATTAAAACGTGAACAAATTGATTTAAAAAATCAAGCAGAATTGTTATGTTATCAATCTGAAAAACAAATAAAAGAATTTGAAGGAAAAATTTCTGAACAAAAAACTAAAGAAGTTAATGAACTTATTGTAAAAATAAAAGAAACAATTTCTTTAGAAAACTTTGATACATTAAAATTAGAAGTTGAAAATTTAAATAAAATTATGATGGAAGTAAATTCAGAAATGTCAAAAAATACTAATGAACCAGTTTCTAATGCTCCTAAGAAAGATAATGTAGATGATTTTATTGATGTTAATTAAAATAAAAAACTCAGTAGTTTAATATTAAATTAAACTACTGAGTTTTTTATTTTAATTAAATTAGGGATTTTAATTTTGTTAAAAATGGACAAAAGATAAAATTTCACTTAGATTTACTTTATAAAAATCTATATTTTATATAGAAAGATTAATCATTTAATAATACTTTAATTATTAGGAGTTTTTTTGTGTCTATTGGTATATTAGGAACAAAAATTGGAATGACTCAAATTTTTGACAAAGATGGTTTGGCTATTCCAATTACAGTTATTAAAGCAGGTCCTTGTACTGTAATTCAAATTAAAAATTTATCTACTAATGGTTACAATGCTATTCAAGTTGGTTATTTAGATAAAAATCAAAAAAAAATTAAAAAATCAGAACAAGGCCATTTTAATAAATCTGGTAGTAATGTTTTATCGTTTTTAAAAGAATATCCTATTGAAAAACCTGAAGATTTTGTACTTGGACAAAAAATCAAAGTCAATGATTTTAAAATTGGTCAATTAGTTGATGTTACTGGACGAACTATTGGTAAAGGGTTTACTGGTCTTCAAAAACGTCATCATTTTGCTCGTGGACCAATGACTCATGGTTCAAAAAACCATCGTGCTCCTGGTTCAATTGGTGCCGGTACAACACCAGGGAGAGTTTTTCCAGGTAAAAAAATGTCGGGTCAACACGGAAATCAAAATAGAATGATAAGTAAATTAGAAATTTTAGGAATAGATGATAAACAAAGTTTATTACTTTTAAAAGGCTCCATTCCTGGTAAACCGGGTAATTTGGTTAGTATAGTAGCACATTAAGTTGAAAAAATGATAAAAAATACCTTTAAGGAGTTCATTATAAACGTATATGTTAACAAATCAACTGCTTCAATTTTCTGTTAAAAACTTATCCGGGCAAGATGATGAAACAACAACAACGTTAAATTTAAAAGTACAAAATGAAAAAAGTACTTATTTAATTCATCGCGCATTAGTTAAACAGTTAATAGAACATAGACAAGGCAATGCCAACACGAAAACAAGAAGTGAAGTTCGTGGTGGTGGAAGAAAACCCTGGAAACAAAAAGGGACGGGAAGAGCTCGTGCAGGATCTAAAAGATCACCATTATGGAAAGGTGGTGGTGTTAGTTTTGGTCCAAGAACGAAAAAATTTCAAATAAAGTTAAATAAAAAAGAGTGGCGATTAGCTTTACAAACTTTATTATTTAATAAAAAAGAATCAATTATTGTAATCAAAGATTTATGTGAAAGTTTTGAAAATATACAAAAAACTCAAAGTTTTCTAGATTGTTTAAAAAAATTATCAATTTCAAATGTTACTTCTAAAATATTAATTATTGTTCCAAATAAATCTAAAGGTTTAATTTATTCAACTCAAAATATAAAAAATATTGATGTAATTTTAGCTAATAGTTTAAATATTAAAAGTTTATTAGATTGTAACTCTATTTTAATTGCTACAGAATCATTAAAAATAATTGAGGAGACTTATGGTAAATAATAATTTTTTAAGATCGAAAATTAATTGCATAAAGTATCCAATCGTTACAGAAAAATCCGCAGCCTTATTTGAAAAAAATCAATATACATTTTTAGTTGATAAAAATACCGATAAATTTACAATTAAAACAATAATTGAATTTTTATTTAACGTAAAAGTAATTAAAGTAACAACAGCTTTAATGCCAAAGAAAAAAAAACGTTTAGGAAAATATGTTGGTTATAGTACTAATTATAAAAAGGCAATTATTAAATTGGCGTCTGGGAATAATATTAATTTATTTACTGATGTTTATTAAATTTTTAACATTAAATAACGAAAGGGAAAAAAAAATTTATGCCAATTAGAGTTTACAATGCCTATACTCCTGGCACAAGAAATAAAGTTGTAAGTGATTTCTCGGAAATTACTAAAAGCCAACCTGAAAAAGCATTAACAAAAACGATACATCGCGAAAAAGGTAGAAATAATCAAGGAAAAATAACAATACGACATAGAGGTGGTGGTCATAAACGTCGTTATCGTCTAATTGATTTTAAAAGACAGAAACATGATATTAGCGGAATTGTAAAAAGTATTGAATATGATCCAAACCGTAGTGCCAGAATAGCATTAATTTGTTATAAAGATGGTGAAAAAAAATATATATTACACCCAGAATCTTTAAAAATTGGCGATGAAATTATGTCAGGTGAAAATGCGACCATTAATATAGGCAATTCATTACCTTTGGAAAAAATACCAGTAGGTTCAGAAATTCATAATATTGAGTTACATAAACAAAAAGGAGGACAAATAGTAAGATCTGCCGGTATGTCTGCAAGAATATTAGGAAAAGAAGCAAATTATATTACTTTAAGATTACCGTCAAAAGAAATTCGATTAGTCCACAGTAACTGCTATGCTACAATTGGAAAATTAAGTAATAGTGATCATTCTAATATTAAATTGGGTAAAGCTGGAAGAAAAAGATGGTTAGGCATTAGACCAACGGTTCGTGGTAGTGTAATGAATCCGGTTGATCATCCCCATGGTGGTGGTGAAGGTCGTTGTCCGATAGGTCGTGCTAGACCCTTAACTCCATGGGGTAAACCAGCATTAGGTCTTAAAACACGCAAAAAAAATAAATATAGTGATATTTTTATTGTAAGATCTAGAAAATAAAACTAAAAATATAAAATTAAATCAATATGTCAAGATCTTTAAAAAAAGGGCCCTTTGTAGCATATCACCTTTTAAAAAAGGTAGAAAAAATGAACGCATTAAATAAAAAAGATACAATTATTACTTGGTCAAGAGCATCCACTATAATCCCAACAATGCTTGGTCATACAATTGCTGTTTATAATGGAAAACAGCATATACCTGTTTTTATTAATGAACAAATAATTGGACATAAATTAGGTGAATTTGTACCAACAAGAATGTTTAAAACTCATATTAAAAGTGATCGTAAATCAAAAAGATAAATAATTTGATAAAAAAAATGACTGAATTAAAAAATAATCAAGCAATTGCTATTGCAAAATATGTTCGTATGTCTTCAACAAAAGTACGTCGTGTTTTAAAACAAATTCAAGGTCTTTCTTATAAAGACGCAATTATGATTTTGGAGTTTATGCCTTATCGTTCGTGTGGTCCAATCTGGCAAGTTTTACATTCAGCAGCTTCTAATGCTCAAAATAATTTTGGTTTAAATAAACAAAATTTATTTATTAAAACAGCTTTTGTTAATCAAGGACCTACTTTAAAAAGATTTAGAACACGTGCAAAAGGTCGTGGTTACCAAATTTTAAAACCAACTTGCCATATTAATATTATTGTTGAAAGTAATTAATAAAATTTAATATTTTGTTTCATTTTTTAAGGGAATTTAATTTGTGGGTCATAAAACACATCCAACTGGTTTTCGTTTAGGTATAACGAAAACTCATAATTCATCATGGTTTTCGAATTATAAAGAATATTCAACAGTATTACAAGAAGATTATAAAATTCGAACTGAGTTAATAAAATTTTTAAGTTCAATAAACGTAAAAAATTCTGGAATTTCAAAAATTATAATTAAAAGGAATTCAAAAGGAGATCAAATTTTATTACAAATTCATACTGCGTTTCCTGGTATTATAGTAGGTAAATCTGGTAAAACTTTAGAGGATTTAAATAAACTTTTTGAAAAAATTTTAAGTAAAGAAAAAAAAATAATAATAAATATCATTGAAATTAAAGAATCTTACCAAGAAAGTGCTTTGATTGGTGATTATATTGTTGAACAATTACAAAAACGTGTTCAATTTAAACGTGCAGTTAAAAAAGCAATGGGTTTAGCACGCTCAGAAGAACAAGTTAAGGGTATAAAAGTTCAGGTTTCCGGTAGATTAAATGGTGCCGAAATTGCAAGAAGTGAATGGCTACGTGAAGGGAGAGTACCACTTCAAACTTTAAGAGCCGATATAGATTACTCGTATAAAACTGCTCAAACTATATATGGTATTTTAGGAGTTAAAATTTGGTTATTTAAGGGTGAAGTATTTAAAAAAATAATAAGTAATTAATCTTAAAATTAAACATTTTATATAAAATTTTATTTTTCATTAAAACAAAAAAACCAACAACATGCTTATTCCAAAAAGAACAAAGTTTCGTAAACAACATCGTGGTCGATTAAAAGGTACGGCTTCAAGAGGAAACAAAATTGCATACGGTGAGTATGCTTTACAAGCTTTAGAACCGACTTGGTTAACATCCCGTCAAATAGAAGCTACAAGAAGAACAATTACACGTTATACAAAAAGAGGAGGCAAACTTTGGATTACGGTTTTTCCTGATAAACCTGTAACCTTTCGTGCAGCTGAATCAAGAATGGGATCTGGTAAAGGTGCTGTAGAATATTGGGTTGCGGTAATTAAACCAGGAAAAATTTTATTTGAAATTAGTGGTGTAACATATGAAACAGCAAAATCTGCTCTTCAAAACGCCGCATATAAATTACCTATAAAAACTAAGTTTATTATTCGTGAGGAAAGTACAAGCTAATGTCATTGCCAAAAATAACAGAAATTCAGAATTATGATTTAGAGACAATTCAAACAGAAATAATAAAAATAAGAAAAGAGTTATTTGAATTAAGAATTAAAAAAGGAACAAAACAAACTTTTAAACCACATTTATTTAAACATAATTATCATCGTTTAAATCAATTAATTTTTCTTGAATATGAAAAAATTTTTGATATAAAAAAATCTTAAAATAAAACGAAAAATTAGGAGTAATTGAAATATATGCCTACTAAAGAAAAAATAGGTACAGTCGTAAGTAATAAAATGCAAAAAACAATTGTTGTTGCTGTTGAAAGCAGATATCAATCCTCTATTTATTCAAAGTTTAAAACTCGTACCAAAAGATATTTAGCTCATGATGAATTTAATGAATGTAAAATTGGGGATCGAGTTATTGTTGAAGAAACAAGACCATTAAGTAGAAAAAAACGTTGGGTTTTAAAAAAATTATTGAATAAATAAATACTATCAAATTAAATTAGGTTTTAAATTAATTTATGATCCAGCCACAAACATTGTTAAGTGTCGCAGATAATACTGGTGCAAAACAAATCATGTGTATTCGTGTTTTAGGAAGTAATAAACAGTATGCGGGTGTTGGTGATATTATTATTGGGGTTGTTAAAGATGCTACTCCAAATTTACCAACAAAACGTTCTGATGTTATTCGTGCTGTTGTTGTAAGAACTCGTAAAACAATTCGTCGAAAAGATGGATTAAGTATTAGGTTTGATGATAATGCTGCAGTTATTATAAATAATGATAATAATCCAAAAGGAACAAGAATTTTTGGTCCTATTGCAAGAGAAATTCGTGATAAAAACTTTACAAAAATTGTTTCTTTAGCACCTGAGGTTGTTTAGATGAAAAAAAATTTGACTAAAAAAAATTATAAATTTAAAAAACAGTCAATTAAGGTTAATGACATTGTTCAAATTATCTGTGGAAATGATAAAACAAAACAAGGTAAAGTAAAAGCTGTTTTAAAAGAAGAACAAAAAATTGTTGTAGAAGGTATTAATTCGAGGTTTAGATATTTAAAACCCCAACGACAATGGGAAACTGGTAAAATTAAACGATTCGAAGCACCGATTCATATTTCAAATGTAAAAAAAATCGAAAAGTAATTTTAAAAATTTTTAATAAAAAAAAGATTTTATGACAGAGTGTTTAAAAGAAAAGTATAAAAATGAAATTATAAAAAATTTAATAAGTGAATTTGAATACAAAAACATACATCAAGTGCCAAAATTAGTAAAAATTCAAATTAATCGAGGTCTTGGTAATGCAGCTTCAAATAATTCAACTTTGAAACAATCAGTTAACGAAATTAGAACAATTACAGGTCAACAACCAATTATTACAAAATCTAAGAAAGCGATTGCGGGCTTTAAATTACGTGAGAACGAACCAATAGGTGTTACAGTCACATTAAGAGGTAGATATATGTACTCTTTTCTTCAACGTTTAATTAACTTGGTTTTACCTAGAATTCGTGATTTTAATGGCTTAAATATGAACGGGTTTGACAAATATGGAAATTATAATTTTGGCTTAAAAACCCAATTAGTTTTTCCAGAAATTAGCTATGAAAGTGTGGATCAACCAAGAGGATTAAATATCACTATAGTTACAACAGCAAACACAAAAAAAGAAGGTATTAGCTTATTAAAAAATTATGGCTTACCACTTAAAAGTAATTAACTTAAAATTTAAAAGGAAAATTTTTTAATGGTTAATGATACTATTTCCGATTTTATTACTAGAATAAGAAATGCAATATTAGTACGTCATAAAATTGTACAAACTCCTGCAACAAAAATAACAATAGAGATAACAAAAATTCTTAAAGCCGAAGGGTTTATTGAGGATTTTGAAATTTTTGAACAATCGTCAAAACAATTTTTATTGATTTTTTTAAAATATAAAGATTTTGGTAAAAAACCAAGTATTAATTTTTTAAAACGTATAAGTAAACCTGGCCGTCGTGTATATTTAAATAAAAAAAATCTTCCAAAAACTATAGGAAGTTATGGTATAGCTATATTATCAACATCAAGCGGAATAATTACCGATAAAAAAGCAGGTTTATCTGAAATTGGTGGTGAAATTTTACTGTATATATATTAATGAAAATAAATTAAGAGGTTTATATGTCGTTACGTAGAAAACGAATTTCTATACCCGAAAAAGTTAATGCAACAATATTAAATAATACGCTTGAACTGATTGGGCCTAAAGGAAAATTAGAGTTAAGTATTCCAGAACTTGTTTCAATTGAAATAAGTGATAACAAAATAATTGTGGATCCAATAAATAAAAAATTAAAGAAATCAAAAAGTTTAGCCGGCCTTATATGTAAAGAAATTGCAAATAATCTAATAGGGGTTATTAATAAAATAGAATACAGATTAGATTTGAGGGGTGTTGGATATAGAGCCCAAATCAAGAATAACCAATTGGAACTTGCTTTAGGGTATAGTCATCCTAACATTATTAATATTTCTCCAGATCTAAATGTAGTTGTTCAATCAAATACAGAAATTATTATTGAAGGTATTAATAAAAGTTCTGTTGGTCTTCTAGCAGCCCAAATTCGTCGTTTAAGACCACCAGAGCCCTATAAAGGTAAAGGTGTTTTTTATAAAGGTGAAAAAATTGTTCTTAAACCAGGTAAATCGGGGAAAAAATAACATATGAAAATAGCAGGTAAAAAAAAAATTATAGGAACAACAGAAAGACCACGTTTATGTGTTTTTCGTTCAAATCAACATATTTATGCTCAAGTTATTGATGATAGTAAGTATTCTACGTTGGTTTCCTGTTCGACTTTAGATATTGAAATACGTGAAAAAATAAAAATTGCAAAAACTTGTGAAGCTTCAGAACTTGTTGGATTATTAATAGGTCAACGTTTAATTGAAAAAAATATTCAAACAGTTGTTTTTGATAAAAGAAATAAACCATATCATGGTAGAATAAAAGCGTTAGCAGACGGTGCAAGAAAAGCTGGTTTAAATTTTTAAAAAATTAAAAGTACAATCATTCTATTATTATTAAAACGATTATCAAAAGAAATTTATTTTTATGACAAAAATTATAAAAAAAAAAAATCAGCGAAACCAACCCCCTAAAAGAACTTTAAAAGAAAAAATTTATCATCAAGTTGTACAAATAAAACGAGTTTCGAAAGTCGTTAAAGGCGGTAAAAAATTAAGTTTTCGAGCTGTTGTAGTTGTTGGTCTTACACCAAGTTTTGTTGGTATTGGTATAGGAAAAGCTGATGATGTGACAAACGCTATAAATAAAGCAATTGCTAAAGGTAAGAGAAATTTAATAAACATTCCAGTAACAAAAACAAAAACTATAACACATACTGTTCAAGGAATTTGTGGGGCTTGTAATGTTATTATAAAACCATCGCCGTTAGGTTCAGGAGTGATTGCGGGTAGTTCGATTCGTACTGTTTTAGAAGTGGGCGGCGTACGAAATGTATTAGCAAAACAAATCGGTTCAAATAATCTCTTGAATAGTGCACGAGCAACTATTAATGCGCTTAATAAATTAAAAACAATTTCTCAAGTCGCAAAAGATCGTGATATTGCTGTAGATTTATTATATAAAAATTAAAAAATTACGCTAAAAAAGGAAAAGTGAGTTTTATGAGTTTTCAAGAAAATAAAACTTCTATGAATAAAGAACTTGACTTTTATGATTTTAATGAAAGTGAAAGAAAAGTATTTTCAAATAATAGTGAAAAAAATCCCGTATTAACAAATTCTGCTAAAGAAAAAATTTTAATAACTTGTTTTTTGGTTTTTTTAATAAGATTGGGAAATTATATACAAATTCCTGGAATAGATCAAAGTAATTTTTCTGAATTAACAAATTCAAATTTTATTCCGCTTGGTGTATATAACAAAACAAATACAATAGTAAGTTTGTTTTCCTTAGGTATTAGTCCAAGTATAAACGCCTCAATAATAATGCAATTTATTTTAGCAATAAACTCTGACTTAAAAAAATTTCAACGAGAAGAAGGTGAGTTCGGTCGAAGAAAAATTGCAACTTATACAAGATCAATTACTCTTTTTTTAGCTATAATACAAAGTTTTTTTTTCGTTTTTTCACTAAAACCGGTTTTAAATAATTGGAACATACAAACCTGTTTTGAAATATGTTGTGCGTTAACAGCTGGAGCAATGATTGTTTTATGGATAAGTGAAAAAATTACAAAAAATGGTATAACAAACGGTGCTTCGTTATTGGTTTTTTTAAATATTATTGATAACACACCTGAACAATTTAAAGCATCTTTACCTTATCTTAATTTCTATCAATTAGGTTTACTTATAATAACATTAATTATAACAATTGCAGGTGTTATTTTGTTACAACAATCTATTATTTGTATTCCAATTGTAACATCTAAGTTATTAATGCAAAATCAAGATACAGAAATAAACTCACTTAAACAAAAATCATTTTTTCCGTTTAAATTAAATCAAGCGGGCGTTATGCCAATTGTTTTTGCGTCTTATTTATTACCTGTATTAAAATCTGGTGCAATAATTTTTATAAATAAAATCAATCAAATTTTTCAAATTTCATTAAGTTTTCCTTATATTCTTAATGAAGTTGTTTATTTTGGTACCGAATTTCTTTTAATAGCAATGTTTACTAGTTTTTATTCACTCTTAATTATTGATCCTAAAGATGTTTCGGAAGATCTTCAAAAGGGATCTTTTTTTATACCAGGTGTTCGCCCAGGTAAAGAAACATTTGTTTTTTTAGATAAATTATTTCAAAGTCAATCTTTAATTGGTGGTATTATTTTGGCGGGAAATGTAGTTTTTTTAAATTTTATAAGCTTATTTTTAAAATTACCTCTTTTACAGGGTATTGGAATTGGTTCACAAATTATTATAGTTGGTGTTACAATTGAAGTTATTCAAAAAATTCGTGCACTAATGATATCTGAAATTTATCAAAAATATTTAAAAAATAAAAATTAAAAAAAATAAATCAAATGAAAGTTAGACCATCTGTTCGCAAAATGTGTGATAAATGTAGAGTAATTCTGAGACATCGTAAAGTAATGATTATTTGTGAAAATCCAAAGCACAAACAACGTCAAGGTTAAAAATTATTATTAAGGAGAATTTCAAGTGGTAAGAATAGCAGGGGTTGACTTGCCTTCTCAAAAAAAAATCGTATATGCTTTAACTTCAATTTATGGCATTGGATTAAATCAATCAAAAAAAATTTTACAAATTGCAAATATTAATCAAGATACCCGTACTTTTGAGTTAGATGATAGTTCGGTAGGCAAAATTCGTACAATTTTAGAAGAAAAATATGAAGTTGAGGGAGATTTAAGAAGAAATATAAGTGTAAATATTAATAGATTAATCAGTATTAATTGTTATCGAGGCCGCCGTCATCGTCAAGGTTTACCACTTCGTGGTCAACGTACAAGAACAAATGCAAGAACAAGAAGAGGTACTAAAAAAACAATGCCAGGTAAGAAAAAATAAAACCTAAAAACTTTAAAAAATATTTATGGTTATACAAGTAAAAAAGAAAAAAATTAAAAAAAATATTATTGTAGGTATTGGACATATACAAGCAACTTTTAATAATACTATTGTAACTATCACTGATTTAGGTGGCAATACCTTATCTTGGTGTTCTGCAGGAGCAGTAGGATTTAAAGGAGCCCGAAAAGGAACTCCTTTTGCTGCGCAACTAGCTGCTGAAAAAGCTGCTATACAGGCTTGCGAATATGGTATTAAAAAAGTAGAAGTTCTGGTTAAAGGTACTGGTTCTGGTAGACAGACTGCTATAAGAGCTTTACAAAATAATGGGATTGAAATTACATCAATTTCAGATATAACTCCAGTACCTTTTAATGGTTGTCGACCACCAAAACGTCGTCGTGTATAAATCAAAATTAGAATTTTTATAAAATATTTCTGACAATGACTTATAAAATTGATTGTGTAGAGTTAAAAACAAATGAGTTTAACGAGCAATATGGTAAATTTATTTTTGAGTCGTTAGAACGAGGACAAAGCATTACTTTAGGAAATTCACTTCGTCGTATTCTGTTAGCTGATTTAACAGGAGTTGCCATAGTTGCTTTAAGAATTGCAGGGATTAATAATGAATTTTCTATTATTCCGGGTGTTTTAGAAGACGTTTTAGAAATAATTTTAAATATAAAAGAAATCGTTTTAAAAGGTTCGATTGATCAACCAATTCTAGGTCGTTTAAAAGTCGATGGACCAAAAATAATAACAGCGGGTTTAATTGAAATTTCTCAAGTTAATATTGTAAATCCTAATCATTATATTGCAACAATATCTGACAATTCTGTATTAGAAATGGAATTTAAGATTGAAAGCGGCAAAAATTATCGATTAACTGATTCAAAAAATGTTAATGATCCTATAGATTTCTTGCAAATAGATGCAATTTTTATGCCAGTAAGAAAGGTAAATTATACAATAGAACAGGTTGATTTCTATTCTAATAGTTATAAAGAAATCCTGATTTTAGAAATTTGGACAGACGGAAGTATATCACCTTCAGAAGCATTAGTTTCTAGTGGAAAAATTTTACAAACATTATTAGAACCTTTAATTAATAATAATTTTCAAACAGTAAGATCTGAACCATCAGAAAAAGAAAAAAAACTTACTGAAATACCTATCGAAGAGCTTAATTTATCAGCTAGGGCTTACAATGGTTTAAAACGCGCACAAATTAATTATGTTGGAGATTTATTAAAATATTCTGTTGACGATTTAAAGGAAATTAAAAACTTTGGTCAAAAATCAATCGAAGAGCTTGTATTAGCATTAAAAACTTTATTTGGAATTAATTTAAAATAAAACTAGTTAAATTTCAAGAATATTTTTATATTTTAATTTAAAAAATTTAATTAAAAAAAGGAAAACTTTTATGAAGGAAACATTTGTTCCCTCAAAACCATTTATCCGTAAACAATGGTATATTGTAGATGCTGAAAATAAAACATTAGGACGATTGGCTACACAAGTTGCTTCAATTTTACGTGGAAAAAATAAGCCGTATTTTACTCCTTATTTAGATGTAGGTGATTGTGTTATAGTAATAAATTCAGAAAAAATTAAAGTTACTGGAAACAAAAAATCTGAAAAATTATATAGAAATCATTCGGGTAGACCGGGTGGTATGAAAATTGAAAATTTTGAAAAATTACAAAAACGTTTACCAAATCGTATTATTGAAAAAGCAATTAAAGGAATGCTATCAAAAGGACCCTTAGGAAGAAATATTTTTAGAAATCTTTATATTTATTCATCGAATTCACATCCACACGAATCTCAAAAACCTGAAAAAATAAATTTATAATATTGTAAAAATATGAAAAGTCAATTAATTTATGAAGCCATAGGTAGAAGAAAATGTGCCACAGCAAAAGTATCATTAATAAATGGCAGTGGGAATATTTTAATTAATAATCAGGTAGCGGAAAAGTATTTTCAATATAATTTAACATATTTAAAAACTATTGAAGCGCCTTTAAAAAAATTAGAACTTGAGAATCAATACCAAATGATTGTTAAGGTTTTTGGTGGGGGTTTAAATGGACAAGCTGATGCTATAAAACTAGCAGTTTCCCGTGTTTTATGTAATTTAAACATAGAAAATCGAACAGCCTTAAAATCAGAGGGGTTTTTAACATCAGATTCAAGAGTAAAAGAACGTAAAAAATATGGTTTAAAAAAAGCTCGAAAAGCTTCTCAATATTCAAAACGATAAATTTATAAAGTTTAATAAAAAACATGCCTAAAAAAGATATTCACCCCGAATGGTTTAATGAAACAAAAGTTTATTGTGATGGACAATTAATAATGATAACAAGTTCAACAAAACCTGAATTAAAAGTTGATATTTGGTCAGGTAATCATCCTTTTTATACAGGTGCCCAAAGAATAATCGATACTGAAGGGCGTGTAGAACGTTTTTTAAAAAAATACAATTTAGATAAAAAAAATTAATAATATTTTTATGCCAACAATTGAACAATTAATTCGTAAAAAACGACAAGTAATAAAACAAAAAACAAAATCACCTGCTTTAAAAGGTTGTCCTCAAAGAAGAGGCGTTTGTACGAGAGTTTATACAACAACACCAAAAAAACCAAATTCCGCAATTAGAAAAGTTGCGCGTGTTCGATTAACATCGGGTTATGAAGTTACAGCTTATATACCTGGAATTGGACATAATTTGCAAGAACATTCAGTTGTTTTAGTTAGAGGGGGTCGAGTAAAAGATTTACCTGGTGTTCGTTATCATATTATTCGTGGAACATTAGATAGTGTTGGTGTTAAAGATCGATTCCAAGGAAGATCAAAATATGGAGTTAAAAAACCTAAGAAAAAAAATTAGATAAATATGTCAAGACGCAATATAAGTAAAAAAAATTTTCCTACACCAGATTCTGTATATGGTAGCGTTATTATTAGTTTATTAATTGCTAGAATTCTTAAAAAAGGAAAAAAAACAGTTGCCCAAACAATAATAAAAAATGTTTTTGAGATTATAGAAAATAAAACAGGTTTAGATCCGCTTAAAACTATTGAAAAAGCAATTAAAAATGTAACACCTATTGTAGAAGTAAAAGCCTGTCGAATTGGTGGTTCAACTTATCAAGTTCCAATAGAAGTTTCTGGATTTCGTGGTACAACATTATCATTAAGATGGATATTAAAAGCAGCCAAAAATCGTTCCGGAAAAACATTTGCTATAAAATTAGCAAATGAAATATTAGATGCCTCAAATTTAATTGGTGCAGCAATACGTAAAAAAGAAGAAACACATAAAATGGCGGAGGCCAATAAAGCTTTTGCACATTTCCGTTATTAATAGATAATTGTAAAATAAATATAAAATCGCCAAAAGCATTTAAATTTTTAAAAATATAATTAAAATTATGGCTCGTGAGAAATTTGAAAGAAATAAACCACATGTTAATATTGGTACAATTGGACATGTTGACCATGGAAAAACAACATTAACAGCAGCTATTACAGCAACACTTGCTTTAATTTCTAAGAATGTGACAGCTAAAAAATATGATGAAATTGATGCTGCACCAGAAGAAAGAGCAAGAGGTATTACAATAAATACAGCTCATGTTGAGTATGAAACAGAAAATCGTCATTACGCACATGTTGATTGTCCAGGGCATGCCGATTATGTAAAAAATATGATTACGGGTGCAGCACAAATGGATGGCGCTATATTAGTCGTATCCGCAGCCGATGGTCCAATGCCTCAAACAAGAGAACATATTTTATTAGCGAAACAAGTTGGTGTACCTCATATTGTTGTATTTTTAAATAAAGAAGACCAAGTTGATGATGAAGAATTACTTGGTTTAGTTGAATTAGAAGTTCGTGAACTACTTTCAAATTATGATTTTCCTGGAGATGATATTCCATGTGTCCCAGGTTCTGCACTTCAAGCTTTACAAGCTATTGGTGAAAACCCTACTATTCAAAAAGGTCAAGATAAATGGGTTGATAAAATTTTTGCATTAATGGATGCAGTAGATAGTTATATCCCATCTCCACAAAGAGACGTTGAAAAAACTTTCTTAATGGCAGTTGAAGACGTTTTTTCAATTACAGGTCGAGGAACTGTTGCAACAGGTCGAATTGAAAGAGGGGTTGTTAAAGTCGGTGAAACAATTCAAATTGTTGGTTTATTAAATACACGTGAAACAACAGTAACTGGTATTGAAATGTTCCAAAAAACATTAGACGAAGGTATGGCTGGGGATAATGTTGGGATTTTATTAAGAGGTATACAAAAAGATGATATTGAACGTGGAATGGTTTTAGCAAAACCTAATACAATAAAACCACATACAAGTTTTGAAGCTGAAGTTTATGTATTGACTAAAGAAGAAGGTGGTCGTCATACACCATTTTTTGCTGGTTACCGACCACAATTTTATGTACGAACAACGGACGTTACTGGAAAAATTACTAAATTTACAGCAGATGATGGTTCAGACGTAGAAATGGTAATGCCAGGTGATCGTATTAAGATGACTGCCGAATTAATTGCTCCAATTGCAATTGAATCTGGAATGAGATTTGCAATTCGTGAAGGTGGTAGAACTATTGGTGCTGGTGTTGTTTCAGAAATCATTTTATAACTAATTGATTATAAATAAATAAAGGTATTTAAAATGGTAGATAAAAAAATTCATAAAATTCGTTTGCAAATACAAGCCTTTGAATCTAAAACGTTAAATGATTGCTGTAAAGAAATTACTATGGGTATGAAACAAATTAATTCTATAATTAAAGGGCCAATTCCTATGCCCACAAAAAAACGAATTTATTGTGTTTTAAGATCTCCACATGTAAACAAAGATTCAAGAGAACATTTTGAAATTCGCGTTCATAAAAAATTTTTTGATATTTTTACGACATCAAATGCTCCTTTTTTAAAACTTCAAATGCCAACAGGTGCTTTTTTTAATATAAAACGTCTTAATTAAACATTAGTAGCCAATATAAAATATAATTTTATATTGGCTACTAATGTTTAATTAAGACGTTTTATATTAAAAAACAATTTTACAAAAATAGATAACAAGTAAAATAAAATCTTGGCATTGAGCTACTTTCCCAAAGGGCTGCCCCTTAAGTATCATCGCCGCTATAACGTTTCACCTCTGAGTTCGAGATGGATCAGTGTGGTTCCATTATGCAAAAAACACCAAGATTTAAAGTTTTTAAAGTTTTGATTTATTCAAGTCTTCGGTCTGTTAGTACATATCAGCTGAATATATTGCTATACTTACACTTTATGGCTATTAACGGCTGGTCTTGCCGTGACCTTATTTGCTTACGCAATGAGAATACTCATCTTGAGGTTGGCTTCCCACTTAGATGCTTTCAGTGGTTATCCGTGCCGTACTTAGCTACCCAGCGTTTACCATTGGCATGATAACTGGTACACCAGCGGTACGTCCTTCTTGGTCCTCTCGTACTAAAGAAAGCTCCTCTCAATATTCTAACGCCTACACCGGATATGGACCGAACTGTCTCACGACGTTCTGAACCCAGCTCGCGTGCCGCTTTTATGGGCGAACAGCCCAACCCTTGGGACGTACTACCGCCCCAGGATGCGACGAGCCGACATCGAGGTGCCAAACCTCCCCGTCGATGTGAACTCTTGGGGGAGATCAGCCTGTTATCCCTAGAGTAACTTTTATCCGTTGAGTGACGGCTTTTCCACACAATACCGTCAGATCACTAAGACCGACTTTCGTCTCTGCTCGACTTGTTGGTCTCGCAGTTAAGCTTCCATATGCCTTTACGCTCTACAATCGATGTCTGACCGATTTGAGGAAACCTTTGTACGCCTCCGTTACTTTTTAGGAGGCGACCGCCCCAGTCAAACTGCCCGCTTGAGACTGTTTTTTAACCAGCTAATGGTATAAAGTTAGATTTCTAGTTTTACAAGAGTGGTATCTCACTAATGACTCTATAACCCCCACAAGGATTATTTCATAGTCTCCCACCTATTCTGCGCAAATAAAACCCGAAACCAATCTCAAGTTACAGTAAAGCTTCATAGGGTCTTTCTGTCCTGGTGCAGGTAGTCCGCATCTTCACAGACAAGTCTATTTCGCCGAGTCTCTCTCCGAGACAGTGTCCAAATCGTTACGCCTTTCGTGCGGGTCGGAACTTACCCGACAAGGAATTTCGCTACCTTAGGACCGTTATAGTTACGGCCGCCGTTCACCGGGGCTTCAGTCACCAGCTTCATAAATAAATATTAACCAGCTTCTTTAACCTTCCGGCACTGGGCAGGCGTCAGCCCCCATACATTGTTTTACAACTTTGCGGAGACCTGTGTTTTTGGTAAACAGTCGCTTGGACCTTGTTATTGCAACCTAATTAAAGGTACCCCTTCTCCCGAAGTTACGGGGTTATTTTGCCGAGTTCCTTAGAGAGAGTTATCTCGCGCCCCTTGGTATACTCTACCTACCTACCTGTGTCGGTTTCAGGTACAGGCATTTTTTATTTAAGACAGTGCAAGCTTTTCTTGGAAGCATGACATCAACTACTTTGAAATCCCCATAACACCTCAGCTCAAAATATTTTCTCTATTTCTCATCACCTTGAATGCTTGGACCAGAACAACCAATATCTGGATAAGTTTAGCCTTCTTCGTCCCTTGTTGTCAATAAAAAATGGTATAGGAATATTAACCTATTGTCCATCGACTACGTCTTTCGACCTCGCCTTAGGCCCTGACTAACCCCCCGCGGACGAGCCTTCCGGGGGAAACCTTAGGTTTTTGGGGCATTGGATTCTCACCAATGTTTTCGCTACTCAAGCCGACATTCTCACTTCTGTTTCGTCCACATTCATTTACATTAATGCTTCAACCTACAACAGAACGCTCCCCTACCGATATTATAAAATATCTCACAGCTTCGGCAAATTATTTAAGTCCCGTTCATTTTCGGCGCAGGACTACTAGACCAGTGAGCTATTACGCACTCTTTAAAGGATTGCTGCTTCTAAGCAAACCTCCTGGCTGTCTAAGTTTTCCCACCTCCTTTGCCACTTAATAATTATTTAGGGGCCTTAGCTGGTGATCTGGGCTGTTTCCCTCTTGACTATGGAGCTTATCCCCCACAGTCTTACTGGTTAATTATTCACTTAGTATTCAGAGTTTGCCTCGTTTTGGTACCGAGTTACCAGCCCGCAACGAAACAGTGCTTTACCTCTAAGCTATAACATTAACCGCTGCGCCTAAACACATTTCGGGGAGAACCAGCTAGCTCCGAATTCGATTGGTATTTCACCCCTAACCACAACTCATCCGCTGATTTTTCAACATCAGTCGGTTCGGACCTCCATTAAGTATTACCTGAACTTCATCCTGGTCATGGTTAGATCATCCGGGTTCGGGTCTATAATTAGTGACAAACGCTCTATTCAAGCTCGCTTTAACTATGGCTTCAGTATTCACTACTTTAACCTGCCACTAACTATAAGTCGCCGGCTCATTCTTCAACAGGTACGCAGTCAA